>JAEEGG010001819.1_pt1 | contig 56576 bp, 48 predicted proteins | sample 9134161 | NCBI WGS metagenome assembly JAEEGG01 (sample SAMN16246543, study PRJNA631951) | gut metagenome | biome: gut microbiome; feature: rumen; material: CR-attached | host: Bos | place: Iran: Karaj | collected 2018-10 | reverse complement strand
TCGGCAACCGCACCAACACCATCCTCCAGAGCGCCTTCTTCAAGATCAGCGAGGTGATTCCTTACGACCTCGCCGTCGAGCAGATGAAGAAATTCATCGTCAAGAGCTACGGCCGCAAGGGTGAGGATGTGGTCAACAAGAACTACCAGGCCGTCGACCGCGGCGGCGAGATCGTGAAGGTCGACATCCCCACCGAGTGGGCCCAGCTGCCTTGCAGCACCGACTTCGCCGTCGAGAAGCACGAGGGCGACCCCGAGTTCATCGCCAAGGTGATGCGCCCGATGGTGGCTCAGACCGGCAACGACCTGCCCGTCAGCGCATTCGTCGGCTACGAGGACGGCACCTTCCCCGCCGGCACCACCGCCTACGAGAAGCGCGGCGTGGCCACCGTCGTTCCCGAGTGGAATCCCGCCAACTGCATCCAGTGCAACCAGTGCTCGCTGGTCTGCCCCCACGCCGCCATCCGTCCCTGCGTGATGACCGACGAGGAGATGAAGAAAGCTCCCGAGTCGATGAAGGCCATCGACATGAAGATGCCCAAGGAGCTCGCCGGTATGCACTTCCGCATGCAGGTCTCCGTTATGGACTGCACCGGCTGCGGCAACTGCGCCGACATCTGCCCGGGCATGAAGGGCAACAAGGCCCTCGTCATGAAACCCTTCGAGGGTCAGCTCGGCGAGGCCGACAACTGGGAGTACGCCCAGAAGAAGGTCGCCTATAAGGACAACCTCATCGACAAGAAGGCCAACGTCAAGAACAGCCAGTTCGCACAGCCTCTGTTCGAGTTCAGCGGCGCCTGCGCCGGCTGCGGCGAGACCCCGTACCTCAAGTGCATCACCCAGCTCTTCGGCGAGCAGATGATGGTGGCCAACGCCACGGGCTGCTCCTCCATCTACGGCGGCTCGGCTCCTGCCACCCCCTACTGCAAGAACTACCGCAGCGGCTTCGGTCCCGCTTGGGCCAACTCGCTCTTCGAGGACAACGCCGAGTTCGGCCTCGGTATGGCCACCGCCACCCGCCAGATGCGCGACCGCGTGGAGCGCATCATGCGCGAAGGTCTCGCCTGCGACTGCTGCAGCGCCGAAATCAAGGCCCTCTTCACCGAGTGGATCGAGAACCGCGAGAACACCCTCAAGACCAAGGAAATCGCCGACAAACTCATCCCGCTGATGGAGAAGTGCGGCTGCGACATCTGCAAGCAGCTCCTCGAACTCCGTCACAGCCTCGTCAAGAAGAGCCAGTGGATCTTCGGCGGCGACGGCTGGGGCTATGATATCGGATTCGGCGGCCTCGACCACGTCCTGGCCAGCGGCGAGGATGTCAACGTCGTCGTTGTCGACACCGAGGTGTACTCCAACACCGGCGGACAGAGCTCGAAGGCCACCCCGGCCGGTGCAGTCGCCAAGTTCGCCACCAGCGGTAAGAAGATCCGCAAGAAAGACCTCGGTATGATTGCCAAGAGCTACGGCTACGTCTATGTCGCCCAGGTGGCTATGGGCGCCAGCCAGGCCCAGTACTTCAACGTCATCAAGGAGGCCGAGGCCTACCACGGCCCGTCGCTCATCATCTGCTACGCGCCCTGCATCAACCACGGCATCAAGATTGGTATGGGCCGCACGCAGAACGAGGAGAAGAAAGCCGTCGAGTGCGGCTACTGGCACCTCTGGCACTACAACCCCGCCGAGGAAGAGGCTGGCAAGAATGGCTTCCACCTCGACTCGAAGGAGCCCGACTGGAGCAAGTTCCGCGACTTCATTATGGGCGAGGTGCGCTACAACTCCCTGATGAAGACCTTCCCCCAGGAGGCCGAAGAACTCTTCGTCGCCACGGAAAGAAATGCAAAACTCCGTTATGAAGGTTATAAAAAGCTTTCCGAACTTTAAGATTGACACGCGGGGTCGCGACCGGATGGGAGCAACTCTCCTTAAAGAGAGAGCTCCATCCGGTACCCATACAGCCCCGCATCACAACCAGCAAAGGGTGTCCCCATCGGGCACCCTTTCTTTTTTGCCATTCAATTAAACGCCATTTTTTTCAATAGGAATCATTGTCTTAATAACGCCATTTTTTCTTCTGTTTTGATAGGTAACCCATTCCGCCCATTAACCCCATTTGCCCCATTTTTCAATTTCAACTTTCAATTTTCAATTCCAATGCCCCTCCCTTCTACGCCCCTTCTTCGATCCCTCTTCGATCCTTCTTCGAAACCACCATAACCCACACAAAACCAATATTTTACTGAAAATTCACGCAATTTGTTGAAAATCAATTATGTATCCAATAACACTCCCATTCTCCCCATCCGTCCCATCCATCGCCTCTCTCCGTGCATTTCGGTGGCATTTTTGCCGCCGCATCCCCACCCCTCCAATGGGAAATAAGCGGACTTTTACGGCCAAATGCGGACATTTCGTAACCCTTTGAGCCTGTCCCCCAATTCACCCATATTTTGTTTTGAACGACAATCAACCCAAAGTTTCATTCAAATTCAAAACAAAATGTCAGGTTACACATTCAAACAGGACTTGGCTAGGCTCTATTTCCCTGGCTATGACAAAGAGGTCTCGCGACGTCTCTTCGCCCGCGAACTCCACTCCAATCCCGATCTCATGGCCGACCTCGTCGCCGCCAGGTACACCAAAAGTCAGAAAAAGCTCTCGCCCCTTCAGGTGCAAATCATTTACCAGCACCTCGGCAAACCCTAATCGTCCTCTCTTTTCAGTGCACCCCGGCGACATTTTTGCCGCCGCCAAATAAATCTTGCCCATTCTGCCCATTAGACCCATAAAATCCACATAACCACCACATCCACAGTCCTATATACTGCAATATCATTGCAATTACAAAAGTTAAACAATGTTAAAAACAAACTTTTTTTTATACCCTTGTAGATTTTTGCACCAAAAAAATCCTATATTATAGTAGAACGTTGCGGAAGTCGAGAGCAGAAAGAGATAACTCTTTATGCCGAGATGAAGCAACGAACGTGGAACGAAACGTTTCTGAATGACAACAAACGACCGGCTGAAATATGAATATTTCTATGGTCTGATTGAACGGCACAAGGCACTCATCGAACGCTTGTGTATGCGCCGTTCGTCAGGCGATAGCTATCATTGTGCCGAGTTGCGACAAGAATGTTATATCACGATATGGAAACACGAAAAACAAATAAGCACCGACATATCGCCTCTTCAGGAAACCCTCTGGGTCTACTGGCTCTGCCGAAGCGCCTTCTCACGTCTGCGTTTCCTCCACCGCACACATCTCTATATTCCTCTCGACGAGAACATGGCCGACACCATCGCCAACCCGGACGATCCGTCGATGCTCCGCGACTACATCGAATCCCTCTCCTCTGTCCTCAACCCTCACGAACGCCGTGCTGTCGAATTGATGGCCGAAGGCTATACTCCCGATGAGATGGCCCGCGAACTCGGCATCAAGCCTCACAGTGCCGTCCAACTCCGCTACCGCATCATCGCCAAACTCCGGCAGTACTACCGCCCCGACAATAACAAATAATATAAATGCCAATGAAAACACGTCAATCCCCCCCCCCCAGATTGCAGCCTCTCACCCCTGCCGATCTTGCCTATATCCGTGCTCTTGCTGCCGAGCATTCTGCTGGCCTTGAACACCGTTGCGCCCGCTATCGCCGCCGTGCCTCACTCCGCCGCACCGCCGCGGCAGCCTGCTTGCTGGCCCTCTTCGCCCTCGGCGCCGATACAGCCTATGCCAATCCTCCGCTTTACACGGGCATCAACACCTGCGGGCAGATTGACAACACCCATACCTGCGACACCATCAGCACGATGTTGAACCAATTATGAGCGCCCCAAAAAACATAAAACGGTTTTGGATGTGGGTAGGCATCGCCCTGCTCATCGAACTGGCTGCCATCACCCTCTGGAAGCGGTGGTACTGGTTCTTCCCCTCATATTCTGTCAGCGAACTTTACACTAAGTATGCCGGTATCGAAGGAGTAAACGTTGCTTTTGTGAAGGATTATCGTGTTAATGATACTGTCTTTGTTGATGTCACAATGCTTGAAGCAACAACAGATTCTGCTTGGATAATGCTTCAAAATGATTTTAATATTCCCATAATACCCGAAGAATACCGCGATTTAGTTTCCAGTTTCAATTCTATTGATTTCAGATTAGCTCCCAAAATAAATCCGAAACTATCGATGGATTCTATTGCAGAAAACAACAATGCCATCGTAACTTCAAGAAATAAACAAACGATATGTGTTTTCCATATATCAAGCAAAAAACAAGTTAATGAAATTTTTTACAACAAATTAAAAGATATAAAGTTCAACTAAAAATCAATTAAAAATGAGAAGAAATGTAATTACAGTTGCACTCTTTACAGTGCTGGCAACAATGGCTGTTAGTTGTCAGAAAGACGATGTCACAAACTCCACGCCTGAATCGTCCGTTTCTGAGACGAGCACCGTGTACACGGTGCAGTACGCCGTTGACGGCGTACTGCACTCGGCCACAATCCACAACGAGACCGAAGAGAATGCTTTAATGGAGTATTTGATGGCTCTTGCACGAGAAGGAAGAAACGTAAGTATTCAGGACAACAACGCAAGGTCACAACATGTCGCCACAAAAGAAACCCAGGTTCATACAACAACAAGTGAAGCGAACGCTTCTTCTTGGTCATTGCAGAAAATACACGATGGCTATAACGTAACAATTGTATACAACCCCAACAACGGTGAGTATACCTGTATTGCCATTCGTTAGATGAAATAACAGCAAACTCCCAATAGTGATGTTTGCACAAACCCTTCAAGCCGTATGTATTTCATCTGACGAGGCCCCGCACAAGTTAGGTGTGCCGTTGTGTAGGGGCTAAAAGAGAGGGTGCCAATGCAGGGAGAGTGTGATTGATTATTGAAGTTCCCAACTCACTCTTCCCTGCCATCCCGCACCCGAGGCATAGAGCAGTTGCTCTACGCGTTTATTGCAACATTGCACCAGACGAGAACAAAGAGAACTTAGTCGCTTTGCCTGGCCGAAGCAATGTTATTGAAGGTAACGTGTATCAACCGACTTTATTGCGTGGTCAAAAAAAAAGTCTGCATAAGACCAGCAAGCACCCTTTGTAGACCGAACATTCACTTGCGTAGTAGTGGACAATCATAATAGTTCTTACCGATGAAACCGAAATCAAAGATAATAATCTCGCTTGCTGCAGTAGTTGTGGCAATTGGTGCCGTCATTGGCTGTAGCAAAACTGACATGAGCAATGAGAAAAATGCATCCTTGAATGAATCCACAAAAGCGGCTCCTTCAAATATTTGCTGTAAAGCAAATTGTAAAGACGGCACTTGCTATGCCTATGGGTCTGATTGCAACTGCTACTGTACAATCTGGGGCAAACCGAGATGTCAGGGCAGTAGCGCGGCTGTTATGGATATGGATGCCGCTCTGTTTGACGGTCGAATTCACGTTCAATTGTCTCCAAACATCACATCAAATACCAATCAGCTCCGCAATCTTTTATCTTCATTTGGCACTGATTATGCTTTAGATGCTGCCAATATCTTAAGTGGCGTAGACAGCCTTGTCAATAACTATGGCCTTTCTCTGACCACAAGAAAAGGTGTCTACGAGTACTATAAAATGTTAGACGACCTCGAACTACTTGAGTCTCACTTTACTGAAAAAGAGATTGACCAAATTACTGATTTGGTTGAGTCATTCAAGTGATATTTCAAAAAAAAGCGGGTGGCATTATCTGCCATCCGCTTTATACGCCCTTCCTATGAAAGCTATAAAATATTTATTGGGAATTATATGTTTGCTTATCCTTGCTTGTGGTACCGAGAAAAGGATTAATACAAATGAAAATGTGGGCTATATACCCACACTTACTATTAACCCAAACATTTTGACTCCATCCGAGATAGAAGTGTCTCAAATGGCAGATTCTCTTTTCGATGGACGTCCGCATATCATTGCAGACGAATCTTTCTTTAAATTAAGTTCTGAACAGATAGAGCTGTTGCGTACATTCAACAATCCTCATGCCCCATACATTATTTCCCTTATCGAAAGCATCGATAGTGTGATGCATTCCAACAATGATACAATAACTTCACGTCAAGCCTTGATGTCGTATTATCATTTTTATGACCTTCTCGACAAAATTACAGGATACTTAACACAAGAAGAACAGTCAAAAATATTCGAACTGTCAAATCAATAATTATTAAGATAATAATGTAATATGTATATAATAATGAAGCAATTATACAAACTCATCCTCGCCACCTGCCTCCTCTTGCCCTACAGCGTTGTGCTGGGACAGACAGCTCAGGGGTTCCCAACACCGGCATTCCACTGGAAGTGTCCATCGGCCGACTCGCTGTTGAATTTCCATCCGGCCACGATCACCCCACTCCACTTCGACAGCATCCCTTATGCCGAAGACTATACCGTCGTCGTGGTCTACAAGCCCGTCGCGGATACCGAGGCCACCGTGTGGCAGCTCGTTTTCGCCGACAGCATTGTCCGAGGGCTGACCACAGAACGCATCCTCTCCGACAGCACCTCTATCCGCTATTCCGAACAGTCCGACCGCAAGCCTGTGATTCATACCTTGCGGCAGTCCGCTCCAGATTTCCCATCCGCCGACGTCAGCCTGTCTGTCGGCGACGGGAACATAAAGGTCTCCGAAGTGCTGTATTTCGATTATCGTCTCGGCAACTCCGCCCTGCGCCGTGTGCAGTCAGCCTTGGCTATCCGATATGGCATTACCCTCGGCCCTGTCGACTATATCGGAGGCAATGGCAATCGTGTCTGGCTGCATCGTCGCGACAGTGCCATGTTCCACCACCGCATCACAGGCGTTGGCAGCGACACCGCCTGCAATCTCCATCAGTTGTGCAGCCGTTCCGAAATGGACGGCTCTGTCGCCACCCTTTCCACCGACAGCCTCCCTCAGGGTGCCTATCTTCTCGTTGGTGACAATGATGCACCTCTGACATTCCAGCTGGAGGATGGCGACGTAGAAACACTTGCCCGCCAATGGCGTATGCAGGCCTCGGGGGCAGAGGGTGTCGACTTCTCTCTCGCATTCGATACACGGAATATCCCCACCCCCACCGACAGTCTGGTGCTTATTCTTGATGACAATATTGTTCTCCCATTGGTCGCAACCACAAACGAAGTGCGTTTCGATAATCTATGGCTACCGTCCGACACCTGTACCTTTACCCTCGCTCGGGGATCAATACTGTGGCAATTGGCACAATCTGGAACAAAAGGCGCCAAAGGTCATGGCGGCAATGGTGATGACAATACAACCAAATCCGGCAACACTCATACATTAACATATTCAAGCATTCAGACATGTTCGGTTTTCCCCAATCCCACCACTGGACATTTCAATATCGAGGTGTCGGGTGCCCGCCAAGTGCATGTGACTATCTATAATCTTCAGGGCAAGGAGATGGCTGTTTACAACGACAGTGACCGTGACCAGTATTGTTTCGAAGGCTCCCTGCCATCAGGCAATGTCTACTACGCCACCATTACCACCGAGAGTGGCAGTCAGACCATGAAACTCGTAGTAAAATAATAAATATTCCTAAAATGAAAAACAGTCAGATTGAATTCATCTGCTAAAGGATAAATAATAAAAAACTGAACAACAATGAAGAATTTAAGAAAACTGACCGCGCTGCTCTTTGTGGCAGCCACAATGTTCACCTTCACGTCCTGCAACAAGGACAACAACGAGGACGACAACCCCTCTGGCGGCGGCTCGTCGTCAATCTCCGAGGCCAACCTCGTTGGCGAGTGGGGCTGGCCGAGCAGCCACGAGATGAAGAACAAGACCATCATCATCAACGCCGACCACACCGGCGCAGGCAACCTGATGAGCAGTTTCAAGTGGACGCTCGACGACAACAAGTTCGTCGGCCTGTCGGTCTACGGCGGCTGGCGGCTTGAGATGACCATCAAGTCGATTAAAGGCGACAAGATGGAGGTCGAGGGCGAGTACCAACTAATCGACAATGACGGCAACGTCCTCCGCGTGGAGAACACCGCCACGGGTACGCTGGTCAAGACCGTCACAACCCAATCGCCGACGCTGACCGAGAGCCTTATGGTCGGCAGCTGGAGCTTTCAATCCGATGACCACAGCTACAACTGGAATATGACGGTGAACAGTGACGGCACCTGCGTTCGTCAAGGTACTAACGGCACTTGGACCGTCAGTGGCACGGTGTTCACCATGATAGAAGATGAGTACAATCACAGCACCTCGATTAACGCCGAGTCGATGACCTCTACCGCCACGAAAATCACGCTGACTGGGGTCTGGACGAGACCCAACGGTAATACACTTCACGGCAAACTTACCAAAAACATTTAAATGTTACATTAAATTAAACCTTTAGCGATGAAACGACATATATTTAAAATGACATTGCTGGCCGGAGGCATGGCTTTGGCCATGCTTTCCGCTTGCCATCGTTCAAACAACAGGAATACGGGAATGGAAGGAACGTCTTCTGTAACCCAAGTTAATTCAGAAAATATACAACCCGAACGTCTGGATAATTGGGCAGATCTCCGCCGTCCCGATGTAAAGATTCATGTCAAGCGAGGGCAGACCCTCGCGATGCAGACAGAGGGAATGATGCTGACAGCCATAGACGCTGCCGTACAGCACGAGGCCGATTATTCGGTGACGTCGCTTGTGAAAGAAGAACTGCCACCGTTGCCACAGGGAATGATAAATATGACAGCCGCCACAGCGGGCTACCGCTTGTTGCCTGGAGGCGAACATTTCCTGCCATACGCGGAATTGCGAATGGCCTACGACCCTGAGCGTCTGCCCGAAGGCTATACGCCCGACGACATCTACACCTCTTTCTACGACACCGCAACCTTGGCTTGGGTGCGACTGGAGCGTGTCGAGGTTGACACCATCCATCACGAAATCGTGTCGCTGACCACCCACTTCACCGACTTCATCAACGAACTCTTAAAGGCACCCGAGATGCCCGAAACCCAAGCTTTTGTACCTACAGCGATGAATGATTTGGAGGCCGTCAGTCCGATGGACGGACTGACGACGATACAACCGCCCACGGCCAACAACAACGGCACTGCCAATGTAAGCTACCCCATTGTCATCCCTGCCGGTCGCGGCGGTATGCAGCCCAACCTGGCACTGAACTACAGCAGCGGTGGCGGCAGTGGCTGGCTTGGCGTAGGCTGGGACATTCCAGTACCTTCCATCACCCTTGATTCCCGATGGGGTGTACCGCGCTACAATGCCAGCAAGGAAACCGAGATTTACCTGCTTGATGGAGAACAACTGATTACCAAAGAGGCTGACGGTACTCCCCGTCCTATGCCTCACCGAACCAACCAGCAGACTAACCGCCTGCCTGACGGCACACAATTCTATACCCGTACGGGTGATGCCCACGACAGCATTGTCCGCCACGGCAACAGCCCACAGAACTACTGGTGGGAGGTGGTAGACCGTAACGGCACGACGCACTACTATGGCCACTATGTGGATGCTTCACGCAATGCATTGCCCCAAAAACTGTGTGACGACAGTGGTAACATTGCCCGTTGGCCGCTCTGCGAAAGCCGAGACCTGTACGGCAACAGTGTGCGCTACTATTATGACCTTGCCACGGTGCGAAACCACGGAGCCGAAGGCAGGCAGATGTATCTTGACAGCATTTCCTATACAGGCTTTGAAGAGAACGACGGCTACTATACCGTGGTTTTCTGCCGTGTTGCTGACACCACTACAGACATACCTGTCTCGTGCAACAACGGATTCAAGGAGATTACTGATCAAGTGTTGAACAACATTTATGTGAAATACGGTGACAGCATATTGACTGCGTGGCTGTTCGATATGGAGAATGCCTACAGGACGAACTACAAGAACCGCCTAACCACCATTACCAAGATAGACAGTGCCGCCAACGGGATGCGTAATTTCCTTGCAGCCCGGTGCCATTGTATAGAGCCTGACGAAGACGATGACAGCGTGATGCTATACATCGTGGATTCTACAGAGATAAAAGACACCATAACTGGAAATGGAACAATGATAGTCTATGACACGACGTGGTATCCTGTGAAGCTGCTTTCGGAGATTGATGAGGGATATGCCGGGAGCACTTATCATTTCAGTTACTATGATGCACCCACTCCGAATAATATGTTCGGTCCAGAGGTAGAAAGCGACCTGTCGGCTTCAAACGCCAATCTGCACGGTCATCTTCTGTCGGACCGCCAAGGGGTAACCCCCGTCAGTCAAGCCACAGGCTTGGGGCTTTCGCACTCCTCCAGCTGGAATGTCGGCGGCACAGCCTCCGGCGGCTTCGGCCCAGTAGTCTGCTTGACAAGCCTTAGTCTCGGTGGCAACTATACACGCAGCGAGTCGGCAAGCGAAAGCCTGATGACTTTGGTAGACCTTGACGGTGATGGCTTGGCAGACAAAGTGTATGTCAAAGATGGACAGATGTACTTTTGCCGCCACATACACAACAGCGACGGCACAATAGAATTCGAAAGCCCTGTTGAGGTATATGGAGCCTCGCATTTCCTACAAGAAAGCAGTTACAGCAACACTTTTGGAGGCCAGTTCGCAGTCGGTTTTTCCGGCAGTGCCAGCTGGACCAAGACAAAATCCACCACCTCGACTTATTTTGCCGACGTGAACGGCGACGGTCTAATCGACTTGGTTGACAACGGACAGGTACTGTTCAACAGTCTGGACGGGAACGGTTATCCCGAGTTCACCTTATACGAGGCATCCAACCACCAGACAGAAGGCAATGAGACAGAAGCGACACCTGTAGTCACTTCGGCCTCTGATTGCGGAGGCATCATCTTCGACGGTGAGGTGAACGACAGCATTACTTGTGAACGGATATGGGTCAGCGACACTTCCTTCCGCTGTGATACGACGACCGCCTTGAATTACTACAATTTCTATCTTCCAAATCCAGACACACTGGTAGGGATTGAACCAGTCGGACAGGAGCCCAATTTAGTTGAGGTCAAGCGATACCACCGAGAATGGGATTGCTCTTATCACGACGATTCGCCAAGCACCGAGGCCGTGCGGGTATGGATAGCACCGCGTGACGGACAGATACATCTGACTTCCGAAGTTGGGCTGAAAGAGGATACCAGTGCCACACGCAGAGCAGCCCGACACGCAGACGGCATCGTGTACACATATCAACATTCAAGTGGTGTGAACGCCATCGGGAATCATTTGTATTCCACTACTGATGACATTCTGCGCACATTTGACATTTGCGACACTTGCTATTATGATGTGGACAATCCGGTATATCTGTACACTTATGATTCCACATTCGATGTTGCCAAGGGTGATATGCTGTTTTTCCGTTTGCGTTCAAAAGTGAGCCGCCAATTTGATGATGTGTACGACTGGCATTACATACAGTACAATGACGAGGCAAGGGAATACTATGATTCCAAAGAAGACTTTGTACTTTCTGCTGATTATTGTTTCCAGGCACCTGTGGACGGATACTATATTATTGAAGGTGACTATACAGACAATGATGGCGGTTTTGAACTTGAAATCAATGCTGGAGGAAACATATCAACCTATAGCGGTTATGGAACACAAACGCTTAGTGAGGAAGACTCAATACATAAGGACAGCACCATCTGTTTCACGGTGCGTTCTTCCAGTCCCGCTCCCCAGTGGGGGCAGGTGGAGTGTCGACCATACGTCATATTCGTTCCCGACTCGACCCAATACCGATATGACACCAACACCTTCACCAATCCGCATACGATAGACACCTCCCGTTACACCGACACCATCAGGGGCTGGATACCCTGCCATTACGACATTGTACATCAAGGTAATGATACCATCTATGACCGTCCATTGCTACGAAGACTGTTTGGACCGTTGTACAACGGATGGGGCCAATTTGCCTACCATTCGCTTGACACAGGAGCACTGGCCGACTATATAAACGTGAACAAACTCGTACCGCCCGATATGTTAGTTGCAGGAACTACCAATCCTTCAGATACCAATGGACTTCGCAGTCAACTGCACAGTGGGGACGGCCTTGACTCAAACGCTATGAGTAGTGATACCTCATACGATTCGTTCCAATCGAACCATAACGGGCTGTACAATCCTTTGTCGCATAGTTCCTATTGGGTAGAGATGACTCCCGACGTAGAGCATCAGGTTTGGGTGTCGTTTGGACGGCAGAACTATGTAGGCCGTGACAGCATCAGCAACTCGATACAGGAAGAGTGGTATTCATCGTCTGCCACAGTTGCGACCACTACCGACATAGAGTTGCCGGAGACAACCACATACGACGACCCTGTACCCGCAGCCTCGGCGAACGGCACACCTGCCAAGGCAGTCCGCAAGGTGAATCGCTCGAAGTCACAAAGTTGGTCACTCGGTGCCGCAGGATTAGGACGATCAGGCAGCAAAGGGACGAATACGGTTGTGATGGACTATATGGACTTGAACGGAGACCGTTATCCCGACAATGTGGGTCTTGACCGTGTGCAGTATAGCCAGCAATGGGGTGGTCTCGGCATGATGCGTGATTTCCCGACCGACTTTGCAGACAACAATAATTCACAAACGAATTCCTCCGGCATTAGCTACAGTGCATCGCCCATCACCCAGGAACGCATAGTATGCAGTTCTCAAGGCGACGCCCTGTTTACGCTTAACAGTGAGAATGGTGGCAGCCTTTCAGGTAGTGGCAGTATCGGCCGCGACAGAGCTTCCGGCTCGTGGATTGATATTAACGGAGATGGACTCGCAGACTTCATTATGGAGGGAGGCAAAGTCTACTTGAATATCGGTTACGAATTTGTGAATGACGACAACTGGGGGTGTGATACCATCCGTTCAGGTGTAAGCGGCTCCGTCAGCGTGGGTGGCTCGTTGCCTGATGCCTTCCACAATGTCTGGCAAGGAAGCATACAGGCAGGTGCAGGCATCAGCGGTTCCTACAACCAAACCGAGAGAATGATGCTTGATATGAATGGAGATGGCCTTCCTGATTTAGTAACAAGGCATTTGCCAGATAACATTGAAGAGATTGTGGATTTCATTGGAGGTTCAGCTATTGCAACAACAGTGGCGTTCAACAGGGGAAATGGCCAATGGACTTCACCTCAGGTTCTTAATATAACCCGCTTCCACGCATCCACCAACTACAGCGAATCGCTTAACGCCGGTCTTACATACGGATTCACGCTGTGGGGAATATTCAAAGTGACCGTTGGAGTTGACGGCAGTCCGTACAGCGGAAGTGTGAACCGTGACTATATCCAGCTTGTGGATGTCAATGCCGACGGCCTGCCCGACCTGGTCAGTTCGGACAACGAGAACCAGCTGACCGTCCGCTACAATCAGGGTGGACGCACCAATCTGCTGCGCAGCGTGACAAACTTCAACAATGCCGATTTCCAGATAGAGTATGCCCTCTCCAAACCCGACTACAACCAGCCTTCGCGTTCGTGGCTGATGACCAAAGTTACCACCCACGATGCTCTGAACAGCAACAACGGAGCCACAACTACAGTGACGGAATACGCCTACGCCAACCCTCGCTATGACCGCTACGAGCGTACATCATACGGCTATGAGGATGTTGTCACAAGCAATGTGAACCCTGCTACTGCAAACGTGTACCGTACCGTGGAACGCAACTATTACAACAGCAATATGCTTCGTCGCGGCAAGATGAAAAGAGAAATGACCCGCGACGGTAACGGCAACCCATATATTGAGAAACTGCACAACTGTTCATACGTGGACTACACCAGCGGCGATACCCTGAACGCAGACACAGAATGCCCCGAGATATGCTATCCCGCAGTGGAGGCCACGCTCACCCATTTCTACGAAGGCCACAGCACCCCACAGCTGACCACCGGCGAACGTACTGAATACGACCGCTATCACAATGTGGTAAGATATACCGACCTTGGTGACATCAGCGACGCAAGCGACGGCCTTGTGGTAGACTTCCACTACTTCACAGGTCTAGCCAACAACCTGATTGGTTTGAGAAGGGACTACGCCGTCACACCCTCAGGCTCGACGACAGCAATGCGCCGGGCAAGGTTCGAGTACGACCTTGCTCACGGCAAGATGACCCGTCAGGTGTTATACAATGTCTCCGACAGTTCGGTGTATGACTTTGTCTATGAACCGACATACGGCAATCTGGACACTGCGATGCAGCCAGAGAACATCAACGGTGAGCGTATGACATACAATTACACATACGACAACGTGGTACACACCTATCCCACAGAGATTGTCAACTCCCACGGCGAGACAATGAACACCACTTACGACTACCGCTTTGGCAAACCTTTGACAGTCACCGACCCCACAGGCAGCACAATGGCCTATCGCTACGATTTTGCCGGTCGCCTTGTATCGGTCAACTCGCCGATGAATACTAGCGGCACACCGTCATTGGTGAACCAATACCACCCGATGAACTACTATCAGAACGGACTAAACCCGCAGGGATACACTTTCAGCGCATCGCCGACAGGACATCCGTACACTGTAAGCAAGCACTATGATGACAACGGCAACCTTATCACCGAGACAACGGTGCTTACCAACGGCTTCGGACAAGCGATACAGACCAAGAAAGGTCTGCGTGTGGGTAGTACCAACAAGATGCAGGTGTCGGGACGTACCGTGGTCGATGCCTTTGGACGTACTATTGAACAGTACGACCCTGTTGTGGAAAGCAGTTCAACACATAGAGGTTGCTACAATACCGGCTATGATGTCAACTCGCTAACTGCGACCACTTACGATGTGCTGGACCGCACAACCAACGTTGCGATGCCCCTTAGTGTGAACACACAGACCGCCTACAGCATCGCGGGCGATATGAGCGGACACCGCCGTTTCGTCACCACCACGACTGACCCCAACAGCAATGTCACCACACAATATACTGACTACGACGGACATCAAGTGCAGGTGACTGATGCTAACGGAGGTATTACTCGAATGCATTATGACAACCTTGGCCAACTGGATTCTACCTCCGACCCCGAAGGGTTTAAGACAAAATACTACTACGACCAGTTGGGCAGGATGACAAAACGCATCCATCCTGATGCGGGAGAGACCCGTTACACCTACGACAATGCAGGTAATTTGCTGAAGGAAAACAATCCTCTCGGACAAATTAATTACGACTATACATACTACAGAGTGGTGAAGAAACGTTATAACAATATGACAGGCAACGACGTGACATACACCTACGGCACCAGCGGCACTGAGACAGGCCGTCCCGTCCGCGTTGTGGATGGCAGCGGAATGTACGAGTGCACGTATGACAAACTCGGCAATGTCACTGACGAGACGCGCACCATTGCCCTGCCACAACACAGCGAGGTGTACCAGTTCAGGATGCTTTATCAGTATGACAGCTGGGGACGTATGCTCACAATGACCTACCCCGACGGCGAGGAGATAACCTACACCTACCAGTGGGGCGGAGACCTCTATGCCATGCACGGGAACAAGAACGGCGATGCCAGAATCTACATCAAGGGTATATCCTATAATACGTATGGGCAAAAAGAACATATTGACTACGGTAATACCACAAGTGCCCATTACACCTACGATGCACTGCACAGACTTGTTAACCTCAAGAGCCGCGATTATAGTGGAGCCCTGATGCAGAACATCGACTACACCTTTGACAATGCAAGCAATGTTACGGGCATTGTCAACAATGCCGGTGTTGTGAACACGCTTGGAGGTGTATACGAAAATACCTATAAATACGATGCGCTGCACAGGCTTGAAGAGTCGTATGGTGGAGGTGCCATAGGAAACTACAACACCTATCTTAAGTATTCACCATCGGGCAGACTGATAGGGAAATTCCGCGATAATAATTCAGTTACGCTGTCGGCTACAGTTGATATGGCTTATGGCTATTGCAATGACTATCAGCCCCACGCTGTGAAGCGTATGTTCGACCACAACAATGGAATGCTTTATGATATGCGCTGGGACGACGCAGGAAACCTCGGACAGGTGAGCATGGGGCGACTGGATGAAATGTTCGAGGCAGGACGCTTCCTCTTCTGGACTGAGGACAACCGTATGCACGCCGCCGTGGACGACAGATACTACAGCTACTATGCCTATGACTACAGCGGGGAACGCCGTTTGAAGTTGACAGGCGACAACAAACTGCTGGATGTCAACGCCGACTTTATGGCCACTTATACAATACTGAACGAGCCGACCCTCTATCCCTCGGCCTATATGGTGTTGACCAACAAGGGATACACCAAACATTACTATGCCGGCACCGAGCGTGTGGCCGCACGTCTCGGCGGTGGTGGACTGGACGCTCTGTATCATGTTATCAGTAACGATGGAGAACTCCAGACAAAAGCTGATATATTGTTTAAACAAAGCATCGAACAGGTGAACAGCCGTGTGCTTAACGAGAACAACCTCGACTGTATAATGAGCAATGAATTTGCAAAAGAGGAGTTTGGCCATTGGATTGACGGCACTCCATATCAGATGAAGGCAGACGTTGAGATTGACCACGGCCGGTTCAAGGATATGGTCAACTCAATGTTGGACGACATCAATCACGGACAGGAGAAGGAAGTGTATTTCTACCATTCCGACCACCTCGGCAGTGCCAGTTGGATTACCGACTTCAGCGGAGTGGCGGTACAGCACATCCAGTACCTGCCCTACGGCGAGCCGTACATCAACCAGCATCCGTTTGGCTACAGCGAGCGGTTCACTTTCACCGGCAAAGAACGCGACGAGGAAACGGGCTACGGCTATTTCGGTGCCCGCTACATGGACCACGAGCTGATGACCATGTGGCTCTCCGTCGACCCAATGAGCGACAAGTACCCGAGCATTAGTCCTTACGCTTATTGTGCTTGGAATCCAATTAAACTAGTTGACCCAGACGGCAGAGATGTTTTGCCGACCAGTGATGAGGCTTATGGAATGATTATAAAATCGTTACCTACAGAAGCAAGAACTTATGTAAAATGCAATTCTGATGGCTATATCGATAGAGATTTGATAAATTCATATAGTTGCGAAAGTCAAAATTTTAATGATTTGAAGGAACTAGTCAATATGGATGGTTGTACTATTGAGGTTTCAATAGGAAACAGCTATGAGTTTAAAAACAATGCTGGGGAAAACATATCAGTTGATAATATGTCATACTCTAATCCCGAGCTTGATGCTGCAATGTATCAGTTATATGGAATAAAAAATCCACCTCCAAGCATAATGGGATTATATGATCCCTCTACGGGTGAAAGTGGCGAAATGGGAATAACACTACGCCCTACTTCAACCACAGGGAAGCGGAGCACAAACGGTAATATTCAAGTATATATAAATGAGAAGCTATCTGTGAGGGGACAAGTTGAAAATTTTGCTCATGAATTTTTTGGACATGCATATATTTATGCAAAGACAAAAAGTGCTATTATGTCTGAGCATGATTTTGACACCAAACCAGGAACAGACAGTAATTTTGAACTTAGAAACCGTATAAAACGTGCGCAGAATGAAGCTTCAAGTTATAATAGATAAAAGGACACTCGGAATATGTGCCTTACTTTCTTCTTTTTTCTTATATTGTCCTGCGTATGGGCAATGTGAAATAGAAGAGAGACGTCAATCTGTTTTTAAATATGATTCTTCGAATCTAAACTATGCAGAGTATATTATCAGAAACAAGACGCAAGATACTATCTATTTATGGATTGATACAGATACGGTTGGTAATGACTCGCTATCGTTAGAACAAAAGAATATTTGGCTTTTTTATAAATATATTCGTGCTCCTAAATGTGAATTAGGACTGGATTTTTTATGCCATGATGGAAGTATAAATTTTAGTAAGGGGGTGCCTCCTCCTGTGATAGGATGTACATTTATAAAAAAAATCCTCCCAGATGAATTATTTACAATCATCTCCCTTAATGAGAGTGTTGACAGGAAAGCCATTCATTTTGTTCATAAAAAAATAGTTTCTCACTTCTTTCGGATTGAGCGATTGGATGAGTTCTGTTATGAGAAACCATTTATTATGGTGTGGTAATTTGGAATGGTTTAGATGAAACAATATTAGAGACATTACAATTGATAGAATAATGAGAAGAAAAATTTGAACCGTCTAGTACATAAAACCGAAGGGGAGAACTGCTTTAAAGCCAAGCGGTTTTACCCCTTCGTTTCCACCGGCAATGACCCCCGTAAGGGGTGGCGAATACCGCTGAATGAAATTAAATACAATGAGCAACGCGATGAGGAAACGGGCATTGGCTATTGCGACACCTACCAGCCTCATGCGCCCCGAAGAATCAAGGATACGGAGAATCAAAGACTGTTCGACCTGCGCTGGGATGAAGCAGGAAACCTCGGGCAGGTGAGTATTGCCAAACCTGGAGAAATGTTCGAGACCGGGCGCTTCCTCTTCTGGACTGAAGATAGCTGTATGCATGCCGCCGTGGACGACAGATACTACAGCTACTATGCCTACGACCACAGCGGCGGGAGTTGCGCAAGTCGAGAGCAGAGCCAAGCTTGCTTGAGCTATGCCGAGATGGAGCAACGTAGACGAAGTCAACGCCGCCTGAAACTGACAGGTGATAACAAATTGCTGGATGTCAATGCCGACTTTATGGCCACCTATGCAATACTGAACGAGCCGACCCTCTATCCCTCGGCTTATATGGTGTTGACCAACAAGGGCTACACCAAACATTATTACGCTGGAACCCTTTTCCCTCAAAAAAAATAACAAAAATAAATTTTGCCATTCCCAAAATTCTTCGTACTTTTGTACTTGTAGAATTGAATGAAATCAACTTTAAAAAAAATATAAATAGATTATTATGAATAAAATCACATTGCAATCAATCGTAGTGGTATCTTCGGTTATTTCGATAATATCACTTGAAGAGTTATTCTCTGAAGACCGCTTTGCTGGCCCCAAGTTTAATCCAGATTCCATCTCATGGATTGAGAATACACCTGGCTGTGTATGTTGTAATTGTTGCATTGGTTGTATTAAAGATATTGAAAATTGATACAGTTCGCAACAATAGTTTTGAATGCATGTTGTAATCAATCGTGTGTATGGTGTTACAACATGGCCAAATTGAATGATTCTCAACAAATGTCCGAAGATACGTTTAACAATATCTTGGAACATTTGGTAATGAGTGGATGCAAGGGAATCCTGTTGGTGGGAGGAGAGCCAACCCTTCATCCGTTATTGCCACATTTTATTACTAGAGCAATAGAGGCAGGTATCCCCAAAATATGGATTGTGAGTAATGGGTATCGTATTCATGGAAATTTTTTTGATGCGCTAGAAGGGTTTCAGTCAAATGTTATTATTAATATTTCAATACACGGTTCAAACCAGGCAATTCATGATAAGTTGACACAAAGAATAGGCAGTTTTAACGCATTATTATCAAATATTGACGCTTACCACGAACATGGGTTTATAGTTAATGGACAAACAACACTTTGTATGTCAAACCAAGGTGATATCCTAAATATTTTGTCGGTTTTAGAGAAAAAAAACATTGGCAATATACTTGTTAGTTACTGCATGAAACCTATTGGTGTGAGAACGGATTGTAAGGAGTTTATTACTGTAAATGATTTTTGTGAATGTATAGTCAGTGCAGTAAATAGATACGCAGGGGGTATCCACATAGACGTGGCTCCGCACATGCCCCGGTGTATGATGTCCGCGAGATTTTTGGAATTGCTGGACAATGAGCAGATAGGTATAAATCATGGATGTGGATTTAATAAAAATGAAATAATATTTGATCCTTATGGAAATATTCTACTATGCATACATCTACCAGATGTTGTCATGGGTAATATAAAAGAAATAAGCGATTTTTCTTCGTTTATTCAAGAAATAAACACTAAAGTACACAGTTATAGAAGGTATCCTTTGAGAAAATGTGGAGATTGTAATAGTATAAAGCAGTGTACTGGTGGGGGCTGTCCTGTTTTGTGGTTGACTAATAAGGTCAAATAACTAATAACAATATTAGGAGGTTTTGAGTGACTCGAAAGAAAAAGAATACAAGGAAAGGAAGGGGGAAGGGGGAGATACATGAGAATGGGGTAGAGAGAAAAAAAACACAAGAAGGTAATGAGCCTAAAAGAAAGGATATATCAGACCTTATAGGACATCTGCTAACTTTTTTTGGATCATTCTCTGTTTTCCTGACCCTGTTATTTGGAATAATACAATACAAATCAACAAATGATCGACAGAAGAAAGCCGACACGATAGCGTATATGCAAACTTTGCATGAATTAATAAATAATACTGATGACTCTTTGTTGGAAATAATTAAGTTGTATGATTCGGACAGTATAAATAATAGTATATCATGCGATAGTCTTGCGGCAATACTTCATAGAAATCCTAACTACAGGAAGCAGTTGGATAATATTATGATTGGCTTTAACAGGCTTGCCATTGGATGTCAAGAAGGTTTTTTTGACGAAGAGACTATTTGGAGTGCGGACTGTAGAATGGTCGTAAATGTAACTAAAGCATTGCTACCGTATTTCGAACTAGTTGAAAAAGAAACGGGACGTATTAACGGCAATCACGTATGTTGTTTTTGGCGAATTATGGCTTTTAAATGGGAACATGATAGAACGATGGGCGATAAATATAACAATATGATAAAACATTATGCGCAAGAAATAGAGAGAGTAATAAATGATAGTATTGAAATAGGAAGAAGATTATCTGTTCTTGAATAATATTTTGAATCTTTAATTCATGCAACCTCTAAGAAGTGTTGCGCTAAAATATGGTCTTTGCCACAAGGCGCAAATGCCAATTGCAATAAAACTTCCAACGATACAAATAATAAAAGTCATTCGGAAATTTTTTGGGGAGGGGGAATAGAATCAATATTTCGTCTGCAACAACGAGATAAGATTTAACATTTTGTATAAAAACACGGCCGTGCTTATATTTGATGAGTATTTAATGCTCTGTCACTCTAACACAAAGACATGTTTTCATACTAAAATGAAACCATCCTACACCGCCTCAAATTCCATTAAAACGACCATCAAAACCTCTACCCATACCACTACAATCACCATCATCACCACCTCCATTTCTGATTTTATAATATTAATTATCAATACGATGACAAAGTGAAATAAAATTTTTTGTAATTATCTCAAATATTTTTAGTATTTTTGCAGATTAATATGAACATCTTCAAATATATAACAGACGGACTGCCTCCCAAGAGAATTGCGTATGTTCTCTTGTGGTCAGCTGGACTTTTTGCCGCTTCATTTTATACTTTTTGCGGGAAGTTTAATTTTGCAGCCATGTCTGATATTTCCGCCCGGAAAATGGCAGAGGAATATCTTTTCCCGCTCTTTATGGCAATGGCCTTGTTCCTATTGGATGCCCTTCATGAGATGAACGCTAATAATAGACAGTTTACGCCTGTTTATTTTGGATGTTTCATATTTTTCATTCTTTCGACTATTTTCTCCATCTTGGTAAATAGCGTATTATTTGGATGGATACTCTTTATAATTGCCTGGATAGCTTTGACAGTGTTGAAGGCATCTATGCTTTGGGATGTAAAGGGAGTAAAAATTGATCACTAAAGAAACAATAACAGATTAGAATATGAGCCCTATTTTGTTTGGAACGGTTTTTGGACTTATCATGATTTATATGATAGCAAATGTTTTTTCTATGAAAACGGTCCTTCCTGTTGCCAAAGCCGGGAAAGTCACTGACCCGTATTGCAAAGAGGAAGCCCTGAGGAATAGAACACCCAAAACGATTCGTGTGGACGGACAGAATGTTGATGTCTCTGGCTATAGCGTTCTTTATGTGCATGGAAATTCGATGAAAAAATATAATATCAAGGACAAGAATCGTATTTTCGTTAATATTCTGAAGAATTGCGATCATATTGACGGTCATCCCGTCTTGGTTTTCCAGATTGTCAATCCAAAACCGAATGACGCTGAATACAAACTCAGAAAGTTTGTCTGTTTGATTGACTCAATCGAAGATGCGGACTGGTCTGCTATCTATAATGCCAATAAAGACCGAATAAGCATTAGTGAGAATGAATTTGTTGAACAATGCCAAAGAAAGGCGGAACGTGACAAGGATCTTCTTACCGGGAAGGTGGTTCTGTCAGAAACATTCGATGAGTCCGCTCAAAAAGATTGTTATTCTCTGCATGCTTTGACAACAGCCTATGCAACGGTCGAGTATGCCGCATAAGGTACTTCCAATTAAATAAATCTAAGCCGCTTTATAGCGGCTTTTTTGTTGTCCAGCCTCTCCCCATCTTTTCAAAACACAATCATCGCCTGTAAGCAATTCTGTATTAAAAAAGATTGGCATTCTCAAAATAAAATGGTATATTTGTAGTCAAGAAACAAAATGCGATTTTGATATAGCACTCTGTTTTCCAACAATAAACACAAAACAGATTCTTCATCAAATCACACAAAACAAAGATTAACCCAACTAACGATAATAACAAATTATGGATGGTATTATAAATGGTTTGGATACCATAAAAGTAATTGAAGATGCAATTCGTTATACAAAACTTCATTCTGCGGATATTGCAGTACTACTTGTAATTAATATGAAGACATATGACGGTTATCGGAATCAATATGATATTACAACCGAGTATTTTTCCGAGGATGAACTATCTGATTATTTAGAAGCATTGGATTCTCTTGGCATATATCACGATGTTTCTTATGGAGAAGACGAGTTCCTACAAAAGATAGTGTCTGGCTATTTTGAGAAATTCAATCATAGATTCAAAATTGTATTTAATACAACTGGGAGTAAACGAATCCGTTCTCGTTCCACACTAATACCTGCTGTATGCGAAATGATCGGCCTACAATATGCATCTAATGATATTTGGACCTGTAGCATATTGGAAAACAAAGTACATGCAAATTCACTTTTGTCGCATTATGGTTTCCCCATACCTTCGAGCTGGATTTTTTATCCAAATCATGGTTGGATGAATGGCAAGCCTCCGATTGACCGCAAACTGATTATTAAACCAGGTGAGGAAAGCGCTAGCATTGGTATAACGCAGAAGTCAGTGGGGTATTTTTCGGAAGAATTCGAGAAGATGGTATATGAGGTATGCCATACATTAAATGAGCCAGTGATTGTCCAAGAGTTTATTAATGGTTGGGAGGTCGAAGTTCCAATACTGGATCTTGGTGAGATAATTCCATTGCCACCAATGGGTGTTGAATTGAGCAAGAATAAAAGTTTAAATGACCAATTTCTTAGTTTTGATATGGTCTTTTCTGACAACTATGACTATTATCGTTTTGATGATATTAATCATGAGCTATCTGAAACTTTAAAACAAATTGCAAAAAAAAGCTATCATTTTTTAGAATTACAAGGGACTGTCAGGGTTGATTTCAGAGTTAAAAGTACAGGACAATGTTTTATTTCAGACTACAACAACTCTCCTCATTTAACTCGTTTCCATTCTGTAGCGAAATCACTCATTTCTCTTGGATTTCAATATGACGACTTGTTTTGTCTATTGTTGTTTAATTCATTGAAAAGAAACGATGCTAAAAATCACTCCATATTTGCAAGTCGGAAAACAAATAGACTTTTTTGAAATAGTTCCAGTTTGGGCTCAAAAAAGATGGCCTCATGACAGAGAATGCTGCCTGCAAATCTTGCAGAGATTTATATGCTGATTTCTCAGTCATAATATCGTGAACAACTTTATAATGCTCTTGGTAATATGGAGCTCTTGTTAATGAAACTCTAGAAACTAGGCTCTTGGCAGCATCTAGATTTTTTAAGGAATGAGTATGTTCCCCGGACAAATATAGAGCAATAGACTTGTTAATACAAAAATAATAGTAATAATAGCTATCATATTGAATGTCTACTGCGAATTCGATTTCTCCAAGAAAATTAATAGCATCATTTATCTGATTGTTCCCAAGTAGGGCTCCAATGTAATTGAGTTTTATTAATACAGCATCTTCTTCATACAAATGAGTTTCCATAACACTATACATTTCACTGACTAGACGTTGATAAGAAAATGTCTTTTGAAAAGTTTCTGCTAGTAAATAATTATTAAATGCAGCACCAATGTTCGGGAATTGCATAAAATCGGATTCCTCGGCAATAAATAAGGCTCTATGTGCATATTGTGCTGCTTCTTCAAAAAGACCAATCTCAATGCAGTTACTTGAAATATTAACTAAAGCCTTGTAGAGTAGTGGGATAAATTTAACGTCTCCTTTCAAAATCAGTCCATCTAATTCATGTAACATTTCAAGTAGGACTACATGAGAAGTGTTGGGGTCATATAAAGAATCCGACAATAGCAATAGTTCAAAATAGGCGTATTGTGACTTGTTGTCGTACTCCAAGCGATGTATTAAAAAAATCCGATATTTTTTATATAAGTTTCGTGCTTCGTCAAGATTATTTAGAGAGCAATGCAAAGAAATACATAATCGCATTAACCTACCCCAAATTTCAAATTCTTCTTGTTCGCAATAATCCATCAAACTTATTAAAGAATGTAATGCATCGAGTCTGTCCTCATTTTTAGTACTCTTAAATTGAAGAACACAAACTGTATATTTTGCCTCAATATATAGCAATGGAATGGTGATTCCCGTAATTACTTTGTTGATATATTTTATGGCTTGTTCATTTTCTCCCTTAAATGACAACCGATAAGCTTCTACAATGCTTTCCACTGCATGTTTAACATTATTATCTTGTAGGAAACGGTCAACCTCCACAGAATAGCCTTCGCGAATCTGATTAATGACATATAGTCCATTGAGAATTTGTGATTGCCGTTCATGTCCAGCCAGTTTTTCGGACAAAGCACGTCTAATGTATTCTGACGGTAGGAGGGTTTTTAGGCATTTAGCGTATCGTGAATAAAAATCATGTTGATTCGATGAATTTTTTCTTGAATATATTTCCCTAATAGAGTCATTTAAAAAAGATACTACGGAATCATCTTTCGTTAGGAGATTAAATGATACTGCTTCTTCTACAATTGGTGTTACCGTTTCATTTTCGAGAACACATTTTAGTTCATATATAGATGCTTCTCTGCCTATTGCAGCAAGACATTCCATTAGATGTGTTATTTTATCTTTCGCTTCTGATTCCTGAAGTCGTCGTTCTATTAAATCAGCATAATAGTCATCATCAATGTTTGTAGAAAAATTTCTCATGGCAACATCTTGATTCAAAAAATGACAGGCATGCTGAAGCAAAAGTAAATGGCCTCCAGTTGCAGCATAAATGGCCTCAACTTGATAATCAGAATAATTTATCCCTGTTCCCCATGCGTGTAAAATGTACCTGACATCATCTATTGATGGATATTGCAAATCAATAGTTCTTACTTTATGTCTTGAAAAAACACAAGGGTAAGTTTTAATTCTTTTTGCAGTACGATAAGTGGCAAGGATGCTAATTGTCTTATTCCATTCTTTAAAAATAGGAATTATACCCTGAAGGAAATCAACAGTATCTCTGTCTGCGTATTGAAAATCGTCACATGCAATTATAATATGTTTTTTCTTTTTTAGGAGCATCAACAGCTCTTTAGAAAACTGGACATTTTTTGAAAGAACCTCATTGTTTTTTATTACATCCTCTCTTTCCCTAATATGGCGAAAGTCAATCTCATTAAAGAAATGGCCAAGCATTGGCCCCAAATATGGCGAAGATTCAAATATGACACCAATATTCTTTTTCCATCTATTTTTTTTAGACAAATATGCGTCGAATGGATAAAAAGGTATGCTCTGTTTTCCAGCATCTCCATATAGCTGTATTATTGCAATATTAGGACATTTCTCTGTTATTGACAAAATGCATTCTTTTATCAAAAACGATTTTCCTGTACCCGAAGCCCCACATATATTTATCGTTAGATTTTTTTTATAAATTAAATCAGAAACAATACTTTCTAAAAGAGCTTTTCTTTTATCCAGAAAACCATCCATAATTTGTTATTATCATTAGTTTATTTCAACCAATTTGTGTATATTGTCGAGAAAAAAGACCTATGACAACACAAATAGAGAAAACATCTGTGGCATGTGGAATAGAAGATTTCCTTCGTCATTGCCGATTTGAACGGAAACTGGATGAGAAAACAATAGCAGCCTACAACACTGATCTCCTGCAATTCATTAAGATTGGCGCGATTGATTCAGAAGGGGAACTTGAACAGATAACACGAGAAAAGATAAAGGTATGGCTTGAATCGATGGAATCATATAAATTCCGAACAATAAAGCGAAAACTGGCATCAACACGTGCTTTTCTGCGATATTTGGAAACGGAACATGACAATTTCAACAACCCAATTAGGAAGATGCAGATAAAACTCAAAGAACCTGTTCGCCTCCCTGTAGTAATGACAAAAGACGAAGTCAAAAAGATATTGACTCAATTAGAAGAGGAAAGCTCTTCAAAGCCAAATTCCCGTCAAGCCAATTTCATGGCAGTGCGGAACCGAGCCGTGGTTGAACTATTGTTTGCTACAGGAATGCGCATCGGAGAGTTGTGCAACCTGCGCCACAACGATGTCGATTTGGAACACAGAATAGTCCATATTTTAGGAAAAGGAAATAGAGAACGTGTGGTAGATATCTGTTTGCCGGTTACCTTAAACGCCTTGCATGAATGGGTGGCAGTCCGGCCTTCGTTACACAATACTCCAGGGGAATACTTCTTTATTAATCGCCTTGGTGATGGCCTTTCCCCACAAACGGTAAGAAGTCTCATCCATAGTCTTGCTGACGAATGTGGCATTTCCAAACATGTGACCCCGCACACTTTTCGCCACACTTTTGCCACACTTTTGTTGGAAGAAGATGTTGACATCGCCAATATCAAGCAGATATTGGGTCATAGTTCAATTGCTACCACACAAATATACCTTCACGTGAACCCTGTTAGGCAGAGGGAAATCCTCACTCACCGACATCCTCGCTCAAAAATGATTTGAAAAAACAGGACCTGTGTTTTGTAGTTCACTCGAACTATTGCATTACTATATATCACCCTAGCATTCCCTAGAAAGGCTTCAACGTATCAGCAGTAACTATCTATCCCTTCCCCATTTTTGTCAAATTCAGGGTGTACATTCCCTATTTTGCATCCTTTCCGCACCCTCCGAAACAGTATCGTAACAGGGTAGAATCAGTATCGAAACAGGACAGAAAGAGGACAAATCCAAACCTCGTTCTTCTGTCCCGATATACTTTTGCGCCGTCTTTCAAAGCCAAGCCTTAGGTGCACATACGGCAGCGCAGAAAAAGACAGGTAATAAAAGTGTAACATTAAAACAGAAAGGATCTAACAATGGCAAAAATCTTTGGTGTAAACACACGCATCAGCGGTAAAGTCGGACAGATGCTTTATCGTCAGACCAAGACGGGAACAGTCGTGAGCGAGCTGCCTGTCAAACCCTCCACCCCGCTTCGCACCGCTCGACAGATGAGCGTCCGTGCGCAATGGTCAAACCTCGGAGCTATCTATCGACAATTCGACTCTATGTTGCGTCGCGGATTCGAGAACCTGCCCGCAGGTATGAATGTTTACAACGCATTCATCCAGGCAAATCTCGGTGTCGTCAAGGTATACATCACCAAGACGATGAGACTCAACGGCGGCGCTATCCTTGCGCCCTACCAGATCACTCGCGGCTCCCTGCCGAGCATCAGTATGGCCAAGAACGCTTCCAATATTCTTGTCAGCAGCATTAACCTTGGCACCCTCGCTATCGACGCCAACACCACCGTCGCTCAATTCTCACAGGCCGTTATCGACAACAACGACTCCTTCGCCGAGGGCGACCAGCTCACCTTCTTCCACGGCATCCAGACCATCGACACCGTGACGCGCACCCCTCGTGCCACCATCCGTGGCTACAAGGTCGTTCTTTCTATCGCCGACGATACTAAACTGTGGGATGTCGTTATCAAGTTGGGCTTCTCCATGACTGATGGACATCTTGCTACTTCCGAAGAGATTACCAATGGCGCAGCCGTATGGGTGCATAGTCGTGAGGCCGCCGATGGCACTTTGAAAGTCAGCACCCAGTTCTTCTATGCCGAGAACTCTGCACTGGCAACCTACCAGAGCAACACCGCCATCATCGCCTCGGTCAACAGCTACGGTGGCATCAACTCCGCCGCCGTCTATCTCCAGCCCGAACTCAACACCGTCACGCCCTGACTGCCTCGTCGGGTCTTCCGTCTGCTCGTCGGAGGGCGCTTCCTCGCCCTCCACAGCCGACGGCTAACCCTCACCCGCAATTAAATCAAAGAAGGGTTGTCGTGTGTAGGTGGCTTCAGCCACCACCCATTAGACCCATCAAGCCCACTAACCCCATCAATCGCTATGGAAGATTTAGAAATCACAACCCTCCCGACCGCCGAGCCAAAGGCAGTCCACAAGCTCACTACCCTGGGCTACGACTCCGACGGCAACGCCGCACAAGTCCGACTATCCGACTTGTCGCCGCAAATCATCAAGGCCGCGAGTATTGATTTCATGTCCGGCCTCTTCATCAGCCGACAGTCCTTTGTTGCCGACAGTTCCGAAGTCTATGTCAACGGCCTCCGCTACACCCTCGGCAAGGACTATAAGGAGTTGTCCGACGGTACCAAAGCCGACGGCATCGAAATCCCCGGCATCGAGAGCGACGACGAAATCATCCTCAAAGCCATTCCCATCACCCATTAAAAAAAGAAAAACAACAGGCTTTGTCAGGTGTAGGCGGCCTTGGCCGCCGCCCATAAAACCCACATTGCCCATAAAACCCATCAAAAAGTAAAGTTATGCAGAAACTTAAAGTAAAACAAATCGATGGCATAGTATCGCCCTCCGCATCCGACGATTGGTCATCTTTGACCGACCAGCTGGCCACCGCAGCCGCAACAAGTGAGAAAATCGACAATGCTGTCAACAATGCCATAGGAGGCGCACTCCAGTCCGTCACCGGCGGCAGTGCCGAAACAGGCAAGTATGTGTCTGCCGTCACCAAAGAAGGCACCGCCGTCAAGGTCGCCAAGACCGCTCTTCCTGTCACAGGTGTCAGCACCACCAACACCGCTGGTACTGGCACCACCACCAAGGCCATTGTCAGCCTCGCCCTCTCCAGCGGCAAGGTTGTGGCCACGGAGAAAAACATTGCCTTCCCCAACCCTCCTGTCCTGACCATCGACAGCGTGGACTTCACCGCCGAAATCACCCTCACCAAATCGCCCTATGCCGAAAGTGCCGTAGGTGTCTTCGTCAACGGCTTGATGCAGCCGCCCACCGACTACACCCTCTCCGACAACAAACTCACCTTCAAAGACCCCTCCCACTACGCCAAAGGCGACACCGTCAACATCCTCTACCTCGCCGCCGCCTAAACCCTGACTCCAGCAAGTCGACCGCACCGCGGGCAGTCGGCTTGCTCCCCTTTATTTCACCCATTAAGCCCATTCACCCCATTAAACCCACAAAGAAATGCGCCCAATCACCGAAATCATCATCCACTGCACCGCCACGCGCCCCAATGCCATCTGTACCGTGGAGAGCATTCGCCGCTACCACCGTTCCCTCGGCTGGCGCGACATTGGCTATCATTACGTTATCTACCCCGACGGCAGCGTCCACGCTGGCCGTCCTGTCGAGCAGCCGGGCGCACATACCGAAGGCCACAACGCCCACAGCATCGGCATCGCCTATGTCGGCGGCCTCGATGCCGATGGACATCCCGCCGACACCCGCACCGAAGCCCAGTGCCTCGCCCTCCTCCAGCTCGTCCGTGACCTGATGGAAGAACACCCCATCACCTCCATCCACGGACACAACGAGTTCGCCAACCGCACCTGCCCCTGTTTCGACGTCCAGCAATGGAGAAGGGAGAACAAACTATAACCGCTGAAAGCGGAATAATCTACAAGATCTACAAGATTTCTTGCGCCGTCAGGCGCATAGGAGAATATCAAGATTTACTGAAATATGAACAACCTTTGGAATATCATCTTATCCGTCCTAACCCTCGTCGCCGGTGGCGGCTGGCTGTTCGACCGCCGCCGCCATCGTCAGGAGGTCGAAAGCCTGAAGGCCGACAACCGACAAAAGGACATGAACCTGTCGAAGATGTATGTCGACGAGTTCAAAGAAAACATCGCCGATCCCCTGCGGCGCGAAGTCAGGGAATTACGCACCGAAGTAACACACTTACGCAATGCGATACAGAAGATTAACGACTGCCCTCATAGCGACGCTTGCCCTGTTTACAGTGAGTTGCAGAAGCAGCAAGACCGTCACTCAGCAGACCCACAATGAAGCCGTCCACGACACCGTGATTGAGGCCGTCACCCTCACCCTCCACGACACCGTGCGTGAGACCACCACAATCACCATCCAAACCAACGAGACTGGCGACACCACACGCCTCACTACCAACCGCGACCGTGAGAAGATAACCTCTCGTAACCGCACTTCCGACCACTCCCACCACCTCACCCAATCCGAAACCGCCAATACCACCAAAGAATCCTCCACTACACCCATTAAACCCATTAGCCCCATCAAACCCACACTCTCCCTCAAACCCCTCCTTATCTCCTTCCTCCTCGGCCTCCTCCTCATCCCTTTGATGAAACTAATCAACCGCTTCAATAAATAGTTTTGCCGATTGTTTTGCGCAGATGGAAATAAAAAAGGCACCGCAATGATGCGATGCCTTTAGTTTATTTATTAGTAGAGGTATTCCATTGCATTTTAATTTGATCAATTGTATTTGGGGTACCTTTATCTTCAAATTGAGAAAACACCTTTAGATGTAGACATGAAGCATTGTCATTACAACTAATTCCTACATTAATATCTACACAAACTAGAACTTTTTCTTTTAATTCAGCAATATTAGTTTCCTGTTGTATTTCACCTGCCAAACTTGAATCATTTAAGTCAATAATGCTCGCATATATTTTTTTGTCGTTATCTAATTCTTCTAATGAATATTTCTCTACTATAGTTCCATCTAATTCTTGATATGTAACAAAAGGCAAATCCTTCTTTTGGATAATAATAATCGAATGGGATAAAATCGGGTTAAACGGAGCCTCTATTATTTCTATGTTATTGTAATACCATTTCTTGGCATCTTGACGTAAACCATCGACTTTGATGTAATCTCGGTAGTATTCTAGATTAAGGCCAATGTTAAGTATTACAAATTTACCTTCTGTTAATGACAAGCGTTTTACTGCCTCAAAAAGTTTTATTTCTTTTATTGAATACTGAGTTCTATTCATTAACAAGAAGATATTCATCATGTTCACTTTGAATTCCTGAGCCACTGTATCTGGAATAATCGTATCCTCATTAATGTAAGACACCTCGGAATCAGCAGCAAACGCAGCCTTGTCTAAAATCCCATGTTTTCCTATAAAACTCAACTTTGTTTTCAGGGAAGGATTGCCCCTTTGTAAAAAAGCGCTTGTTTTATTATATGCATTCAACATTGTTTCTTTTATACACTTATATAGAGCATCCTTTTTTTCTGGATCTATTATTTGATTTTGCTTTGTTCTTTCCGCATCCTCTTCTATCTCATGTTTAAAGCTATCAATTAAGTCAATAGGAGCTGTCTTATTGTTGTTCTTATACCATTCTTCAGAGATAAGATCTTCTAGGCCAGTACTCTTTAGGGATTCTTTGTTGACTGTAAAAAAATCTCCAACGTATCTTTTCAAAATATCAAGTTCATCATTCCACCTTCTTTTTTCTGATAATTTTAGTGGCGGTTTTGGCATTTCCAATGGATTAGAATATATGTAGTATTTGTTTAGTTTGTATTGACGTAAAAAAAGGATTGCAAGGTATCGCTTAATCCACATTTTAATAATATCTTCTGCATAAACTCCATGTGCATCTGGGAATGGGTATCGTTGTTCAAAATACACAGGGAGAAAATCCTTGTCAGGAGACGAAATGCTCATAAACATTGTAATAACTTCAGACATAGTTTCTGGCAAAAGGACGTATTTGGGTGGTGTTTGTGATGTCCACGTCATGAGTTGCTGAAGGAGATTGTATCTCTTTTCTTTCAATAATAATCCTCCCAATGCATAGTGAAATTCAAGAAATCTATACCTCTCCCCCTCCCTTTTGTCTATTGCTGGCTGATTGATTATTTTGAAGTTTTTATCGTATTCAGGATATATTGGATTAAGCCATAAAGAAAAATATTGATGTGCTTTACGCCAATAAGAGAAAATAAAATCATCTTTTCCATAGAAAAGAGACTGCCGAATACATTTCCAAATGAATGAATATGTTTTCTCACTTATGGTTGTTTGTTGACACTCATCAATAAAGTAATCATAAAAAGAGCCATTATACCAAGAAATACTTTTTCTTTCACGTTGGCATAAACATTCATTTGCATCAAACATTACGTCATAAAAACAGTCTGGATATTCTATGGCAATATTTGATTTATTTGACCTATAGTTAATAAACTCATGCGCATAGAATTCTTGTAGTTCTCGTGCCAATGGTTCGCCTTCTTTTTTTATAGAATAATAAAGTATAGAAGATATTGCGTAAAAGAGTGCTTGTTTTTCTTGCTCTTTTCTTGTTGTTCTATATTGATTTCTTAACCTTGCAAGTAGTTTTTCCGGTAGATAATATACATAGGTAAGCCATACCGTAAGTACAGAAAAAACAATAAGAGAAAAGGTGGATAAAACTAACAGAATCAATGACGAGTTATCAATCAAAATATTTATAGTTTTTCCCAAATCAACGCATCTTGGCAATTGTAAAATCCAAAACAAGCAAAACACTAATGAAGCCAATAGGCTAAAAAGAAACCATTTACAAATCCAGTCTCTTCGAAATACTTTGATAAGCAAGGTGGAATCATATTTATCATCCACTCTTGCTGCTGTTTGAAGCAACAATGGTAATGCAAATGCAAGTATTGCAATTACCATTGGTATTGAAAATGCAGCTATGATATCTGAATAATCCTCTATTATTCTTTCAAAAAAGTTAACCATGCTCTCCAATAATATTAAATAATAACATTTATTCTTCTGAATTTCAAAACGCAAAGAATCCAAATATATTGTGTGAGGGTAGCTTCAGCCACCCACAAAATAATGAAGCCCTCCAGGCAATATTTATCAAAAAATGGCGTTATTAATAAGGAATTTGTAATTTAGTATTGAAAAAATGGCGTTTTAAAATGGCGTTTTAAATCGGAATAGTGGATTTATAAAAATGGCGTTATTAAATAGGAATGGGAATAGTGGTTTATAATGAATGGCAAAAAGAAGGGTCCCCGCTGGGGTCGTCCTTTGCTGCTGCCGATGCGAGTCTGCACCGTCGGCTACGCCGTCGGCACACCCCGCGTGTCAAAGCCAGCGCACGGAGTTCTTTTAGTTCCTCCGCGCAGTTTGCCCACTCACGCTACGGCGCCGAAGAGGGCTCCTGGGGAGAAAGTAGAGAAAAGACCTTCCTCACTGCATTTAATTTTGATAATAAGGTGTTCGGTTCCCCTTCGGGGTGCCCCCAGGAGGCCGAAGAACTCTTCGTCGCCACGGAAAGAAATGCAAAACTCCGCTACGAGGGCTACAAAAAGCTTTCCGAAATGTAGTATCCTCACCATGCGGACTACCGTTGCGACCGGATGGCCGCAACCCTATTAGCCCCGCATCGGTAACAGCAAAGGGTGTCCCCATCGGGCACCCTTTCTTTTTTGCCATTCAGGATAACGCCATTTTTTCTTCTGTTCAGTGTGCTGCGATACCATCGCAGCCAAATATTGCCCATTCACCCCATCCAGCCCGTTCGCCCCATCCCATTGTTCTGTATGTGAAGAAACTGCCGGTGGCCGTTTCGATAGCGCAGCGGATAATAAAAAAGTCACGGCAGCCCATAACCACCTGCTGTAGTCCAAGGCCAAGCACTCGTCCACCTCGAAGCCTCCCGTGTAACCATACCACCACCAGCCCCTTCAGCGAAAATCATTTGGCGGTTACGGTAATAATTCGTATTTTTGCAAACTGTAAACGACGGTCAAGATGAGGTGCAAGACACTGATTATATGTGCTTTGATAGCCATTGTAGGTTGCAGGGGAGACCACAAGTCTGACGATTTGCCCGAGTGGGTGAAGCAGGCGGGAAATGACTACCACCAGGGCGTGGAGTACGACATGTCGGCACAGATGCGGCTGGCGGAGATGTACTACCGCAAGGCCTACGTGGCGATGAAGGAAGACCCCGGGGAGCTGCTGTGGCTCTATGGCGAGGCAGGCTTCCGCTATTCCTACATGATGTTCATCCGCGGCGACAAGGAGGGGGCGCTGGCCATCGCGAGCGAAGTGCTGGCTGAGGCCGAGAAGTACCCCGACTTCCCGACTGCCCAGATGTCGGCACTGCTCTACGAGATGGCCTTGTGCGAGAAACAGATGGGACAGTTCGATGCGGCGAAGGAGACCTATCTCAAGGCCTACGAGGCTCGTGCCAAGGAGGTGGGCGGCGAGAACAGAGGGAACCTCAATATGGTGTTGATGTGCGACTGCCTGTTCGACCTCTACCTCACCACTCGCGAATTCGACGTGGCGGAGTACTGGCTGCGCCGCAGCGCGGAGGAACTTGCGGCATGGGAGAAGGTGGACGATGCCGAAGCCCATCTCGTCCGGGAGTACTGGGACATCTATGCCCTCAACCGCGCTGCGATGTTGCTGCAGCAGGGTCGCAAGCGTGAAGCCAATGCCGTCTTCGACTCCATCCCTGACAGCCATTTCATTACTCCCCAGTGTGTTGTCACAGCCGCTGGATACTTAATGAAGGCGGGACGCTACGCAGAGGCCGCCGATATGTATAAGAGGTACGACGACGCCTTTCACCCCGACACCACCTACATCACGTTCGACTACCTGAAAGGTGACCTTGCGCCCCGCTACAAGGCCAACCGGCAAGCCGGACGCATCGACATGGCACTGGCTTTGTCCGACTCAATCTGCAACGCTATCGACACGGCCCTTGCTCGGCAGAAGCGCAACGATGCCGCCGAGCTGGCCATCGTCTACCAGACCCACGAAAAGGAATTGGCCTTGGAGGAGAGCCGCGAGCAGACACGCACCTTCCGCATCCTCTTCCTCGCGGTGGCCATCATCGTCATCCTCACCGTATGGATCCTCATCCGCATGCGCAGCTATAACAAGGCGTTGAGCGAGAAGAACCGAGTCCTATACGAGCAGATACAGCAGCGCGAGCAGGCTGAGGCCGAGGAGCGAGATCGGCAGCAGGAGCAACCCACCGAGACCCTCAGCCAGAGCCGGCAGCTCTACAAACGTCTGCTTAAGCTAATGGAGAACCCCGAAGTTTATACCGATGCCACATGCAACCATGAGACCTTGGCTTGCCTTGCTGGCACCAACCGCACCTATGTCTACGATGCCCTGCACGAGTGTGCCGACACGACACCCACCGACTTCATCAACCTCTACCGCATCCGCCACGCCGCCCGGCTGCTCGCCATCACCAACGACCCCGTTGGCCTCATCGTCGAGCAGTGCGGCATCACCAACCGCAGCACCTTCGCCCGCCTTTTCCGCGATCATTATTCCATGTCCCCCACCGAATACCGCCGCGCGGCAAAAGGCGAAAAGTAATATTTCTCACAACATTTCCCCTTTCCGGCGGGCAGCGCAAGCGCTACCCGTCGGAGTTTTTTATGCAAAAACACTCTTGTAAATACTTGATATAACATGTTTTGAAAATATGAGACATGGTTTTGAAGCAGTGGGAAACGTTTTTCGGAGTTTCCTTTTACTTTTGCATCCGATTTAAAAAACACAACATGATGGCAAACCCGACATTCATCCTCACCGTGGCATTGGCCGCCGCTTTCATCCTCCTGGTCGTGGGGCTGGTGGCGGTCATTATATATTATAGGTATCGACTCAAGGACAGCCACCGCACCCTCGTCCGCTTCATCGAGGAAAATATCCTGCTGCGGGAAGGCAGGGGCGACGAGAAGGCCAACGATAAGTATGAAGGTAGAAACCAATAATATATGTATAGTATGAAGCATCTAAGCAATTTCCGAATGGCGATGGCAGCCGCCTTGATGTGCCTGCCCATACTCTTCGTCTCGTGTGGCAACAAGGAGAACAACAATAACAACACCCCCACCGAGGCCGAAATCCTCGCCTTCGACCCCCTGCTCCAGTGGGGTTGCAGCATCGCCGTCGTGGAGCGGCACATCCAGGGCAAGGACTGGTGGCAGGACGGAAACAACCAGCTCGAATACTGGGAAGACCCGTTCCAGAGCTGGCACAAATGGTACTCTGTGGACTCCGCCAACATGCTCACCGAGCAGTACCTCTTCGAAACTGAGGACGGCCAGAACCTGCGCTACGCCCTCTGCATCTGTTGGAACAAAACCGTACCCGCCGAGAAGTTCGTCAACACGCTGGTCCATCAGGGCTTCCAGGCCACCGGCGTAATGGTGGAGTTCGACGGCGAGACCCTTGAGCGCTACCTCTCTGCCGACGGCCAGACCGAGGCGCTCTACAACACCGATGCAAATGGCTACAGCCAAGCCATCTACCGCCCTATGGAACAATAAGTAACGATTAAAAATAACCTGTAACGATAATGTGTAGAAGACACACCACAATAAATAAACATTGTATCTACTTATTATAAACATTACGACAATGAAGAAAACAACCCTTATCCTCGCCCTTGCGGCGACCATTTTTGCCGCCTGTGGTAAAGACAACGAGGCAACCAACACCAACATGGATCCTGTGTTTATACCTGGGCAACTGAATCCCGCCAGCGTGTCGATGGAATTCCGCCTCAACGCCACCGATGACATGCTGCGTTTCCTCGACTTCACGGTGACCTACGACGATGGCACAGGCGAGCGAGAGGATACCATCACTTCCAGCAGCTGGGTAAAGACATTCACCTCCTCCCTCCCCGCCACATTCACCTTCAAGCGACACATCCGCGTTAAGGAAGGCATGTACGATGCCCTTGCCGCCATTGACACAGTCCAATTTGCCCGTGGCTACGGCTACGTCTACTATATTTTCGACTCCGATGCCACCCCCATCCCAAGCATGGACTACAGCCACTACGAATACGCAACCGACGCCGGCCCGGGATCCGGCGTAGCGGATCTCTGCCAACGCGGCAGACTTGACTATACTTACACCTTCGAGTTCGATGCCTACGGAAGATGCACCCCAAACATACGCTAAATCACCATGAGAAAAAATATAACCTTCATAATTATGCTGCTGGCCTTCGCCCAGTCGGGCCTCTGCTCGTGGCTCAACGTGGTGAGCAGACCGCAGCCCAAGCTTGAGAACACCCTCACCGACAGCTTCACCGGCGCCCTCCCGGCCAGTGGTGGCAGCAATATCAGGGGCTGGGGCGAAAACAACCCCATCGCGGACATGACCTCCGACCCGACCGACGTTGATAGCAATGCGCTCACCAACCTCGTCATCTTCCTGCGCTTTGCCGACGACGAAGAGATTGACCATCCCTTCGCCAACATCGACTCGATGTTCAACGGCCGCACGCCGGGATACCTGAGCATCTACAACTTCTACGACGCCCTCTCTTACGGCCGCATTCACTACAGCACCGTCTATACCAACAATATACAGAACGGTACGATAATATCCTATCAGGACATTATGCCGCGCTGCTACTTCCAGCCCTACGACAGTGTGGAAAACCCCATCGGCTACCTCCCCGAGGAGCAGCCGTTCATGGGTGTCTCGATGCGCGAGGCCGAGTTGCTGGGCCGTGCCGTCCGTTATGTCGACTCGCTGCATCTGGTCAGTTCCTCGGTGGTGCTCGACGGCGACGGTGACGGCGACATCGACAACATCAGCTTCATCGTCAAGGGCGGCACCGGCGAGTGGGCCTCCATCCTTTGGCCCCACATGGAGTTCTTCCCTCACGACTCGCTCAGCTACACCGTCACCCTCAACGGCGTACGGCCCAACACGTTCAACTTTGAGTTCGAGGGTGCCGGGTCCACACTTTTCAACGCCCTCGTGTTCCGCCACGAGATGGGGCATTCATTGAAAATGCCCGACCTGTACCATTACATAAATTACACCTATATCTCGTCGGCCGGCAACTGGGATATGATGGAGGGTTCCTATGTCTGCAACCAGACGGCCGCCATCTACAAGAACAAGATTCTACATGTGGCAGACGATCCGATAGAGATTACCGCCGACGGCGACTACACGTTACTAAGCGCAGGCTCCAGCCCCACGCAGAACTGCTACTACATCCGCTCAGCAATCGACTCCACACAGTGGTTCGTCCTCGAGTACCGCCGCCAGGCCGACCTCTTTGAGGATGGCCTCCCCGGCACAGGCCTCATCGTGGCCCGATGGAACGACACCGTGCCGACGGGCTACTACGGCATGTTCGCCAACGGCTTCTTCGACTTCTATACGCAGGCCAACCAGTACTGGATCTTCCGTCCGGGCAGTGCCATCGACACTGTGCAGGGCGACATCGCGCAGGCCCACTTCAGCTCCGCCACAGGCCGCACCTCCTTCGGCCCTACCACCGACCCGCACCCCTACCTCACCGACGGCACGCCGGAGACAAGCTTCGAAATCACCAACATCCAGGAGAACGGCACCGAGCTCACTTTCCACGTCCACTTCCTCAACACCGAGGGCATCGAGAAGCCCGTGACCGACAGGCTGGCAGTCAGCGTACGCAATGGCCGCATCGTCGTCGACGGTGCCGACAGCGAAACCGTGCAAGTCTTCGACATGGTAGGTCGCCACACTCAGACATTCAAACATTCAGGCACCCAAGCACTCCCCAACGGTGTCTACCTCGTCCGCATCGGCGACCACCCGGCAAAGAAAGTCGTAATTATGAGATAGCTGGGGGAAGCGTCAACAGTTTCACACCAATTGGGTTCCGCCAAATCCGAGGCCAGCTAGCTGGCCTCGGATTTTATTATATTAAACGACTATTGTTTAATTTGAAATTTTTTTCGTATCTTTGCAAATAATTTGTTATGCCAAATGACCAAAGAATACAATATTAAAACATTGACCACAACCCCCGAAGGCCAAACTTTCGATATAAAGAGTGCTCGCATCGATCCTAAAGGGCTTGCCGTTGTTCTTGTGGCTATGGCCAATGCTGACGGTGGACGTGTGGCTATTGGCATTGAGGACGACGGTACAATAACGGGTATCGACCGTTATATTGTAAATGTCAATGACTTGTTGCGCGTCCCGATGGATTATTGTGTTCCGAGAATCAATGTACATCCGGAATTCCTTGATTGTACAAACAACAATGGAGATGCCGACCATATTCTTATTCTCAATGTAGAACAGAGCAATCGACTTCATGCCACCTCTGCCGACGAAGCCTATATACGTGTCGGCGACAAATCGCATAAGTTGGGCTTTGAGGAACGTATGCAGCTGACGTTTGCAAAAGGGGTGTGCTATTTTGAGGATGAGCCTGTCGCCAAAGCAGGGATAGAAGACCTCAACATGAAGTGTGTTGAGGAATACTGCGCGAGGATTGGCTACGGTCGTGACGCTCTGACCTACCTGCGCTCCAACAAAAACTTTATCACAGAGAAAGACGGCAGGGAATATGTAAGTGGTGCAGCCATCCTTCTGTTCGGCATAGCTCCTCAGCGATGGTTCCCGAGAGCGCGTGTGCGAGTCGTCTGCTATGATGGAACACAAGAGCTGACAGGCGCACAAATGAATGTAGTGAAGGATGAGATGTTTGAAGGACGTATCATTGATATGACGCGCGACGCACTTGCTTTCGTAAAGACCCAAATCCGCGAACACACTTTTCTAGGCGAAGGTGCTGTTTTCCGTACCGTACCCGACTATCCCGAGTTCTGTTGGACTGAGCTTATTGTTAATGCCATCGCCCACCGCGACTACTCCATCTTCGGAACCGACATACAGGTCAAGATTTTCTCCGACCGTCTCACTGTCGAGAGCCCAGGTATCCTTCCCGGCATGGTGAGGATTGGCAATTTGCGTACTACTCACTTCTCTCGCAATCCAAAGATTGCACAAATGCTTCACGAGTATGAGTATGTGCGTGAGTTCGGCGAAGGAATAGACCGCATCTACAGGGAGATGGCTGAGTTCGGGCAACCCGCCCCGGAGTTCAAACAATATGACTTCATGCTTCGTGCCACCATCAAGAAGGCTGTTGTCCAAGATGTCCTCCAAGGTAACCCTCAAGATAATGCACAAGAAACTACACAGAAAACTACACAGAAAACTACACAGAAAACTACACAGAAAATAATTGAAGCTATAATGGGTAATTCTAATATTTCTATAGAAGAATTAGCGGTTATTTGTGGACTCAGTCGTGATGGTATAAACTATAATATCAGAAACTTAAAAAAACAAGGTATTATTCGTCGAGTTGGTCCGGATAAAGGTGGCCACTGGGAAGTGATACAACCAGAGAAAAAAACTGAATGATTATAGTATATATGGGAATAAGCAGCCATTATTTTTGTGTGTTATGATTATCTTGGAAAAATGCATTTCGAAATTTAGTTGATATGTCAACATTGTATTCCATAGGACACGGAAACAAAACCATCGAGGAATTCGAGGAGGAGTTGAGGTCGTTTGGTATCCAGTACCTTATCGATGTGCGTACCAAACCTTACTCTAAATGGAATCCATCCTTCAACCAGGAGGCGCTACGGGCATTGCTGCAGAAGAGAGGTTTCGTCTATGTGTATATGGGTGACACTATCGGCGGCCTTCCTTCCGACCCTGCCTGTTATACCGACGGCCATATCGACTATGCCAAAGTTCGAGAGATGCCATTTTTCAAAGAAGGGTTTGCCCGGTTGTTGATAGCAGCAGAGAAAGGTCTAAACGTAGCTGTGATGTGCAGCGAGTCGGAGCCAGAGAAATGCCACCGCAGCAAACTCATCGGGCAGGAACTACTCAAACACGGCATCTCCATGAACCACATCGTGGGTGTAGGCAAAAGCCAGTCGCAGGAGATGGTAATGGCCATCCTTACCAAAGGGGCTGGCACCATGACTCTCTTCGGCGAGGAGACATTTGTTTCACGGAAAACCTACGAGTAATGGAAATATACACCGTCGGGGTTTATGGTTCCACCGAGCAGCAGTTTTTCAATAAACTTGCCGAAAACAATATCGACACTTTCTGTGATATTAGACAACGTCGGGGTGTCCGTGGAAGCGAATATGCTTTCGTGAACAGTCAGCGGCTACAAAGCAAGCTTGCAGAGATGGAAATCCAATACGATTACCTTAAGGACTTGGCTCCTACCAAGGAAATCCGTGACAAGCAAAAAGAGGCAGACAAACTAGCTGGAATTCAGAAAAAAGACCGCACTCGATTAGGAGATGTGTTCATCAATGGTTATAAGAAGCATATCGTGGATTACGACTTCGATACACTGGTAGAAAAACTCAAAGGAATGGGGGCAGACAAGGTAGTGTTCTTCTGCGTCGAGACCTCTCCCTTCGCTTGCCACCGGTCGATTGTGGCCGAGAAACTACACAAACAATTTGGATACCCAGTAAAACATTTGTAATGGCACAAGTTATCATAGTTTCAAGGACGAGAATGGCTGATGGATTTGTGTGTGTCGGCGGTGTAGATGTTGACAATCGGCGTTCTGTGCGACTTCTCGACGCACGAGGTCGTCATGAAACTGCCGAAACATGCCCATACACGATTTGGGATATATGGGACATCGACTATTACCCGAACCAACGACGTCCTAACCCACATACTGAGGATGTGAATGTGACGCGACGAATGAAGATAGATCGGGTTGACGCTCCAAACATGTCAGTCAACCGTTTTGCCGAGTTGATGCTTAATTCCAACATGCCAATTTTCCATGGTTCGTTGTTCTCCGTCTTCGACGGCAAGCTAAGACGTACAGATAAGGACAAATTGTATATCTCGAAAGAAGATGTGCCAACCTTTAGCACCTGTTTCTGGATTAACGACAAACGGCTGTTGAGCTATAAAAACGACCGTGGACGTTGGCAGTACCGATACACCGATATGTCGAACCGATATGGATACACAATTTCCTATGTCGGGGCGGCAGAACCTTTAGATACAATTGAGCCAGGTTCTCTTGTCCGACTTTCGCTTGCGCATTGGTGGAAACCCGAAGAGTCGGATGATGAAGAACGTTGCTATCTGCAGTTGTCTGGTTGTCTGATTGAAGGGAAAAATGAAGGAGAGGTAATTGTGCAGCATGAAGATAAATCACCTTTGGTGAAAGATGATGTATCGACACCCCATGAAGAATGGTTCGACAACCTGGAACAGGAACTGGACAGGCTTCTTCTCGAGAAGGCAGGTATTGAAGAAAAGATTTCCGATTTACGTTCTCGAATCATGCAACAAATGACAGAACTCCATTTGGATAAATACTCATCGTCTAAGTATAGCATTAGTTATTCTCCAGCAAAGACAATTTTACAATTCGACAGAAAGACATTCAAGGCAGGGAATGAAGCATTGTATTCCTTATACTGCATACCCAAACAAAAGGAGGCTTCTATCGTGATTAGAAAGAATCGAAACGAACTGGACAAATGAAAAAGTAACCCCAATTGATTTGATGAAAGTAGTAAAAACCATAGGGAATGCGAAACTATGGCAACGGGAGAAGACGTTGTTTCTGACCTCGCGGCAGGCACCGATTGGGTGTTATGGGAAGGTGTTTCAATGGGTCGAAGAGTTCGACAAGTTCAATGGTTGTGCTGTGTGTTTCAATACGTCGGAGTTGGAAGAGGAGGTGTTGAAGGCGTTGCTGGTATGTCATGTGCCGACGACGTTAGTAGTCACGGGGCGCTTACATGACACATATAATGTACAGATAGAACAGGCGTTGAAAGAGAACCGCTTGCTTCTATTAGTATTACAGCGAGAAGAAAATGACAAAGGATATACCGCTCGGCTGCGTAATCAATACGTCATCGGCCAAGTACAGCATATCGTCTGCGGATATATCAACCCCAACGGCAGCATCTTTGGCCTACTGGCAGGATACGACAACATTACCCATCTTGTCAACCGTCAGGAATTAAAAGCTGCTGAACAAGAGACCAAACCGCACCGTTGGACGGTGGCTGAGGATAAGCGCCTGCTGCGCATGTTCTACGAGGATATGGGCATTCACGCCATACACAAAGCCATCAACCGACCTTACAGCACTATATACCTCCGTATCAAGTCACTGACTATGAACGACGAGGTGCTGAAAGGCCGTGAGTTCGAGGACTATGTGCTGGAACTTCTTGATATAGCCCATAACGACAGGCTCACTCTTAATGAGTGGCGCGGCGACAAATCCCTGCCAGGTGTTTATCCCGAAAGCAACAGCGCACCTGACTTCGTGTTCGAATACGATGGGAAACAGTTTGCTGTGGAGTGCAAATGGCGCAGCCACCTACCCAAAGATATCGAGAAGGAACTGCTGCCAGCTGAAAGAATGGCATTCTTCCAGCAATTCTCTACCGAGCGACGTATGCCCGTCTATTTGCTTCTTGGTATCGGTGGTCTCCCCAACGACCCCGACAACCTATACTTCAGCTGTATTGATAAAGAATTCTCGGTAGAGACATTAGTCAATAGCGTTATTCCTTCGAAAGATTGCTTGATGGAAAAGATAAGCGGCCTATTCTTAACCGCCAAACACTCTAATCACATGCAAGAACAGAAGGCATTGTACCCCAACGCATACAAACCTTGGAGCGAAGACGACGATGAGTTGTTGACGAAGCAATATAAAGAAGGAACATCCGTAAAAGAACTGATGTCATTATTCCAACGCAACCGTGGTGGGATAGCGTCAAGACTTCATAAATTGGGTTTGACAAAATAGTCGTTACCGAGTGCTGCCTAATTCGACACATCGCGATGCGGCTTTCTTGCCGTGTCGCATTTTTTTCGTATCTTTGCAGCGCATAATAAATCATACAACTACTATAAACAATCTAAACAATAGCAACTAATGAGCAAGAATACGATAGGACAATGGCTGAAAAACGCTCGTGTGGGGGCCACTATGCAGAGTCTGATGCCCTCGGTGGTGGCGGTGGTGACCGCCATAGGGGCGGATGGTTTCTCGTGGTGGCTGGCTTTGGTGGCTGTGGCGGGCGTGTGGTGCGCCCATCTGGCGTGCAACCTGATTGACGACTACTTTGATTACAAGGCCGATATGCTGAAAGACCGCCAGGAGGTGGTGCGCAAGGGCATCAAAGCCTACACAGCCAAATATCCGTATCTGACCGACGGGTCGGCAACCTTGGGAAGTCTGAGATGGGCGATAGCGGTGTTTATACTGTTAGCGGCTGCCTGCGGTATGGTGGTCGGTTGGCAGCGCGACTGGGCGATACTGCTGATAGCGCTGGCGGCAGGACTGCTGGGATTCTTCTATTCGGCGCCTCCGATAAAGTTCTGCTACTGGGGCATGGGCGAGGTGGTGACGGGCCTGATATTCGGGCCGCTGCTGATGGCGGGCGTCTATTGGGCGGCGTCGGGAGTGATGGACCAGAAGGTGCTGGCGGTCTCGGTGCCGATAGGTCTGCTGGTGGTGAACATACTCTATACCCACAGCATGATAGACCTGGAAGGTGATGCCGCCTCCGACAAGCTGACTTTGGCGGGCGTGATGAAGTACGGCTGGGCAAAGCTGGCGATGAGCTGGGTAATCAACTTCACCCCCTACCTCTGTGTGGTAGTGGCGGTGGCCATGGGATGGCTGCATTGGGCCTACCTGGCGGTGCTGCTGGTGCTGCCCCGTTCGATATGGCTCTACTGGTCGCTGGTGCAGTTTGTGAAAGGTGCCGACTTCGAGAAAGAGCTGGAGCACCCCCGCAGGATGCTTGGACCGATGCCCAAAGACTGGGCTGGAATACGCAAGGCGGGACTGGATTGGTTCCTGATACGCTGGATAACCGCCCGCAACATCGTCAGCGGCTTCTGCCTGGCGTTTATGGTGGTTAAGATAGTATTGTTATTCGTGAAATAAGCACTTCGTTATGGCCAATATGTTTTCGCAGATGTGCTATCTGGCACAATGGTTCGTAAGGGCGCGGTTCTTCGGCCGCAGAGCACCGATGCAGAGTGTGCTGTTTATCACCGACAGGTGTAACCTTTCGTGCAAACACTGTTCCGTCTATAATCATACCAACCCGACCAGCAAGAGCTATGAGCAGATACGCGAGGAGCTGAAATACTGTCATTCGCTGGGGTCGCGATTCGTCGACTTCGAGGGCGGCGAACCCCTCCTGTGGCGCGATGGCGACAAGACTGTCAACGACCTCTGCGACCTGGCCCACGAGCTGGGATTCTACTCCTGCACCATCACCACCAACGCGCAGCGCCCCTTTGCCGGCTGCCGGGCCGACAGCATCTGGGTGAGCCTCGACGGCATAGGGAAATACCACGAAGCCGTGAGGGGCGAGGGCACCTTTGCCCGACTGGAGGAGAACGTGGCCGGCTACGGCCACAAGGCGCTGTCGGTGTCGATGTCGGTGAACAAACTCAACTGCGACTGCGTCACGCAGGTGCTCGACTATGTGAAGGCGAGCCCTTACATCAAGTCGATATCGTTCAACTTCCACACCCCCTTCCCCGGCACCGAGAGTCTGACTCTGCCGCAGGACAAGCGCGAAGAGGTCATCGACACCATCATCCGCTACAAGAAGAAGGGCTACCCGGTGATGAACACCCGGGCGGGCCTAACGCGTATGAAGCGGCTCAACTTCAAGAAACGCTGCTGGATAACAAACTATATACTCCCCGACGGCTCGAAACACTCGATACCTGTATGTGGCGAAGCGGGCGGCTGCGAGCAATGCGGCTTCTCGATGGCGGGCGAGATGGACGCCGTGTTCCATTTCTGCCCCGAGACCATCCTCGCCGGCCTCGACCTGAGAGTCTGAAAGGTTATGGGTTATAGAGGGCTGACGCGGCTCTTTTTTACCACATTCCTCAAACAAAACGAAGAAAGCCGAGGCCAGTTTTTGTTGAAATGAGCAATATTTGCTATGACTGAAATATTTTTCGTATCTTTGCAACATTAAACCTTACTGTTCTATGCCACTACTGAAGGTCCATATCCATCGCGAAAACAAACTCACGCCGGAGCAGAGGCGCGAGGCGCTGGAGTTGGGCAAACTCGGTGAGCAGATGGCCACGAAATATCTTGAGGACAACGGATATACCATCCTTGAACACAATTATCGCAAGGGGCATCTGGAAATAGATATCATCGCTCTTGACCCACATTCGGAGTTTAACGCCCCCTACTCGGACAAGAAAGGCCTCGGCGACCTGGTCATCATAGAGGTGAAAACGCGTTCCTACGACACTGTCCTACAACCCGAGAGCGCCGTCGACCATCAGAAGCGGCTCAATCTGATTAGGCTCGGCAACCAATACATCCGAAACCACGGGCGCAAGGAGAATGTACGGCTCGATGTTATCGCCATTGTTAAAGGCGAAAATGGTGTGGAACTCAAGCATATCAAAAACGCTTTCAACGTCATGAGATTCTAGTTAACCTTTTTTGAAAATATATTTTGTCGGATGGCGAAAAGTTTGTATCTTTGCATTCTCAAACAAGGAACCTTAAAAAAAACACGATTATGAAAGATATAATGCCTGTAAACGGACAGTTTGCGATGCCCACGCTGGGCTACGATAACCTTGGTGATGTCATCAGCAAGGAAACTCTGGGCTTCCACTATGGCAAGCACCTGAAGGCCTATGTGGACAACCTCAACAAGGCGCTGCCGGGCAGCGGTCTGGAAGGACTTTCGCTCACCGAGGTGGTGAAGAAGGCCGAGGGCGGCATGTTCAACAATGCCGGCCAGGTGCTGAACCACACCATGTATTTCGAGCAGTTCAGTAACACACCCAAGGCCATGAGCCCGAAGCTCACAGCACTCTTGGAGCGCGACTTCGGCTCGGTGGAGGCTTTCAAGAAAGAGTTCGAGCAGAAAGGTGCCACCCTCTTCGGCAGCGGATGGGTATGGCTGTCTATGGACAAAGAGTGCAAGTTGGTCATCACGCAGCAGCGCAACGCCGAGAACCCCGTCACCATGGGTCTGCAGCCTCTGCTGACCTTCGACGTGTGGGAGCATGCCTACTACCTCGACTGGCAGAACCGCCGCGCCGACCACCTCGCCGCTCTGTGGCAGATTGTCGACTGGGCCATCGTTGAAGGACGCTTATGTTAGTTAAGACATATGGCAGCGCCATTGTTGGTGTCAACGCGCTGATGGTAACTGTGGAGGTGACCGTCGGCGATGGGCTTGGTTTCTTTATGGTGGGTCTGCCCGACAACGCCGTAAAGGAGAGCGCCCAACGCATCGTGTCAGCCTTTGAGGAGAGTGGCTACCGCATCCCCGGCCAGCGCATCACGGTCAATTTAGCACCTGCCGACCTGAAAAAAGAAGGCTCCGCTTACGACCTCACCATCGCTGTTGCCACTCTCGGGTCTCTGGGCTACATGAAAGCTGACGACCTCGACAAATACGTCATCATGGGCGAGTTGGGCCTCGACGGCTCTTTGCGCCCCATCAAAGGTGTGCTGCCCATAGCCATCGAGGCAAGAAAACAGCAATACAAAGGCATCATAGTGCCCACCGAGAACGCCCGCGAGGCCGCCATCGTCAACAACCTCGAGGTCTACGGCGCCCACTCGCTGAAGGAGGTCATCGATTTCTTCAACGGCGAGGGCTCACTTGAGCAGACCATCGTGGACACGCGCGCCGAGTTCGCCCGCTCGCTCAACAGCTACGAATATGACTTCGCCGATGTCAAGGGGCAGGAGACCGTTAAGCGCTGCCTCGAGATTGCTGCCGCCGGCGGCCACAACGCCATCATGATAGGCCCCCCGGGCAGCGGCAAGACCATGCTCGCCAAACGCATGCCTGGCATCCTGCCGCCGCTGACGCTCAGCGAGAGCCTCGAGACCACCCAGATACATTCGGTGGCGGGACTCATGCACAAGGAGGACTCGCTGATAGCCGTGCGCCCTTTCCGTGCCCCACATCATACAATCTCGGATGTTGCCTTGGTCGGCGGCGGGATAAACCCCAAGCCGGGCGAGATATCGTTGGCCCACAACGGGGTGCTCTTCCTCGACGAGCTGCCGGAGTTCAAGCGCACCGTCCTCGAGGTGCTGCGTCAGCCCATGGAGGAGCGACGCGTGACCATCTCGCGCGCCAAAATGACCATAGAATATCCCGCTTCGTTCATGCTCATCGCCGCCATGAACCCCTGCCCCTGCGGCTACTACAACCATCCCACCATACCCTGCACTTGTCCGCCAGGCGCCGTCAAGCGCTACCTCAACAAAGTCAGCGGCCCCCTGATGGACCGTATCGATATTCACATCGAGGTGACACCCGTGCCCGTGAGTCAGCTCAACCGCGAGGAGAAATCCGAGAGCAGCGCTGCGATAAGGGAGCGTGTCGTCGCCGCCCGCGCCATACAGACGGCCCGTTTCGCCTCCAACCTGGGCGTGCATTGCAACGCCCAGATGGGCAGCAAACTCACACGCCAGTACTGCGTGCTCACCGACGAGTGCCGCACCATCATGGAGCAGGCCATGAACCGCCTCGGACTTTCTGCTCGTGCTTATGACCGCATCCTGCGCGTCAGCCGCACCATCGCCGACCTTGAAGCCGCTCCCGACATCACCCCCGACCACCTGCGCGAGGCCATCACCTACCGCAGCCTCGACCGCGACAGTTGGGGAAGGTGAGGGAGTTAGGAGTTATGAGTTATGAATTATGAGTTGGGAGTTAGGAGTTAAAAGTTAGTGCATTACCTATGATAACAACAATCATCATCGCCGTCATAGCCCTCGCAGCAGGCATCCTTGCCGGCATACTCATCGCCGGACGCGGCAAAAACACCCTCACGGCAGAAAAACAAACCCTCGAGGCACAGCTGGCCGCAGCCAACCAGAGCCACACCACTGAGACTTCGCTCCTCAACAGGCAGCTGGAGACTCAGAAAACCGAGGCTGCTAAAGCGCTCCAAAACGCCAAAGAGGAGGCCGCGAAAGCCCTCGAAGACTATAAAGCCGATGCCGACAAACGCCTCGCCGACTACAAAGAGGAGGTGCTCAAACGCCATAACACCGTCGTCGACGAGCTGAAGCAGAACCACCAGGCGCTCCTCGACGAGCAGGACCGCCGTCACCGCAGCGACACCGAAGCTCTCGAGAAACGCTTCAACGACACCATCAAAGCCCTGCGCGAGCAGGTGGAGAATACCACCAACACCATGCTCAAGCAGCGTCAAGAAGAGTTCTCCGATGCCAGCACCAAGAACATCGACAGCATCATCAAGCCCCTCAAGGAGACCATCGACAAGATGAAAGAGGAGATGTCCAAGAACTCCACCGTGCATACCACCATGAGCGCCGAGATAAAGACCAACATGGAGCACATGATCCGCCAGAGCATCGAGGCACAGAAGAGCGCCGAGGAGCTCACCCGCGCCTTCAAGCACGAGTCAAAAACTCAGGGCGACTGGGGCGAGGTCATCCTCAGCAACCTGCTGACACAGCAAGGCTTCACCGAAGGCAAAGACTTCGAGACTCAGGTCGTGATGCGCGACGAGAACGGCTCCGTCATACAGCCCGATGAGGGCGATAACCTGCGGCCCGACGTGCTGCTGCACCTCGACGACAAGCGCGACATCATCATCGACTCCAAGGTCTCCATGACCGCCTACATCGACTACGCCAATGCCACCGACGACATCAGCCGCCGCCTCTACCTCAAGGAACACATAGCAAGCCTCCGCAAGCACGTCGACGAGCTCTCGGCGAAGAACTACCCCCAGTACCAGATAAACCCACACCTCGACTTCGTCATCATGTTCGTGCCCCATGTGCCGGCCCTGCGCGACGCCCTGCAGGCCGAGCACACCCTCTGGCAGGAGGCCATGCAGAAAAAGGTCTTCATCGCCGACGAGCAGACACTCTACGCCGCCCTGCGCATCATACGCATCACCTGGACGCATATCGACCAGGAGCAGAACCATAAGCGTATCTTCGAGCTCGCACAGGAGATGATAAACCGCACAGGCCTCTTCCTCGAAGAGTACGAGAGTATGGGACAAAGCCTGCGTGATGCCCTCGAGGCTTTCGAAAGCAGCAAGAAGAAACTGCTGCCCGGCGGTCGCAGCATCGGCACCACCGCCAACCAGATCCTCAAGCTCGGCCTCGACAACAAGAAGGCTGGGCGCAAAGGGAAAGCCCCGGAATCCATCATCCCGGCAGAGTATCTCACCCAGGAGGTGCAGACAGAGCTGCTGGAGGAGGCTTCCGAGGCTCCGGAAGAGTGACACACGGCGCTACAGGATAGCGGCGCGTTCCTCGTCGTCCCAATAAGTCATGTTGCGGTATGGGTTGACGTCGTCTTTGCGACGGCTCTCCACCTTCTGCTCTTCAATATAGTTCTGTATGTCGGCAAAGCGCTTACGGTAATTCTGCCATAGGCCTTCATCGAGCTTCTCGACGCCGGCGAGCCTACAGAGCACGCCATAGGCGTGGGCCTGCCGCTGGGCGGGATAGGTACCCCAGAGGGTGTTGAAACGGCTGTGGACGGCATCCCAGCTGTCGATGGCGCCGTTCTCGACATCGGCTATCAGCTGCTCCATGTCGGGCTTGGCCACCAGCTGGCCGCCGATGTTCAGCCATTCCTTTTCACTCTGACCACTGACCTCTGGACACTGGCCACTCTCCAAGTTCTTCATGGCGTAGAACACCAGCATGTCCTCGTAGGCCTTGAGACCTTCCTTGGCCTTGAGGATGACGGTGCGGCGCTTGCCTTTCTCCATGCCGTCGGCGTAGACGGGTCCGTCGGCCGAGGCCTTCATCCAGCCACGCAGCAGCTCCATGCCGTGCAGTATCTCCTCGGCGGTGTCGGGCGCCAGGTTGTCGAACTCAATGTTCTGCGCCTTCACCACACGCTTGTCGCGCTTGGCGAACTTTTTGCTGTTGCGGTCCATGGCGTACATGTTGTACATCCACCAGTAGGCCGGCATCACCTCCAGCTGGTCCTTGCTGGCATTGTTGTTGACCAGCGCGAAGGGCAGCTTGATGTCGAGCTCGGCGGGGTAGTCGGCCTTGGCCAGCAGACAGTAGGAGGCGAAACGGCTCGAGTGCTTGAACGAGCAGCAGAGGCCCGGCCAGAAGCCGCGTCCGGCGGCTATCTCGTTGTCGGCGGTGCGGCTGTTGTGGTTGGAGCCTATGGTGCCGCCGGCGGCTATGTTGCTCTGGCCCATGATGAGGCCGGCGATGAGGAACGAGTTGTTGTGGTGCTGCTCGTGTGCGGGGAAGATGATGCTGTTGCCCACCTCGCAGCGCGCCAAGGTCGAGTTGTCGCCCACCACGGTGTCGTTGAGGCGGAGGCCGAACTCCAGATGCACGTGCTCGCCCAGCAGGAAGCGCACGGCTATGACGCCATGCTCCACGGTGCAGCCGTAGCCTACCACGCCGTCGCTGAGCACTATGCAGCCCTCGATGCGCGACGGGTCATCGGCCTTGGAGCGCACGCTGACGTTGTGCAGCGTCTTGGTGTTCTTGACGACGCAGCAGTCGCCCACGCGGCCGTAACGGCCTTCGGCGGTGCCGAGGGTGTCGTAGGTCATCTGCTCCAGGCGCTCCATCAGGCGCTTGCGGCCGCGGTAGCGCGCCCACATGTAGGCGTCGCCGATGGTCATGCCGCTGAAGGGCAGTATGCGGCGGCCGCCGTTCTCGTTCATAGGCTCCAGCCACGCCACCTCTTTGGCGTCGGCCGTGCAGGTCATCTCGTCGATGTTGAACAGCAGCACGTTGTCGCCCAGCGTGTAGTTGCTCAGCATGTGCACGTTGTGGATGGCGGGGTGGTCGCCGACGGTGACGTCGGCCAGCGTGGAGTTGTAGATGCCTTCACGGAGCGTCAGGTCGCCGTCCTTCACCTTGCCGGTGGCTATGGCGCCGAGGCGCACCTCGCCGTCGAAGCAGTTGCCGTGCAGGCAAGACGCAGAGAACTGGTCGGTGACTTTCACCGCCGACCAGTTCTCGGCACAGTTGCCCGACCGCTCCAGTTGTTCTATCTCACTCGCGGTGAGATTGCGATATCGGGTTTCCATTTAGTAGAGATTTACAAAACGTTCTATTGTACCTTCAATCCTCTGCTTGTCCTTGAAGTACTGGTAGGTGCTTATCTTCAGTTCGTCGCAGGCCTCCTCGTCGCACACTATGGTGGCGTGTGGGTGCATCTGCAGCATGCTGGAGGTCCACATGTGGTTCACACCGTTCTCTATCATGTGGTGCAGCGCACGGGCCTTCTTGGGGCCGTTGCAGAGGATGAGCACCTCGCGGGCATCCATCACGGTGCCCACACCAACGGTCAGGGCCTGTTTCGGCACCTTCGTCTCGTCGTTGTCGAAGAAGCGGCAGTTGGCCTGAATGGTGTTGGTGGTGAGGGTCTTGATGCGGGTGCGACTGGCGAGGCTGCTGCCGGGCTCGTTGAAGGCTATGTGACCGTCGGGGCCCACACCGCCCATGAACAGGTCCACACCGCCCGCCTGTGCAATCATCTCCTCATAGTGGGCGCACTCGGCCAGCAGGTCCTTGGCGTTGCCGTCGAGGATGTGCACGTTCTCCGGCTTGATGTCGATGTGGCCGAAGAAATTGGTCCACATGAAGCTGTGGTAGCTCTCTGGGTGCTCCACGGGCAGCCCCACATACTCGTCCATGTTGAACGTCACCACGTTCTTGAAGCTCAGCACTCCGCGCTTGTTGAGCTCCACCAGGTGCTTGTACAGTCCTAACGGTGAACTACCGGTGGGGCAGCCGAGGACAAACGGATGCTCCTCCGTGGGATTGAAATCCAGAATCTTCTTGGCCACGAAATTGGCGGCCCAGACCGACATTTGGTCGAAGTCTTTTGTAATAATAACGCGCATATTATTAGTGTTTTGTGAATAAAAATATGATTAAACTATCTTTGTTTTCACAATTAATTCCAATTTGCAAAGGTATGTTTTTTCCGTCAAAAAATTTTAACTTTTTTTCATAAAATTTCTAAATCATCGAAAACCAAGGAGTTTTAACCTTATGTAACATACTAATCTACAGCACATAGGATAGAGCTCCTACGGCTCCCCCTTCGGACCTTCCTCGGCCCTGCATCGGCCAGATGCGATATAAAGACCGTAGAATCAGCGCAGAAGAGCTGAGGGGGCTCCGTGGGGGGTCAAGCCCGTAGGCGGTATGGAAAAAGAGCATGGAAACAACACCGAAGAAAAAAAATTTTGCCATATCGAAAAAAGGTTGTACTTTTGCAGTTCGAATTGTAAACAGAAACAGCTATGGGAATAACGATACCTGCCCTTATAATCGGGGCCATTTTCGTGAACAACGTGGTGCTTGCCCAGTTCCTCGGCATCTGCCCGTTCCTCGGTGTGAGTAAGGATGTTAAGTCGTCCGTCGGCATGAGCGGCGCCGTGCTGTTCGTCATGCTGCTGGCCACTATGGTGACGTGGCTCATCATGACCTATGTGCTCGTTCCGCTGCACCTCGAATATCTGCAAACCATCGCCTACATCCTCGTGATTGCGGGCCTCGTGCAGATGGTAGAGATAGTGCTGAAGAAGATCGCCCCCTCGCTCTATCAGGCCCTGGGCGTCTTCCTGCCCCTGATCACCACCAACTGCGCCGTCCTCGGTGTGGCCATCCTGGTGATACAGAAGAACATGAATTTCCTCGAGAGCGTCGTCTACTCGGCCTCCATCGCCGTAGGCTTCGCCATCGCGCTGATACTCTTCGCGGGCATCCGCGAGCAGCTCGACCTCACCGGCGTGCCCAAAGGCATGAAGGGTGTGCCTATAGCGCTGGTCACCGCCGGCATCCTGGCTATGGCCTTCATGGGCTTCAACGGCCTGGTGCCGCTGCCGTAAGACAGTTAAGAGTTAGGAGTTAAGAGTTAGGAGTTAAGAGTTATAATAGGGGCTGAAACGTTGTTTCAGCCCCTATTATTTTGTGGTGAACAAACCACCTGGCATTAGACTATTGCCATTCTCTATTCTCAATTATCAAAGTTCGAGTAATTCGCCATAAATTAACCTGCGCAAGCTTAGCTCCACAAGGTCGCTGACCATAGTTCGCTTAATTCGAATAATTCGACGTTCTTTTACAATTCTCAATTCAGTTGCGGTAGCCTATGACGCGGCGCACCTCGGCCAGCGTGCGTGCGGCGCTGTCGTGGGCCTTCTCCTTGCCGAGGTCCATGATGCGGCGCAGACGGGCGTCGTCGCTCTGGAAGTCAAGGATACGCTGACGGATGGGCTCGACGAAGGCCACCATGTCTTCGGCCAGCTGCTTCTTGAGGTCGCCGTAACGTATCTGGCAACGGTTGTAGAGGTCGTCGAAGTACGCCACCGTGTCGGGCGTTGAGACGGCCTTGAGCAGGGTGAAGAGGTTCTCTATCTCCTCGGGCTTCTGCTGGTTCATCTCCGTGGGACCGCTGTCGCTCTTGGCTTTCATAATCTTCTTGCGGATGACGGCGGGCTCGTCGGTGAGGAAGATGGTGGATGCTTCGCCCTCGCTCTTGCCCATCTTGCCGCTGCCGTTGAGGGCCGGAATCTTCACCAGGCCGGTGCTGGAGCCTATGGCCTGCGGCAGGGGGAAGACCTCGCTGCGGTACATGTTGTTGAAGCGCTGGGCGAAGGTACGTGTCATCTCGAGGTGCTGCTCCTGGTCCTTGCCCACGGGCACGCGTGTGGCCTTGTGTATCAGTATGTCGGCGGCCATGAGGGTGGGATAGGTCAGCAGGCCGGCGTTGACGTTGTTGGGGTTCTGGCGCACCTTGTCCTTGAAGGAGGTGACGCGCTCCAGCTCGCCGAGGTAGGCGTTCATGTTAAAGAAGAGGTAGAGCTCGATGGTCTCCGGCAGGTCGCTCTGCAGGTATATGGTGGCCTTCTCGGGGTCGAGGCCGGCGGCGAGGTAGGCGGCCATGATCTTGCCGGCGTCGCCGTAGATGCTGCCCGGCGTGGGATGCGTGGTCAGCGAGTGGTAGTCGGCGATGAAGAAATAGCAATCATACTCGTCCTGCATACGCACGAAGTTGCGCAGAGCGCCGAAATAATTGCCCAGGTGGAGGTTGCCCGTGGGGCGTACACCACTGCAAACTATATCTTTAGCCATAGTATCGTCGTTGTCGTTAATGCTGCAAATTTACAAATAATTTTGCAGTATTAAAGTTTTTTTGTATTTTTGTAGGCTGAATTACAGGAGTCATAAAACAAAAATAACAACATAAATTATTGTAAATATGTATACAAAGTTCCAACAGCATCTGCAGAAAGAGCTGGCCGACATCGAGGCCGCCGGTCTTTACAAACATGAACGCATCATCGAGAGCCCCCAGGGCGCCGAGATTATGGTGAAGGGCAAGAAGTGCCTCAACTTCTGCGCCAACAACTACCTGGGCCTCGCCGACAACCCCGAGCTCATCGAGGCCGCCAAGAAGGGTATGGACGCCCGCGGCTACGGCATGGCCTCCGTCCGCTTCATCTGCGGATGCCAGGACCTCCATAAACAGCTCGAGAAGAAAATCGCCGAGTTCTTCGGCACCGAGGACACCATCCTCTACGCTGCCTGCTTCGACGCCAACGGCGGCGTCTTCGAGCCCCTGCTCACCGAAGAGGACGCCATCATCAGCGACGCCCTCAACCACGCCTCCATCATCGACGGCGTGCGCCTCTGCAAGGCCCAGCGTTACCGCTACGCCAACGCCGACATGGCCGACCTCGAGGAGCAGCTCAAGGCAGCCCAAAAGAACCGCTTCCGCATCATCGTCACCGACGGCGTCTTCTCCATGGACGGCAACGTCTGCCCGCTGGACAAGATCTACGAGCTCGCCAACAAGTACGACGCCATGGTGATGGTCGACGAGAGCCACTCCGCCGGCGTCGTCGGCAAGACTGGCCGCGGCGTCACCGAGCGCTACAACCTGCGCGGCAAGATAGAGATCCTCACCGGCACATTAGGCAAGGCCTTCGGCGGCGCCATGGGCGGATTCACCACCGGCAAGAAAGAGATCATCGACATGCTGCGCCAGCGCAGCCGTCCCTACCTCTTCTCCAACTCGATGGCTCCCGGCCTCGTGGCCGCCGGCATCCGCATGTTCGAGATGATGAGCGAGACCAACACCCTCCAAGATAAGCTCCACGAGAACACCGACTACTTCCTCCGCCGCATGAAGGAA
>JAEEGG010001818.1_pt1 | contig 56591 bp, 36 predicted proteins | sample 9134161 | NCBI WGS metagenome assembly JAEEGG01 (sample SAMN16246543, study PRJNA631951) | gut metagenome | biome: gut microbiome; feature: rumen; material: CR-attached | host: Bos | place: Iran: Karaj | collected 2018-10 | reverse complement strand
TTATGGGCGGATTCATGAGCAACTGGGGTGCAGGCAAGGACCTTATCCCTGGAACTATACGCGCTGCCGAGGGCGGAACAATCGATAACATGTGGCGCGTAGCACCCAGCGTGCAGTACAACGTAGGCAACATGAACCTGGGAGTAGAATACGAACTCACCACCGTGGCTTACGGCACACCGCAGGCCAACGGCACCGTGGCCGATACCCACAACGTCAGCAACAACCGCCTCCTGCTGTCCGTAATGTACGCCTTCTGATCAACTCCGGACGCTCCGACCAGGAGAATACGCTCCCACGCGGATTCCCGGTCGGAGCGTCCGCTGTTTACGCAGGTGCGGGCGTATTCTTGGACGCTTGGGCTGAGAGAATACGTTTGCACGCGGAAAACGTGTCGGAGCGTCCGCAAGTTTGGTAGTCTGTCGTGTTTCGCTTATATTTGCGGCAACACTGTTTCTAATACTGCTTATGAGAAATCTTTACCATTTGTGTGTAGCATCGCACAATGAAGTCCTTTTCAGGGACGAGTCTGATTTTGTGGCTTTTACCAATCTTATGGCACTGGCCGTGTATAAAACCAATGAGGAACTGTTGGCCGATGCCCTTATGTCAACCCATTATCACCTGGCTGTAATGTCCCATGATCCGGCGCCTTTCATAGCCCGGCTCAGACACAGTTACGGCCGATACTTCAACTACAAGTACAAACGGGAAGGACGTTTGGGACCTAAAGGATTTTTCCAGACCGGTATCATCGGCACCAAACACCGGAACGCGGCCTTGAGTTACATTCTGAGGAATGGTTTGCACCATGCTCAGAGTGCCACACCGTTCGGGTATCGGCACTGTACCATCAATAGTGTATTCAACAAGGAGATGGGACGTCCGCCGGTAAGGCACACAATCACATCAAGGTCCGAGATAGCCTCGTACCTGCCGCGCCATTCGGAATTCCCGGATCACTTTGTGATGAATGAAGACGGTATGTTCCTGCGCGAATCTTTCATGGAGATTCCGCAGTTGGAACTGCTGTTTGTGACGCCTCGAGGGTTCCTGTACCAGATGAACCGGATATCCGATGAAATCTGGCAAAAGGAACAGATGGAGGACAATTCCAACGAACCGCCCATAACGCTGGGAACGATAGAACACCCCTTTGATAAGCAAAGCATATCCTCTATGCTGGAGTGTGAGAAGGGCTTCCGGTACAATCCCTCTGCACTCAATGATGTGGCGGTTTGCAATATCATTGACAGGCAACTGATTAAGCGATTCGGAAAGAGTTCGGTATATGCATTGTCCGATGCCCAGAAACTCAAGATTGCACAGGTGCTCAGGAACGATCTGCACATACCCCAGCACCAGATAAGCCGATGCCTGGTTCTGTGAAGCCGGACGTTCCGACTAAGACAATACGTTAGCACGCGGATTCCCGGTCGGAGCGTCCACTGTTTACGCAGGTGCAAGCGTATTCTTGGACTCTTGGGCCACGCAAATACGCTCCCACACGGAAAACACGTCAAAACGTCCACACGCTGCAAAAGAAAATGGCACAGCACGATAGAGGTTTCGGTTATTATGACTACCTTTGTTAGCCCTAATGCAAAGCAAGGAAAATTACTATCAATTATAAGGAAAAAGTATGTATCTGTTAGGTTATGACATAGGCAGCTCTTCAGTGAAGTGCAGTCTTGTAGATGCCCAGAACGGCAATTGCGTAGCAACTGCGTTCGCCCCCAAGAGTGAAGCACCAATAAAAGCAGTAAACCCCGGTTGGGCCGAGCAGAACCCTGAAGACTGGTGGTCTTACCTCAAGGAAGCCACAGCCAATGTTCTCTCGCAGAGCAATGCCGATGTCAACGACATCAAAGCTATAGGTATCTCCTACCAGATGCACGGACTGGTTTGCGTAGACAAGAACCAGAAGGTGCTGCGCCCCGCAATCATCTGGTGTGACTCCCGCGCCGTAGGCATTGGCGAGACCGCATTCCAGGAACTGGGACGTTCACAGTGCCTGACCCACCTGCTCAACACCCCCGGAAACTTCACGGCATCCAAACTGGCTTGGGTAAAGCAGAACGAGCCCAAGATATTTGACAAGATCGATAAGATCATGCTCCCCGGCGATTACATCGCAATGCGCCTAACCGGTGAGATTGCCACCACCATATCAGGCCTGAGTGAAGGTATGTTCTGGGATTTCCAGACCGGCGATGTAGCCGGATTCCTTCTTGACTACTATGGCATACCCCGCACATTCATACCCAAGATAGTACCCACATTCGCCGAGCAGGGCCGCCTCACAGCCGCCGCTGCCAAGGAACTGTGCCTGGCACAGGGAACACCCGTTACCTACCGCGCAGGTGACCAGCCCAACAACGCCCTCTCACTGAACGTATTCGAGCCCGGTGAGATAGCATCCACCGCAGGTACATCGGGCGTAGTTTACGGTGTAAACGGTGAGATAAGCTATGATCCCAAGTCAAGGGTAAACACATTCGCCCACGTAAACCACAAGACCGGATTCAACCGTCTGGGAATACTGCTCTGCATAAACGGTACAGGTATCCTTAACGCCTGGATGAAACGTAACATAGTACCCGAGGGCTTGGGTTATGCCGAAATGAACGACCTGGCTGCCCAGGCACCCATAGGTTCAGCCGGCGTATCGGTTCTGCCTTTTGGAAACGGCGCTGAGCGTGTACTTGAGAACAAGGAGCGCGGTTGCAGCTTTAACGGCGTTAACTTTAACATCCATAACCGCTCACACCTGATCCGTGCCGCCCAGGAGGGTATAGTATTCTCCTTCAAGTACGGTATCGAGATAATGGAGGATATGGGAATGCCCGTCAACAAAATCCACGCCGGTAATGCCAATATGTTCCTGAGCCCCCTGTTCCGCGAAACCCTGGCCGGCGTAACCGGTGCAACCATCGAGCTTTATAACACTGACGGCTCAATAGGTGCTGCCAAGGGTGCAGGTATGGGAGCCCACATCTACAATGACCACAACGAGGCCTTCGCATCACTGCAGAAGATCCGTGTCATAGAACCCAAGGCATCCGATATGCCCGCCTATGACGAGGCTTATCAGCGCTGGAAATCATATATTCAACAATAAATGCCAAATTACTGACAAGATGAGAAAGAACAAGACAATCACAATTCTTGTGGCTGCCCTCTGCCTGATCCTGAGCGTGGCCGCATGTTCATCATCCAAGGGTGCTTCAAAACTGGCTCCCGCCAAGAAGGGATATGCCGAGACCGGCAAGTACCGCAACTACCTCAAGGAACTCGGTTTCAGCCAGGAGGAGATTGACGGAAAGATTCAGGAAATCTACTCAATCATTTTTGAGGGCGAGGAAGCCGCTTATCATGACGTTGACGTTGAGGTTGACGGCAAGATGGTACCCATGGGCTACATATCGGACGTAAAGAACAACGACGTTCGTACCGAGGGACAGTCATACGCAATGATGATTGCCGTTCAGTTGGACAAACCCGAACTATTCAACAGAGTATGGCGCTGGTCAAAGCACTACATGCGTCACAATGAGGAGGGTCCCTCACACGGTCTGTTTGCATGGTCATGCCGCACCAACGGCCGCCGCACATCAAACGGATCTGCCAGTGACGGTGAACTTTACTACGTAACAGACCTTCTGCTGGCATCACGCCGCTGGGGCAGCTATGAGGAGTTCAACTACCTGGCCGAGGCACAGGAACTGCTCAACGACCTCTTCTCAAAGGACGGAACAGGCGGTGTAACCAACATCATCAACATGGAAAAGAAGCTTATAAACTTCTGCCCCGATGTACGTTCAAACGAGTGGACCGATCCCTCATACCACCTGCCCGCATTCTATGAGATTTGGGCCGAGACAGCCAAGGACGGCCGTGAGGCAATCTACCGTGAACTGGCCGACAGCGCCCGTGCATACCTGCATCGCGCCTGCGACCCTGTAACCGGTATCAACCCCGACCAGAGCCAGTTTGACGGCACACCCAACCGCGGCAGCGAGTTCCACTATGACTCTTGGCGCGTTCCTATGAACATTGCTATGGACTTCACATGGTACCACAAGGATGCCCAGTGGCAGACCGAGTATGCCCAGAAGTTCCAGAACACCATCCTGGGCCGCTACGGCATAACCGAATTCCCCGATCAGTTTGCCCTTAACGGCGATGTATCGGCACGTCCCATGGGCGGCGGCCGCTGGCGTCCCAACCTGCGTCACTCAATCGGCTTTGTAGGCACCATGGCCACAACAGCACTTATGTGTGACAGCGAGTACAACCAGGAACTGGTTAAGCATATGTTCTCACTCAAGCATGAGCCCTATGAGGACGGTTACTACGACATCTACTACGATGGACTGATCTACCTCTTCGCCCTGCTTCACCTGAGCGGAAACTACCGCATGAACTGGTAACAATATACACTCGTTATACACAGCGTCCCGACCCTGACACAAGGCCGGGACGCTCTTTTTTTTGTAAAAATTCCATATACCATAGTTACGCTTTGTAAAAAACTTGTTATCTTTACGCGCTATATTAGTACAGGTGTATGTGCGCACGCGAGCGCAGATACTCTATTGAGTAACCCTATGAGACTAAATAATTAATTAACCAATCATATGAAAATCAACAGAAGATTATTCAAAAAGTCAGCACTGACCATTGCTGCTGTTGCTGTTATCGGATTCGGAGTTTCATCCTGCGCCGATCTTTGGGGCGAGGTCCATCCGGGTACCTATTACACTAACAATGGTGAGACCATAGCCGATTATCTTACAGGCAGGGTTGAATACCATGGCAGTTACAAGCACTTCATCACGATTCTTGAGAAGGCACAGCTTTGGGGACAGATGAGAACCTATGGTACTTATACCTGTTTTGCTCCCAATGACGCTTCCATAGAGGCCTATCTGGCCGAAAGAAGAGCCGAGGCTGAAGGCATTTCAGACTCTCACAAGAGAGACTCCGTAATAGCCGCATTCCAGGATGTTGAGTCATTGCCCAAGGCTGTTTGTGATACAATAGCCAGGACTCATATTTTCAACAACCTGATGTTTGCTTCAGACCTGAACGGTAACGGAGTGCTCCAGCACCCCAACCTTCTGGACCGCTACGTAACCTATAACTCATTTGCCGATTCAACCCAAAAGGTATTGGATGAAAACGGTAATGTCGTGAAGGCTCACGACGGCACTGATTCAGTCATGATTCAGCTTAAGTACATCATCAACATGCAGGCCGAGCTTGACCATGCCGATGATACCGTACAGAATGGTGTAGTACATAAGATCAACAGGGTTCTGCGTTCATCCAACCAGTTCCTTCCCGGTCTTATCAGGGAGAATCCCAACCTGACCATATTCTATTCGGCACTCACCGAGACCCGTCTCAGTTACGTTCTGGATAAGTATCTTGATGAGACTTATCCCGAGATCGGATATGAGTGGACAGAGCAGGCTTTGCGTGACGGTTATCCCGGTATCCATTACAATGAGACCGCATATGAGAAAGGTGATAACGCCGACCGTGTGGCTTACCCTGAGAAGAGAGAGTTCAAGTATACCATATTCGTTATGCCTGATACCGCTCTTGCAACATACAACGATGAGTACTGCCAGAAAGCCGGTCTGACCAACGGTATCAGAAACCTTGCCGATCTGCGTGCATATGCCAACGAGGTTTATCCCGAGGGAGCCACTCTTCCTGATTCAGTAGCAGGCAGTTCTCTGTATAAACTCATAGCATATCATATCCTCCCCTGCTGGCTCTCATATGACCAGTTCAACACCCGTCAGATAGAGTTGAGACAGCGTCACCTGTTCCTTACCGAGCATGATATGGAGGATTTCTACGAGACTATGCTGCCGCACTCAATAATGCGTATAAGCACCGCATATGAGACTAATGAGAAGCCGTTGGGCATCTTCATCAACCGTAAGGGTTCCAAGAAGACCTCTCTCATCTCTGAGGGTGTCCGCATAGCAGAGACCAGTGAAGAGTATAACCTCCCCGGCAAACTCACCAGCATCTGCGTGAACGGCGGCTACCACTACATCAACAAACTTCTGGTTTATGATGATTTCACCCGCAACACTGCCCTGCAGTGCCGTATGAGAATCATGTGCTGCACATTGTCACCTGATTTCATCAACAGCCGCGGACGTGGCCGTCTTAACGGAGATAAGACCAATGCCGGAATCAAGAACATAGACAAGATGTCTATGGCATATATGCCCGGTTATTGCACCAATTTCCTCTGGGTTGAGGATCAGACCAAGTTCTTTGTAAGATATCGTGACAAGTCATTCGGTACCTATAACGGTGATGAGCTTACCGTACGCGGTAGTTATGACCTGGCATTCAAACTGCCTCCCGTTCCGGCAGACGGTACCTATGAGATCCGTATGTGGAACAACTCACTTGCAAGCAGTTCAAACAATGACCGTGGTATGGTACAGTTCTACTTCCACCAGTACAATCCTAATGTAGACGGCAGCATATACTGGCGTAACTGGGATTGGAAGCCTCAGGGTATTCCTGTAGATCTGCGTATCGGCGGTGAGGACGGACGTATCGGTATGGTAAAGGATGATGATGACAGATACGGCTCAATGACTGCCACACAGAAGAAGGAAGCCATTTACCTGAATGACCGTGCTATGCGTATCCGCGGTTATCTTAAGGCTCCTGATTCATACACAGCAGGAACGTCAACTGACTATAGCGGTGATCCTATCCGTACTGATGCCAACTGCTACCGTAAGATCATGTGCACAGAATACCTTAAGAGTGACAATGACTACTACGTACGTATGCGTCAGACTCTTGAGGATGACGGTGTGTTCCCGTTCAGTTTCATAGAGATTGTTCCCAAGAGCGTATATGAAGGAAATGAGGATCAGCATTGATACCTCAACATCAACATCGGTATAAAGAATAAATCCCGGCTTTTTGCCGGGATTTATTCTTTATATGGGTATATATAAAAACGGACGGTATTTAATATTACCGTCCGTTTTTTATATCAATCGTTATTCCTGTTTCTGGATGGATAATTGTTCCCTGGAACAAATTGAGGACCTCCGCCAAATCCGGGACCGAACTGCTGTCCTCCAAACCCCGGACCGAAACCTGGACCAAACTGCCCTTGAGGGAACTGCCCCTGAGGACCGAACTGCCCCTGAGGACCGAACTGCTGACGGCGCTGCTGCCAGATACTGTCACGGTTCTCAAAACGCCTGCGGTTCTCTTCCATACGGCGAATCAGAGCGGTATCGGGTTCCCCCCAATTGCGCCAGTAGTTCTCCCACCATTGCTGCTGCTGTTCATCGGCCTGCTGTATTTCATGCTGGCGGTGACGCTGGAAATCAAAAATGTGGGGTTGCATCATGAACTGCGGGTTCATCATATTCCACTGGCCCATCATCTGGAACTGACGTTCCGAATGAATACGGGTCTGCTCGGATCTCTCACCCCAGACTTTCTGACCAAGTTCCCATTGAGCCACGCCCACCTTCTGGCGGGTTGAATCAGGTAAAGCCTTGTCAAGTTTCTGCATATAGTCAGAATTGATCTCCTGCCAGCGTTTCATGTATTCACGAGACTCCGGCTTGAGTTCACGGTTTAACTTGACCAACTGCTCATTGTATTCAATGTAGATCTTGGCAAACTTCTCATACTCCTTCTTGGTGAGATTTGCATTCTCCTTTATGAAACGCAGGGACGCATTAATCATCTGCTCGTCCCTGTCCTGCGCCATAACAGTAGGCGAAGTCAGGAGCAAGCCTGCCAGAATCAACAATGCCGTCCAACGCTTTTTCATAATCAGTTGCCGTAATAGTTGCTCATCATTGAATAGACACCCAGTTCATCGGCTGTCATATTCTGCAACACCTCATCCACGCTTGCGCACTGTGAGATGCTGTCGTAGTCAGGGATATCAATCCCGCCGCCAAAGGGGTGCAGGAACAGCAGAGCAACTGCAGCTACACTGGCTGCGCTGGCAAACAGAGCCACGATACGACGCTCCGTGCGATGCTTGCGCTGCTTTCCAATCTGGGCAACGACACGTTCTGTCATGTCATCGAGGAAATGCTCGGGCATCTTGTACGGCATTTCTCTGCTAAGTCCTTCCAGATCAAAATCTTTCATAACTGATGTTCTAATATATAATCCTTTATCTTCTGTACTGCATAATGATAGTTGGTTTTGAGCGTATTAACGCTGTCTCCCACTATCTGGTGAATCTCCTCGTAACTCTTGTCATCATAGTATCTGAGGTTAAACACCATCTTCTGTTTGGCCGGCAGGAGTGCTATCGCCTCCTGGAGGAGAATCAGAGTCTCATCGGCATCCGGACTGGCTTCCTCTCTGACGCTGTCCTTAAGTGAATCACCCAGGTCATCAACAGACATTGTAAAACCGGAGCGGTTCTTGAGCAGTTTAAGACTCTCATTCGTTGCTATCTTGTAGAGCCATGATGAAAGCGGATACTCATTGGAGTATGTACTCCTGTACTTGTATACGTTAATCATAGTCTCCTGCAAGCAGTCCTCAGCATCATCATGGGCCACCACCATTCGGCGAATGTGCCAATATAACGGCTCTCCGTATTTTTTCATGATGAGGCGTACGGCCTCCTCTACGTGATTGTCATCACATAGCAGACGGGCAATGGATTCGTCGCTAACTGAAAGAGATCCTTGGCTGTTCACTATGCTATTTTCCTCACGTTTCATCCTTAATATAAATATACTGTGCCGAAGTTAAATTCTTATACTTTTTTAACTGTCAATACACAGCCTGGCGGAAGTAGTCAAAATCTGCATAACCGCCGGCCTGACCGGTACAGAAACTGTACAGACCCGTACGGTAGCCGGTAAAGTAATCCAGACTGAAAGACATCTGCAATGTTGCATCCACGTCTGTCCAGTTCTTACCGTCAAGAGAGTAACTCATGAACGCCTGATCGGCGCGCTCACCCTCTGCCTGAGGGGTGAACACATACTTTATCTTGAGCCATACCTTATCCTGGTTGAGCGGAATGCGCAGAGCCTCAGTATCGGGACTGGGAGCATTTTCGGCCTGAGGACCACGACGTCTGCCCATATTGCGGTGAGTCATGGCTACAAGGCTCTTTGTTCCGTCATCGGCCACTTCAACGCCTATGGTGCAGTAATTGCTCTGGAAGGCAATTATACCGGCTCTGTCGCCCGGTTTCATGCCGCTGGCGTCCATCAGCACCTCACTGTAGCAACGCGGTCCTACGGTACGCTGTGTAAGGGTGTTGCGGGCGTTCATTACGTTTGTAGCCTGCTGACCGGTCTTAAGGCGGAGCCAACCCTTGCGCTCGGTAACGGACCATGCTGAGTTGTCAGGCTTATGGTTCCACTGCCATACAAGGTCAAGCTGGTTCTTCTTATAGTTGAACTCATCATTGTCCCATGTACGGTTCTTGCCGCTCTGGGGCAGGTTTACTGTAAACTGCTTGACAGGTTTGGTGTCATCACCCAGAATAGGCCATCCGTCAACCCACTTTACAGGCTGCAGGGTAGGAATACGTCCTACTGCGCCGTGATCCTGGAACATCATGGCGTACCAGTCACCGTTCTGGGTCTCTATTATACCACCCTGGGCAACACCGTCACCACGACCGTCAAATGCACCGCTCAGGATAACCTTGCTCTCATAGGGACCGAACAGATCCTTTGAGCGCCAGCAGGTCTCGGTGCGTACACCACCGCTGGGCCAGTCTATCTCAAGTATGTAATAATAATCACCTATATGGTAGATATGGGCACCCTCGGCACGCAGATTGAATCCCTGACGCGGAGAGTCTATCAGTATCTTCTCCTCGGCACCGGCCTTGATAGCAGAGCCATCGGGCTCCAACTCAATGATGCGTATCTCTCCGTTACCCCATATCACATAAAGATGGCCATCCTCAAACAGCATTGAAGCATCATGGAATGAACGGTTTATCACCGAACGCTCCCAACCGCTCCTGGTTATGTCCTTGGTACGGTAGATATAGGTCTTACCCTGGTCATTGGCAATAAAAAGAGCATAATAGGTACCGTTCTCATAACGGAGCGATGTAGCCCACTGACCCTTGCCATATGCATTGCGGCCGTTACGCAGGTTATAGACATCATCATCCTCGATATAGTCACAAACGTAACTTACAATCTCCCAATGAACCAGGTCCTTGGAGTGCATTATAGGCACACCGGGGCAGAAATACATGGTAGTACTTACCATATAATAGTCATTACCTACACGGATCCAGTCATTATCCGGAATATCTGTGTAAGTAAGCGGGTTTACACACTCTGTGGTCTTGTCCTTTGCAGAACAACCTGACCATGCTCCGATGAGCATGGACAGTGTTATTGTCAGTAATGTCTTGGCTTTCATGTCACTTATTTTTGTTTCTATTATTCAAAAGAGAGCCAGTCAACCTGGACATTTCCCTTTGATGCCAAACGCACCTTTAAGTGATGAACACCGGTAGCGGCGCCTTTGACATCGGCTACAATCTCTGATGCAGTGTTCTTGGGACTGAGCTTTACCTTTGATATCACCTTGTCATCCTGCAGGATCTCCAGTGTTCCGGTTGAGGGTGCAGCCACCTTTACCTTTACTCTCTGGGGAGCATTCTCAAAGTTTACGGTGTTGTACTTAACCCATGCGCCCTGCTCGTAGAACACGGTCTTCCAACCGGCAAAATAATTGGTTGTATCGATATAGGCGATAGAGTCACCACTCTGGCTTATCTCTGAGTAACGGTCTATCTGTATCTCCTTATTGGCCTGGGTAACACCAATACCGCGGAGTGAAGGCTTAACCATACGGATGCTTCCGTCCGGCTCAAAGAAGATGCTGTCTGCGCAGACTGCACGGTTCTTATCAAACTTAGGTGAGTAATCATTGTGGTGATAGAACAGATAAGTCTGGCCTTTGAACTCTATGATTGAGTGGTGGTTGGTCCAGCACTTGTTGGCATGCTCCTCAAAGAAAACACCCATAAACTTGTAAGGGCCAAAGATATTGTCGGCCATGCAATAGGCAAGCACCTCCTCTACATCACGAGCCCAGGGGAATGTCATATAGTACTTGCCGTTATGCTTAAACAGGTATGGACCTTCTACCAGACCCTTGGTGGGCACCTCCTCTACGCGGTGACGGTCTGCGGGATCTGTTGATACTGACAACCAGTCATCGTTCAACTTGGTGATTGTGATACCGGGCATAACCAGATAGGCGCTGCCGTCATCATCAACAAAGATACAAGGGTCAATACCGCCTACGCCTTCCAGAGGAGTAGCCTGAGGAATATAAGGTCCGAAAGGATTGTGAGCTATGGCTACACCTACACGGTTACCGCCACCCATGGCACGACGGCCGTCTGCTCTTGGCTGGGGTTTGGCACCTGCCGGCCAGAAGAAATAATAATCACCGTTATTGGGATTCTGCTTGCAGTCAGGAGCCCACATGGAATAACCCTTTTCATTAACCCAGGGTGCAGTCCACTGGTCAACTATTACGCCATGATCCTTCCAGTCTGTAAGGTTGTCACTTGAGAACACATGATAGTCTGCCATGCAGAACCAGTCCTTACGGGCATATTCATCGGGAGCGGGAATATCATGTGAAGGGAATACATAGACGCGATCGCCTACAACCAGAGCCGACGGATCGGCCGAGAACTGATCACGGATGATAGGGTTCTGTGCCTGAACGGCAATGCCGGCCAGCATCAGAGCGGCCAGGAGTGAAAATCTTGCTTTCATCTGTTGATTATAAAGAGGTTAATAATATACATATTTGGTAAGCGAGTATAAAGATACCCTCTTTTGTGCAAACCACACAACAGAGACGGCAAAAAAGTGATAAAAAGAGAATCGGCGGGGAGCCGAATGCTCTCCGCCGATTCATTATAGATCAGTTATTACTTAATCACTTAAGCAGAACCTTGTCAACTACAACCTTACCGTTGACATTTGTCTTGCGGATAAGGATCTGACCAGCCTTAGGAGCTGCAACCTGTACACCACCCAGAGTGTAGTACTCAACGTTGGCGGCAACAGCCTTGGCAGGATTAACGATGGTCAGCAGACCTGCAATCTCATCCTGCAGACCCTCGGCAGCCTCGTCATAAGCGAAGTCCGGATCCTGACGGAAGTGCAGGAAGAAGTTGTCGGCACGTGACCAGCCGCTACCAGACCACAGAGTCAGCTTGATGTCAACTGAATCAGCGCCACCAACCATGATGCTGTCAATCTTAAGGGTCTGAACGCCATCTGTATTGGCCTGAGCCTGATATGCTGAGTCACCAGCATTTACATCCAGCAATGTAGGAGTAGCAGGATGCTGGCCCCAACCGGATGTAACAGCGGGACGGAACTTGTGCTCGGGCAGTTCAACACCGATTGAATACATACCTGCAGGCAGGTCACTAACAGTCTGCCAGAGTTCTGACTTGCTGCTCCAGTCCATACCAATTTCAGCATCGAATACGGGATAACCAACAACGTAAGCATTGTAACTCTTGTCTCCGGTTACCATCTGGTTACCCTCGGTAGAAGCGAGAACTGTCCAACCAGGATATACATCAGTGTACTCAATGGTCTGGATGATGATCCAGATAGGCATCTGGCCATTCAGGCTACCTTTGTTGTACTGGTGCTGTACATGCTGCATGTTGGCGCCGTCAGGATCAGCCTTGTGAGCATCACCGCTATTAGCCTTCAGGTTACCACGATCAACAACCTTAGGAGTCTGATACAGATGATAGTTCTTGATGAACGGAGTCAGGTCAAGGCTATCCTTTGTATAGATGTTTGCGTCCTCAGCCAGTTTCTCATAGAGAGCCAACTTGATAGCAGCCTTGTAGACATTGGCCAGCATATCGTCGTCATCCTCCAGAGTCTGGAGAGTATTCTTGATAATAGCGGAATCACCGATGGTTGAACCGAGTTTACGTGACAGGGCATCGAGAGCCTTTACACGCTTAGGCATAACCTCTGACTTAATAACTCTGAATTCGTAATCATTAGCGGCACCGTGAACGATTGCATAAGTAGCGTTGATGTCATCATCAGTTGCTGCGATTACATCGTAGTTCTTATAAGAATCATATACACTCTTAAGAGCGGGATACTCCTCAAAGTCAGTCCTTGTGCTGTCCTCAAGCAACTGGAATGCTCTGGTGAGTTCCTTAGCATACGTGGTGTTCAGGGCGATACGGTCATCCAGAGTCTGGATAGCCTTCTTCATCGTCTCGTTGAACTCGTTGATCTCTATACCAATCTTGGTGGTAACAGGATAAGCGTTAGCCTCGGTCTCAACGGCCTTAAGAGCAGCCCATGTTGAAAGACCACCGTACTGAGTCTCAGTAGCAGCCAGTTTATCAGATACAGCCTTTCTCTGGTTAGCAAATCCGTCAACTGTATCCATACGGAGTTTCAGTTTAGAGGTAGCAGCATCAAGAGCCTTAGAGGCAGCAGCCCACTCAGAAGGCTTGGTAGGCTTGGTAGACTCAAATCCACCGTCTACATCGTAGTAAGCAACAGATGTCTTAAGGTTGTTGAGTAACACACCTGAATAGAGTTCAGTCTTGGCCTCAGCTAAAGCGATACGCTCATAGGCAGCAGCTACAGAATTGTTAAGATTCTTTACCGGAGTGTAATAAGAAGGTACAAAGAATCCAGGTGTAGTGACGCTCAAATCACTTACAAGAACTCCGTGCCAGTTTCCATTACCAGAAGTGGTGATTTCGAACTCAAATACATAGTTACCGGCAGTAGCGATTTCAAGAGGTATGGTAATCTTGTCTGCTGTACTGATACGCAGATCCTGGTTCTTACCATCATTGCTTGAAATATAGTTGGTCGGAGTGATTGTATCAAGAGCTATCCTGTCAGGATCGGTAACCAGATCAGCATTGCCTTCGGGTTTTGCAAACATGAATACCTTGGTCTCAGCCTTGCCGTCCCAACCCAAAATGTAGAAGTTGAGTTCATACTGACCTGCATTCAAATGGATGTTCTGATCACCAACACCTACCCACAGATGACCACCATTGGACCCTCCACGAGGACTGATATAGAATCCGCGTGAGAACTGTGATTCAGGATTGTTGTATACATACAAACGCATACCATTGCTGGAGAGCTTGCCTCCGGTTCCAAGTGTATAACTCGTATGAGTATTCTCCTTGATAGCAGTACCTAAAGGAACTTCATCCTGACCGTTAGTGCCCCAAGTGGTCTCAAATGCCTTCTCAGGAAGTCTTCTGCTGTAATCGCCGAAGTGGTAGTTCAACTTGACATCCTTACCATATTCTGTACCCAGACCCTTGAGCTGAACGAGCTCAAATTCAACATCACCGTTAAGAGCCGGTGCTGAGTTGGGCTTTGTAATAACAACGATAGAGTCATTGCCCTCCTTATAAGACAAATCCCATCTGGTACCGTTTACATAAGCGATAGCACCTTCTGTATTCTCCAGATTGTCAAATACAATCTTACGTGAGAACTTGAACTCGAGGCTGGTTACAGGGGTAAGACCGAATGAATTCTCCTCGTAGGGCAGTCCCTGCAGAACAGGAGGCAGATCCTTCATTGAGTGAACGCCCTTGAAGATGTTGGGGTTAGGAGTAGCAAGCTCGTTGTAGAAGTCAGGAACTAACTTACCTTCCTTTATCCATGTGGTATCAAGAGCCTTGGGGAACAACTCTGCAGCGCTCTTACCTGTACCTGTGTACTTAAGGGCAAGCTTAGGATTGTCAACGGGGTTGAGGAAAGTTACGAGAACCTGATCATAGTCATCGAACATGAACGGGGTATCATTAAAATACTCGGTGAACATGTACATGTAACCGTCGCTGTGATACTCGGCTGAACGGATAGGCATATCCTCCCAATCGTCAGGATCGTCAGGATCACCGCCCTTTGTAAGGCACCATACCTCAAATGCGTCACCGGGAAGTTCGATAGCGTCGATACGGGTCTCCTTATATGCGTCCTCAACCAGTTTGCCAAGGTTGGTCTTGTAACCAAAGTCTACACGCATCTTATCCTTATCATACTCGCAACCTGCAATCCATGACTTGGTAAGAGAGATGTTATCAACCATGAAGTCTGTTGAGTCAGAACGGAATGACATGCGGAAGAAGAACTTATCCGGCTGATGGATGAACTTAAGATCTTCCTCAGTGCCGTTGTCAGCAGCCTTCCAGGTCCAGCTATCTGACCACCAGTAACCACTTGAAAGCATGTAGTAATCAGCGATTGAGTCATTCAGATAGTAATCCATGAAGGTTACCTTCTCCCAATCACCAGAAAAATCAGTCTTCTCATAAGTGATCTCTGTGTTGAACTTGTTATGGTCGTTATCATTCTGAATACCCATTGTGAAAGGCTTCTCTGAATGGAAATAACCACGGTACAGACCGGCATGCAGACGAGGTGAATAACCTTCTGAAGCTGTGGTTGACTTAGCCTTTACATAGAATGTAACACGGTAAGAGGTCTCGGGCTCGATAACGTTCTTAAGACGTACAAACAGGTTACGGCGATAGTCATCAGTGTACTTGTTGTCACCTGCTGCAGATGTACCATCGGCGTTGTAACGGCCGGCTGAGATGAAACGGAAGGCCTTTTCACCACCGTCCTGTCCCCACTTCTCAAATGCCTCGGCACGAGCCTGTGAGTTCTCGTCAACGATTGAATAATTATCGTTGCGATACTTTCTATTATCAATATCAGCCTGATCATCGGTAAGCATTACACCGTTGTATATAATGATACCGCCCTCCTTTCCGGGAGTTACAGAGTCTGTTCTGACAAGAATATTGTCAGCTTTGAATCTGGCATCATTCCAGGCTTCAGAGAACTGCTGATTTCCACCTGTTACGCCCTTGTAGTACTCCAGTTTGTAGATGGTATCTACAGGAGTATTCTGCCATACATCCCAGTCATCCTCAAAGGTCTGCGTAAAGATGACTTTAGCATCCTGCGGAGTTCTGGTAGGCTGTGCAATTGCGGAGACTCCCATAAGGAGCAGTCCTGCAAATAATAAGTCTCGTTTTTTCATAATTTAATTGTTAATTAATAAATAGGTTAAATTTCTCTTTTTCTCTCCAAATTGTTTGTTAATAGATTAATTAAAAACTTTAAACTATCACCAAAACCTGTTCCTGTGCAGGCATTTCTGCACAGGATTCAGGTTGTTAAATCATTCTGTTGCCTGTTTTTCGTCAGGAAGAACCAGGAACCATGCCTTGTTGAGGCTCTTGCCGTCACCCAGCAGTTTGGTGTAGAGTTCCGTATCCATATCCCTGTAGAAATCCACATTGTCGTCCATAACCGCCTTGTCACGTGCGGCAACGCGTCTTGCCAGGAAATCATTCTCTGCAAAACCGCCGTAACCGGGAGAACTGGGATCTGCTGCACGGTGCATTGCAATACGCATCAGATCACCAAAACGGTATCCCTCAAAGCAGGTCTCAAGGGCCATCTCATCAATAAGTCTCAACTCTACCGCACGGATTGAATCCTCAAGAGTGGGAACGCGTCCGCCCAAGGTATCAACCGGGATGGTGTAGTTGGGATCAAACTCTGCATCACCGCAACCACGAGAATGGATACCGATGGTGTTTCCGAATGATGTATTCCACTCAGCACAGTAGACCTCCTGTGTTGATCCGCCGGTTCTCAGAGTCTGATAATTCCATGTGATGGAAGACTTCTGGAATGACCGTCTGGGGAAGTCATAAACAGCACTGATATCCACACCGTCCACATTGGTGGCTCTGGTCTTTTCTGCCTGACTCAAACTGTCAATGGTCTCCTCGCAAAGACCGCTCTTAAGCACTGCAAATGCCGTCTGGGGCAGTCCACAGCGGTTGAGTGCCTCTGCAAGCCTCAAATATACGACGTCCTTACGATATAACCAAATTTTCTCTGAATTAATTTTATTTAACGTTTGATAATCGGTTCCGTAGTTGGAAGAGTTGTTGTCATCTTCATCATAGTAGACCTCAGAGTTCTCCATTACAGAGCCCAGTCTCAAGTCACCGCGATACAGGATCTCTTCCTCGGCGTTCTTATCAGGTATATACTCGGGCCACTCAAAACGGTTTGAAGGATTACGTTTTGCATGATAGCAATAATTCTGTCTTACACTGATGGCAGTGGCGGCCTTTGAGCGTGTGAGCTGATACCAGTAGTAATTGTCCTCCGTTGAGCAGAAGATATTCTCAAGGTCACTTACCTCACCACTGTACTTATCGGCCTCCATAGGAATATATGTTATATGGCCGTTGTTTCCGAATATGTTTCCTACATAACGGTCGGAACCCATGTTGAGAAAGTCATATGTCAGCCACATCACGGAATTGTTTCCGGTAGTAACGGCACGGTTGTCGCCTGCCAGGAAATCATGATAGTACAATGCTGCGTGTGCATAATCCTCGGCCCAGAGGCAAAGGTCACCCAGGATAAGGCGGATGGGGATGAACAGGTCTTTTGACTCGTGCTGTGTGGTCTTGGAACCGTCACCCAGAGTCTCGCCACCCAGTTTACCGTAGTTGGGCTGATAGCGGTCATAATATGAAATGTACTCATCCTTAAAGTCAAGCAACAGAGTCTTGGCAAGGTCCTTGATGTTCATCTTGACACCGCTGGCGGCATTGTCGCCGGTAATGGGTTTGTCAAAATAGGGAACCTGGCCGTAAATCTGAGCCAACTGCAGGTAAGCCCATGCCCTGTAGCAGAGCATGGTGATATACTCACCCTTCATTACCTGCTTCTGATTACGGGTAAATGTGGTATCCACCTTATTTATAAAGAAGTTGCAGTTGTTGATTATTGCATAGTAATCAACAGCCTGGTCATACTTGTTTGTGGATTTGACCGAACCGAAATCATAGGAGTAGAGTTCACGGAGATCCTCAGATGCATGATCGGATATGGTAACCAGGTCACCGCGAATCTCACCCAGTATCACTGTACGGTCCGCAATTTTCTGCAGGTTCTTGATTACTCCCAGTACTGAATATACAGTATCTACGGGTGAATCCAAGGTGTTCTGATAATCGAACATGTAGGTCTTGGAATCAACCTTGAGAATATCCTCGCATGATGTTACTCCGGCTACAAGAGTTGTAGCCAGAGCAATGGAAAATATGGTTTTCAGTTTCATAATACCCTATATTAGAGGTTAATCTTCAATCCTAATGAGAAATTGGCTGACTGCGGAGCAAGGCCACGGTCTATACCGCGCAGAAGCACGTTGTTACCGGCTGCAAATTCCGGATCAGAACCCAGATAGTTTGTCAGCGTAAAGAGGTTGTTTGCAGAACCCCAGATGGTAAGACCCTGCAGGTATGTGCTGTGAACAGGAATCTTATAGCTCAAAGTCACGTTCTTGAGACGCATGTATGAACCGTCCTCGATCCAACGGTCTGAGAAACGTGCATTCTGATGGGGATCCTCAAATACTATACGGGGAACATCGGTCTCCTGACCCTCAACCATCCAGTGGTTGGTCATGGCCAGTGACTGGTTCATAAAGCGTGAACCACTCTCCAGAAGCATACGCTCGTAGTTGTATATGTCACCGCCTACGGAGTAGGTCATTGTAGCACTGAGAGAGAAGTTGCCGAATCCCAACTTGGTAGATATACGGCCATAGAAATCAGGATTGGGGTCACCTATCTGGACCATATCGTCAGCATTGATGACCTTGTCACCGTTCTGGTCTACAAAGGCTACATCACCTGCTTCAAAGTATGTATGGAAGCCCTTGTCTGAGAGCATATACAAACCTGAGTCGGTTGCCTGCTTGGTGGTTGTGAATACGCCGTTTGTCTCATAACCGTAGAATACGCCTACAGGCTTGCCCACCTCTGTCCTTACGGTTGCACCGTAGATCTCAGTGTCATAACCCTTGGTAGGCAACTTGACAACCTCATTCTTATAATGACCTATGCCTGCACCAACCTCCCACTTGAATGCGCCTGCATTGACGAGTTTGAGGTTGAAAGATGCGTCAAATCCGTTGTTGGTAAGAGTTCCGCCGTTACCCCAGGTATTGGGAAGACCTGTGGCATATGAAAGGGAACCTATAGACAGCAGATTGTCGGTTGTTGAATTGAATATGTGAGCAGAAACGTTCAGACGGTTGTCCAACAGATTCATATCGATTCCGGCAGTGAACTTTCTGGTGGTTTCCCAACTCAGTGAGCCGTTACCGATATTGGCCATGGTCACACCTGACTTACCCAACAGTTTTACGGGATAGAAGTAAGTCTTGGATGAAGATGCGTCATATCCGTCATTACCGGTTACATCAAATCCGGCACTGAACTTGAGGAAATCAATGAAATCAACATTGAACCAGGATTCGGATGATGCAACCCATGCTGCGGATACTGACGGGAATATACCCCATGGCACACCGAACATTGAGAGTCCTGCATCAACATCTGTACCGAAACGTGAGGAGGCCATAAGACCTACACTTGCTGACAGATAATATTTCTCCTTGTAGTTATAGTCAGCCTGACCCCACCATGTCAGAGAGATATCCTCTGATTCAACACCGTCAGTTTCACGGTACTTGAGGTTCTGGTCCATATTAGGCTTCTTATCGTTACCTGAGTTGTAACCTACCATTGATGTCTGGAACATGGAGTTGTTGATGAAACGGAAACCTCCCTGAATGTTCAGGTCACTGGCACCGAATCTCTTCATGTATTCCAGATATGTGTTGCTCATGAAACCGTCCTGCTTGGCCGACATGGCGGCAGCCTTGTTGTCTACCATTCCGATACCCTCGATGCGGAAACGGGGAGTTCCGTTCAGAGGTATGTAGTAGTTCTCATCAGAGTTGGCCAGGGTATAGGTAAACTGCTCATACATATTGAGGCGGTTACGCTTGATCTCCCACTTGGGAGTAACGGCCAATGTGATGAAACGGCTTCCGAAATAGTTCTTGTTTATACCGTCACCGTTTTCGAGAATGGCAAGCGGGTTGGCAAGTGAAACCTCTGATCCGAGCACCTCATCAAGGTAATCATCCTCGGTAGCAAGGAAGTTGGTGATGCCACCGCCGTACATATGTGCATACGGTGAGAGGAAAGGAGACTTGACAAGTGACAGGAAACCGGGGGCATTGATCATTGTATTGTCAATATCGGCGGGAGCTCCGTCATCGCGAAGGTCACGTGTAACATCGCTGTAAGAAGCGTCAAAACGCATTGTAAAGCGGTCACCCAACACGATATCTGAATTCAGACGCAGGTTGAAACGTGAGAACTCGCTTTCCTTAAGTGTAGCGTCGCCTGTTACATAACCTACGGACAAACTGTAGTTTGCTACATCATCACCACCCTGAACACTTACGTTGTAGTTCTGAACGAATGCATCCTGATATGAAATCTTGCTCCAGTCTGTCTCATTCTCGTGATACCAGTAATAATACGGGTAATTGTTGTCAGACTGCAGGAACTTGAAGGATGAGAGTGTAGTACCGGTGGTACCCAGAAGCTCTGATGCATATGCACGGTACTGGTTCTCGTCCATAACCATGGGAAGTTTAGGCATGGTCTGATAATTGCCGGAGATGTTCACGTCAATTCTTGTGGCCATGGTCTTGATGCGCTTGGTCTTGATAACTATGACACCGTTTGCACCCTTGGCTCCGTAAATACCGTAGCCGTTCTTAAGAACCTCAACAGACTCAATATCCTCTACAGGAATGTTTGCCAGGAGATTGTTATAGAAACCGTCGTGCATGGCAACATGGTCATAACCCATATCAAGGATTATACCGTCCAGTACAATCAGAGGCAGGGTATTGATGTTGAGTGAATTGATACCGTCTATCTGCATGAGAGAACCGATACCTACCTGTCCCGAACGGGTGATTGACAGAATGTTACCCAGAAGTGACTGCTGGATCAGGCCATCTACGATTACATCATTGCTCAAGCCCGATATCTCGGCCTCTGTTATTGATTTGGAATCTGTCTTGGTCTGATAGATTTCTGAAAAGTTCTCATCAAACATCTTGACGTCTATTCCCTCTGTACGGCCTCTCAACGCGCATACAACCGTGTTGCAACCGTCCAGTGAGAAAGTGAGTGATGTAACATAATCAGGAATCCTGATTGTAAAAGATCCGTCCTCCTTGGACATGGCCGAATGACGTGAGATGTTGTATGCCTGAACCCTAACACCCGCCATAGGAGTGTTCTGTGCAGCATCATACACATGACCGGTCACTGCGATCAAGCCGTCAGAATTGTTCTGTGACGATACCGGAGCCATGAACAACAGCATTATGCCTGCCAGCCCCAAAGGCAGAAGCCTTTTCTTGTCAAATAACTTCATATCTTATATATTTTTTTTATTCAACGATAGGATCCAGAATTATGCAGTCAAGCCACAACTCACTTGAGTACTTCTCGCTGTTCATCTCATTCACACCGCTGGAGAGTGTTACTGAAAGACGGGCCTGATTCATATCATAATTGCAGTAGGGAACATCTATTTCACCAATCTCGATGGTATCCATTTTGGTCAGACTGTTAATAGCATAGTATTTGACAGTAAGATTCCTGAATTTACCGGGACGGTATTCAACTCTTTCAATTGTAACTGAATCCACCAGGTCAACTTCCTTACGGTTAGGCATGTAGTAAGAAACCTTGGGATGGATGTAGTTAGGCATCATATTTACCACATCGGGAGCCATAACCATCTTGACCGAGTAACGTCCCTTGAGGTTGTCATGGATATATATCTTGGCATCCCAGTCCTTACGTCCTTCCTGTGATATTCTCATTACCTGAACGGGGTCGTTATCGTCAATCTGGATTGATGTCTGCTTAAGATTCATTTCAGAAAGGTTGGTATATGACTCAGCTTCAAGTCTGATTCTGCGAAGGTATGTAAGAGTATCGGCAAAGGGCCATGAATCGATGATATAGACCATACCGTTGCTGCACTCAATGGAATCAACGCTGGAACTGAAAAGTCCGGTATTTGGATCATAGGGCTTTGAGAATATATGATACGGCTTGTTGTCCCTGCGGTTCTCTGTTGAATTGTACTTGGTTGAGAATACCGAATCAGGCAGATAACGGTTCACTTTTTTGTTCAGGTTATAGAACATATCAGTCATCATCGTTGTGTTGGTGTAGAACTTCTGGAGAGAATCGTTGTTCAGTCCGGCCTCTGCATACTCAAATGACTCCTTGATATGATTGTATACCGAATCCCATAGACGGGGAGTAGGCAACACCATTGCAAAGGTACTGTCCTCGGCGTTAATACGGGCGTAACGGTTTAGCAGGATATTGTACTCGGTCATGACAGAGTCTACATATACCATCTCACCGTCATCATTGAATCCCTGAGCCACACTGCGTGAAGGATCCAGTTCCTTTATGGTATAACTCTTGAACCAGTCTCCAAAGATATCCTTGTAATCGGCCGAAGTGGTTATGAACTCATAGAGGTTGGGAAGGTATTCCAGATGTCCGTCTATGCAGTGCAGTACACCGTTGCTGCAACGGATGTTCCTGTCATCAGCTGAATGGTAGGCTCTTCCGTCCAGACCGTCATTGGTTGACTTGTAGGCCTTTCCGTTGAGCATGTAAATCATCTCATCGGTACCTTCACCTACAGAGTGCTTGAAACGGGCAATGTGGTTCATGATGAACTTCTCACCTACCTCCTTATGCTCGGCTGCACTCTTGTTCTTCTTTGTGTACAGGCTCCAGTCCTGAACAGAACTGTTTGAGGGAGCCCAAACTGTAAGGAACTGATCCTCTGAAAGCAGGTCCAGATAAGTGATATTAAGAGGAACTCCATGCTTGTCACACATCTTGGTAGTGCGCAAGGCCTCATAGAACTGGTCAAAACCGCTGATTCCGTCAAGTGTCTCAGCAATTTTTGATACCGGATACTTACTGCTGGTCTCCTTGAAACTGTAATGCTCGTTCCATGTATCTTTACATGAACCCAAGATCACCACGGCTGCCAACAGCAGAACGGATTTCTTTGAAAAATTGAAATAACTGTTCATATCATTAATTAATTAATATTTCATTAGTTAGGGTTATATCAATGTTTATCTTCATTCATACTGAAAATGCTTTTGGGGCACCACTCCATATAGTCAAAATTCATCTCTGCATTGGGATTCTCAAGAACTAGCCTCATCCTGAGATAGTAGTCTTTGTTTGCCTTGAAATAATCTGTGGTTATGACACGGCGTGCAATAAGACTGTAATCACGGAACTTCTCGGCCTTATCGGATGTCCAATGGGAATCCGGTCCTTTCATATATCCACGGTTATGCATAGCCTTGTCATATGCATCTATAGCTATCGTGTCTCCGTTAAAGTCCGAATCGTTTTTCCAGCGGATATTGGGATTCTCGTAGGCTGAATAACGAAGGTCGGTGGGGATACCGCAAGGCATAAGGCGCAACGGATCATCTCCGACAAAGTTCTGGACCACGCCGCAACCGGCCGATCCGCGGTATGACAGACGCAACTCCCATGTTCCGTCATGCGGAACGGGCGGCAACTTGAGCATTATGTCATAGTTACCCTGAAGGTCAACGCCGTCACCCTGATAACTTATGTTGGCTACGAAAGCACTGCGAACCCACATGCAGTAGTCGGAGTTATATGAGTAGAAATTGGTGGGCTGCTTGAAACCTACTCCCTCATAGTTGTCATCAGTCTTTTTCTGACGGGCACCGGAGGTGAGGAAATCAGGAGACAATGTGCAGCAGTCAATTCTGAGACGACGGTCCAGGATATTGTTCCTGATAAAATCAGAATACTCCAAGATGTCATCAACATAGAACAAATAACCGTTGCAACCTTCATTGGCTGCACCCTCTTCCACTTCCACAATCTTTACTCCGCGATAGAAACTGCGGCCCAACTCTCCCTTGCCGTCGGGACCGACGCCGCGACGGTTAATGAAGACACCGTTATAGTCACCGGGGTTCTTTACTCTGGATATTCTCATGATGGAATGCGGCAGATAAGCCTCAAAGTAATCCTCAGCGTCAATAAGGGTTGTCTCGACTTTTGCATCGATGATATCCTCACGGCAGTTGAAGTTAACGATTGAGGGGATACTGAATGGCAGGATATGGTATTCCACGAATCGTCTGAGCGGACAACGGCGGTCATGCCATATGGTATCATATTTACTGCCCAGGGTATCATACTCTGCCTGATAAGCCAGATGATAAACATTATTGGCGTACTCGGCAAGTTCCTGTATGGAGTTGATATTATGGCTTGCATAGACCTCATTGGGCTCGGCAAATACGGTGAATCCGTAATTACGTTCCGGCACATACTTAATGGTATAAGTAGAACCGCCGCCCTGTTTCTTAAGGCCTGTATAAGCCGAATCAAATCCGATGGTGTAACTCTTGTCATGCCACTTCTGGAGAGAATCCTCCAGACCTACCAGATGCATGGCCTCAAAGAAGAGACTAACCCTGGGATTTGCCTTGACTATATCATAGATATATTCGCCTGATACATTTATCACATCACTTACCACCTGAACCACACCGTTCTGGACAGTATCATCATCCTCTATAACCCTTGCATCCCTGTTGATTGTGGGACGTGCCTTGATGATTCCGTTATCAAGGGTATCGGCAACATAGCCCAATACCAGGAAACGGTTCAACTGGTTTACTGAAGGAAGTCCGCCCTCGGACTGATCCGTCAGGAAGAGTACAGAGTTTATAAGATGAGTTCTGCAGATGGTGTCACACTGGTCATAGGTGAGAGAATCCAGAGAACTGATGTTTCTTGACTTAAGGTATTTGTCAAATGCCTCATCAGTAGGAGCAAAACATGTAAAGGTACCATAGGTTTCAAGTTCTCCCCATACTCCGGCTCTCTTTAGAACCTTTATGAATGAACTGAAGCCGTAAACCGTATCCTGCTCAAGATATGAGGCTACGGTCTGACCGGTGAACGTATAGTACGTACCGGGGTGAACCTCGTCCCAGCAGGATATGGTCATCAGCATCGCAACAACAGCTGCGAACACCTTAAGCGCCAGTTTATATTTCACTCCTGATTTAAACATAATCAATGTGCCTGTTCTACCTTTTCATCATCCTTGTAAGCGGGATTCTGCTTGAGAACACCCTGACTGTTGCGAACCTCGTCCTTTGCCATGGGGAAATACATGGCATAGGGGTTCTTGAGTTTGATCTTGACAGCACTCAGTGTGGCTGAATCATACTTTTTCTCAACGAATGAGAGAAGACGCTCCTGATTACCGTCACGACGGGCCATACGAACCAAATCATACCAGCGCTTGCCTTCAAACATAAGTTCGCGGCGACGCTCCTTGAACAACACGCTCTCCAGTTCATTTACGGTAGTACTGTTACTGTAACTGATTACCTGGGTAAGAGTGTTAGGTGTGATGTTGAAATTATCCGAATTGATTGAGCGGGCATTGACGGCATCAATCAGATTGAATGCCTTGTCCTTACACTCTTTCAATGCTGCTACCTGAGTAAGGCTGTCCTCACCGGCCGGAGCAATCTGCTTGGCCTTCATGATATAAGCCTCGGCTTCAAAAAGAAGCACCTCGGTGTAACGGTAAATAATCCAGTTGGCCTGAACCTGATTGCGGAATGAAGCACCTGAATATTCAAGTGAACCTGAGCTGAAAGAGAGTGTCAGGTCATCATATGCATACTTGGTTATTGCATATGACTGGGAACCTCTGTCATAAACATTCTGATAGTAACGGACATCCTGAGCCTGCTCAAAGACTGAGTTACCCTTTACTGATGAGAATTCTGAACCGATCTTCTCAAAGGCCTTGATTCTACCTACATTGGTAGACTGGTTATTCTGGTAATAATCACCTACAAACGGGTTCTTTACGTCATTGTTATACGGGAACTCAAACAGTGACTCGAATGAGTTACCGGTTCCGAAGATCTCGTTGTAGGAGTTGCCGGGGATATCATCCGGGGCATCGCAGATAAGAGGATAACCGTTGTACAGTTTTAATGTACAGTTCTTACCCTCCTTACTTCTGATCTTCTCATAATCGGCAAGTTTAAGGGCGTTTACCTCTTCACATACAGCTATACACTTGTCCCAGTCACCGGGAGCTCCGCGCCACAGATACATATCTGCAAGCATGGCGCAGATGGTTGACTTGGTTATACGGCAGGTAGTTGCCTCGTCTGATGAGAACTTGTTGACGGCGTATTTCTTTATGCCCTCCAGGTCACTGATAAGAGAATCCAGAATGGTCTCAAATGAACTCTGGGGAACATAGAACTTCATATGGCCGCCCTCATCATCGATAGAAGGCTCTGTCACATAAGGTACATCGTGGAAACTGCGGATAAGATACCAATAACTCAGGCAGCGCAGGGCAATGGCCTCGGCCTGGTTGGCAAGCAACTCGTCAATGATATAGTTAGGATCCTTAGCGGCAACCTGAGGTGCAAAGTAGAGCACTGTGTTGGCGCGGTTAACTACATCATAGAATGCCTTATAGTTGCAATAGGCATTTGTATGCAGAAGGTTCTCACGGCATATCTGACGGATATCGTCAGATGTACCGTTACCCTCTACTACATTATCTGAACGCATCTCGCCCCAAACTGACATACGGAGCAGACAGTCTGACTTCTCCATGGCACTGTAAGCACCCAGAAGAACACTCTCCACGTCGGATTTATCGGTCCAGAAGTTCTCCAGAACGATATCGTTAAGGGGCTCCAGATTAAGGAAATCATTACATGATGTAAATGAACTCCCTAACAGGGCTATTATCAGTAAAGACTTAATACTTTTCATATTATCCTTAATCTTAAGAGTTAGAAATTAACATTAACACCGAATGTTACTCTGCGTGAGCGCGGGGTACGGCTGTTATCGGCAGCAACCTGGCCACGACCGGAACTAACCTCGGGATCCAGACCTGTATACTTGGTCCAGGTTGCAAGGTTACTCAAACTGCAGTTGAAACTTACACCACTCAGATGAACCTTCTTGGTGATCTTGGGATCAAGAGAGTAACTCAGGGTGCTGGAGCCCCAACGTATGAATGAACCGTCTTCTACGAAACGATCTGAACCCAGGTCGTTGTAACCCCACTGGTAAATAGTACGCGGAACTTCGGTCACATCACCCTCAACGCGCCAGCGCCAGTTGATGGCTGCCATCACGTTACGGATCTCACGTGTGCTCTCGGCACCCAGACGTGACATGTTCACGATCTTGTTACCTCCGCGGAAGTTGAAACTGTTACTCCATGAGAGACGTCCCCAAGACATACGCAGGCTGCAACCACCGTTGATCTTAGGAAGTGAACTACCCAGGTAAACGATATCAAGTTCGTTGATATTACCGTCATTGTTGATATCCTCATATGCTACATCACCGCCTACAAACTCGTAAGGAGTTGTCAGAGTTCCGTAACCGAACATCATAGGTTTGGTCTTACCCTTTGAGTTGAGGATTACATTGCCATCGGCATCCTTTACTACAGGAGCGTTAGGACCGCTTACGCCGGGAACCTCAACTTCACTGTAGTCACTGTACTGATAAACGCCTTTATACTTGAAACCGTAGATAGAACCGTAGGAGTTCTTAAGTGCCACGTATGAAAGGTATGAACGGTGGGCATTGTCATAGTCAAAGTCTTTCTGCCAGCTCTTAAGAATGATATCATTCATCTCAAGCACCTGGTTGGTGTTGTCACCGAAGTTGATGCTACCGCCAACGCTGAAATCCTTGCCTGCCAGTTTTGTTGAATAGATACGGTTAGCAGAGATACTCATATCCCAACCTTCGTTCATCATCTTACCGTCGTTAACAGCACCGAGTGATGTGAAACCGGATGATGAAGGAATAGGATAGTTACTGTTGATCAGCTTGTCATTGGTGGTATGATAGAAGTTGATGCTTGCATTCAACTTATCATTGAACAGACCTAACTGAAGACCGAAGTTCCACTGAGTTGACTCCTCCCACTGGAAATCGCTAAGACGGATGTTGGCGGGATAGATAGTGGAGATACCCATGTAAGAATCACCGGATGAATAACGGCTGCGGAACATATCGTCACCGCCCGGAGCATTACCTGTGAAACCCCAACTCATTGTGAAGCCGGCCATTGTAAGCAGACCGCTCTCACGGATAGCGTCAAACCACTTCTCATCAGTGATGTTCCAACGTGCTGAAGCGGCAGGGAATGTACCCCACTTCTTGGCGTTACCTGTTCTGGTGGTACCATCTGAACGGGTAGTGAATGTTAATGAGTACTTACTCTTATATGAGTAGTGCAACTGAGTGGTAATACCTACACTGCGGTTACGGCTTGCACCTGTGCTCATGCCGGTGATACGGCCGGGCAGACCGGGTGATTTGAAAGGACCTGAAGGAAGGCCGCCTACACCGGTACTCATGCTCTTACCGTTACTGTTGTTCACAGTCATTCTGGCCATTGCCTGGAAACTGTGGTTACGGTTCTTGATATGCGGCTGGAACGTGAGTGAGTGCTGGGTATTGATCTGTGAGTTCTTGTTTGAACTTGTAGAGGTAGAGTTGGCGTTCTGGTCAGACCAACCGTCACGAGACAGGGTCTGAGGAGTGTAGTTCTCGCTACTGCTGTTAGATACGCCGAATGTTACCTGACCCTCATATCTGAGTCGGGTCTGATCGTTTTCAAGTCCCAACAGATTATAGGTGATGCGGAAATCGGGGTTTACATTCAGACTGATGCTGTTGCTCTCCTTCTCGGCAGCCTCCAGAACGGGGTTGTTCTGCTTGGGCAGATCTGACGATGAAGTTGAAGGCATCAGGTAATACTCACCGGTGGGTTCACCTGTAAGAGGATCCTCATAGTAGATGGCCAGGTTAGGCATCATCTCCTGAGCACTGCTTACAGCGGCGCTACCGCTACGACGGTTGTTTGAGTATGACATTGAGAAGTTTGTAGAAACCCTGATACGCTCTGAAACGAAGTAGTCAAAGTTTACACGTGTTGTGAAACGGTTCATCTTCTGACCGATTACGGTACCTGTCTCATCATCGAAACCGGCCGAAATACGGAACTGAGCCTTATCACCACCACCTGATACTGACAGGGTATGTGACTGTGAGATACCTACCTTCTTTACAGCTGATACCCAATCGGTATTGTCATTCCACATCTCATACTCAGGTCTGGTCTGAACGTAGTTGATCTCCCAGATTGAGTTGGTACGTGAATCGTCCAGATGCGGGTTGAAGAGTGACTCCTTAACGAACATTGTGTACTGGTCACCGTTAAGATACTTATAACCCTCAGGCTGGAAGTTGGCGTTGAGACGATATGAGTAGTTTACACGGGTGGCACCGCGCTGTCCGCGCTTGGTCTTGATTTCCATAACACCGTTGGCACCGCGCATACCCCAGATGGCTGTAGCAGCGGCATCCTTAAGGAATGATATTGACTGGATATCGGCGGGGTTGATACTCAACAACTCGGCCAGACGATCCTGCTCAGGACTGTTACCGTTAAGAATACTACCGCCCAGATCCTGGTTGATCATCTCAGTGGTCATGTTCATGGTGTTCTCATCGATTGACAGGATATTACCGTCAATAACGATAAGCGGGTTACCATCACCGGTCAGAGTTGACTGACCACGCAGACGCATTGTTGAACGTGAACCAAGGTCACCTGAGTCGAACACGATGTCAAGTCCTGCAACCTGACCCTGAAGAGCCTCATCGACTGTGGTTATACCGAGATCGGCGAAATCATCCATATTAATGGTCTGAACCACGGATGATGCCTCACGCAGAGGAATCTGAAGACCGGTGGTCTCCTGGTAGCGCTCGGCTGTAATCTCAACCTCAGGAATCTCACCTGCTTCCTTCATCATAATCTCAAAGTAGGTCTTGTTGATAGGAATATCAACAGTCTCATAACCTACGTATGTAACCTGAAGGTGGTCATTGGGATTGACCAGACGGAAAGAGAAGTTACCTTCCATATCGGTGATGTCGTGAGCCACGATACGGTCAGCGGCATCTCTTTCAGTTACATTCACCATCATCATAGGGCCTTCTGCGTCTTCAATGACACCACTGATGACATCGCCGGCCTTCTGTGCCTGAAGCAAACCGGGCATTACGGCCAGAACAGCGGCCATCGCCCATCTAAAAAATCTGTTAGTATATTTCATTTCCTCTATGTTTGCTTATTAGAAAATCATGTCACCGTTACACAACGGTTCATCAATCAGATGAACAACCGCATAAGATGAAGTCTCGATAGAGAAAGTAGTATATGTACCTTCTGAGAGAGTTGAGCCGGACAACGGCTTGACTTCATACTCACGGCACATAATGTTGTAATACGGTTTGCCCGAAGCAGTAGAAATTTTCTGAACCTGACGGGTATGTCCGTTCTTGTCCGAAACGGTAATGTCGGCACCACCCTTTACGGAGAGTTTTACGAACTGCTGGTTAGCATTCATGAAAGCTGTCTCATACTCAGCAATGGTGGCGGGATTACCATGCTCGTCAACACCGGCATTGAAATCGGCACCGATATACACTGAGTTATCCTGGATGTGGTACTTGACAAAGTTCTGGAGCTGAGCGAGTTTCTTTCTTGTAAAGTACTTGGCATTTGTCTTGTTGGCAACTGCAGCCTTGGCTCCGACTGTATCAGCAACACCGAACAGCTGCTGTGACAGTACAATAAGTGAATCTGTAAACATTGCATTCACTGCGCTGTCCTTGCTCTGTGCGGGACCGGTATAATCATCCTCAATATCAAGCTTGAGCAACTCATACTCATTCTCTATAGCCTGGAGTTTCTCGGGCCACATGAGTTTTCCGCTTGCGAACAGAGCGTCAACACCTGCGTTCTTGGGGATGTAAACGGTATAGTGATATGTATTGAAAGTTGAGATACACTTGGCAGAACCTATGTCGTTGGTGTTTGACTTGTCTGCGAATATATCGGCCGCTTTCATAACCTTGAAGAAGGATGTGAACTCGGGATATGTAATTGTATCTGAAACTATGTCATATACGGATTTTCTTGAAGGCATGAGCGGACGGTCAATGATATAGGTACGTCCGTTACCGGGAGTAAGTGATGTCTTCTTGGACAAGTCAACACGCTGAAGAATCTTGACCGGTCTCTCAATCTCATCACCCATACCCTGGTGCTCGATCTGCCAGCCGCCCTGTACACTCATGGTTGTTACATCGCCGAATGCACCGGTATTCTTGAACCTTACGGTTCCGCGGCCCTTGGTCCTGAAGTATGAGTAACCGAATTCATCCTGTACTGAAGCGTCCTCCACATCACCTATTATAATATGGTAATCCATGATGTCGAGCAGACGATTGCGGACGAACTTGGCATCGTCATTATCTCTGGTCTCATTATTCACAGTGACAACATCAGGAATGAGCTGGTCACCGGTGGCGACGAATGTTCCGAGAGTGTCATCATAATCATATACATCGGCCAGGACCTTATCCTCATTCTTGGTGTTCTTGCCGTAACTGAAAGCAAGAGCCTTGAGTGAGTAACCCTCCTTCTGCAGATAGAATGAAGCGGGATCGATCCAAACCAGCTTGTTCTTGAACTCAGGAAGCGGAGTACCAACAGTATCGATCAGAGGTACGAAGAAGCTGTACTCTGATACCATTGAGTTCAGGTAAGCCTTGTATGCCAATACCTCATCAGTACGGATGGCCCAGTCAATAATCTTGAGTTTCTCATTTACAAGAACAGGATATGCAACTGACTTGTAAGCTGTAGGAACATATACGTTTGTAGTGAAATAAACGGCACCGTTGCAGCACATTACAACATCTGAAATTGTTGACTCGGCCTCCTCACGGCTCTTGTTCTCAAAGAAAGGATCCTGTGCATCGTTGAGCACGCTTGAGAACTTGCTGGGAACTGAACCGATCAGAGAAGACTGCATGTTCACGTTGACAAGTTCAAGGATAACGCTCATAGGAATCTGACCCATATCCTTTATAACCTCATCAACGGTAAGGTCATTGCGGCCCTTGAACTCTTCAAGTCCGTAACGGGCTCTCAGACGGGCACCGACCTGGCTCTCATCAAGCCACCACTGCTTGAGGGCGTCATCCAGAGGAACGAACATAAGGCCCATATCTTTCTGGAGGGCTACATCAGTGTTGCTGCCTATAGTAGATGAGATAAAGCTGTTCCATCCCGGATCGAACTTGAGAAGGTTGTCTGTGGGAGCCATCTGATCCAGATTGGTCTTCTGGGTCTCAGGCTCGGTACGTGATCCGATTCTGGCACGCTTGGACAGATACTTCTTTACAAATACAGAGTCTGTATTGGCATCCATAGCCTCCTTGAGGGCAGGATTGGTAACAAGACCTGAATTGATAAGCATTCTGACGTTAACATCCCTCTCCTGCTTGGCGGCACCTGAATAATAAGGTACTGCGAAACGCTCCAGAATAGAACTGTAAATTCTGGCGTTGGGGTTTGAAGCGATATAATCGGCCATGTTAGGCAGCAGATATACTACATCTGACATAACATGGAGGAATCCGTTGAAGCACTTCTTGTTGGGCCATGCGATGGTTACACCGTTCACGCTGGCATCACCCGGCTTGTGGGCAGGTCTGATGTTGTTGGGACGGCTGTACTTACCCAGACGGAACAGGAAGTCGTAATCATCCCTGTCTATCTTGTTTGACTCCAGGAACTTGTTTACGAAGAATATGATAGGCTTGTTGGTTCCATCCTGCAGAAGTACGATACCCTTGTCGCTCTTGTTGCGGAGACGGTCCCAGTAAGCGTTGTTCTTGGGCATGTCCTGGGGCTTTACAACCGGGATGGTATCCAGTACCTGTGCGGCCGATACCCTACGCATACAGTTACCCAGAATAGGAGGTGACTGCTCGCCGCCGGGGCTACTGGAAAGCATGGCTACCTGATACACGTTATTGAGCATCGAACCGTTCAGAATCATAGATTTCTGAGCCTTGCTGAGCTGCTCATAACTTGTAATCTTGTTACCGTTGGCATCTACAAACGGGCAATCCTTGAAGAAACGCTCGAATGCCTTGTCATCGGCTACGAACAGGGTCTTACTACCGGTCTTGGCCAGGATGTTGACCTGATCCATATCCTCAATAAGCCTGATGAATGTTTTGAATGAGTACTCCTCGCCGGTGCTGTCATTCCTGAAGCCTTCGCTAAGGGTCTCATAGATACTGGTACCAAGCCATTCCGGCATTCTCTTGTCAAGGTCAAAGTCCGGACGGCATGACTGCATACCGAACGCTGTGGCCAAGACGGTCAGAATTGCACCGAACAACCTGGAACGGTTAGTTAGGGATTTGAGTCTTTTCATTATATGAGTCATTTAAATATTAGACATAGGAGATTATTCCTTATCAATACCCTCGATGGTCTTGATGTGACCCTGGGCATCGTATTCTATCTCGCAGACCTTAAGGCTGCGGAGCCATGACTTGCCGCCTGAAGGCACACTGTCATGATGGAACAGATACCACTTACCCTTATACTCAATGATTGAGTGGTGGGTTGTCCAACCTACTACGGGGGTCAGGATGACACCCTGGTAAGTGAAGGGACCATAGGGATTGTCACCGGTTGCATAGCACAGCAGATGGCTGTCACCGGTTGAATATGAGAAATAATATTTGCCTTTGTATTTGTGCATCCAGGATGCCTCGAAGAAGCGATGGGGATCATCGGCCTTAAGGGGATTACCCTTCTCGTCAACTACCAGGATGGGACGCGGAGCCTCTGCAAAATTCAGACCGTCCTTGGTCAGGCGTACGCAGCGGCTGGGCAGTGCATCCTCCTTACCCTCGGGAAGATACGGAGTCTCCAGATGGATATTGTCCTTGTAACGCTGCAGCTGGCCTCCCCACAGACCGCCGAAGTATACGTAAACCTCACCGTCTGCATCGTCACGGAAAGCGCACATATCGATGCTGTAGCTACCGGGTACGGGTGCGGGATTGGGGATGAACGGCCCCTCGGGACGCTGGGCGATGGCTGTACCCCAATGGAAAACGTCATTGCGGTCCTTCATCGGGAAGTACATGATGTAACGCTTGATTTTTTTGCTGAATCCCATTCCCTGAGACTGTTCCTCTGCGTTGGTGGGAACCTCGATTTCATACTCCTGAACGTCGCAGTCCCAAAGCTGGCGGCCGGCCCATGGAATATCTTCCAGACCTATTACCTTGCCGTGGTCAACTACCTGACCGTTCATGATGTCATCAGTGGAAAGGACGTGATAATCTTTCATGACGTACTGGTCGCCGTTGTCATTCTCGACATTCTCGCACTCCCAGTCATGTGAAGGATAGATGTAAACTCGTCCGTTGAATACGTGTACAGAGGGGTCTGCCATGTAATCAGCGGGAAAAAGATAACGCTTCTTCATAAGTTTGTTGGTTAATATATTATTATCTAAAAAATCAAGTTAGCGGTCAAAGTTAACTCTTTTTTGTCTTTGGAAACAGTTTTATTCGGTTTTTTTTCAAAAAACATAAAAAAAGAACCAAAAAAAAAGAGACCGCTCTGATGCGATCCCTTTTTAAGGTCCTTGTCCTCATCTTCTCAGACCGGAGTCCGGACATCACGAAAGTCAATTACTAACCAAATATGTGCATGAAAACTTACGCCACAAAGATATGGCACGTTTCCGGCTTTGGGCGCCAGAAACGTGCCATTGACGTTAAGAATTGTTCCGACCAGCGGATTTTTTTGCTAAAAAAGCTGTCGTACCCGGATTCGAACCAGGACAAACAGAACCAAAACCTGTTGTGCTACCATTACACCATACGACAATCGCCTTATGCCCCAAAGGGCTTGCAAATATAGGGGTTTTCCCTTATTCGGCTATCAGGAGATAGTAGTTTTTCTTGCCTCTCTGCAGCACTATGTAGCGGTTGTCAACCAGGTCAGCTTCAGTGAAGACGCGTGAGTGATCATAGGTTTTCTCCTTGTTGACCGAAACTCCGCCGCCCTGCATCATCTTGCGGGCCTCACTCTTGCTGAAGAATACCGGGCAGATATCAGTCAGGAAATCCGATGCCTTCACATCCTGCTTGAGCACCTCGCGGCTGAAACGGAACTGGGGAACACCGTCAAACACTGAAAGCAGCATTGACTCATCGATGTTCTTGAGGTCATCGGCACTGGCAGAGTTTCCGAACAGTATGTCCGATGCCTCTGCGGCAGCCTTGTAATCCTCTTCACTGTGAACCATGCAGGTGACATCCTTGGCCAGACGCTTCTGAACCAGACGCAGATGGGGAGCCGCATCATGCTCGGCAATCAGAGCCTCGCACTCCTCCTTGCCTATGTTGGTGAAAATTTTTATGTAGCGCTTGGCGTCCTCATCGCTTACGTTGAGCCAGAACTGGTAGAACTTGTAGGGTGATGTATACTCGGGGTTGAGCCATACGTTGCCGCCCTCGGTCTTTCCGAACTTGGTGCCGTCTGACTTTGTAATGAGCGGGCAGGTAAGGGCAAAGCACTCGGTTCCGTTGATACGGCGTATCAGTTCGGCGCCGGTGGTGATGTTGCCCCACTGATCGGCACCGCCCATCTGGAGTTTGCAGTTCTTATGCTCGTTCAGGTAGAGGAAGTCATAACCCTGAAGGAGTTGGTATGTGAACTCGGTGAATGAAAGACCGTCACGTGCCTCTCCGTTGAGACGCTTCTTTACGGAGTCCTTAGCCATCATGTAATTGACGGTTATATGCTTGCCGATATCACGTGAAAAATCAAGGAAAGTTACATCCTTGAGCCAGTCATAATTATTTACAAGTTCTGCCTTGTTGGAGGCGTCGCTGTCAAAGTCCAGGAACTTGGCCAGCTGCTTACGGATACACTCCACATTATGCTTCAGAGTCTCCTCATTCAGAAGGTTGCGCTCCTGTGATTTTCCGCTGGGGTCACCAATCATTCCGGTGGCTCCTCCTATCAGTGCCAGTGGCTTGTGTCCGCAGCGCTGGAAATGGCGGAGTATCATGATACTGCACAGATGTCCGATATGAAGGGAATCTGCGGTGGGATCAAAGCCCACGTAAGCTGTTACCTGTTCCTTGCTCAGGAGTTCATCGGTACCGGGCATCATCTGATGGATCATGCCCCTCCAGGTCAGTTCTTCAACAAAATTAGTCATATAGATGTTCTTAGATTCTGTACAAAAGCCCGCAAATATACAACTCTTTAATTAAAGACGCAACACGGACGCTTCCTTTTAACTCCGCAGGCCATCCATTTTAGGGACCAACGTTCCGAGGCTACTTCGGGCATTTCCGGACCCTAAACGTCGAACTCCTCCTGAACACCGCCGTAGTATTGGTTTTGGGGAGTAAATTGTTCCGAGCTACTCCGAACCCCTCCAGACCCTAAACGTCGAACTCCTCCTTATAGCCCCCTTCGGGGTCTAACGTTCGTCAAACATGCGCCGTTCTTAACGGGATCTTCCGTGGGTTCTACGCTTACGCTCTCCACAAATACTCCCCAAAACCAACACTACGGCTCCTGCAAAAGGGAACTTGGCCATACTTGTTGACAGAAAGCTTGTGAGGGGTTTTTTGTGCAAGTATGGCGGCAAAATTAGCGTTTTGGGGCATTTTTGGAGCCATACTTGTTGCTGTGGGGCTTGTGGGGCACATTTTTTGCAAGTATGGCACTATTTGAGAAGGAGTGTGGTGTTTTGTGTGATTTGGTATTGTATTGTTTCGGGTGAGGTAGCGCGGAGGGCGGAAGCTAAAAAAATGGTTTGTACTATTGTTTCATTACCGTCGGTTTCAAGGAAGAGGCGGTTGGATGGAACCTGCCTCAGTGCATCGGGATTGTGCTTTAGGCCGAATGAGACTAGGATTCCCTGAGCGTAGAGCTGGTTCATTTGGGCGAGGCCTCCTCGGAAGCCATGGGTTAGCCAGGGCTGGGTGGGTTTAAATTGTTTGCGCAGGCGGATCACACTGTCAAAATCGCGGACTACGTGAAGTATCATGGGCTTGCCGAATTGCTCCGAAAGTTCCACTTGACGGATGAAAGCCTGCTCCTGCAGTTCGTGCGACGGACCTTTGAGTGCGTCGAAGCCACACTCTCCTACGGCAAGAACCTGGGGATTCGCAAGCAGTTTTTGCAATATATCCAATTGATTTTCAAAACTATCGGTCACATCCCATGGATGAAGCCCCGCACTGAACCAATGTCCCTGCCCCAAAGCTCCGTCCGGAACAGGTCCGCAGCCTATGCACACCAGCGCCGACCCCGGCTCCTCCGGCAAAACATGCGTATGTATATCAAGGATGTTCATGGGACCGGATCATAACCCGAGCCGCCCCACGGATGACAGCGCAGGATACGCTTTATGGCAAGCCAGGTTCCCTTAAAGGGACCGTGTTTGGTTATGGCCTGGATCGCGTACTCCGAGCAGGTTGGGGTGAATCTGCATGTAGGCGGCGTAAGGGGTGAGATGAATTTGCGGTAAAACCGTATGGGAAGCATCAGCAACCACCCTAGTGATTTGGTAAAATATCCCAACAAATTCCTCATTGTTCAGACACCGCTTCAACCAGTTTTTCCATAGCTGATCCCAGACGTGCCCACAACTTTGGAGTATCCCAAAGTCGGGTGTCGTTAAAGAGGAAGGCAAGAGCCAGGCCCTGCCCTTTTGAAGCGACGGCCTCCTTAAGAGGTGCTGATGATGTGCGGTAGAACTCCCTTATCTGCCGTTTTATACGGTTACGGTCCACCGCATGATGAAAATTCCGCTTGGGTGCGCTGATGAGAACCTGGATGCCTTCAACATCATCGGTCAGAAGCCAAACCAAACGGATGGGGAATACCGATATCTGACGGTTCCCTTCACTGAAGAGCCTGTCAATCAGCGTGCTGCTGCACAGACGCTCAGCTTTTGAGAATGTGTTCACTTTTTCTGATTGGCTGCGAACCATGCATCGATGGCGGCAGACATGGAGGTGATTCCGGGAACCGGAGCCTCAATATCAAGACGCAGACCTGCATCGCGGATGGCCTTTGCAGTGGTACCGCCAAAGCAGCCAATGATCTTTTCACCCTGAACAAAATCAGGAGCGTTCTGCTTGAGAGACTCGATACCGGCGGGGCTGAAGAACACCAGCATATCGTAATCATCAAGTTCACCTGCTGCAAACTCGTTGCTTACGGTACGGTACATGACAGCCTCGGTATGAGCAATCTTGTTGGCGTCCAGAAGTTCCTTGAGTTCACCGGTATGAACGTTTGACATCGGGATGAAATATTTTTCGGTCTTGTGTTTGAGGATGGGAGCCATGAGGCTGTCCACCTTTCCGGTGTTGCCGAAGAATACTTTACGCTTGCGGTACTGGACATACTTCTGGATATAGAGAGATACTGTCTCAGTGATGCAGAAATATTTCATATCCTCCGGGATGTTTATTCTCATCTCGGCGCAAAGCTGGAAGAAATGGTCAACAGCGTGACGTGAAGTGAATACTACAGCTGTGTGGTCAAGTATGTTGACATGCTGCTGTCTGAACTCCTTGGCACTGAGCGGGTCAACACGGATGAAAGGTTTGAACACAAACTCAACGCCATATTTCTCAGCCAGATCAAAATAGGGAGACTTGCCTGTTGTAGGCTGCGGCTGGGATATGAGAACCTTCTTAACTTTCAAGGCTGTATGGTTTTAAATTAGACCAAATAATCTGCTCGTTAGCATGAACTCTATAAGAATAGGCGCTAATTCGAACGCACAAAGGTACATAATAAATCCCGAATTGGAACGCTGATTCTTAAATAAGGTGGTTTTTATCTTGAAAATTCTGCCGGCTATGACCAAAACTCGCATAAAGTATGCAAAAATGAGCAGTGCCAGAAGATGGATGTCCAGGAAAATCACGAAGAATGAGAAGATCAGAATAAATAAACCGGCAACCGAATAGGACATCACGAAAAAGCAATTCCAGCGGCCCGGTTTGAGGGTTATTATCTGTCTTCGGTAGAGAATCTTGTTGGTAACGGTATAAAGCATCAGCTTGATTACCAGACAAAGTACTACCAGGAAGGAATACCAGAGCAGGAAAACGACCTGTGAAAATCCCTCCTCCATCAGATCATGTGAGTAAATGCCCACCGAAATTCCTATGCTGAGGCTGGAAAGTATAAAGACTGCAATGTTCTCACCCGTAGAAAGGAGAGGATAACTTACATCACCGTCAGGACTCTTGAACCTGAACATGGAAAGAAAAGATTTGACATAGTCATACCTGTAAGGACCCATTATCACAAGCATGAGCAGCAATGTCAGTATCATTGCTGAGAGGAACCAATCATTAAGCTGATATGAGTTCGCTAAATCGATTATTGGAATAAAGGACATTATTTGTTTGTATTGATTTTGCTTGTTGTATCATTCCAGTCAGGAAGCGTATCCACAAGTTCAATGGCTTCCTCAGGAGTTTTTGCCACAGCCCACAGCTTCTTGAACACGGGGTTCATGAAATGACGCTGCGCCGTGCGGTCAAGCATATCAAGGAGAGGATCGTAATAGTTATCTGTGTTGAGGATAATGATGGGTTTTACGAAAAGTCCCAACATCTTCCAGGTAATGATTTCAAACAGTTCCTCAAACGTCCCGGTACCACCTGGTAGCGCTACTATCGCATCGGCCATCTGGGACATACGTTTCTTACGCTCGTGCATAGTGGGCGTGATTATGGTCTCGGTAAGCCCTTCATGCAGCCAGCCGTTATCGACCATGAACTGCGGGATAATGCCTATGGAAACGCCGCCGGCATCAAGCGCACCGTCCTCGACCGCAGCCATAAGACCGGTGCTACCGGCACCTGACACAAGTCTCTTGCCGGCTTTGGCAATCAGCCCGCCCAACTCATAAGCCGCATCCACGAACACCTTCTCAGCCTCCGCGCTCGATGCTCCATATACCACAATAGTATCTCTCTCCATTTGCACTACAGGGTCTGACCCCTTTTGTCACGTGAAAATATTAAAATTAGTAACCTCTTTACCCCGTGCAAAAGGGGTCTGACCCCAATTGCACAAAATCGCTCAAAATCTCAATATCTGTAGTGCTCCGCCTTATACGGACCCTCCACAGGAACGCCGATATAGTCAGCCTGAGCCGGGGTAAGTTTTGAAAGATGCACGCCGATACGCTCCAGGTGCAGGCGGGCCACCTCCTCGTCAAGATGCTTGGGCAGACGATATACATCTACCGGATACTGCTTGTTGAACAGTTCTATCTGAGCCAGGGTCTGGTTGGTGAAACTGTTGCTCATTACAAAACTGGGGTGTCCCGTTGCGCAGCCCAGGTTAACCAGTCGGCCGTCGGCCAGAAGGATGATGCTGTGTCCGTCGGGGAAGAAATAGCGGTCTACCTGAGGCTTTACGTTCTGGCACTTGATGCCGGGTATCTTCTTGAGTTTGTCTACCTGGATCTCACTGTCAAAGTGGCCGATGTTGCAGACTATTGCCTGATCGGGCATTACCTTGAGATGATCGGTTGTTATGACATCGATATTACCTGTGGTGGTTACGAATATGTTGCCAAGGGGGGCGGCCTCGTCCATGGTCACAACCTCATAGCCTTCCATGGCAGCCTGAAGTGCGCAGATGGGGTCAATTTCGGTTACCAGCACGCGGGCACCGTACGAGCGCATGCTCTGGGCACAACCCTTGCCTACCTCACCGTAACCGGCCACGACGCATACCTTGCCTGCAATCATTACATCGGTTGCACGCTTGATACCGTCGGCAAGTGACTCACGGCAACCGTACAGGTTGTCAAACTTGCTCTTGGTAACGGAATCATTCACGTTGAATGCGGGGAACAGGAGCTCGCCGTTCTGCTGCATGCGGTACAGACGGTGTACGCCGGTGGTGGTCTCCTCACTTACACCCTTTATGTTCTTGGCTATGTTCTGCCAGTAGGTGTTTCTCTTTACCTTGGCAACAGCCTTGAGTGCGGCCAGGAGTTCACGTTCATCGGCCGATTCAGCCTCATAGTCCAGGGCCTTGGGGTCTTTCTCTCCCTTAACGCCCAGATGTATCATGAGAGTGGCGTCACCGCCGTCATCGACTATCATGTTGGGTCCTCCCTCGGGGAAATTCATGGCCTGCAGCGTGCACCACCAGTACTCCTGTGCGGTCTCGCCCTTCCAGGCAAAGACTGCTGCGCTGCCGGCTGCGGCAATGGCGGCTGCAGCATGATCCTGAGTGGAATATATATTGCATGAGCACCAGCGGATATCGGCGCCCAACTCATGCAGAGTTTCTATAAGGACTGCTGTCTGGATGGTCATGTGCAGGGAACCCATGATGCGGGCGCCCTTAAGAGGTTTTGAATCACGGTACTTGTCACGGAGAGCCATCAGACCCGGCATCTCCTTCTCGGCCATCTCAATCTCCTTACGGCCGAAATCAGCCAGATTAATGTCTGCCACCTTGTACGGCAGGTTTGAATAAAGTTCGTTCATACTTAAATAATTGTGTCCGCAAAGGTAATAAAAAAAGAGAGGGGTCGCATTTTTGCGATCCCTCTCTTTTTCATTACCTAGCCTTACTTACGCAGACCGAGAGCCTTAACGATGGCGCGGTAGCGCTCGATGTCTCTCTCCTTGAGGTAGTTGAGCAGTCTGCGACGCTTACCTACCAGCTGGGTCAGTGCCCTTTCAGTGCTATAATCCTTACGGTTCTCCTTAAGATGTTCCGTCAAATGGGAAATACGGTATGAGAACAAGGCTATCTGGGCTTCAGGTGAGCCAGTATCCGTGTTGGACTTTCCGTATTGTCCAAAGATCTCTTGTTTTTTCTCTTTGTCTAAATACATTTTCTTAAAAATAATGTGAAAACTCGTTTAGCGGGCGCAAAGATAGAGCTTCTTTTTCAATACACAATGAAAAATCTGACATTTTTGCCGTAACTTTGCAGCCGATAAACAAAAGGAAAGATATGAATATTAGGAACATCGCTATTATTGCGCATGTAGATCATGGTAAGACAACACTGGTTGACAAGATGATGCTGGCCGGACACCTGTTCCGCGACAATCAGGCCAAGGGAGAACTTATGCTCGACAACAATGACCTGGAGCGTGAGCGCGGTATAACCATCCTGTCCAAGAATGTATCTATTACTTATAAGGATACCAAGATTAACATCATTGACACTCCGGGACACTCCGATTTTGGAGGTGAGGTGGAGCGCGTTCTCAACATGGCCGACGGCTGCATCCTTCTGGTGGATGCCTTTGAAGGCCCCATGCCTCAGACCCGCTTTGTACTGCAGAAAGCCCTTCAGATAGGTCTTAAGCCTATCGTTGTAGTAAATAAGGTCGATAAGCCCAACTGCCGCCCCGAGGAGGTTTACGAAATGGTATTTGACCTGATGTTCGCACTCGATGCCACCGAGGATCAGCTGGATTTCCCCGTACTGTACGGATCGGCCAAACAGAACTGGATGAGCACCGACTGGAAACAGCCCACCGACAACATACTGCCTCTGCTGGATGCCATCATAGAGCATATCCCCGCTCCCAAGCAGGAGGAGGGCACATTGCAGATGCTTATCACATCACTTGACTACTCTTCATACACCGGACGTATTGCAGTGGGCCGAGTAAACCGCGGCACCCTGAACGAGGGAATGACCTGCACGCTGGCACACCGCGACGGCAGCAAGGAGAAGGTAAAGATCAAGGAACTGCACACTTTTGAGGGTATGGGCCGCAAGCGCGTTCCCACAGTTGAGGCCGGCGATATCTGCGCCATTGTAGGTCTTGACAAATTTGAGATCGGTGATACCATCTGCGACGCAGAGAATCCCGATCCCCTGCCCCCTATCGCTATCGACGAGCCTACCATGAGTATGCTCTTCTCAATAAACGACTCACCTTTCTTTGGCAAGGAGGGTAAGTACGTCACATCACGTCACATTCAGGACCGTCTGAACCTGGAACTTGACAAGAACCTGGCTCTGCGCGTGCGCCGCACCGAGGAGGACGGCAAGTGGATTGTATCAGGACGTGGCGTGCTGCACCTTTCAATCCTTATCGAGACCATGCGCCGTGAGGGTTATGAACTGCAGGTAGGTCAGCCCCAGGTAATCATGAAGGAGATCGATGGCCGCACCTGCGAGCCTATAGAAGAGCTCACTATCAGCGTCCCCGAGGAGTTTGCCAGCAAGATGATTGACCTGGCCACCAAGCGCAAGGGTGAGATGACATCGATGGATACCCAGGGTGACCGCGTGGTCATTGTGTTCGATATCCCCTCACGCGGTATCATCGGCCTCAGGACCAATGTTCTTACAGCTTCTCAGGGTGAGGCCGTGATGGCACACCGCTTCAAGGAGTACCAGCCTTACAAGGGTGACATTGAACGCCGTACCAACGGATCGATGGTTGCCATGGAGACCGGTACCGTATTCGCTTACGCACTTGACAAACTGCAGGACCGCGGCAAGTTCTTTGTCAACCCGCAGGATCAGGTTTACGCCGGTCAGGTGGTAGGCGAGCACGTACATGAGAAGGACCTGGTCATCAACGTGACCAAGAGCAAGCAGCTTACCAACATGCGTGCCAGCGGTGCCGATGAAAAGGCACACATTGCACCTCCCGTTGTATTCTCACTTGAGGAGGCTCTGGAGTACATCAAGAACGATGAGTACGTTGAGGTTACTCCCAAGAGCATGCGTATGCGTAAGGTGATACTGAACGAGCTGGAGCGCAAGCGCGCCGCCAAGTAAAATATCCCGATGAAAACGAGGTTTTCTGCAATAATAGCACTGACTGTGATTCTTTTGACCGCCTCATGCGGCAAGAAGGATATGTTCGTGCTGCAGGGAACCGTTCCGGAAGGGGCCGATACCATTGTCGTGGTAGGAATAGACTCGCGGTTTGAGAATGTGGACACCATATTCAGCCGCGACGGCCAGTTTAAATGGAAATTCCGTCCCGATACCGTCACCACTCTTATTCTGGTGCTGTCCGACGGACGCTGCCATCCGGTATTTGCCGAGAAAGGGGTTGAATCATTCATGACAATACCTTCAGATACGGGTCTCTTCAGCGTATCGGGAGGTTATTGCAATGATTCGTACCAGTCATTCTATATAGCCTCACTGAGAGACACATCGATGCAGCAGACCGCAGCAAGGATTGACTCTTTCATAAGCAGGGACCCCTTCTCGGAAGTAACCCCCTTCCTTATCTACGATCAAATGGTAAGGAAATATCACGCTCCCGAGAGTGCCATCGAACCCCTTATCAAACGTATGAGCGGCAATATGCAGGACGCCCCCTATCTGGTTTCGCTGAAATCAGAATTCAGCAGGGATTTTGCCACCAACTCATATCTTGACAACTATTCGGTCACTGATTCCGCCGGACAAAAACGTTCCTTCATAGACATAGGCGGTACGGCAAACCATCTGCTGGTCTGCGTATGGGCTTCATGGATGGGTAACCGGGGAATTCAGGCCAGGGACACACTCAGGTATTTCCTGGACAAATACCAGGACCGCCATTTGAATGTAACGGACCTTTCAATCGATGCCAACCCCGCCAGATGGAAAGAAGCCATTGCCCGTGATACCGTACTCTGGACCTCATACAATGACCCTCAGGCCTGGGAAAGTTCAATAGTAAAGAGGGCCACCATCAGGAACGCTCCCGTATATGTACTGTTTACGGGCACCAAGAGACTTCTGTTCAAATCAGGTTCACTTGCTGAAATAGACAGCCAGTTGGACAAGACATTACCCAAACCAAGAGACGACAACAAAAAGAAATAGACATGCACTTTTGACCATTAAATACCAAAGCACATTAATACCTAACTATATCTAACCATGCTTATCAAAGTTTCAGGTGCGGCTGTCCAAGGGATAGACGCATACATCGTGACCATCGAAGCGAGTACATCGCGCGGTATCAGATTCTTTCTTGTCGGACTGCCTGACAGCGCAGTCAAAGAGAGCCATGAGCGAATCATTTCGGCTTTCCAGGTGAACGGCTACAAGTTCCCGTCGTGTCAGATCATCATCAATATGGCTCCGGCCGATATCCGTAAGGAGGGCGCGGCCTATGACCTTCCTCTTGCGGTGGTGATAATGGCATCGGTCGGAGAGATATCGACCCAACTCCTGGATGATTACGTCATCATGGGCGAGATGGGACTGGACGGATCGCTGCAACCCCTTAAAGGCGCACTCTCAATGGCCATTAAAGCCCGCTCAGAAGGATTCAAAGGCATTATCCTGCCTGCGCAGAACGCCCCCGAAGCCGCCGTGATTGACGGATTAGAGGTGTTCGGGGCCAACAACCTGCGTGAGGTTGTAGACCTGCTCAACGAAATGCCCGGTCACATAAGCCCGACAGAAAAACCGGCTTCAATCATGTCAATGACTTCCACAGGTTATCAGACTGATTTTGCCGATGTAAAGGGGCAAAAAGCAGTAAAACGCGCTCTTGAAGTAGCCGCGTCCGGTTCACATAATCTCATCATGATTGGTCCGCCGGGCAGCGGAAAATCCATGATGGCACATGCGCTGCCATCCATACTTCCGCCTCTGACTGAAGAGGAGAGCATAGAGACAACCCGCATTCATTCGGTTGCCGGTTTTACCGGAAACGGATCGGCTCTGATAACACAGCGCCCTTTCAGACATCCTCACCACACCATAACCAATGTGGCACTTACCGGAGGCGGTGCCTTGGGGCAGCCGGGTGAGATATCACTGGCCCACAACGGCGTACTCTATCTGGACGAAATGCCGGAGTTCAACCGTTCGGCATTGGAAGTGCTCAGACAACCGCTTGAGGACAGGACAATAGTAATCTCCCGGGCCAAATACCGGGTTGAATATCCTGCATCTTTCATGTTGCTGGCATCCATGAACCCGTGCCCTTGCGGGTATTACAACCATCCCACCAAAGAGTGTCATTGCACGCCTCCGATAATTGAACGTTATCTGGGCCGGATATCAGGTCCTCTCATGGACCGGTTTGACTTGCAGTGCGAGATACTGCCTGTGGGTTTTGATGATATGTCATCGGACGAAAAGGGTGAATCAAGCGCCGTGATACGGGAGCGGGTGATAAAGGCAAGAGCCGTCCAGGCGGCCAGATTCAGCGATGAAAAGGGCGTATACTGCAACGCGCAGATGGATTCACGCCTGCTTAGACGATATGCCCAGGCCAAGCCCGAATCAATCCGTATGCTGGGTGAAGCCATGAACCGGCTGAACCTGTCGGCCCGCGCTTATGACCGCATCCTGAAGGTTGCCCGCACCATAGCCGATATGGATGAATCGGCCACAATCCAACCCCATCACATAGCCGAAGCCATTGGTTATCGCAGCTTGGACCGCGCCTCTTGGGGTAAATAAAAAAATATAGTAATTTTGCAGTCCGAAACAACTTAGATATATCATATATGAAAGACTACAAGAGGATTCTGGTTACATCGGCCCTGCCCTACGCCAACGGCCCGCTTCACATAGGCCATCTGGCAGGCGCATACGTTCCGGCCGATATTTATGTCCGTTACCAACGTCTCAAGAAGGTGGACGTGATGTTCATTGGAGGCAGTGACGAGCACGGTGTGCCCATCACCATCCGCGCCAAGAAAGAGGGCGTGACCCCCAAGGAAATCATTGACCGCTACCACTATCAGATGAAGGAGACTTTCAAGGGTATGGGCATATCATACGACATATACGGTCGTACCAGTTCCCCTGTACACCATAAGCTGGCAGCCGATTTCTTCCGTAAGCTGTACGATACCGGCAAGTTCATCCAGAAGACCAGCGAGCAGTACTACGATGAGGAGGCTAAGATGTTCCTGGCCGACCGATACATTACCGGTGAGTGCCCCCACTGCCATTACGATCATGCATATGGTGACCAGTGCGAGAAGTGCGGTACATCGCTCTCTCCCACCGAGCTTATCAACCCGGTAAGCACCGTAAGCGGCAGCAAGCCCGTCATGAAGGAGACCACACACTGGTATCTGCCTCTGGAGCAGTATCAGGAATGGCTTGAGAAATGGATCCTGGAGGAGCACAAGGAGTGGCGTCCCAACGTATACGGTCAGTGCAAGAGCTGGCTTGACATGGGTCTGCAGCCCCGCGCCGTAAGCCGTGACCTGGACTGGGGTATCCCCGTTCCCGTTGAGGGAGCCGAGGGAAAGGTGCTCTATGTATGGTTCGATGCCCCCATCGGCTATATCAGCAACACAAAGGAGTTCTGCGACGCACATCCCGAGCGCGGCAGTTGGGAGACCTGGTGGAAGGATCCCGATACACGCCTTATCCACTTTATCGGTAAGGACAACATCGTGTTCCACTGCATCGTGTTCCCCTCAATGCTCAAGGCTGAGGGTTCATTCATACTGCCCGACAACGTACCCAGCAACGAGTTCCTGAACCTGGAGGATGACAAGATATCCACATCACGCAACTGGGCAGTATGGGTACATGAGTATCTGGAGGATTTCCCCGGCAAGGCCGATGTAATGCGTTACGTGCTTACCGCCAACGCCCCCGAGACCAAGGACAACAACTTTACATGGAAGGATTTCCAGGCACGCAACAACAACGAGTTGGTTGCCATATACGGTAACTTTGTTAACCGCGCCCTGGTTCTGACACAGAAATATTTTGACGGTGTGGTTCCCCAGTGCGGTGAACTGACCGACTATGACCGCGACACCCTTAAGGAGTTTGCCGATGTTAAGGGACAGTTGGAGTCTCTGCTGGAGAACTTCAAGTTCCGCGAGGCCCAGAAGGAGGCTATGAACCTGGCCCGCATAGGTAACAAGTATCTGGCCGATACAGAGCCCTGGAAACTGGCCAAGACCGATATGAAGCGTGTTGAGACCATCCTTAACATATCACTCCAGCTGGTTGCCAACCTGGCCATCGCCTTTGAGCCGTTCCTGCCCTTCTCAAGCGAGAAACTGCGCGGCATGATTGGTCTGGAGGGTGCACAGTGGGACCGTCTTGGTGCAATTGACCTGCTGCCCGCCGGCCACAAGTTGGGTAAGCCCGAGCTCCTGTTTGAGAAGATTGAGGACGATGCCATAGAGGCCCAGATCCAGAAGCTGCTCAAACGCAAGGAGGAGAATGAGAAGGCTGCCGCAGCCGCTCAGCCCGCCAAGCCCATCAAGGAGAACATACAGTTCCCGGAGTTTGAGAAACTGGATATCCGCGTAGGTACGGTACTTGAGTGCATCAAGGTACCCAAGTCAGACAAGTTGCTCCAGTTCAGGATTGATGACGGTCTGGGCGGACGTACCATCCTGTCAGGCATTGCAAACTACTACAACCCTGAGGATCTGGTAGGCAAGCAGGTATGCTTCATAGCCAACCTTGCTCCCCGCAAGATACTTGGCCGCGAGAGCCAGGGTATGATACTGAGCGCCCTTGACGCCGACGGCACACTGGCCGTAACAACCGTTCAGCGCCCCGTAAAACCGGGCAGCGAGGTTTGCTAAAGATACTGTTATGGAGACCGTAGCTGTAATACTGGCAGCAGGCTCCGGTTCAAGAACCGGTCTTTCCACCCCGAAGCAGTTTCTGCCTCTGGGTGGAAAAACTGTTTTAGAGCACTCAGTGCAGACTTTCCATGACCATCCGGGCATAGACCAGGTGGTCATTGTCACTTCAACGGAATTCATCCCCAAGGTCCAGGATATGGTAAAGGCCGATAACTGGACCAAGGTCACAGCCGTATTACCCGGTGGAAAGGAGCGTTTTGACTCCAGCCTGGCAGCAGTGCACCATTTCAGCAACAATCCTGACCTGGTCATGCTGTTCCATGACGCCGCCCGTCCGTTGGTATCGGCCAGGATAATATCGGACACACTCAAGGCTATGGAGACCTGCAATGCGGTCGATGTAGCCATACCCGCCGTGGATACCATCGTTCAGTGTGACGCCTCCGGTACGGTGATGGAATCCGTCCAGAACCGCAACCTGCTGTGGCGCATGCAGACTCCGCAGGGATTCCGCCAGAAGACAATTGCCAAGGCCTATGAGATTGCCCTGAAGGACCCCGCTTTTACCGCCACCGATGACTGCGGCACGGTTCTGCGTTACCTGCCCTATGAAAAGGTGGGTATTGTACGCGGAAGCGAAAGAAACATAAAACTGACCTACGCAGATGACTTACCCTTGCTGGAATTTTTACTAAGTTTGCATAACGTATAGAAACAACCCTCTTATGAAAAAACCTAACCTAAAGAGACTTACCCCTTTCATTGTCGCGTTGATAACGTTCCTCGCAATCGGTATCATATACTGTTCACCCGTACTTGAAGGCAGAGTGCTGCAGGCCGGTGATACCACCAACTACCTGGGAGCGTCAAATGAGATACGTCAATACTCAAAATCAGAAGGAAGGCAGATGTGGTGGACCAACTCCATGTTCGGAGGTATGCCTTCTTATCAGATCAGCGGCCAGACTCCCGCAAACAAACTGAGGGTAAAGCTTGAGAAGGCCTCACACCTGTGGCTGAGGGGTAACAATGAGCCCATTGGCATACTGGTGGCATATATGATAGGTTTCTTCATCATGCTGATGTGCTTTGATGTTGATCCGTGGATGAGCATAGCGGGTGCCATTGCGCTCACGCTGTCGTCATATTTCCTGCTGATCATACCTGCAGGACACGTAACCAAAGCCAATGCCATATGCTGTCTGGCGCCCATGATAGGCGGTTTCTATGCCATCTACCGAAGCAGGTTCTGGCTAGGCGTTCCCGTCACGCTGTTTTATGGAACCATAGGACTCACTCTCCATTCTCAGATGACCTACTACGCATTCATGCTTTTAGGAGTGCTCTTTATAGGTGAAATCTTCATTCACGCCAAGGCCAAGACCTGGAAAGAGTTCGGAAAGGCTACCGGAGTATTCATCCTGTCACTGCTCCTGGTGTTGGGTACCAAACTCACCTGGTTCCAGATGAACCGCAGTTACCTTAAGGAGACCATGCGCGGCGGACACAGCGAACTGGTATCGGACAATACAGAAGATGCTCAAGATGCTGAGCCGGAGAAACTGGTAGGTCTGGATTTTGATTACGTTACGGCGTGGTCATACGGAAAGACTGAAACCTTTACCCTGCTTGTTCCCGAGTATATGGGAGGCTGCAGCGGTTATGACCTGGGAAAGAATTCCAAACTGGAGAAGGAACTCAAGAGCATGGGAGTACCCGCCAACAGCGCACGCGCTTACTGCTCCGCTTCTCCTGTTTACTGGGGTGAAAAGCAATTTACCAGCGGTCCTGTCTATGTGGGAGCAGTCATCTGTTTCCTGTTTATACTTGGACTCATAGTTGTGAAGGGAGTCTACAAATGGACTCTGCTTGCCGCAACATGTTTCTCAATACTGCTTGCCTGGGGACATAACTTTGAATGGTTCTCAAGACTGTTCTTTGACTATTTCCCCATGTACAACAAGTTCCGTACAGTTGAATCCATTCTGGTTGTGGCCGAGATCACCATGCCCCTGCTGGGATTCCTGGCCATAAAGCATCTGGTTCAGTCCGATGACAAGGCGGCCGACAGGAAAGCCATACTTAAAGCCGGAGCCATCACCGCTGCAATCTGCCTGCTTGTAGCAATTTCAGCCGGTTTCACTGACACCACATCGTCGTATGACGCCGGTTTAAAGCAAGATGTCGGTGAGAAAATCTACGAAGTAATACTCCGTCAGAGACAAGCGCTGATATCCTCATCGGCCCTGCGCAGTCTTGTGTTCGTCCTCCTGGGAGCAGCCGCTACTTATGCCTACACTGTCATGAAGGAGAAGAAAAACAGCACCATCATGTTTGCCGCCGCTTTGTCAGTACTCATTCTTATTGACATGGTTCCCGTTGACCGCAAGTTCTTTGGAAAGCAGAACTTCATAACCCAGAAGGAGAGCGCGCAGATATTTGCCATGCAGGATTGGGAGAAGGCCATTCTTCAGGATAAGGCGCCCGGTTACCGTGTTCTCAACCTGTCATCAAGGTACACCTTCAGCGAAGCAAGGACATCTTACAGACTCAATTCCCTGGGCGGTTACTCAGCAGCCAAGATGCGCCGTTACCAGGATCTCATTGACGCTCATATCTCCAAAAACAATATGTCTGTTCTCAATATGCTGAACACCAAGTATATCATTACAGACAACCGCCAGATATTGAGAAACCCTGAAGCCATGGGTAACGCATGGTTTGTTGATACGCTTATCTTTGTCAACTCTCCGGTTAACGAAAGCAAGGCTCTGAACACAATAGATATCAAAACGACTGCCGTAGCCGACAGTAAGTTTGCCGACATACTGAACATATCGGTATCGGCAAATGATCCCGATGCCTACATCACACTTGACAAGTATGTTCCGGACCGTATGGAGTATACCTCAAGTTCCACAAAAGACAAGGTTGCGGTATTCTCCGAGATATACTATCCCAACGAATGGCACCTGTACATAGACGGCCAGGAGCATGAGATAGGACGTGTCAACTACGTACTCCGTGCCGCAGTTATTCCCGCCGGAAAACACTCTATCGTGATGGAGTTCGTACCCGATGCACTTAAGAATGACTGGATCTGCATGATTCTGGTCATCCTTACAATCATCATTTCGATAGGAATGCCTGTCTGGCACTTTGTAAAGAAAAAGTAATTATGAAGATAGTCATTCTGGGAACCGCCTGGCCCTATCGCGGAGGAATAGCCGATTTCAACAACCGGCTGGCGCAGGAATTCATAAAGGAGGGTAATGAGGTCAAGATCTACACCTTCACCCTTCAGTATCCGTCATTCCTGTTTCCGGGCAAGACCCAGTACTCGCCTGACCCCCAGCCCCAGGGTCTGGACATTGTAAGGAGTCTGAACTCAGTCAATCCCTTCAACTGGATCAAGGTAGGCCGTCAGATCAGACGTGAAAAACCGGATCTGCTGATTGTACCTTTCTGGATGCCTTTCATGGGACCCTCAACCGGTTTCGTATCACGCATGGCCCGTAAGTGCGGCGCCAGGAGAGTGGCTATACTTCATAACCTCATACCCCACGAGCACAAGCCCGGTGACAGAATCCTGTCACGTTACTTCATCAAGTCTGTTGACGGATTCGTGGCTCTGTCAGAGTCTGTCAGGGATGATATAAACCTGTTTGACACAAAGAAACCGCGTACTTTCAGCCCACACCCGCTGTATGACCACTTTGGTGAACTGGCCACAAGAGAGGAGTCTCTTAAGCATCTGGGACTTGATCCCGCTTACCGCTACATACTCTTCTTTGGACTGATACGTGACTACAAGGGTCTGGACCTGCTGCTCAGGGCATATGCCGACAGCCGCCTGCGTGACTTAAACGTACGCCTGCTTGTGGCAGGTGAGTTCTACGGCAGTTCCGACAAATACTTTGAACTTGAGAAGGAACTTGGACTTGAGGGACTCATCATCTGGAAGAACGAGTTTGTTCCCAGTGAAGAGGTCCGATACTGTTTCGGTGCGGCCGATATCATTGCACAGCCCTACAAGACCGCCACTCAGAGCGGCGTATCACAGATAGCCTATCACTTTGGCAAGCCCATGCTGGTAACCAACGTAGGCGGACTGGCCGAGATAGTTCCCGACGGAAAAGCCGGTTACGTTGTAGAGCCCGAGCCCACCCGAATTGCCGATGGATTGGTGGATTTCTTTGCAAATGAGAGACAGGAGCAGTTCGCCAAGGGTATCCTTGACGAGAAGAGCAAATACTCCTGGAGCAAGATGACCCAGGCTATTCTTCAGTGTAAAAACGGATGATCTGCTCAAGAGAGCGTTGACACACCTTGCAGAACTCGGGATAGGAGTTTGTTTTCATCCTGCAGTCAAAGAAACCGCGCCACACCCCTTTTGACATATAGCCACCTCCCTCATAAAGGCCGGCTCCGGGTACCTTATCCTTCCATTTACCTGCAAAATCCACCTGAGTGGTAATGTTAGGCTCCCACGGTTCAGTCTCAGAGTTGTAGTACTGCTCGTACTGGTCATCGTAGAAATACTCATCGGCCAGTCCTCCGAAACTGTGGCCGAACTCATGTACCACTACCGGTGCAAACTGTGCGTGGTGGGCTGTGGTAAGAGTGTAGGAGTTGAATATTCCGCCTCCTCCGTAGACATCGGTATTGGCCAGAATTATGATATGTTCATAGGGTACACCGGCAAGTTTGTCGTGCAGTTGACGCAGACGCAACGTGGTCAGGTATCGGTCCGAATAGAAGGTGCTGAAATGTGAACTCAGGGCTGTCTCGGTCCAGAGACCCTGCAGCGGAACACTTACAGTGCCGTCTTTTGAAGCCAGTTCTACGGCGATTATGTTGAACCTGTCCTGCATGGTCTTGAACGGCTCATGTGACAGCAGACTGTTTACCGCAATGCCGGCATCCTTGTAAAAAAGGTCCATTTCATCGGCGGTATAGCCCTCGGGGACAATCACCACGTCAATGCACTGCTCCGTACTGCCGCCATGATGCAGGTATTTCCACTTGGGCGGATTCTGGCCGATCTTGCGGATAAGGATATCCTCAGGGTCAACCGTGTGACGCAGGGTTGCAACCACCTTGTTGTAGTTATCTGTCAGTTTTACCTCTACTACAGCCTTTGCGGGCGGCATGGGCAGCAGGTAAACGTTCTCAAAGCTGCGGTCCACCTTTGTGGCCTCCTCGGTATTCTGCCACTCCTGGAACAGGGTGCTGAAAGCGTTGCGGTAAAGTGTATCACCCGTGGCCTCATCGGTCATGGTTATTTGCCCGTTTCCCTCCAGATACAGATCTTTCATATTGACACGGCGTCCTGCCCAACCGTCAATAACGTTCAGGTCATCAAGGTATATATGGCTCTCCTTGCTGTTGCCGGAGAATGTATAGTTTACCCTGAGCGTCCGCTCCTGAGCATTAGCCCCTAAGGCCAAAGCCAAAGCCAACGCCAAAGTTATCTTACTCCTCAGTCGATACCAACTCATAATCCATCTGTTTCTTTTCAAGGTTGCAGCGAACCACCTTAACCTTTACATGGTCACCCAGGCGGTAACGCTTGCGGGTGCGCTGACCTGTGATGCAGTAATTCTTTTCATCGAACTCAAAGTAATCACCGCCCAGTGAGCGTATTCCTATCATACCCTCGCACTTGTTCTCTATGATTTCAGCGTAGATTCCCCACTCTGTGACGCCGCTAATGACGGCATCGAATACCTGACCCATACGGTCCGACATGTACTCAACCTGCTTGTACTTGATGCTGGAGCGCTCTGCCTGCTCAGCCAGCTGCTCCTGTGCCGAGCAATGCTCGCAGTACTCCTCATACTTGCCCTGGTTCACACTGCGGCCGCCACCTATATATCGGGTAAGCAGGCGGTGTACCATAAGGTCGGGGTAACGGCGTATGGGCGATGTAAAGTGTGTGTAGAACTTGAATGCCAGGCCGTAGTGGCCGATGTTCTCAGTCGTGTAGCACGCCTTCTGCATAGAGCGGATTGAGATGGTCTCAATAAGTTCCTGCTCTTTCTTGCCCTTGACCTCCGATAACATCTTGTTCATGGACTTGGCCATCTCGGCGGGATCACCGTTGGTCTTGAGTTTGTAGCCGAACTTGGCCACAAAGTTCTGCAGGTTCTCCATGCGCTCGGGATCGGGCTCATCGTGCACGCGGTAAACGAATGTCTTGGGATTGCCGCCCTTGACTTTACCGATGAATTCGGCAACAGTGCGGTTGGCCAGCAGCATGAACTCCTCGACCAGTTGGTTGGCATCCTTGGACTCCTTGAAGAAGACGCTTACCGGATGTCCTGTCTCGTCTATGTCAAAACGCACCTCGACACGGTCAAAACTCAGGGCACCGTCTGCAAAACGTTTTGCGCGCAGTATCTTGGCAAGACTGTCCAGGGTCATTATCTCTGTCTTGAACTCATCGCCGGGCAGAGGCTCCTTTCCGCCCTGCTGCTCACGCTCAATGATTGCCTGAACCTCCTCATAGGCAAAACGGCGGTTGCTGCGGATAACGGTACGTGCTATGCGGGAGCGCTTTACCACGCCGGCATCGGTCATCTCAAGTATAACGGAGTATGTGAGTTTATCCTCATCCTGACGCAGGGAGCACAGGTTGTTGCAGAGTTTCTCGGGCAGCATGGGTATGGTGCGGTCCACCAGATAGACCGATGTGGCACGCTTGTAAGCCTCTTTGTCAATGATTCCGCCCTCCTGTACGTAATAACTTACATCGGCAATATGCACGCCTACCTCCCACAGACCTTTCTTTATGGGTCGGATTGAAAGTGCATCGTCAAAGTCCTTGGCGTCGCGGGGGTCAATTGTGAAGGTGGTCACATTGCGGAAATCCTCACGGCCGGCCAGCGCGGCATCGGTTATATCGGCCGATATCTCATCGGCTGCACGCTCTACATTCTCGGGATAGGTGTAGGGCAGTCCGTACTCGGCCAGGATGGCGTGCATCTCGGTGTTGTTCTCACCGGCGGCACCCAGGATATCGATAACCTTTCCTACGGGGTTGCGGTCAGGGGTATCGGGCCACTCAACCACCTTTACCACCGCTTTCTCTCCGTCACGGCCTTTCTTGAGGCTTGAGAGCGGGATGAATATGTCGCGGTCGGATTTATCGGGTGTTACCAGATAGGCGAACTTGCCCTTTACCTGAAGCGTACCTACAAAGGTATCCTTGGCGCGCTTGAGTATCTCGGTCACTTCACCCTCAAGTCCGGCATGGGGACGACGGGCAAAGAGCACTATCTTTACGCGGTCACCGTTAACGGCACCGGCCGAATTGCGCTCTGCCACGAATATGGGATCGCTGCCGTCATCGGGTACCAGGAAATTCTTACCGCCTACACGGCGCTGCAGCACGCCCTCAACGAACTTGCTTTTCTGCATCAGGCTGAACTGATTGTCCTTCTGCTTGAGGAAACCATCCTCTACAAGGTCCAAAACTATATCCAGGCACATGCTGCGCATGGGATGAGTTTTGAGTTTGAGCTCATCATACAGACGCTTTACGCTTATGGAACTATCCTGATTGTCACGGAACCAGTCGGTTATAAGGTCCGTCATGGTTCTGCGGTTGAGACGGACTCCTCCTTTGAAAGATCTACCCATATCGAGTTGTTTTTTATTGTTACGAAGATACAAAAAGAAAATCGGAAGCCGCATCGCAGCTTCCGATTTTTAATTCAGAGTCCCAAGTCTGACGCCTTGAGTTGAAGCAGTTCCATCTTTCTCTTTATCAGTGGGACCTCATTTTCTATGAAATCGGTACGCATCTTATCTAGCGCGATGGCTTTTGCGCCCTCGGCCACAAAGTAACCTATACCGCGCTGGTTGAAGATGATGCCATCCATCGTGAGTTTCTCATAACTGCGCATGGCTGTGTTGGGATTCACTCCAAGTTCGCCGC
>JAEEGG010001817.1_pt1 | contig 56595 bp, 54 predicted proteins | sample 9134161 | NCBI WGS metagenome assembly JAEEGG01 (sample SAMN16246543, study PRJNA631951) | gut metagenome | biome: gut microbiome; feature: rumen; material: CR-attached | host: Bos | place: Iran: Karaj | collected 2018-10 | reverse complement strand
AACTATGCTGATTATATTTGTTGCTTTTCTCATATCTATCCCCAAAACAAAAAGCAGTCAATGCAATTCCCAGTCCGGGAGACATCCCGAATAATATAATTATATCACGATATATCTATCCTATGACTCCGGTCTCGTTGCGATCTACGTCGGTGACGAAAAGGTTGTTTATGTATCGGAAGCAGAAGGTTGTGTTTGTTACGGCGATCTTGACATGGAGAGTATCGCGGCAATAAAGCAAATAGTTTCATATTCCGACGGCCTTGAAGGTGTTGGATAAAACTATTAAATATTTCCTGAAACAGGATTAAAATTTCTGCCTGAGGTTTTATCCTCAGGCAGTTTTATATTCCACCTCAGTTCGGATCTAATTCCCGATAAGTGTTTTTCCCTAACCGCGTGATACTTATCAGCATGCCTGCTATACCAACGATAAAGAACATCACTGCAATTCCTGAACCGCTGCCGGAATTGAAAATACGCGTAAGAACACTTTGCAACGGTGACTCTGTTCTCATAAAGGGCTCGAAAACATAATCAGCCAGATAACCTGACAGAAGCAGTCCTAACGGATTGGTGCAATTCTTGATCGTATCATGAGCCGAAAAAACTCTTCCCTGCATTTGAATAGGCACCTTCTCACGAAGTACTGCATCAAGGTTTGCTCCCATAATGACAGCAGCAGCATAACCTGCAAAATTACTGATGCTCCAAACCGCCGGATGAACCGAAAGACTCATTATGATTTCGGCAAAGAAAACCAAAGAGCAGGAAATGAAGACCAGGCGTGTCTTTTTCCCGGCAGGTTTAAGCAAGGTCATAACTATACTTCCGATAAAGATGCCGGCAGATGTTGCAGCCTGGACTGCTCCCAATATTCTTTGGTCATTGCCGCTCCTCCCAAGCACAAAAGGTGCCATGAGGCCGTCGTTTCCGAGTTTGGCGAGCAGATTAACAACGGCAATAAACAGAGTCATATGAAGCAATGCCCTGTTATCGCGCAAGAACCTGATGCCATCCTTACAGCTCTTAAGGAACGGTTCTTCTTTTGTATTCTTATGACTGGTCTCAGGAATCTTAACAAGAAACAGCAATACCAAAAACGCAAACGCAAAACTTGCAAGATCACATATAAGCACCAGTTCCATGCCGCCCGCAACCAGAAGGACGCTTCCTAATGCAGGTGCCAGGATCGACACTACTGAACCGGATATTCCCTGAAGGCCTCCGATCCTCGTGTAATGCTTTTCGGGAACGATCAGGCTTATGGCAACAAAGGATGCCGATTCCTGAAAAGAATTCATGAAGCTGAGAACCATATTGATGAGATACAGATGCCATATCTCCAGTATTGAACCTGTAAACAGGCCTAATACCAACAGTGAGCCGCAGGCGGCGATCAGATCTGCCGCCAGCATGATCCGTTTCTTATTCCTGCGGTCAACAAAAGTTCCTGCAATGAATCTGAAAAGTATCGTTGGCAGGAACATGCAGAAAGTCAGCATCGTAACGCTTGAAGCCATGCCGGTCTTCTGATATGCCCAGATTATCAATGCATAATCTGTCATGGCTGTACCAAGTTCCGATACAGTCTGAGAAAGCCATAAAAGCAGAAAGCTTTTAAGTTCTTTTATTGTGGATAGTTTATTCATAACTTTGCTCCCAGAAATATGATTAATTCATTTCTGTGCGCAAAGCCTGACCAGACGATATGTTATCGTTTGCCCCGTGAAGGTATCGCCCGTTAGACCTTGCGCGGAGCATTAGCATCTGCTGCTAAAGAAATCCCTCTATCTGTATGTTTCATATCGTTATACCTCAAAACGGATATTTATCTTTTTTCTATCTGGTGTACTAATTATACCAATCACCGAAGCCTATTAAGCCCCTATATTAAAATTTCCTTTTCCAAACCCATTATATATTAATGAAGAGTTAAAAAGAGTTATAAAGAGTAGTCATTATTAAGTATTAACCCAATAAATCGCTCAACCACAGGCTTTTACTTAGAAAAACAAAGGAGTTACCGAAACCGGTAACTCCTCTATGGTGGGAAGAGGTGGTTCTATTTCAGCCAAATTCGCGAAATCCGCAAAGCCAATAAATTCAAGCATTTGAGCATCATAACCTACCCTAAAAACAGGGCTTAAACCAAACTTAAACCACAGTATTTTTTACATAGGGGAACCAACAACATAATAGACCGGGTACGAATGTCGTAACCCGGTCTTTTTTCATTTTGTTAAAAAATCCATGCTTGGACTATTAAATTGCGAAATTCCATTCAAAATGTACTGTCTTTCAGCCGGTCAAACGCCTCTGTCAGCATTGAAATGCTATCAATACCATTAGGTACTTCTTTACCAAACCTGTTTAACCATAATGCTCTGATATTTACTGCTGCCGCTCCCTTAATGTCGCTGCTGACAGAATCTCCAATGTGGATTACCTCATCCGGCTTAAGGCCTGTTCCTTTCAATGCGAGTTTAAATAACTCACATCTAGGTTTATACGACCTCGCGTCTTCCGAAGTAAAAACACCCGAAGGTTTTAAACCAAGATATTCAATAGCTTTTAGGATATCTGATGTGTCTATGTTAGAAACTATGTAAACCGGTAAAGGGCTGGTCTCAAAAAAGGCTTTTGATTCTTCGAAAATCGGCGGCTTGATCCAATGTTCAAACATCATGTTACTCAGAGTGTCTGCATCAGCAGAAGATCCGAACTTTTCCAATGTGTGCTCAAGGGATCTTTTCTCCAGTGTACGCTGTAACTCAAAGCGTTCTCCATAAGATTCAAGAAACATATTTTGAAAGTCATTCCACCAAAAAGAGCCGATCTCTCCTTTGTTCTCAGCTTTGCCTGTATCATAAATAATCTGAGTTATCTTCTTAATAACTTCTCCATCTTCATGGGCGACCGTGCCGTAAAAATCAACAAAAAAAGCTTTAATCATAAGTATTATATTTATTGGCTGCTTTCTTAAAAGTTAACGCTCTATTACTCTGTAATTGCGGTATACACTTCTACGTGATTTCCTTCGGAATCAACAAATTCCGCAACCCAGTTTTTTCCTATCTTCATTAAGGGAAAACATATCTCCTTGCCTTCAAGTTTTTCCTTCATTTTTCCTAAAGTATCAAAATGCAAACTCGGAAGACAGTTGCTGCCATATACGTGTGTTTCATTTACCATTTTATAAGCAAATAAATTGAATCGAAAACCGTCAACTTTAAAACAGCTTCCGACTTCCCCTTTTTCTGATACTTTTTGTTCGAAAAAATCTTCATAAAAACTAATCGCTCGTTCCATATCGTCCACAATAATATATAGTGAATCCACTTTACAAAACATATCTATAACCCCATACAATCAAATTAAAATTTACCTAACTAACGACTTCATTATATCAAATCGCATTATATCCATTGCTTTTTCATATCAATTTTAAGACATCTTTTAGTACAGCTACCCTTTTTTACCCTCTCCCATTCCTTAATAGTAGGAAGTAGTTTTTGCAGATTTTTGTTAGATTCATTGCAACTTATGTCAGTTTTCAGACAACTTTCGAAAATGGGCCATTGTTTTGGCTTAGTTCCTTACTTATATATAGAGGGACATATAATTTGACCTATACTGTACCCTGTCGATTATATGACTTTCTGTATCAAATATCAGACTTCTTTCAAAAACGATGTCCAGTTTTACTCTTCCCAGAACTTAATAGTGAGGGAGCACATAATTGAAGCCTGAACGTTCAATTCAGTCTGTTCCATGTTGTAACAAGCAACGCGTCTGAACGTTCAGACACATATACTAGTTAGGGAATGCTTCCCTAAAACCCTATTTTTGCTTTTAGCAAAGCAAATCTATTTCATCGAAGATTCTTCGATCTGAAACACGGGTCTCAGGGTTCCCCTGACAAGCCGCTTTGTGTTTGTGTGTACACAAATACGTTGCTTGTTAGAACATGGAACCGCGTAATTTGTGTACACACTTAAATTCTATCGCCACTCAATAGCGACTCTCATTACATTGCCCTAATCGGCAAAATCTATTAACAAAGGAGTCCTATTATGGAAAACAAAAACATTAAAGACGTGGCAATAGCCGATAAGGCATTGCTGACACTGGAAGAAGCAGCCAAGTATTTCAATATTGGCATCAACAAGCTGAGGATCATGACTAACGAGGAAAACTGTCCTTATGTGGTATGGAACGGGAGCAAACGCCTTATAAAGCGAAAACCGTTCGAGGAATACCTCTACAGCTCATACTCAATCTGACCTATTAATCGAATTGTTCAACCGGGGAACTGACTTTATAATGAAGTTGGTTCCCCTTTTTCATGGAGGTGCAACATGTTAAAAGCAAGATATGCAAAAGGGCGAATAAGACTTAAGAAAGGAGAACAACAAAGACCTAACGGCACATTTGCGTACAGATGGACTGACAGATACGGTTCAAGACACGCAGTATACGCCAAAACAATTAAAGAGTTGCGGGTAAAGGAAGAAGCTATCCTAAAAGATACCTTAGACGGAATCCAGAGTTTAGGAGCAAATGCCACTATCAATTCTTATTTTGTGATCTGGCAAAAGATCAAGAGCGGAATCAGGCAGACATCTTTCATAACCTACCACAAACTTTATCAGCGTTATATTGAACCGAAATTTGGCAAGATAATGCTCAAAGACCTGACTTACAGCAAGGTCGTACTGTTTTACAAGGATCTTCTTGAGAATCACGGGTTAGGGATTTCAAGCGTAAATAACATAAACGTAGTACTCTCGATGATTCTTAACGTAGCAATCCGAGACGGTGTATTAAGGACTAATCCTTGCACCGGAGCGTTGAAAGAGTTAAAGCGCAAATACGCCGGAACTAAAAAGGAAGTCAAGGCACTAACGCAGGCAGAACAGGAAGTATTCGAAGACTTTCTCAAAAGACCGGGAATATTTCACTGTTTATATCCTTTAATTACGGTAATGTTATACACAGGGATACGAGTCGGCGAGCTTGGCGGCATGAGATGGGCAGACGTAGATTTTGAGAAAAACCAGATAGAAATATCTCACACTCTCGTATTTGAAGAAAAGCCCGGTCAAAAAGGAAGCGTTTTCAGCTTGAATCCGCCAAAGACAAAGACAAGTGAACGTAAAATTCCCATGAACCCCAAAGTCAGGGATGCTCTGCTAAGAGAGAAAAACAGACAATTGGCAAATGGGATTAATTGTAACGTTACGATAGACGGACACTCAGATTTTGTATTCCTTGATGATAACGGCAGTTTATTTCATTATAAGAAGCTCAATCACCGCTTAGCCAGGATTTCCACTGCGATAGACAACGAGATCAAGAGCAACGGCACGGTAAGCAGCCTTACCTCCTTCCCTCACGTTCACAGCCATATGCTGAGGCATACGTTTGCCACAAGAATGAGAGAAGCCGGTGCAGATATCAAGGCTACAGCAGACATTATGGGTCATACAGAAGTCGAATTAACGCTGAACACCTATACTGATGCCAGTGAAGATTTCAAGAGACAAGAAATTGCTCTGCTCGATGTCCTCGACTCAACTAAGGTAGGTTGACTCAAAGCTTAAACCAAAATTTAAACCAATTTATCCCTACAGATATGGATATTTTTAAAGGGTTATAAAGTTTTATTGATTTATTGGTCAAAAGGGAAAATCGCTTGGGTCACAAGGGTTTCAAGGCAAAAACAAAGGAGTTACCGAAACCGGTAACTCCTCTATGGTGGGAAGAGGTGGATTCGAACCACCGAAGTCAGTGACGACAGATTTACAGTCTGTTCCCTTTGGCCGCTCGGGAATCTTCCCATATATTCAATTGTTGTGTAATGGTGGGCCTTCGGGGACTCGAACCCAGGACCAACCGGTTATGAGCCGGGAGCTCTGACCAACTGAGCTAAAGGCCCACTTCAACACTACATCGTGCTTTTTTCAAAGCGCTTTGTTAGTATAGTTATTTCTTATGGCTAAGTCAAGATGTATTTTACAGATTCCGTTGCTCAAAAGATTTTACAAAAAGCAGTACCTCTTTAGTGGAAACCCTGAGCATGCCCTCACCTATCGAGCATTCCAGATCATTAAAATCATCCTCTTTACTGTTTTTCGAAGATGCACCGGCTGCCTCTTCGGAAACTATAGTACAGTTACCGGCTTTTACCGGCGTGATAAAAGGAACATGCCCCGAAAAGACTGCCAGATCTCCATTAGCTCCACGCAGATAAAGACCGGCTGCCTCTTTATCGATGACAGTTCCTTCGGGAGTCAGTATCTTTAATCTGAACTTCTCCATTTAGCCGCTTACTCCGGATCAGTTAGTTTTAGCCGCAGCCTTGGCAACAGCTTCGTCGATAGTGCCGACAAAGAGAAATGCGGATTCAGGAAGATCGTCATGCTTGCCCTCAATAATTTCTCTGAAGCCTCTTATCGTCTCGGAAAGCGGTACATATGTACCTTCTATTCCGGTAAACTTCTCGGAAACGTGGAAGGGCTGCGAGAGGAACCTCTGGATCTTACGCGCACGCTCTACGAGGATCTTGTCTTCATCAGACAACTCATCAAGACCCATGATAGCAATTATGTCCATAAGCTCTGTATAGCGCTGTATTATACGCTGAACTTCTTTTGCCGTATCATAGTGCTCGCGACCGACTACTTCAGGCGTTAAGATCCTGCTGGTGGATTCGAGAGGATCTACCGCAGGATAAATACCCTGGGATGCAATGTTTCTGGACAGAACTGTCGTCGCATCAAGATGTGCGAATGTCGTGGCAGGAGCAGGGTCCGTAAGGTCGTCTGCAGGTACATATACAGCCTGGATAGACGTAATGGATCCGTTGACTGTGGAAGTGATCCTCTCCTGTAATGCACCCATCTCATTAGCGAGCGTAGGCTGATATCCAACCGCGGAAGGCATTCTTCCGAGCAGCGCTGATACTTCGGATCCGGCCTGTGTGAATCTGAATATATTGTCTATGAAAAGGAGCACATCCTGTCCTTCCCTGTCACGGAAATATTCGGCCATTGTAAGTCCCGACAGGGCGACACGCATTCTTGCTCCCGGCGGTTCGTTCATCTGACCATATACCAAGGCGGTCTTATCAAGAACTCCGGACTGCTTCATCTCGTTATAAAGATCGTTTCCTTCACGGGTCCTCTCTCCTACACCGGTAAACACGGACAAACCGCCATGCTCTTTAGCGACATTGTTGATAAGTTCCATTATCAGAACAGTCTTTCCTACTCCTGCGCCCCCGAAAAGTCCGATCTTACCGCCCTTAGAATAAGGACACAACAGATCAACTACCTTGATCCCTGTCTCGAGTATCTCCTTATTTGAAGACAAAGTCGCATAATCAGGAGCCGGTCTGTGAATATCCCACTTTTCGACACCCTCAGGGGAAGGTTTAAGATCCGTAGGTTCACCGAGCACATTGAAGATCCTTCCCAATGTCTCTCTTCCTACCGGTACGGATATAGGCTTTCCGGTATCGACAGCTTCGGCATCACGGCCAAGACCGTCCGTGGATGACATTGCAATGCACCTGGCAGTACTGTCACCAATATGCTGAGCAACCTCTACAACAAGCCTTTTTGAACCTATCTTGAGTTCAAGCGCATTGTTTATCGGAGGAAGGTGCCCCTCTTCAAACCTGACGTCAACTACCGGTCCCATTACTTGGGCAACAGTTCCGATATTTATTCTATCCATATTTAACCTCCTACTTGCCTGCACCGGACACGATCTCAGTTATTTCCTGCGTGATCGTGCTCTGACGGGCTCGGTTATATTCAAGTTTAAGATCATCGATCATTTGTTGAGCATTCTTTTTCGCACTGTCCATGGCCATTCTTCTGGCAGCCACTTCGCAGGCAAAACTCTCTTTTACAAGTGCATAGAGCTTGCTCGCAAAATACTCCGGCACAAGGTTTTGTAATATCACATCGGCATCCGGTTCGCAGATACCGCCAAATTCCTTGGCGCCGTTGTCTCTTTCCAATGGCAGAAGCTGGAAAAGCGCAGGCTCCTGGCTCATTATCGATACATATCTGTTGTATACGACAAGGACTCTGTCTATCCTGCCTTCAAGGAAATCCTTACAGCTGACCTCAGCCTCTTCAAGAGCTTCTTCATAGGAAAAGTGCTCTGATGAGAGATAACCGTTATCTTCGGTTGTCTCATCTTCGTTCCCTTCGTCGGAAACATGATACTTATCGTAAGATCTCTTGCCGATCGGCTTTATCTCGAATTCATCCAGCGTTCTTACGGTCCTGAACACATTAGCGTTATAACCGCCGCAAAGGCCTCTGTCGCCTGCGATTACGATAAGTCTGGTCTTGGTAAATCTCTTTTCTTCTTTTAAATCCTGTTCTTCATCCGTATTCTCTGCATCAGATTTGGCAAGACCGAAAAAAGGACTTTTACGGCACTCGGGACTTGCAGCAAGAGACATCGTGATCTCAGAGATGCCGGCGGAATAATCACGGCTGGCATACATCGCATCGCAGGCACGCTTTATCTTGGAAGATGCGACAAGACCCATTGCACCTGTAAGATGCAACGTGGAGTCAAAACTCTTGATCCTTGTCCTTAATGACTTGATATCCTTTGCCATAATTACTTCTTTTTCATCTTCTCAAGAACTTTTTTGAGTTCTTCTTCGTCTTCCTTTTCCCATGAACCGTCCTCGATCCTGAGCATCCATTCCTTGTGCTCGTGGTCAAGCTTCTCGTAAAGGCGCTCCTGATAAGCTTTTATCTCGCTTATCTCATACTCGTTCAGATAACCGTTGATAACTGCATAGATAATGCCTACCTGTCCGCCTACAGGGACCGGAGCATTACGCTCCTGCTTCAACACTTCAACGATTCTTTCGCCCAAATGAAGTCTTGCTCTCGTATCTGCGTCAAGATCGGATCCGAACTGTGCGAAAGCCTGTAATTCCCTGTACTGGGAATACAAGAGTTTCAACTCACCGGAAACTTTTTTCATGGCTTTGACCTGAGCAGCACCGCCGACTCTGGATACGGAAATACCCGGGTTAATGGCAGGAATGATGCCGTTGTGGAACATCTCTGTCTCAAGAAAGATCTGGCCGTCAGTGATCGAGATGACATTCGTCGGAATATATGCGGAAACGTCACCAGCCTGTGTCTCGACAATAGGGAGCGCTGTAATTGAACCTCCTCCGAATTCAGGCGATACACATGCAGCACGTTCAAGAAGTCTGGAGTGAAGATAGAATACATCTCCCGGATAAGCTTCTCTTCCCGGAGGTCTTCTGATAAGCAATGACAAAGCTCTGTAAGCAACTGCGTGCTTTGAGAGGTCATCGTAAATTATCAGTACGTCCTTGCCCTGCTCTCTGAAATACTCTGCCATGGCACAGCCCGAATATGGTGCTATGTACTGGACAGGTGCGCTTTCAGCTGCTGTAGCAGATACAATGATCGTATATGCCATCGCGCCCTCTCTTACAAGATCTGCTACAAGTGATACGATCGACGTAGCCTTTTGTCCGATAGCAACATATATACAGATAACATCTTTGTCTTTCTGATTGATTATGGTATCTATCGCAATCTCGGTCTTTCCGGTCTGACGGTCACCGATAATAAGCTCACGCTGGCCCCTTCCGATCGGGATCATGCTGTCGATGGCCTTAATACCGGTCTGAAGCGGAACGGATACGCTCTGTCTCTCGATTATTCCCGGAGCCTCTGATTCTACAGGTCTTTTAGCCTCACCAAAAATCGGTCCCTTGCCGTCGATAGGCTCACCAAGAGGATTTACGACACGTCCTAAAAAGCTCTCGCCTACGGGAATAGAAAGAACTGTGCCCGTACGCTTTACTTTGGTGCCTTCTCTGATATCATTCTTATCCGTCAGGATCGCAACAGATACCGTGTCATTTTCAAGATTTAATGCAAGTCCGGCTGACCCGTCCTCAAATTCAAGCAGCTCAGTGGATACGCAATTACGAAGACCGTATACGGAAGCAATTCCGTCGCCTACAAGAACGACAGTACCGACTTCGCCCATATCCACACGCGTCTTATAGTTTCTTATCTGTTCCTTGAGAATATTGCTGATTTCTTCAGGTTTGCTGACCATAATTACGATATCTCTTTCTCTAAGTTTTTAAGGTTCTTTCTGACGCTTCCGTCAAAGAACATTCCGTCTGCGGTAACTGTTATTCCGCCCATCAGAGCGGGATTAATCTTATATTTCGGTCTTACAGTCTTACCTGTAACGGATTCAAGCTTTGCAACGAGCTTCGCCTTTTCTTCCTCGGTAAGCTCTACCGCGCTCGTGATCTCCGCATAGGTAAAACGCTTATAGTCCTCGTACATGTGCTCAAATTCTTTATAAGCATCAAAGAACGAACCCATATCGGCACCTTCGGTCATAACTGCAAGGAATGAGTAGACTACATCGTCGACTTTTCCTTCGAAAGCCGTGCGCAGAGCTTCCATACGCTCCTTTTTCGGAATACCGGGATTCGAAAGGAACTCGATATATACAGGCATATCCTTCAGCAGCCTTTTTATCGCTCTGATATCGTTGCGGATGCCGTCGATATTTCCGGATTCATAAGCTGTCTCGAAAAGCGCGATAGCATATTCTCTGCCTGTCGTCTTCATTCGGTATCACCCATCCTGTCAATCGCTGTATCTATCAGATCGCGATGATCGTCCATATTGATCTCACGGCCTATAATCTGCTCTGATATTGCCTGTGAGACGTCCACGATCTCCTTTTTGATAGTCTCTCTGGCTTCACGACGGTCGCGCTCGATATCCGCTTTTGCTTTTCTGATGATCTGGTCTGCTTTTTCGCGTGATTCGTAAAGCATGACTTCATTACGGCTGTTCGCGCGTTCAACTGCTTCGTTGATGATCTCATCCGCCTTCTGATCGGCCGTGGCGATCTTATCTTCCCAGCCGGCTTTTAATTCATCTGCCTCTTGCTGCGCTTTATCAGCCTTGCGGTACCGTGCCTCTATCTCGTTTTCTCTTTGAGCTTTAACTTTCTTTACAGGCTCGAAAAGGAACTTTTTCAAGATAAGAAAAAGGATCACAAGATTGGCAAGCGATATGACTATCTGCCAGATATTGATAGATATAATATCCAGATTTTGCATGTTGCAAGACTCCGTTATTTACCGATGGCATTCATAAGGATATCAACGAATCTTCCGGGTGCAACGAAGATAAGAAGGATTGCGATTACAAGCGCGTAAAGACCGGTTGTCTCCGCAATGGCACATCCCATAAGCATCGTTGATGTTACGTCGCCTTTGCATTCAGGCTGACGGCCGATAGCTTCGCACGCCTTTGCAACGGCATTACCTTCACCGACACCAGGACCTATACCTGCGATCATGGCGCATCCAGCTCCGAGTGCGCAGCCGCCGAGAATGATTCCGATAGCAAGTTCTAACATGTTTTTTCCTCCATATATGTTTTCAAATTAATTAACAATTTAACTCAAGACTCTTTATGCTTATTCGATGCAAGCACAGCCTCACGCGCAGCCTTGCGCTGTTCCCTCTTTTCCTTCCTTGCCGCATATTCTTCCGCAGGAAATCCGCCCGATACATAAGACATAGTAAGCATAGCGAAAATAAATGCCTGAAGGCATCCGCTGAAAACATCGAAGTATACTGACAGAACGGCCGGGATTCCGATCCTAAGATACGGGAAATTCGCAAGGACCCCGGGAAGGAACTGAAAAAGTAGCTTTGACAGTTCGGAAAGGCCGACTGCAACAAGCACAGAAATAATAGAACCAGACAAAACATTGCCGTAGTGACGGAATGCCATGGAAACAGGCGTAGCAAATTCGCTTATGATATTAAGCGGCGCAAGGAGCGGGACCGGCTGTCCGAAGCTCTTAAGATAGATCAGAGGCCCGGCCTTCATCTTATAGTATGTAATCAGGAAAAATACAAGCAATGCCCAACCGGCGACAATATTGATATCGGATGTCGGAGGGAAAAGCCCGATCAGTGACGAGAGACTGGAAAATGCGGACAAGCCGAGTATCGCAGCCACAAACGGTGCAAAACCCTCGAAAAACTCTCCCATGTTGGACTTTACAAGATTAGTGGTCTTCTCAACGATCCATTCTGCCAAAAGCTGCCTGACAGACAGATTGCGGGTCTTAAGGCCGGATGTCAGGAACATGCACAGGAACATTATCCCCAGGATTATCAGCCATGAATTGACCTGTGATTCAGTGATGGGAAGATCCTGAAAGGGCATCTTGAGCGTAAAGAATATATACGCTCCCGCAATATCTATTCCCTGCGAAGCAGGAACGAACATGACTTTTATTGCTATACCTGCCGCGAAAGACAGGATCGATATGATAAGAAATAAAATGCTCATCATTCTGCCCCGCTTTCTTCTGCTTCAGCTGATTCACCGGGCTCAGCTTTTACCTGTTTGTTCTTCTTCGCAAATATCTGTCTGAAAAATACTGCTGTCGACGCAAACAACAAGGATATGATAGTAGCTACGATATCAAAGACCTTTGGAAAGATCAGGGAAACAGCGATCAGTACTATGATCCCGGCAAATCTCAGTGCATGAGAAGTTCTCATAACCTCTCTGGCCTTCTTCTCATCTGCAGATACGGCCTTCTGGACGCTCAGTCCCAGAAGAAAGAAATTAAGGATGCCTATCCCCGCTCCTAAAACATTGCCAAAAAGAACGCTGATACCCCACCTGCCGATAATAAGGTATACCGACTGCATCAGCATACTCATTATCAGAGTGACTATGCTAATGTACAGCGTCTCTTTTTTGACTGTAGGATCGATCCTCATTATCTGTTTGTTCCCTATATAATTATAATATTTTTACAGAAGCAATAATAACACATAGGTTCTATCATGTTTCATACAAAGTTACTGACCGTTGCTTTCATATATGATAGATCTGAACCAATTAATCAAAAATGTAAGGGATACCCAATAAATTTGTAATATTTGTCTGTCAAAACACGTTATGTTTTATAGACAATTTCACACATTCCAGGTAAATATGCAAATTTGTATTAATGATTCAGGACGATTTTCGCTACAAAAATGATACACCTGAAATCAATAGAGCATCGCAAGCATGTACATCACCATCAGTCAAAAAATCACAATAAGCGCCGGTTACCATTTGATGGGGACATACCCCATCAAATTTCCTCGGTACGGTAGATAAACTTAACTTTTCCATCCATAGCACTATTAATTCCGGAATAGTTATTGTATTTTTTGGCTACTTCAATTGTTGCATTAAGATTCTCTACTGTAACATCAAGATCACCTTCAACAAGATCTATGATCTTCTGGATTCCGTCATCATTCAGTTTCTTAAGTCCGTCTGAGAGCTCCATAGATCCGTCTCTTAATGCAGTAACACCATCTATCAGAGCAGGCATACCGTCCTTTAACTCAAGAACACCGTTATACAGTGCCTCGGCACCTTCCTTCAACGAAGCAGTTCCATCTTTCAATTCTGAAGCACCGCAATAAAGACTGTAGGCACCGGCTGATGCAGCGCTGACTCCATCTGTATATTGAATAATGCCAAGATAGAACGAATTGTAACTGTCAAGTGATGCTTTAGCGGATATGATCTGCTTTACACCTTCAGAAGCTGCCAGAAGCTTAGTCTGAACTTCATCAGATGCCATATTCTCAGAGATGGCTTTCTGGACCTGTAATTCAACATTTTCGCTTATGGTGTTCTGTATTTCTTCCGACTGCATCTGCTCATCAGTCTTTGCCTCAATCATATTAATGATATCTGCAGACTGCATCTGCTCATCGATCTTATTGTTAATCAGGGCAGTAATTTCATCACTTGCCATCTGAGCATCGATTGCAGCATTGATCTGAGCCTGAACATCTTCCGTAATAAGTCCTGCAGATACAGCAGCATCATAATCTTCTTTACTCATATTTGCAGCTGCAAGGATCACCTGAGATGTGACCTGTTCTCTAACGGCATCAGTAACACTTGAAGCAACCTGCTCCCTGACTGCACCGGTTACTTTTGTTTTTACCTGTTCTCTGACAGCTTCAGTAACTTTCTGCTTAATCAGGTCACGGTTTGCTTCTACTGCACCGGTTACAGTATCCAATGCTTGATTATAGACATTGGTTTCATCCAATGAATCAATTACACCATTTAAAACATCTGAATAGTTTGAGATCGTAAGATCCGGAATTGATATTCCCGCAGCTCTTACCTGCGATGTTACAGTTGACAAAAGAGAATCAAATACCTGTTCTGCGCCGCCTGTCAGGTCGCTGTTGTTAGAAGCAATTGTATCCAGTCCGTCTGAAAGATCTGCCAAACCTGATTTGATCTGTCCGGCTCCGTCATCAAGGGCCGCTGACCCGTCATATAGAGCAGATGCACCGTCTGCTAGCAAGTTCACACCTTCAACAAGTTCATTAGATTTATCGAGCAATGTATTAAGGCCGTCATAAAGCTCTGAAGATCCGTCAAGAAGTTTATTCATTCCGTCACTCAGCTCAGTTATGGAACCTTCGAGATCATAACAGTTTAGCTTATCAGAATCAAAATTGCTGAAAATGTCATTTGTAGCAATAGTTACGGTCATACCGAGTTTGAAATCAGTTACATCAGCAGTAATCTCAACATAATCAGGAATCTCCAGCTTATCCTTATCGATTCCCAGATCCTGCTGTAATCCCGGGAAAGCCAGACCGGCAACTATTGTACGTGTACCGTCATTTACTACTTTACCGTTAGTTACTTCAACATTGCTGAACTTATCATCATCTAATTCAACTCCGGTAAGCATTGCAAATGGAACATAGATATCTATTTTCTCGTCATTGATCAGAACTGTCTCATACTGATTGTTCTTATAATCAAATCTGATAGTTACTTTTCCGCTCTTGCCTGCAAGTTCTGAAGCAGAAATAACTTTTCCGTCCAATTTATATGTAACACTCATATCTACGGGGAGTGCTTTTTTTGAACTGCCCTGATAGTAGACATCACTACGCTCAGCATCCCAGGTCAGCATATTGTTCTGATTCATCACATATGAAGAATCGCCCTTAACGATTTCCAGATCATTTAATGTTGACTTGTCTGCAATCGAGATATCTCCTTCCATGTTTTTGATCCAGTCGCTAACGATTATCTTCTTAACGCTGCCGTCAGAACCGGCAAGAACATAAACCGTCTCATCTTTAGTGTTAGTCCCTAAAGACTTGGATACCACATCCGGCGTATTATTCTGTGTCTGCAAAACCGGCTGTTGTACATCCGTATTATTGTTTTCGTCCACATGGCCTGCATATACCGCTCCGGCCATACAGATACAAACAGAAAGACAAAGTCCTGCACCTATTAATTTATCAGCTATTCTGTCCATGAAAAGATACCTCCATAGTCTTCTTTTTTTCAGTTTTAATATGATTCATTCCAATCGTTGTTCTGCATATTATTCCGTCGAAAAGCATGAACATTGCCGGCATAATAAGGATTACGAGCAGCATACTTATGATCGCTCCACGCGCCATCAGCATGCACATTGAACTGATCATCTCAATGTCCGAATAAAGTGCCACGCCGAATGTCGCTGCAAACAAACCCATACCGGATACGATAATTGACGGGATCGATGTTGAGAGAGCTATATGAACAGCATCTTTCTTGTTCTTTCCGCCGATCCTTTCAGTCTTGTATCTTGTAGTCATCAGAATCGCATAGTCGACCGTTGCGCCAAGCTGGATCGTACTGATACATATCGGAGTAATAAATGCCATGCTCTGTCCGAGATAATGAGGCAGACCGAGATTGATGAATATTCCGAGTTCGATAACCGAAATGAGTATCAACGGCAGCGAAGCACTCTTTTCGACAAACAGGATAATAAGGAATATTGCCAGGACGGAAACGATCGTTACTACACGGAAATCATGATCAGTAGTCTCGATCATATCCTTGGTACATGGGCCTTCGCCTATCAGCATTCCGTTACTATCATATTTTTTGATAATGCCGGAAATAACATCTATCTGATTATTGATCTCATCCGTTGCCACACCGTATTCAGAACCGACCAGCATTAGTTCCCAGTTGTCACTCTTAAGGATCGACGTGACTCTTTCAGGAATCATCTCTTCAGGTATTCTTGTACCGATAAGAGATTCAAGACTTATGACGTATTTAACACCGTTCACATCTTTGATCTCTTCGGTCATAGCGCGAACTTCATTTGGCTCAAGGTCAGATCTTACAAGGACCATATGAGTTGCACCGACACCATACTGCTCATTAAGCTTTGATGTGGAAACGATATAGTTCATATCCTCAGGAAGGGTTTGAGCAATGTTGTAATAAACTTCTTTGTTCGCTTTTTTATAACCATAGAATGCAGGAAGAATAAGAGCAACAAACAGCATCAGAAATACCGGGAAGATCCTGATCAGCATCCCGGAGAACTTTTTAGTATCAGGGATAAGTGATCTGTGCTTAGTCTTCTGTAACGGTTTGTCGAAAACAAGGATCAAAGAAGGCAAAACCGTTATGCATCCGATGACTCCGAGAACAACACCCTTTGCCATGACTATTCCGAGGTCTCTGCCCAGCGTAAAGCTCATAAAGCAAAGAGCAACAAATCCTGCGATAGTCGTTACCGAACTTCCTATAACGCTTGTAAATGTCTTCTTAATGGCAACTGCCATCGCTTCCTTATGGTCTTCAGTACTCTGAAGTTCCTCATTATAGCTGTGCCACAGGAATATTGAATAATCCATCGTTACAGCAAGCTGAAGAACTGCTGATAATGCCTTAGTTATATATGATACTTCGCCAAGAAAATAGTTTGTGCCGAGGTTCAGAACGATCATTGATCCTATTGATGCCAGGAAAACAAATGGCGCGGTCCAGCTGTCCAAAAAGATCAGCATTGCAACACAGGACAGCAAAACAGCAAGTCCTACATATATTGGCTCCTCCTTTTCGCACAGGTCCTTAAGATCGACAACCAGCGCAGTCATTCCGGATACAAAACACTGCTCACCGCAAACTTTACGGATTTCCTTTACTGCTGTAATTGTATGATCATCAGACGTACCGGTATCGAAGAACACAGCCATCATAGTAGAATTTTCAGAATTAAAAGCCTTATATATGTCAGAAGGCAGCAATTCTTTTGGCATAGACAGATCTGCTACGGAATCGTACCAAAGAACCGTATCAACATGATCGATCTGTTCAACTTTAGCCTTTAACGCTTCCACATCTTTATCCGGCATATTCTCAAATATAAGAAATGTAAAAGCTCCTTTGTTGAAATCCTTCAACAGTTCGTTTTGTCCTTTTACCGTCTCCATATCCGAAGGCAGATACGTCAGCATGTCGTAATTAACACGTGTAGCCATCATTCCCAAAACTGAAGGAATCATTAACAGCACAGTCAGTATAAGTATCGCTACACGGCTCTTTACTATTCCTCTCGAAAATTTCATATCTATATACTTCCTTTATTGTTTTATTCTGCTAATTCAGGTTTCTGATTCTTAACGATCTTAACCATACTTAAAGCAACGCAAATATTCAGAAGACCGTCTGCAAGCATCGCTATTCCTAAGATGATCACCATCGTCTTCATAACTTCGGATGGCCTTAATACAAGCATTATCCCGACGGTTCCGGCAAAAGCTGCAAGAACCGTTGTGATCCACCATTCATCGATTCCAAACGTCTTTGCCTCAAGTGAGATACCGACTTTAAAAAGACATCCCGCAATAATACAGATTCCGCCGGTAACGCATACAAAGCTCATTATGTCTCCGGGATTAAAAAGCGTTATGATGCCTAATATCACAAGCAAAGCCCCAAACTGAAGATCATATTGGAATGCCAGCCTGAACAGATCTTTGGAGAAATATCCGATGAGTTTTATTGCTCCGAAACCTATCATGGACAGCCCTGCGAACAATCCTATTGCGTTTACGGAAAGATCCGGCTTTATAAGCATCAGGATGCCGGCGATGCAAAATAATGCAGACATTACAATGTAACCGTATTTCGCGATCCTGATTGACACAACTGAACGTGAATTCATTCTACTTGCCTCCTTGAACGTCTTAAAGATACTCATCTTCGGAGGTCATTAACACAGACACTTAACGTCAGCGTGAATAAAAAACAGACACAGGGCGTCCTGTGTCTAAAAAGTGAAAATGAGCAATTGAGAAATGTAGTTTTATTCTTGAAGCTCTCTTAATAACTCGAGTATAAGATCTTTACGCATAACCAGTATTTTGCGGAAATTCTGAGAGTCATTCTCATTCATACCCTTATTCAGCCACTCTATCAAAAGCCCGAAACATACGCATTTATAATAATTTACAATGATTTCAATATTTTCCTCGTTAACATGTTCCGACGAAACGACCATACTTGTGTAACTGCGCACAAGACATTCACACACTTCCATCAGATATCCCTCAAACATTTCCCTGTTAACGGATTTATAGATGTGCATGATAGCACGCCTATGCTGTGAGGCAAACTCAATTGCGGCATCATAGCACTCGACAATTGATTTAACGGATGGATATTTCCTGATTATCTCTTCCGCATCTTCCTTGACTATCTCTTCTATAAGTTCCGGAAGATCATGATAGTGATAATAAAATGAATTACGGTTTATCCCGCACTTCTCAACGATATCTTTTACCGTTATATCCGATAACGGGTGATCATTAAGCAATTCTAAAAAAGTATCTTTAATAGCTTTTTTAGTAAAATTTGCCACTATACGTTCTCCTTACATTTTCTCCGAATATAAAAGTATTATACTCCCAAATAAATGTCCGGCTGGGGATTTCTTCTCCCCAGCCGGAAAAAGGTTTAAAACCGGATAAATAATTATTTAGCTGAAATATATCCCTTAGCTACAAGGAGTTCAGCAGTAAGGACTCCACCACCAGCTGCGCCTCTTAACGTATTGTGTGAGAGACAGCAGAACTTGTAATCAAAGAGATTATCTTCTCTGAGTCTTGCGACAGATACTCCCATTCCGCCCTCAAAATCTGCATCAAGCTTAGGCTGAGGACGGTTATCTTCCTCGATGTACTGCAGGAACTGCTTGGGAGCTGAAGGAAGACCGAGCTTAACAGCCTCGCTCTCATAAGAATTCCAAACTGCGATCATCTCTTCCTTTGAAGGCTTGTTCTCGAAAGAAACACTTACAGCAGCCGTATGTCCTTCCTGAACAGCAACGCGGTAGCACTGAGCTGAAATGACGGGCTTTGAAGCAAGCTCGATATGGTCGCCTGCGAATTCACCCCATACCTTAAGGGGCTCTTTCTCGGACTTCTCCTCTTCACCACCGATGTAAGGAATTACGTTTCCTACCATCTCAGGCCAATCCTTGAACGTCTTGCCTGCACCGGAGATTGCCTGGTATGTACAAACTGAGATAGCCTTGATTCCGTTCTTAAGGAAAGGCGTAAGAGCAGGAACATAGCTCTGGATAGAGCAGTTAGGCTTAACAGCAATGAAGCCTCTCTGTGTGCCAAGTCTCTTCTTCTGGGCATCGATAAGCTTGATATGGTCTGAATTGATCTCAGGAATAACCATGGGAACGTCTTCTGTCCATCTGTTTGCAGAGTTGTTGGAGACTACAGGGCACTCGAGCTTTGCGATCTTCTCTTCAAGAGCCTTGATCTCATCTTTCTTCATATCTACAGCACAGAAAGTAAAGTCGATCTGCTTACAATATTCTTCAATATTGTCTGTACCGTAAACTACCATCTTTTTGACGAACTCAGGACAAGGTATGTCGAGCTTCCATCTTCCCTCGACAGCTTCCTCGTAAGTCTTTCCTGCTGATCTCGGAGATGCGCATAAAGCAGCGATCTCAAACCAGGGATGATCTGCAAGAAGTGTGATAAACCTTTGTCCGACATAACCCGTAGCTCCGATAATGCCGACTTTTAATTTCTGTTCCATTTTTTTAATACTCCATGTCTCTTCACAGCGTCTTCACTGTGGTTATTTTCGGCCCGATTGTCCGCGTGTCGCGTACATTTGTCTTTCGAGCAAACACATATTAGCACAATGACTTTTATATAACAAGTATGACAAATCAACCAAAAGCCCTGTACCATTATGTTAGAATTAAGGCAATTAAGCAAAAACACATGGGGGTCAAAGCATTATGTCTCCGACATTTCCGCTTCTCGAGAATTACTGCAGTTACATGCAGGCAGCTCTCGGCCGTTCGGAACTCACTGTTAAAGAGTATAAGTATGACCTCATTCTTTTCGCACGGTTCTTAAAACAGGACAGAGGTCTGGTTCCCGAAGGAACTCCCCTCGAAGAGATAGATATTTCTGATATCGACGTAAAGATACTTAATTCGGTTACTACAGACGACTTATTAGCCTTTGTAATCTGGCTTTCGCGCTCCCGAAAACAGTCAAACGCAGCAAGAGCAAGACATATAGCTTCCTTAAGGAGCTTTTTTAAGTATCTTCATTCTAAAAAGAGACTTATTGCGAACAATCCTGCTTATGACCTGGAAACACCGAAACTCGGTAAGCGTATGCCTAAATATCTTACCCTTGAGCAGAGTCAGGATCTTCTGAAAGCTGCATATGATTCTCCCAAAGAATCTAACGAGCGCGATTACTGCATGCTCACGCTGTTCCTTAACTGCGGAATGCGTCTTTCTGAACTCCGCGGCATCAACACAAACAATATTCACGGCACTACGTTAACGGTTATCGGTAAAGGCAACAAGGAACGGACGATTTATCTTAATGACGCCTGCCTTGAAGCATTAGATGACTGGATGAATAAAAGAGCCACATTAAAGATCAAGCCTGAAGCCGAAAAAGCCCTTTTCGTATCCAAAAGAGGCACAAGGATCTCCGATGACATGATCCAGATAACGATCAAGCGCCTTCTCGAGGAAGCCGGGATCGATACAAGGATCTATTCTGTCCATAAATTAAGACATACTGCCGCTACCCTGATGTACAAGTACGGCAAGGTGGATATTAGAAATCTTCAGATGATATTAGGACACCAGAGTGTCTCCACTACCCAGATCTACACGCACGTTGACGATGAAGCTCTGCAGCGTGCCATAGAGAGCAATCCTCTGGCTAACTTCGATCCGGAGAAAAACAAGTAATTACAAAGACTTCATCGGTTCGCCCCAGGAACCGAGATCCTTGCCTTCAAAGCTGAAATAATGCTTACAGGTAGTCTTTACCGGAGCAATGCGCTTAAGCTTTTGTTCTTCAGTCTCATCAGATGACAAAGATTCATCCTGAAGAACATTTCTCATCTTGCACAGCATTATTGTGCCGTCATGTTTTTCTATAAAATCCGTTACTTCAAGTTCGAAATTCACGGGTGAATTATTAAGCACCGGCACATCCAGGACTGCACCTTTCCCGATATCAAGATCGACCTTCATCTTGTCAGGATTTTTACCGCTTGTACACCCCATATAATCAGCAATAGGAAGCAGTTCCTCTGTTACGAGATTTGCAGAGAATATCTTATTGCGCTTAATATTCTGCTTTGTGGGCTTATCGCCTCCGATACAGCACATAACGCCCATCTCGCCGTCCCAGATATAACTGAACCAGCAGAACAGACCGAAGTCAGGATTTCCGTTCTCATCGTAAGTACCATATAAGAACAGAGTTTGCGGACAATAGTCGTTATATGGTTTTAAACTGATCTTTGCCATGGGTTTACCTCACTTCACGTTACTCGTCAGCCTGATCTTCGGTCTGTCGGGATTCTGTTCAAATGCCAATGTGCAGATGAGCGCGGCCGCGGTGCCCATAAGATCGAAATGCGAATTGAAGATACCGATGTTATTGGCGTACTGTTCGCCGAGCTTGATCTCGGGGAGGCCGACGGAATAGCCGAAGAGCATATAAGGAACAGCAGAGTGCATGATGTCCTTGAAACTCTTTTTATCCACGAAAACCGTTCTCTTGTTAGTGATGACCACACCTGTCTTGCCGCGCACAAAAATGCCGTCATCGTTGTAACAGATAATGTGCTCGCCGGGTGTCATGCTTCCTGATAGTCTCTTGGCTATATCCGCGTAATTCTTTTCGCGGATTCCGGGAGCCGATATCTCATCGAATTTGAAAAGAAAATCACGCATGTACTGCTCGATCTTTTCTGCAGAATCAAACTCATTTAAAGTACGCACAAATGCATTGACCGGGACATTGTATTTCGGATTCTCGGTCAGCTTCTGATAATCCCATTCGTAAATGAACCAGTCCTTATGGATCGGGTTATCTCCGATCTCTTCTTTCGTAGTATCATCCAAAGTGAATTCGCTGCCGCAATAAGGACAGATCATTCTTTTTCTGCTTGGAGCAAGCTCTAGTTTACCGTTGCAGTTCGGACATTTATTCAGTTCCATAAACACCTCTGTTTATTACTAAGTTTTCACACTTAAGAATTATAACAGATTACGCTATCTGACTGATTATAATGATTTCCTCAAAAAACGGTCATCTCGTAAAGTTCGTCCATACGCGTTCTTCTGTTGCGGGAATGCCTTTCTGCTCCCTGCCAAGCGCAATGCTCTCCATGAGGAAAACCATATTCCTTGCGAGCACACGCATTACCTGCTTTCCCTCTTCATCAAGACGTCCCTCGCCGGGATCCCAGCCGTAAATATTGTTCCAGTACTGGCTGGTCGCTATGGGCATGTTGGATAAGGTAAAAAACTTATTAAGCTCGTCGAAAGTAGCCGTGCACCCGGACCTTCGGGCGCTGACCACGCTTGCTCCGACTTTGAGACTCATATCAAAATGTGAGCTGTAGAAAAGTCTCTGCAAAGCAGACATCAGAGTACCGTTAGCAGATCCGTAATAAACCGGTGATCCGATCACCAGACCATCTGCTTCTTCGAATTTTACCGCGATTTCATTGACTATATCATCGAAAACGCACTTACCCGTTCCACGGCATGTCTCACATGCTATACAGCCTCTTATATCTTTCTTTCCAAGTTGAATGCACTCAAAAACGACATTCAGTTCCTCAAAGACTTTTTGCATCTCGCCGAAAGCAAGAGCTATATTTCCATTTTCTCTCGGACTGCCGTTAAGCATCAGCACCTTGAAACGTTTATCCATAAATCACCTCATCAGATGTAATAGACGTAGTCGTCCTTTCGCGGAGCCGGATCTTTGGCAGGCTCGGCAGCATAACCCAAAGCGCAGTGACCTATACCCTCGTATTCATCCGTAATACCGAGCTTAGTGAGAATGTTCTTTCCGAAATCAGACTCGAATTCTTCCTTCGCCCTATGGATCCAGATGCTTGCGATACCGAGGCTCTCAGCCGCATTCATGAGGTTGCCCATAACAAGAGAACCGTCGTATACATGAGTTGCAACGTCCTTCCTCGCAAGAACTATGAGAATGACCGGCGCGCCATAAAAAGGATCAAATCCTTCACCCCATCCGCCGATCTTTCTGTTGGCCTCAGAGATATCGTCTCTCATTGCTTTATCTGTAACTGCAATGATGATCGGGCTTTGCTTGCCCATACCCGTGGCGGCATATGTGCCTGCCCAGATGATGGAATTAAGGTCATCCTCTTTAACCATGTCAGACTTAAAGTTTCTGCAGCTTCTTCTGGTCTCTAATACTTTCAATGTTTCATTCATGATAATTACCTCTAAATCAATAGCCTATCTGTTTAAGGATCTCGTCAAGCAGTTCTGCATTCTTAATTGAAAATTCAGGTGTGATATGCTGCTGCTCACCATTCTCGATGCATCTGCCTAACTGTTCTGCTTCAAGCATGTAATTATGCGGAACATTGATAGCAGGTGTATATACCTTTCTGCCGGAAGTAATGGTATATGAGACCCTTCCTTCCTGGTTATATTCAACATCTGATACGATGGTTCCCTTGGATCCGTGAACATAAAGAATGTCTTTTCTTCTGTCTGAGCCGGGCTCAAATATCATGCCGACATTGAATACCGCTCTGGCACCATTTTCGAACTTCAGAATAACCGAAGCCAATACATCAGCACCCTTGTCGTTGAATTCAGCCTTAGCAATAACAAGATCAGGCGCAGAATCGACAAGAGATAAGATCATGGTCGTGCAATAGCAGCCAAGATCGTAAACAGCGCCGCCGCCCAGGTCCTTATACATTCTGATATCTTCCACGTAGTATTGGGTAAAGAATGCCGTATCCACGAATTCGACATTACCGATGATACCGCTCTTAATATCTTCCTTAAGCGAAGCAATATAAGGACTGTGAAGATATGCATATGCTTCCATAAGGATAACGTTATTCTCTTTTGCAACGGCAAACATCTCTTTAGCATCTTCGGCATTCAATGCCAGAGGCTTTTCGCAGAGAACGTGCTTCCCGGCCTTCAGTGCTTTGATGACCCACTCCTTATGAAGATTATTTGGAAGCGGAATATAAACAGCCTGTACTTCAGGATCTTCAAGAAGCTTGTCGTATCCTACATAGCCTTTCTCAAAACCGAATTCATCCTTATAGCTTTGTACCTTGGCTTCATTTCTGCCCGCTATGGCATAAAGCTCACAGTTATCAGCCATTTTCATACCGGGAATGGTACAGCCTCTTGCAATATTTGCAGTGCCCAAAACGCCCCATTTTACTGACATAATGGAATCCTCCTGTTTTAAAGTATCATTCTGTTTTTGTGATGATCACATGCTTGCGCGGTAGATCGCGAGCATCGCTTCTTCATTAAGAACCTTTGCAGAACCCATCTCACCGCCAACACCCACAGCGCACTTATGAGCCATGTCAACAAGTTCTTCCTCGGTCGGATTTACACCGAGCTCACGAAGATTTGTAGGCATGTTGATCGATCTGTAAAAGTCTTCCATAGCTTCAATACCTTTAAGAGCGATCTCCTCATCGGTGCCTTCATCAGCTACATCCATTACGTTGATCGCAAACTTCTTGAAACGGTGCAGACAGTCGTTCATTACGTATCTTGCCCAGGTACCCCAGATGGCCGCAAGACCGGCGCCGTGTGCGACATCGTAAAGACCGCCCAACTCATGTTCGAGCTTATGCGTCATCCAGTCTCCACCGTCATTTCCGCATCCTGTAAGGCCGTTATGGGCAAGGCTTCCTGCCCACATGACTTCAGCACGCGCATCATAGTTCTTGGGATCGTCTCGGAGAATAACTGCATTCTTCTTAACAGTACGGAGAAGACCTTCTGCAAGAGCATCGGTAATCTCCATATTGCCGCCGTTAGTGAAATATCTTTCCATAGTATGCATCATGATATCTGTGCATCCGCATGCGGTCTGATAATCCGGAAGCGTCATGGTTAATTCGGGATTCATGATAGCGAACTTGGCACGTGAATAATCACTGCTGTATCCTCTCTTAACAAGTCCCTCTTCCTTGGTAATAACCGAGGAATCGCTCATCTCGCTTCCTGTCGCTGCGATGGTAAGGATAACACCTAACGGCAGACAGCCCTGTGCCTGGCGCTTATAATCATAGAAATCCCATACGTCACCTTCATTAGCAACACCATAGCCAATGGCTTTTGCCGAATCAATAGCACTTCCGCCGCCAACGGCCAAAAGGAAATCAACATTCTCTTTCTTGCAGAGTTCTATACCTTCATAAACAAGTCCGAGATGTGGGTTAGGAACGGCACCGCCAAGAGTAACATAGCTGATCCCTGCACTGTCCAAAGTATCCGTTACGCGTTTTAGAAGACCGGAACGGACAACGCTTCCGCCGCCATAGTGGATCAGGATCTTTGTACCGCCAAACTCCTTGATCAGGTCTGCAACTTTACTTTCCGTATTCTTTCCGAACACGACTTTTGTCGGGGTGAAATAATTAAAATCAAACATGAGATCCTGCTCCTTTCGAAATGCCCGTCACATGAAAAGATCCTGTGCGGTATATTCATATCATACACAAGTTAAAAGGCCCGAAAATATAACATTTCGGGTCTTTTTTATCGCATATTAAATCTTAAAACAAAAGTAAAATCGTCAGCCGCTCGTAGCGGACACTTCAGTGTTGCCTGTCTCGGCGAGCTGAGGTCCGAGCACAGTGGTTTCGGTAGGCTCCTGAGTCTCAACAGAAGCTTCAGTTGCTACTGTAGGAACAGGAAGGAATCCTTCTTCTGTGGATTTGTTGGTCTGTATCTTGAAAGGATAAAACGGTAAAGCATTAATATACTGTTCCTGGATCGAAGCCGACTCAAAGATACCCTTCTCAGTGATTAGTTCGGAATTCCTGTAAGGAAGTGTTACGGCAACATAGCTGACGGCCCAGATAATGATGGCAAGAGCAATTATCTCCAGGATCAACAAAGGTGTGATCTGGAACAGATCATTAAGCTTGCGCATCTGCTTTGGACGTCTGCCCTTCTTAACATCCGCATTGATGAATTCCATAGCCTTAAAGCTCCTGGAATCAATCTTGGAAAGGATCTTTTCGAGCATTGAATTACGCGTGTATTCATCGAGAAGTCTTTCCTCGAATTTCATATTCGCAGGAAGCGGATACTGTGCAACGATATTCTTGGAGTTCGCAAGAAGAATATCTCCGAACTCATAAATGACCTTATCACCGGGAATGTTATTACGCTTGGAATATACATCCAGATATGACTTAACAATGGCATTCTCGCATCTTGTGGCTTCCTTTGTAATTCCGTAGCATGAAGAATATACCATTACTACCGTAGACATATAGAAATCACGGATGTTCTCACGTGTCAGTTTTTGATTCCAGAGTTCATCAGCCATTTTGATTTCCTCCTTCATTCGTATCATCATTCAGAAAAGCGAGCGGATCAACCGGTGCCTGCGGCTGAGGCTGTACATTATAAGCAGTTGTACTGTCACCCGCATAAGGATCAGCAGGTGCCTGAGGCTGCTGATATTGTTGCTGTACAGGCTGTTGGTACTGCTGCTCAACCGGTGCCTGATACTGTTGTTCTACAGGAGCCTGGTATTGCTGCTGATACTGCTGTTGATACTGCTGCTCTGCAGGAGCCTGATATTGCTGCGGAGATTCCTGATAAGCCGTTTCCTGAGCCGGGGCATACTGCTGTTCGGGTATAACTGCGTCAACCTGAGGATCTACAACGCCTGAATCGTCACTCATAACGGTACCTGAAGGAAGCTGGCCGTCAGCAGGGCCATAAGGCATTGCCGGTGCTACTGGTACACGGGCGCCTTTTGCCGCAGGCTTCTCGCGCTGCTTTTTCTGAGGCTTCAGTGAGATATCGCGCTCATCGATCTTTCCGGAGAAAGAAGACAACGGATAGATGAATGAGAGTATGGCTACTATGATAGAAAGGATAAGGAAAGTTATCCTGACATTATTGACAATAAAAGCAACCATTATGATCGGAAGCATTAATCCAGCTCCCAGGTAGACTGAATACTCGGCAAGCTTTCTCAAGTTGGACTTAACCTTACCATTGCAGATAAGATACAAAACATAAATGTAGAAATAGTCATGTATTCCGAGTGCGATTCCAAGGAAAGCACATGTTATAACGAGCATTTTCGCAGAAGGCATCAGGGCAAACAGGAACAGACCTATTACTGTGGAAGCAGCCTGTATCAAAACCCTTGTTCTTGATGTAAGCAGATGTGCGAATTTATTTTTGACAAAACCGCATACGAAGCACGCAGTAAATCCGCATACAAGGAAGTAGAACGATGTAGTAGGCAGCGAGATTCCTACTGCCTGAAGATAGTTCGGAATGAACATGAGCATGAATCCCAGAACGACGCCGAGCATAAGAAATGACGAATTGAGGAAACGCGCGATCCTTGAATCCGAGAAAACAGAGAAGAATCCGCTGATCGACAAGGGCGCTTCCCTTACCTGCGTGTTGTTTTGCATGAAGTAGATCATGCCGATGCTCGTAAGAACAAGAGCAGCACCACTGATTATGGTTACAACGAAAAGGCCGTATCTTTCATAGCAGATACCGGCGATTACCGCACCGACCGATACTCCGAGGAAGTAGGACGATGACTGAACATTGTGTATAACCCTGTCGTTATAGTCTTTATAGCCGAGCCTGCCCGCATTGATACGGTAATCTCTCAGGTAATCAAATGTCATACCGAAGCAGAAACCGATCGGAAGAGCCAATACCGCCGTAAGATAAGGGAAACTTATAACACCGGCCAGAAGAGCAAAGAAATAACCTGCGCAGGTTATTGCGATAAGGGCTATCCTGCTCGTAAACTTCATCTTGATGCTGTTCCTGATACCTGCAAATCCGAGATAACCCCAGATAAACAGGAGCAGAGTAACGCAAATAAACGCCTGAACTGCAGGCATCGGCAGATAATCCAATTGTTCCTTAAAATAATCTGCGAAAGTAACCGGTATCATGACAGAACCGAATGCCGTAAAGAATGAAAGGAATCTGTTGGCGTTCTCTCCATACATTACGAGAACCGGAGCATTTCCGGAAATACCCTTGGATATAGTGGAAATGAGCAGGTTCAGCTCGAAGATCATGATACCCATGGAAATGGCGATCGAAATGATCGTAAATATCCATGAAAGGCTCATTCCGTTTACCGAACTTTCGAAATCGGTACGGGGCATCATTACTTCAAGAACGCCAGATACCGTATTCTCGGATGAGATGATTGGCGCTATGGCACAGACGTAAGCTGTTCCGCCCTCGTTACGAGTTGTAAACGCTTCCTGCTGGAGTCCGAAGCAATCAATATACTGGTTGCCGGCACCCGTCAGATAATACTGCTGTACATTTCCTGTGGCAGTCGAAGAATAAAGCCTCAGGAACGAATCGCCTGCCATCGTATAAATGTTAACGATATAAGGCTTTTCGGCAGCATATTTATATACCGGAAGCATATATGCCATATTTTCCCTGACTTCCGTATAAGTAAGCGCCGCAGCAGAAGATACTGCACATTTCTCCATCATGTCGGCACGCTCACTCTCAAGGGCCTTAATGTATGTTTTCGAGAGCTGGGTAGCCATCACGAAAAGAACAACAAGTATGATAGTAAAGCAATATCCGATAGTAGAAGAAATAAGACGCCTGTCGCGGTTCTGCGGTGTCTCTGCATTTTTCTTTCCGGAAGAACCGTTCTGTCTTCCTCTTAAAAGGCGGATGATGATCTCCTGAAGAGCAAACAGTACTACTCCCGCGAGAACGGATATTACTACAGCAGTGAGGATCCTTGATTCCAATTTATCTCCGAGATCATAAAGTTCACCGAACGTACACTTATATTCGAAAACTCCGACGCACATGCCAGTGCTGTCCGTGATTGGAACGATTATGCTTTCATAATTCTTTCCGACGATCACCGTCTGTTCATTTGACCCGCCGAGCCATTCGGAAATATCCCTGCTGGCAACGGCAAATTCCGAAGGATCGTTAACTCCGCGGCTCAGAAGAAGCGATAACTGTCCCTGACTATAACCGAAAAGACCATATCCTTCAGCCGACAGATTCTCTGTGGAAGTGTCAGCAAGCATAAGATCCAAAAGCGCACTGTATCTTGCAGGAGCATTAACGGTATTCGATACCAGATCATCACCGTCTATACTCATCCTGACAACGTCTGTAACCTGCTGCATCTTCGTATCAGAGATCTTCTTGAATTCTTCCTCGAACTGAAGCCTCATATGATGAACTGCAAAAGAAACCGCAGCGATAGCTACGACAAACGAAACAACTATCAATATACAGATACGAACTATTCTACCGGCAACATCACTGTGTTCAGCCGTGCGTTCATTCTGAAGATTAGCCATTAAAAAAGCCTCCCGCATTGCTTATAAACCGCATACATTATACACAAATAATCAAAAAATAAGAAATAAGCGTAAAAGGCAGAAATTAAGCGAAATACAGGCAATGGTCAAATACGGGCTTTATCATAAAGCCCTGAACGTGTTGGTAAGCAGACGGAAGGCAAAATTATAGCAATTTCCGGAAAGACCCTCTGCCATGGAAATCAACTGTTTTTCCATATTTTTCAATATTTTGGCTGAATCATCGATTCCGCCTGAAGAAGCAACCAGTTTTTTCGCTTTTTCGAAGTCTTCTTTGCTGATATTCTCTTTCTTCCCGATCAGTGCTTTTAGTTCATCAGAAGTGTTTGTATTCTGAAGTGCCTTGATAACAGGAAGAGTAAAAATACCGTGACAGAAATCTTCTCCTACAGGCTTTCCAAGTTCTTTTTCATCTTTTGTCCAGTCCAGGATATCATCACGTATCTGGAACATAATACCAAGATTCATTCCAATCTCTGAAAGCAGTTTCTGGTTTTGCCCGCTCTGTTCTGTGATCCTGGCAGCGATCCTGCAGCAATGCGAAAAGACAGAGGCTGTTTTTCCTTCTATGATCTTCCGATACGTCTCTTCCGAAATTCCGGTATTCCAGCAGTTCTCGTCCTGAAGCATCTCTCCGTCAGAAACGATCTGTGTCAAATGGATCATATCTTCAGCAAGATCATCATAACCTCTCTCTATAAGGCATGAATAGGATGTTACCATCAGGAAAGTACCTGCACATATGGCAACAGCTTTGCCATATTGTTTTTGCACACTGGGTTTCCCGCGTCTTGTTTCAGCTTCATCAATGATGTCATCAAGCAGCAGAGATGAAACATGCAGAAGTTCACCCGATGCTGCACCCCAGAGTAGTTTTTCCTTAAGTTCAGGACGATAATCCCCTGCAGCCAGTAAGACTAACATGGGGCGGATCATTTTTCCCGAATTTCCGGTTACATCCAAAAGAATGCTTTTCAGAGATTCGTGTGCAGAAGACTGAATTATAGCCTCCCGGATACAATTCTTTATTTCCGAGAGTTCGTCTGCTTTCCATTTATATATTTCTTCGATCGTGCTGAACTTATCCATTTACATCCCCTGTTATCCTACAACCATTGCAAAGCTGTAAGCCAATCCTACCAAAGAAACCAATGTTGTGGCTCCTGTCATAACTCCGTCACGCTCCTTGGGTCCCAATTGTCTCCTGAACTGCCTTACAACAAGGTGAACAAAAGCCAATGAAGCCAAACAATATACAAGAACCGATATCCATCTTTGCTGGGCGGCAAGAATTAAAGCCGGACTTAACACCCAAAGGATCAAAAGGATCCTGTAAAGAGCATCTGTCTTCTTCTGACCTATAATACATGCCAAAGTTTTCCTCCCTGCCGGCAGGTCTCTTGCAATATCACAGCCGTTATTCGAGAACATGTTAATTGACATTCCCATGATCGGCGGGATTGCTTCCACAAGCACAAAATAATCAACGGTTCCGGTCTGCATTGTTACTCCGACCAAAGGAATAAGACCTCCCATTACAAAACCGCAAAACAGTTCACCAAGCGGAAGATAAGAGATCGGAAACGGACCGAATGCATAGCACATCAAAACAACCGCTCCAATAATTCCGATAACAAGAGGAGCTATACCTCTTACCATCACAATATAAATGCCCGGGATCAATGCGATGAAAAGAAATAGAAAGCCTAAAAGCAGAGCGGTTTTCGGCTTCATGCCATATACGATTACAGCATCTTCTGCATCAGGAGAATTATCCAATGTGTCCGTTCCCTTCACAAAATCTGCATAGTCATCAAATGCGTTTACCGCTGACTGCATAAATAAAACGACGATAAATAAACAGATTGCCATAACAAAATCCAATCGTTGTTGACGATGGTAACTCATAGCAAGAGAAATAAGTGCTGGAGTAACTGATCCTGTCCAAGTCTGCGGAGCCGCAAGATTCAAAATATCTATAAAACTTGTCTTGTGTACATTTTTATGAGTTTTTTTCTGTTCCATCACTTTTATCCTAAAGTCATTTATCCGAAAAAGCATAAACGAAGCTAATACAGATTGTTTTATTATATCAAACAAATTCAAAATAAAACCTTTTACAAAAAAAGAGTTGCCTCGAAAATGAGACAACTCTATTTTTCTGGTTGCGGAGGCGGGACTCGAACCACACGACCTCCGGGTTATGAGCCCGGCAAGCTACCAACTGCTCCACTCCGCGATATTTAACGCTGCACTTATTAAGGAATAAATGGTGCTCGTGACCGGACTTGAACCGGTACGGATTTTACTCCGACGGATTTTAAGTCCGTTGCGTCTGCCAATTCCGCCACACGAGCCTATCCGTAAGTGCGTCAATGATATTATCATCATGATTGTTCAAAGTCAAGGTATTTAGATGGTCTTTAAAGCACCGAAAAAGACAACAAACCGTAATATAAATATATTGATTGAAAACTGATATTCGCTAAAATCTAGTTAATTATTTATATAAAGGAGATTAGACTTATGCCTAACAATCCTGATGATTTCAATTTTACCGGTCCCAATAAACCTAAAGGACAGGATGATTATATTGATTCATCTTTCGCTGTACAGTTTAAACCCGGCGACAAAACCGAATCTGTAGCCGATAAACTTAAAGAAACTAAAGAGAATATCGATAAAGGATCAAAGGCTGCCAAAAGCGGTTTTGAATACACTTCTGACAACGACAGTTTTCTGGATGAATTCGACAAATTCGAGTACAACTCATCCATAACGGCTTTTAAACCATACAAGGCTCCCGAAGAACCTGTAAAGCCGAAGGCCGAGGAAGCAAAACCCGTATTTAGTTCCAATGAACCTGCCTTCCCCAAGGACGGCGGCACATTTGACAGACCTGCTCCCTCTCCAAAGGCACCTGAACCGCCCAAGGAATCTCTTCCAAAATTCAATGATAATGATACTGACGGCAAAAAGCCTCAGATGAAACCCGGCAATGATAAAATCTTCACTTCAGGCAGCGGCCTTGATTATGCTACTTCCGAGCATGATAAAAAGACCAGCACTTTCATGAATGCCGAAAAGCCCGAAGCTCCGAAGCCGATCAACATTGACATTCCCGGAACACAAAAACCTGCAGAGCCTGCCAAAGCACCTGCAGCACAGCCGACTCCTGCAGCAGGATACAGGCCATATCCTTCAGCAAATAAGACAGATGTTTTCACAACCCCTACACAGGCAGCACAAGCAGCTCAGGAAGCAGAGAAAACAAAATCTGAAAAACCGGTTGAAGAAGCAAAACCGGTTCATCCCGTTAATCCTGCAGCTAATGTAATTCCTGAAAAGAGAGAAGATCTTGCTAAACCGGCTGCAACGCCTGCTCCGGCAGCTCCCACCAGGCCGGCTGCATCCGCTAAACCTGCAGAACCGGTTAAGCCCGTCATGCCGGTAAAGCCTGCAGAACAAGCTAAATCAAATACCGCAGCTGTCGCTGTCACTGCAGCAACCGTCACAGGTGCAGCAACCGCACCGGCAAGAACACCTGCCAATCCGACAAAGCCGTTCGAGACAAAGAGACCGGCAGCACAGAAAACAGAACCCGTTAAAGCTCCCGCAGAGGGAGAGAAGCCTCTCCAGAGACCGGCCGCTTCTGCTGTACCAAAGGTCAATGATGCTCAGAAGGCTGCTCCTGCGCCCGTTAAACCTGCAACCGCACCTTCTCCCGCTAAGACAGCACCGGCAGCATCCGCGCCCGTTAAACCTGCAGCCGCACCTTCTCCCGTTATGACAGCACCGGCAGCATCCGCGCCTGTCAAACCTGCACCTGCACCTGCACCTGCTCCGGCTCCCGCACCTGCACAGTCCCAGTCAAAACCTGCACCGGGACCTGTTAAAACCGAGACAAGTGTCGAACATGCACACAGACCGGGAACTGTTCAGAATCAGACACCTCCCGTTATGCCTTCGAATTCACCTTTCGAACCCAAGAGCAAACAGCCTGTTGCTGCAACAAGAGGTGTCTCAAATGCCAACGCTGCTTCCGGCACACATCATGACAATAAGACCATATCTCCGGTAACGACTGTAAAGAAGACCAAGAAAAAGAAGGATCCCAAGGCTCATAAAGATCCAGGTCTCGCAGGTCTCATTACTTTCCTGGCTATCATTATTGTAGCTATCGGTATCTTGTGGGCTTTAGATAATTCGTCAGGGATAAGGAAACTCTTTGGTGGCAAGACTCTTGAGACCATTTCCACTGTTGCTTCCGAAAAGGTAACAGAATCCTCAAAGGAAGAGACTGAAGCAACTACTGTTACAGAAACAACTGCTAAAGAGACTACGGAAGCTACAACCAAGGAAACTACAACAACTACAACTTCTGAAACTACGACTGAAGCTACTACAACAACTACTGAGGAAACAACGGAAGAAACAACAGAAGCTACAACAGAAGCTTTAAGAACCAAACCGACATCTGCTACTGCAGAAGGAGAATGCGTTACTGCCTTCAGTACAAATATCACTAATTTCTCTACAACCGCAGGCGGATTTAAGTTTGATATCGAATTGACAAACAAGAGCCGTAAAACAGCCAGCCTGCCCAAGTCGCTTAAGTATCTTGATATCAAGCTGTTCAGCGATTCTACCATAACAGACGTAACAGCTGACGGAATATCTTTCACAGGTGACGGAGAAAGCTACAGAGGTATTCCTGAAGAAATCACTATCGCAGCCGGAGAATCATACACGACAACTGTTTATGTTACTACGAGTTCAAACGTAAGCCTTTACGGTTACAACTATGCATTCTTCAACTGGGCTAAGTAAATTCAACAGATAATGAAAAAACAAAGAGGCTGTCATATTAATGACAGCCTCTTTACTTTATAACTGAATTCCATTATCGAAATAAACAAGTATTACTCGCTCTTCTTGATCGTATCGAAAACGAACTTCCCTCTTCTGTAATCTATCTTAAGGCTGACAACATCCTTAAGAGCTCCCGTGAGGAACATGTCGGAAAGAGGATCCTCGACGTTTGTTCTTATAGCCTTGCGCAAAGGTCTTGCTCCGTACTTTTCGTCATAACCGATCTCGGCAAGTCTGTCACCTGCCGCTTTAGAGATCGTACCCTTGATATGCTTATCATCAAGAGACTGGAAGACATCCTTGATCATGATATTAACGATCTTACGGATCTCTTCAGGCTTCAATGACTTAAATATGATCGTCTCATCAACACGGTTCAGGAACTCGGGACGGAACGTCTCTTTCAGAGCGCTCTGAACGTGCTGTTCCATGGCTTCATGAGACTCATTGAAGAATCCTATGGTAGCAGCCTTAGCTGAACTTCCGGCATTTGAAGTCATTATGATGATGCAGTTTTCGAAATTAACATGCAGGCCGTGACTGTCGGTAAGAACACCGTCATCTAACATCTGCAGAAGAAGATTAAACACATCAGGGTGAGCCTTTTCGACCTCATCGAAAAGGATTACTGAATAAGGCTTTCTTCTTACCTGCTCAGTAAGCTGGCCCGCATCGTCAAATCCAACGTATCCCGGAGGAGAACCGATGAGCTTTGAAACTGAATGCGGTTCCATATATTCTGACATGTCGATCCTGATCAGAGCTTCCTCTGTATCAAACATGACTTCAGCTAAAGCCTTAACAAGTTCCGTCTTACCTACACCTGTAGGTCCTACGAAAATGAATGACGTGGGCTTATGCTTCTTGGTAAATCCGGCCCTTGTACGTCTTACCGCGCTTGCGACGGCATGTACGGCCTCTTCCTGGCCGACAACGCGCTTATGAAGCCTCTCTTCAAGATTCCTGAGTTTCTCTGTCTCTGTCTCGGATATTGACTTCAAAGGAATACCCGTCCACATCTCTACAACGCGGGCAATATCTTCAACCTGGATGGGATCCGGTGATATATCGCTCTCGAGCTGATCGAGCTCATTCTGGAGCTTATCAGCTTTCGCTTTAAGCTCCGCGACCTTCTCGTAATCAGCCTCGCGCTCTTCAGGAGAAGAATTCTCCATGGCATCAATCTGTAGCTGATGTTCACGCTTAGCCTTCTCAAGTGCCTTGCGTGTATTGGCAAGCTTAACGAGCTTAACATTTTTAAGATTGGCAGCCGAACCGGCCTCATCGATAAGGTCAATAGCTTTGTCCGGCAGATATCTGTCAGTGATATATCTCTTGGATGCCTTAACGGCAAACTCTATTACCTCATCGGAATATGTGACATTGTGATGCTTCTCGTAATAATCCTTTATGCCCTTCAATATCTCGATGGACATCTCAACGGAAGGTTCATCAAGCATGACCTTCTGGAAACGTCTTTCGAGCGCGGAATCCTTCTCGATCCTCTTATACTCGGCGGTAGTCGTAGAACCGAGGATACGGAGTTCACCTCTTGCAAGAGCGGGCTTTAAGATGTTAGCGGCATTTGTGGAACCCTCAGCGTCGCCGGCACCGATGATCGTATGGAGCTCATCGATTACAAGAATGATGTTCTCTGCCCTAATTGCTTCGTTGATAACGCCCTTGATGCGGCTCTCGAACTGTCCTCTGAACTGCGTTCCGGCTACCAATGCAGGAAGATCAAGCTGCCAAACCTGCATATTAAGGAGCTTTTCGGGAACAGTGCCTTCCACGATCTTAACAGCAAGACCCTGTGCGACTGCTGTCTTACCTACGCCGGGAGCGCCAATAAGAACAGGATTGTTCTTGGAACGTCTGTTAAGGATCTGGATGCAGCGTTCTATCTCTTTATCCCGTCCGATGATGCGGTCTATCTTTCCCTGAGCAGCACGCTCGGTTAGATTAGTACCGAATTCATTAAGATACTTAAGTCTGGCCTTGCCTCTTGCTTTCCTAGGATCTTTGCTGTCCTTACCCTGGGCATCATCTCCGGCCTGGCTTCCGGGCCTTCTTCCGAAAAGCGAATCAAAGAAATTACCCGGTTCCTTTTCTTCATCTTCACCCTGCTTGTCGTCCTTGGGTTCATCTGAATCGGCTATGCTTACGGGCGTGGAATCCTCATCGAACTCATATGTCTCGTCGTCATCATCACCGTCGTATGAAAGACCGCCGAATTCGTCTCCTGATGCAAGCGACTTAAGGAAATCTGTGGGATCCGCGGAGAAACCGTTCTGAGATACCAGCTGTTCCAGCTTGTCACTCATCTCATCAATGTTATCGGCATTGATGCCGGTAGCCTTGAACATGTCCGTTACACCAGATATGCCTGATTCATAAGCGCACTTTAAACAAAAGCCTTCGTCGATCCTGTTGCCGTTCTCATAGCGGCTCGTAAAGACGATAGCATGCCTTTTCTTACAAATACTACAAATAGCCATTATTTTTTCTCTTCTCCGTTATTCTCTATCTCTTCCCTTATCCTGCGTCTTACCTTAGGTCCGGTAAGAATGTCGTATTGTTCTTCCTCGAGCCTTGCAGTGTCGATAAAAGCAGAAATATCCTTATATTGACCGTTCTTCAAAGCCTTGTCCAAAACGGGCTTTAAGAATTGTCCCGTATAAGACTTCCTGCATTTCGCGATCTCCTCAGGCGTACCGCAGGCAACTACTTCGCCGCCTCCGTCACCGCTCTCGGGACCTAAGTCAATTATGTAATCTGCTGTCTTTATGACATCAAGATTGTGCTCGATTACGACCACAGTGTTCTTATTTTCTGTTAGGCGTTCTAAAATGTCAACCAATTTATGGACGTCAGCAACATGCAGACCGGTGGTCGGTTCATCTAAAACATATATCGTTTTTCCGGTCGATCTTCTCGACAATTCCGAGGCAAGTTTGATCCTCTGTGCCTCACCGCCGGAAAGAGTCGTGGACGGCTGACCGAGCTTAATATAGCCCAGACCGACATCCTGAAGCGTTCTCACCTTTTTGTATATCGTCGGATGATTCTTAAAGAACTCACAGGCTTCATCGACCGACATCTCAAGAACGTCAGAAATATTCTTTCCGTTATATCTGACCTCGAGCGTCTCACGGTTATATCTTTTTCCTTTGCAGACGTCACAAGTCACGTAGATATCAGGAAGGAAATGCATCTCTATCTTATTCACACCGTCGCCTGCACAGGCCTCGCATCTTCCGCCCTTGGTGTTAAAAGAGAATCTGCCTGCCTTATAGCCTCTCTGCTTAGCATCAGGGGTCTCGGCATAGAGTTTCCTTATAAGATCGAAAAGACCGATATACGTTGCAGGATTGCTCCTCGGAGTCCTTCCTATGGGGCTTTGGTCAATGCAGATGATCTTATCAAGGTTCGAATACCCTGTGATCCTCTCGCACTTGACTCTCATCTTTCTGGAGCCGTTAAGCTCGTGAGAAAGGTAAGGAACAAGCGTCGAATTAATAAGCGACGACTTTCCTGAACCTGATACACCTGTAATAACGGTAAACAGACCTATTGGAATCGACACATCTATATTCTTGAGGTTGTTTACATGGGCGCCCGAAATCTTCAGGAGCTTCTTGTCATCAGCTTTACGGCGGTTCATCGGGACAGGAATGAACTTTTTTCCTGACAGGTATTGTCCTGTTATGGACTCAGGCTCACTGATTAAGTCTTCGACAGAACCCTGGGCAACGATCTTACCTCCGAACGAACCCGCACCGGGGCCAATATCTATGATATGGTCAGCAGATCTCATGGTATCCTCATCGTGCTCTACAACAAGGATCGAATTACCTAAGTCCCTGAGCTTGAACAATGTCTTGATAAGCTTGTCATTATCTCTCTGATGCAGGCCGATGGAGGGCTCGTCAAGAACGTATAAGACACCCTGAAGTCCGGCGCCTATCTGAGTAGCAAGCCTTATCCTCTGGGCCTCTCCGCCCGAGAGCGTCGCGGATGACCTCGAAAGAGTCATGTAATCAAGTCCCACATCATATAAGAACTCCAGTCTTGATCTGACTTCTCTTAAGATCGGAGCTGCGATCTCGGAGTTCTTGCCCTTGAGCTTTAAATCCTCGAAAAACTTTCTCATGGACTTAACTGACATATCCGTAAGTTCACTGATGTTAAGACCGCCCACCTTGACTGAAAGACTGTTCTTGTTAAGTCTGGCGCCGTTACAGACGGGACAGACATCTATGCTCATGTATCTCTCATATGCGGCCTTAGCCTCTTCGCTTCCGGACTCTCTCCAGCGTCTCATAACGCTCGGAACGACGCCTTCCCAGTCCGAATAGTAATCACCGCTTCTCGGATACAGGGAATTCCTTGTATCTACCTTTAGCATCTCTCCGCCGTTACCGTAAAGGATGATGTTCTTAATGCTGTCAGGCAGCTTGTAATACGGAGTATCCAAAGAAAACTTGTATTTCTTTGCAAGCGCTTCTATAAAGCACCTTCCCCAGCTCTTCGGATCATCAAAATTCCATCCGGCTGTCCTTACTGCGCCCTCATTTATGGAAAGCTTCGGGTTGGTAACACAGAGTTCGGGATCGACTGCCGTAAGGGTACCGATACCGGAACAATTAGGGCATGCTCCCTCCGGGCTGTTAAATGAGAAACTTCTCGTATTGATCTCACCAAAGGAAATACCGCAGTCAGGGCAAGCGAGATTCTGTGAGAAGAATTCCTCGCAAGTCTCATATGTCTTCTCGCCCTTATCGTCAGTTGATGCGGTCTGGAGCTCTACGAGCAGCAATCCGTCCGACAGTTTCAGGGCGGTCTCACATGAATCATAAAGCCTTGTGGTGTTTGCTTCCTTTATAACGAGCCTGTCGACTATTACTTCGATCTCATGCTTGTTGTTCTTGTTAAGGCTGATCTCTTCATCAAGTTCATATGTAATGCCGTCAACTCTGACTCTCGCATAACCAGATTTACGGAAGCCCTCGAAAAGTTTGCCGAACTCGCCCTTTTTTCCTCTTACGACGGGCGAATAAATAATCGCTCTGGTACCTTCGGTATAGAGCTTAAGCCTGTCTATTATCTGATCGATCCCCTGGGACTTGATCGGCTTCCCGCAATTAGGACAAAACGGCTCTCCGACCCTCGCGTATAAGAGACGGAAATAGTCGTAGATCTCCGTAACCGTTCCGACAGTCGATCTCGGATTGCTTACGGTGGATTTCTGGTCTATGGAGATCGCAGGTGACAACCCCTCTATGCTGTCGAGATCCGGCTTATCAAGCTGTCCCAAAAACATTCTGGCATATGATGACAGAGACTCGACATACCTCCTCTGACCCTCGGCATAAATGGTATCAAAAGCCAAAGAAGACTTTCCCGAACCCGAAAGACCGGTCAATACGACCATCTTCTTGCGGGGGATGTCTATATCGATATTCTTGAGGTTATGCTCTCTGGCGCCTCTTATCTTTATGTACTTATTCTCATCCATTATCTATCTTCAATTCCTTATTGAACAAAAAGACGGACATCCGGGTAAGATGTTCGTCCTTCCTTCATAAACTGGTGACCCCAAGCGGATTCGAACCGCTGATTGCGCCGTGAGAGGGCGCCGTCTTAACCACTTGACCATGGGGCCTTGTTTGTTTGCCCGAGTATATTACCACAGGATCACTACCTGCGCAAGTGTGGCGGGCAGGATTGCACCGCATGACATGCGGCCAATTTTGCTATATCAGATAATATCTGTCCTCTTATCTGAAGGTATGTACGGTCTGCGCTTGTTTACGCACTTAAATGCAGGTCTCATGATGCGGCCGCCGGAGACGAGCTCTTCGATCCTGTGAGCACTCCATCCTGCGATCCTTCCGCAAGCGAAAAGCGGCGTATAGAGCTCCGTAGGAATGCCGAGCATCGAATATACAAGACCTGCAAAGAAGTCAACATTAGCACAAACCAGTTTATCGGAATTCTTAACCTCGTGGAAAACCTCAGGCGCGAGCTTTTCGACCAGCACATAAAGATTAAACAAATCCATATTGCCCTTTTCTTTTGCGAGGAGTTCAGCATATTTCTTTATGACAACGGTCCTCGGATCAGAAAGCGTATAAACTGCATGTCCGATACCGTAAATTAGTCCGGACTTGTCAAATGCCTTCTTATTGATGATGTCTGCAAGATATTGTTTTATCGCCTTCTCATCAGTCCAATCACTGATATGCTCTCTAAGATCCTTCATCATGGCATATGCCTTATTAGAAGCACCTCCATGCTGCGGCCCCTTCAATGAACCGACCGCGGAAGCAATTACCGCATAAGTATCGGAACCCGTAGAAGATACTGCGTGTGTGACGAAAGTGGAGTTATTACCGCCGCCATGCTCGGCATGAAGAACGAGCATAACGTCTAAGATCCTGGCTTCAAGTTCCGTGAACTGTCCGTCGGGTCTGATCATGTGCAGGATGTTCTGAGCAGTGTTGTACTCAGGAACCGGAGCATGGATGTAAAGGTCTCTGTGCTCGATATAGTGTCTTCTGGCCATATATCCGTAAGATATAAGCACCGGGAATCTCGCAATGAGCTCCGTGCACTGTCTTACGACATTTGCGATATCTGTAGAATCGGGATTATCGTCATAGGAATAAAGAGCCAGGACTGATCTTGCGAGCTTGTTCATGATGTCAGGCGAAGGCGCCTTCATAATCATGTCCTCAGTAAAACCTTCCGGAAGAGGTCTTACGCTTGAAAGGAGCTGATCAAATTCCTTAAGTTCAGACGCCGTAGGTAGTTCTCCCGTAAGAAGCAGAAACGCAGTTTCCTCATATCCGTATCTTCCCTCGGAAAAGAAACCGTTAACAAGATCTTTAACCTCATAGCCCTGATAGAAAAGCTTACCCTCAACAGGGATCCTGTCGGCATCATCAACAATATAGCTCATGACCTCACCGACCTCGGTAAGACCTACGAGAACACCTGTACCGTCGTTATTACGAAGACCGCGCTTAACGTTGTACTTCGTGTACAGATCCTTGTTAATGTGTGACTTGACTTTTGCTACTTCAGCAAGATTATTGATCAACTGATCTTTCTGTTCAAATTCCATTTTACGTCTGTCTTTCTGTATGTCCGATTAGACTCTCGCCTATAATACCAGATATTATAAATCTTTTCTTTTATAGGAAATTGCATACGCTTAGACGAATAATTATGCAGGCAATACAGGTTTAGTTGTTAACTCCGTTCAAAAAGTGCTTATCAGATAAGCTTTGAGAGCTCGTAACCAATTACCGAAGCAGCGACTGCCGCATTAAGAGATTCTGCTTTTCCGCGCATCGGGATCTTGACCAGCCTGCTGCATCTTGAAGAAGTCTCATCGGTCAGTCCGTCGCCCTCATTACCGATGAAATAAGCACAAGGAAGCTTAAGAACGCTTTGCCCCAATTCACTTCCATTAAGATGCATTGCGAGAGTGTCTATCCCGGCCTTATCAAAGAAGCCGAAACATTCGTCCATCGTCTTTCTTACTATCGGGATATGCCATATGGAACCCATGGTAGCCCTGATGACTTTATCATTATACGGATCACATGTCGTCGGACTGACGATAACCGCTGTAAGACCAAACGCATCAGCCGTTCTTATTATCGTTCCGAGGTTCCCGGGATCCTGTGTATTTTCGAGCACGACATAGATATCTTTACCGTCATCCTTAAAAGGAATCTCATTATTTTCCTGCGGCTCTTTTATAACAAGAGCGACGCCCTGCGGATTGACGGTCTGCGATATCTTTTGAAAAACACTTTTGCTTAAGACCAAAGGTTCGATGCCGGGTGTAAACTCCTCTGCCCAACCGGTCCTGTCCTCTGAAACGATTACCTCTTCAGCAGTCTGTCCGCTCGCCAAAGCCTCCTCGCAAAGCCTTGTTCCCTCAAGATAGATAAGACCTTCTTTCTTGGCCTGGTCTCTTCTGGTAAGCTTTGCGATCCTTTTCACATTAGGATTATCACGGCTGGTAATTATCAAATTAGAATATCCCCTTTCACAAACTGCAAAAACATTATATCAGAATTGAATCCCGGAGAAACTTGCGGGTAAACATGAGGGGGTACCAGCATATTCAGCCGCAAATCATTTTCAAACACTAAGGGGCTGTTCATTAAGAACAACCCCTTAAGTAATTAATCAGTTTCAATCTTTATATCAGAGAGCTGCCTTAGCCTTCTCTACAAGAGATGTAAAGCCTGCTGCATCTGTAACAGCGATATCGGAAAGAACCTTACGGTCAAGCTCGATGCCTGCCTTCTTAAGGCCGTTCATGAATCTGGAATAGCTCATGTCATTAAGACGGCAAGCTGCGTTGATACGAACGATCCAGAGTCTTCTGAACTCTCTCTTCTTGTTTCTTCTGTCACGGTAAGCATAGTTGCCGGACTTGAGGACCTGCTGGTTAGCAACCTTAAAAAGCTTGCTCTTATGACCCCAGTAACCCTTTGCTGCCTTTAAAATCTTATGATGACGCGCTCTTGTGCGGATTCCTCTTTTAACTCTTGACATTTTCTTGTCCTCCTAAATTCTAAGCAATTAAGCGTAAGGGATCATCTTCTTGATGATTCTTGCATTCTGATCCGAGCAAACCTGGTTGTGTCTCAGGTGTCTCATTCTCTTAGTAGGTCTCTTGCTTAAAATGTGGCTTCTGAATGCCTGCTTATGGAGAACCTTACCGGTACCTGTTACCTTGAATCTCTTCTTTGAAGAAGTGTGTGTCTTCTGCTTGGGCATATTTCTATCCTCCTAAATTATTTTTTCTTTGCCGGTGACAGGTACATAACCATGTTCCTGCCCTCTATCTTCGGCGGTCTGTCAACTGATCCGTATTCAGCTACGCTCTCAGCAAAACTGTTCATTACTTCGAAACCCTTATTCTGGAAAGCCATCTCGCGGCCTCTGAATCTGATGTTAACCTTTACTCTGTCTCCCGAAGAAAGGAATCTGACGACCATCTTACGTTTTACTTCGACATCGTGGACATCTGTTGTAAGCTTTAATCCGACTTCCTTAAGCTCAGTTTCCTTCTGCTTTTTCTTTGCTTCCTTTTCTCTCTTTCCCTTTTCGAAAAGGAACTTGTTGTAATCCATGACTCTGCATACCGGATTATCAGGATTAGGTGAAATGCAGACGAGATCTAATTCAGCTTCTTCAGCGCTCTTAAGAGCTTCTTCGATCGACACAACGCCAACCATCTGTCCTTCTGCGTCAATAAGACGGACCTGAGGGAACTTGATAGCTCCGTTGATCATCTGAGTATCATTGGTCTTTGCGATGGTAGCCACCTCCTTGTTTAAGACTTCTGTAACCTGACATAAAAAAAGAACGGATATAATCCGTTCTCTCATAACTACCCTGCCTTAATGGCAACCCCTCGAAAAATAGGTTAAATATCTAGTTATTGACCTCTTTACAAGCTATGAGCCGCTTGAGGTGAGAAACGGACGTTCTTCTTTCACGAGGGTTATAATACTTAAACTTTGCCACAAAGTCAAGAGGCTCCGTAATATTCTTTCTCTCGCTGGGTCCTCCGCGCTTCGCTTGTGCGGAATCGCTCGAGATAAAATATTACTCGCTGCGTGACGGGAACACTTAATGTATTACTTTCAAAAATGAACGGCGGTGGATGGGGGTCATGCCTTTTTCGCGGATGGCGGCGTAATGGTCTTTTGTGCCGTATCCTTTGTGCTTTGCGAAGCCGTAGCCGGGATACTCTGCATCGTATTCCGTCATGATGTGGTCCCTGGTTACTTTCGCGAGGATTGACGCTGCAGCTATCGAATCGGATTTTGCATCACCTTTGATTATCGGAATTACATCAAGTCCCGTACCGGAAAGGTTAACAGCATCGATAAGGAGGATGTCGGGAGACTGTCCTTTGGAAGCAAGTTCCTTTACGCAGTTCCTCATGGCCTTTTTTGTTGCTTCAAGAATGTTTATCTCATCGATCTCTTCCGGGCTCGAAGCGCAGATCGCATATGCGAGAGCCTTCTCTTTTATCTCTACGAAAAGCTCTTCCCTCTTTTTCTCCGAAAGCTTCTTAGAATCGTCCAGGCCCAGGATCTTTACATTGGGATCAAGTATGCAGCATGCAGCGACAACGGGACCTGCCAAGGGGCCTCTGCCGGCCTCATCGATGCCGCCGATCATCTTGTATCCTTTCGCGAAACAGTCCTTCTCGTATTCATACATCTTTTCGTATTTTTCGATCAGTTGTTCAGTCGTAAGCTTTGGCATATCCCCTGCTCCCTTAGTTATATTCTCCGGGCATCTCGAGCGTGATCCTTCCCGTTCTGCCTTCCTTAAGATCATTTATGAAAAGCCTTGCGAAGCGCTCCTCATCTATCCTTCCGCCGCTCATCAGGCAGCCTCTCTTTTTTGCCATTGCAAGGAAAATATCATAGAACGGATCCTGAAAATATCCTTCGTCTTCCTGCGACAATATCTCCATATCAACGCCGTAACGCTCTTTAAGAAGATCCGGATAGATCTCATACATTATCTTCAGAGTCTCATATGCGACCTTGACGACATCCGTGATTTCTTCTTTGACTGAGCCCAAAGCCGTAAGACATATGCCGCTCTTCGCATTGGCTATCCTCGGCCAGAGCACTCCTGCCATGTCCATGAGCTCAAGCCTTCCGCCTGTCATGATCCACTTGAAATCTTTGGTAACGCCCGGTTTATCACCGGTCACGGCAGCTTTCCTGCCGGCAAGAGCATTGATGAGGGTGGATTTTCCGGTATTCGGCGCACCGACAACCATAACTCTTATCGGTCTTCCGATACGTCCCTTCTCAGCGGCCTTCTCGAGCTTATCTTTCATAAGTTCCATGGTGATGGCGTTAAGCCTGTCAAAGTCCTTCTTATGAGTGCTCTCGAGCGCGCAGGCACGCGTATTGTTAGATTCAAAACTGTTTATCCATACAGGTGTTTTCGAGGGATCAGCAAGATCAGCTTTGTTAAGGATGACGATCCTCGGCTTATCTCCTATGATCCTGTCGAGCTCGGGATTCCTGCTTGAAAACGGGATCCTCGCGTCACAGGTCTCATAGACAAGATCGACGAGCTTCAGTCTCTCGCCGGTCTCGTTCAGGGCTTTTCTCATATGCCCCGGAAACCAATTGATGTCGTTCTTTTTTTCGCTCATTATGACTCCTCAAAATCAATTACCCGTTGATTTTAACACATTTCCTGAATACATTTGCTCAAATGAGATCAATACTTTTTCAGTACTTGAATCGTCTCGATTTATTCACCGAAAAGGTATTGAGTCGTTATATTACTTTTCTGATACCTAAATTCACCATTTCAGGTACTGAAAAAGTATTAGGGTAAAAAAAGACCGTCTCGAAAAGAGACGGTCTTTGATTGCTTTATTAAGCCTTGGCTCAGATCTTTTGTGTGATCTTTGCAGCCTTGCCCTGACGATCGCGGAGATAATAAAGCTTTGCTCTTCTGATCTTACCCTTACGAAGAACGTCGATGTGATCGATCTTGGGTGAGTTAACAGGGAGAATTCTCTCTACGCCGATACCGTAAGATACACGGCGAATTGTTATTGTCTCTGAAAGGCCCTGGCCTTTTCTTGCGATGACATAGCCTTCGAATACCTGAATACGCTCCTTAGCGCCTTCCTTGATAAGAAGGTGAGCCTTTACGAAGTCTCCGACTTCAACTTCAGGATACTGGTTGCGAATATTCTCGCTCTCGATGACTTTTACTAAATCCATATTGTTCGTTTCCTCTCTTTCCTGCAGATGTTCTTGCCTGGATAATGGCAGAGGACCACCCTGATAACTGGAGAATTTTAGCACATGCCTCTTTCAAAGGCAAGCATTTTGGCCCAATCACTTTCAGAAATGTCGAGTTTATCAAGCATATCAGGCCTTTTGTGCCATGTATCGACCAGTGCAGCTATGCGGTTATACTCCGCTATTGCTGCATCATTACCGGTTTTGAGGATCTCCGGGACAGCCTTGTCATGCCATACAGGAGGCTTTGTGTACTGGGGTGCTTCTAATACTCCGGCAGTATGCGATTCATTGGTGTACGCTTCTTCATTTGGAAGAACGCCCGGGATGAGCCTTGCAACCGCATCGATAACAACGATCGCAGCGGTCTCACCGCCCGTTAATACATAATCGCCGATGGATATCTCTTCGTCACAGATCTCATCTATTACGCGCGCATCGATACCTTCATAGTGGCCGCAGATGATCAGCAGATTGTCATAAGAAGCAAGTTCATGCGCCTTGGCCTGATTGAAAACACTGCCCTTGGGAGACATGTAAACCGTATGAGGTTTCTTCCCTCCGCAAAGCTCGACAGCCTTCTCATATGCACCGAAAACCGGTTCGGGACGGATCATCATGCCTGTACCGCCGCCATAGATGGTATCATCAACACGGCCATAGTTATTGGGCGCAAAATCTCTCATCTGGATGCATTCCAGAGAGAAGGCGCCTTTTGCCATTCCCCTGCCCGTTATGCTCGTATTCAGATAAGTTGTTATCTGCTCGGGAAATAATGTTGCCACGTAAAATTTCATATGCCTTATGTACCGCTCCCGTTAGCTATCTTTACGGTTCCGTCCTGCTCTACCCTGATTGCCGTGCCGCAATACTGACAGTAACCTACAGTTGCCTTGCGTATCCTGTTGCCGCTTGCACCACAGTTTGGACATGCAACCGCAACAAACTGTGTCTCAAGGTTATCCTCATACTGCTTTCTTTCAAAATCAGTCTTTGCCTTATTTGCTTCAGCCTGCGCCTGCTGGGCTTTCTGCTTTGCAAGAGCGACCTTACGCTTCTTCAATATTACTGCCAGGACGCATAAGCCGGCTACAAGAACGATAACGACAGCTACGATCGCTCCAAGCTGGGCGAGTGAAAGCTGCTTGGTCATGATCCTGTTGGCGCTGTTTGCAAATGCCTCCGAGAAGAACTCACCTTCATTAAGGTCATCATCTGAATAGTAATAATCGATGCAGTCCAGGAAGATCTCTTTTGCCTGATCATCCATTACCTGTGTCTCTGCATCGTATCCGGGAGTCACGGTACAAATATAGTTACCTGATGCATTCGGATACTCACGGAAAATAACAAGAAGGTGTCCTTCATCAATGCCGAACATCTCCTTATAAGTCTCATCGGCAAGTTCTTCCAAGCTTCCTTCAGACTTGTATTCGCCGCCTTCTTCACCCATTATCCAGAGATAAGGCTGAACACCGGTCTTTTCGTAGAAGTAATTCATTCCGTACATGAGAGAAGCAGCCTCACCGCTCTCATCGATCCAGTCACCCCAGTCATCACGGTACCACTCGTCAAACATCTCGCATTTGGATGCAGGCAGAGGATCTCTTCTTACCGTTGATCTCTCGATCTCGAAAACAGCACTGAAACCCAATACTTCATCAAGGAAGTATGCGAAAAAGAGGATCATAACAATAGGGATAGTCAGGATGCTCGAGCATCCGCCGCCGCCGCCACCACCGGAATAATGTGATCTTCCAGAATGATGCGAATATGATCTGCCTGAAGAACGGTACGATGAACCGCCGGAATAATGTGTATGGCTGCTTGAATGGTGGGAACTGTGGTGTCCGCCACCGCCTCCGCCGCCTCTGCCCATGATGCTATCCTCCCCTGTCCCGAAGTAACTGCGACTTTTTCAAGGGAAATAATAGCATAAATGCATGTGATTTTCGAAAAGTGCCGCCATATAGATTACGGCGGCACGATTGAAATTATTTATATGATTTATTGATCAGACGCTCTTCGAATTCTTCCACCGGCAACGGATGGTCGAACAGGAATCCCTGCGCTATCTGGCAGTTGTTCTTCTTAAGGATCCTTAACTGTTCATCAGTCTCAACGCCTTCTACTACGCACTCTAGGCCCATGTCATGCGCCAGTGAGATAAGATGCCTGAACATTACGTTCGAGATGTTATTGTCATCTTCAGTCTCAGGAACAAAGCTCTTATCGATCTTAAGAACATCCCATGGAATATCGCGGATAAGGTTTAACGATGAATAACCTACGCCGAAGTCATCTACGGCAGTCTTTACGTTTTCCTTCTGAAGTCCGCTTACGATACGTCTTAAGTCGCTGAACATGGCATCAGACGTTGTCTCCGTAAGTTCGATCTCGATAAGATCGTGAGGAATGTTGTACTTGTTGATGATGGAGAGTATGTGGTCCGTAAGATCGATATCGATCAAATGCTTTCTGGAGAAATTGACCGATACGCGTACCGGCTGACGCCCTTCATTGAGCCATCTGACCATGTCCCTGCACACGTGGTCCAGGACATAGAAATCCAGGTCTGATACAAACGTGTTAAGTTCGAGAATGGGAATAAAGTCGTCCGGAGGAATTACCTTTCCATCCATCTGCCAGCGGCAAAGAGCCTCAGCACCAACGATCTGCCTTGTCCCGATATCAACTTTGGGCTGATAGTGGATGATGAATTCTTCTCTCTTGATCGCTCCCGGGAATGCTGCCTGGATCTGCTTTATGTGATCGCTTTCAGCCTTCATCTTTTCGCCGTATACAACGATGCGTTCACCTTCATGACGCTTGGCCACGTTACCTGCGAGCATGATCTTATCCATGATGTCTCCGTAGGATTTCATCATGTAAGGAACAGGCAAAGCATATACACCTGCCGCAACAGAGACTATTACCCTCTGTTCGCCGGAAACATCATAAGCAATCGGGGCACCTGAAAAGATCCTAAAGACATCTTCCTGCACGCCCTTATCGAAAACGCCTATGAACTTATCGCCGCCAAGTCTTATGATTATTCCTGTATCACCGATGGTATCGCTGAGAAGTTCATAATACTTGCGCATTACGATATCGCCGTTCTCACGTCCGATCTCCTGATTTACTATCGTGAAATTATGGAGATCAATATAAAATGCAACCTTGCCGCCAAGTCTGTTCTCCGCATTGTTTATGTCCATATATCTGGCAAAAGCACGGAAATTCTTGTATCCATCCAGATCTGAAAAGCCGAATTCCTCAAGTTTTTTGATCAAACGAACTCTGCTTATATATCCGATAACGACCCTCAAAAGCGAGTCAAGTTGCTGAATATCAGTATCATCATGTACGTACTCATCCGGATCGGAATAGAGCGTTCCAATGATTACCGCCTTTGATGCGGAAACGATTCTGATACGGATCAGGACCTTTTTGCTTTTTCCTGTATCAAAATCGCAGTAGATCTCACCGTCGCCGCGCTGTTCCTTCATCGGAGTAACATAGAATTCGGAAACTCCTTTGGTAAGCTTATAATCCCTGCAGATACCCAGCACAACATCAAGATAAGCATCACGGTCAACAGGCTGGTTATGCGTTATACTGACCAGACGTTCAAGATAAGAATAGTATTTTTCATTACTTACACAACTCATACAGATCACCTATCAATTTAAAAGAAACTGCCTAAACTCATTACGGTCTTTGGGGACCGGGTCCTCCAACACCGAGAAGTCTTGAGATCAATGGTGATAAAAGGACCGAAAGAACATAACTGATCAAAAGTGTCGGTAAAAGGAGCTTAAACCAGTTACCAAGCCACATTACCGCAAACGGCGGAAGCTGGCTTAACGCCTCAGCCGGAAGCTTCATCCTTGCAGTAAGCACACCGACAAAACTTAAGATAAGACTGATTATCAGAGTGTTTCCTACGGAATTCGGGATTGCGTTGAGAAGGAAGAACTTTATTCCCGGAGGATTGGCATTGGCTTTTCTTGCAAGCATTGCGCCAAGCTTTCCGAGCGGGATTACCAGTGCGATTATCACGCCGATAACAATGGATAAAGCAATGTTCGATATATAGAGCATTACAACAGGAGTATACTTGACTGCTTCGGGATTGTTCTTGATCACAAGCGCAGCGGAAACGACACCCATAACGGCCGAGATAATTATCGACATTATAATTCCGACAAGACGTTCTTTTTTCATAAGCCTTCTCCAACAAAAAAGCCGAGCGTTTCCGAATATATAAATTAATCTTAACAAGATTTTAAGACTAATGGATAAACCAATTGTTAACTTTTATAAATAAACAGATTCCGCATAACACAATATAAAACCCCGGACCATCTGATCCGGGGACTCTTTCTACTGATCAATATCATTGAAGCGGGGGCATTTCCTCAGGAGTAGCCTGTTCTACAACCACAGTGGCGGTATATCCCGGAATAACGCGCTCCACCTTAAGATACATAATCCTGTTATCAGGTGTGATATCAAATTCCATACCAATACCTTTATATTTAGTCATTACCTTGTCAAGATACTTCACCACAACATTATAGTGACCATACTGGACGGGAATCTGAACGCACTCCTTAATCCACAAACATCCGAGGTCATAACCGTTAAGTAAAATTTCCATCATTGCAGGAACAGAAGACTTGCGGTAGATCAGGATCAATCCGTCCGTAGGAAGAGCTACCTCAACATGGCATTTCCAGCAAGGTCCATTGCCCTTAACCTCCTGGTATGCACCGCATTGAGGGCATAAGAATCTGAAACGTTTTGACATATAAAACTCCTTTCCCTTATTCCGTCTGGAGTTAAGCAATTTATCTATCCATTGATATTATATTCAAAAAAGCACTTTGTTATAGTATTCGGTCTATAAACAAACAGGGCATCTCATAATCATGAGACACCCCGGAACATGTTATATCCAAGCCGTTCAATAACGGTCAGTCATATAATTCATAAAGGCCTTCAGGCATTTTACACTTGATGAATCCCTCTTCAACGCTGACTTCGTAGCAGTATGCCTTTACAAAAGGGATCATGAGATTTTTCTTTTTGTCACGCTTTATCTCGAGCGTAAACTGGGATCCGGTCTCAAAACAGTCGATTACCGTTCCGACTTCTCCCTTTTCATCGTCAATCACTTTGAGGCCTTTGAGATCAGTAATAAAATAGCTGCCCTTCTTGAGCTTGACGGCATCTTTTCTGTCGACGGCAATAAATCTGCCACGCAGGAGTTCAGCCTTGTCTCTGTCAAGGACACCTTCGAATTTAACGAGAACGTTTCCTCTGTCCAGCCTTGCAGAAGAGCATACTGAAGCTTCGGGCTTCTCAAAATTCTGCCCGCAGAAAAAACATTCCTTAAGTTTAAGGAAACGGCGCGGGTCGTCCGTTAAGGGGAATACTTTAACTTCCCCACGGACACCATGCGCGCCGGTAATCTTTCCTATAATGATGAGATTATCCAAAGAATCAGCCTACAATATCGACAATAACGCGCTTACCTTCTTTGAGGTACTTAGCCTTCATTATCGAACGGATAGCCTGAGCTCTCTTACCGTTCTTGCCGATAATCTTTCCTGTATCTTCGGGAGCAACGGACAGCTCGAAAACAACTGTGTTTCCACGCTCTGTCTTCTTTACGTTTACCTCATCGGGATTGCTGACAAGTTCCCTGGCGATATAAACCAATAAATCGTCCATATAAAGCTCTCCTTCCTATTATTCTGGTTATCAGCTGATATTAAATCAGATGATGCCCTGCTTCTTAAGAAGAGACTTTACTGTATCTGTGGGCTGAGCTCCGTTGGAGATCCACTTCTTTGCTGCTTCTGCATCGATCTTAATGCTGTCTGTTTCCTTCATGGGATCATAGAAACCGATCTCCTCGATGAAACGACCATCTCTAGGATATCTGGAATCAGCAACAACTACACGATAGAAAGGTGCCTTTTTCTTACCCATTCTTCTTAAACGAATCTTAACTGCCATTTTGTTTTCCTCCAAAAATATATTTTGTTTTTTATAATCTGCGTCACATATATGACGGGATCGACTTTATCTTCTGCCCTTGCGCTTCTTCTTACGGTCGCGCCTTCCTGTGGGCGTAAAGGGTGTATCATCGTAATCTTCCTTGGGTGCGGAAAGACTTCCCATGCCCTGAGGGAATCCTGTTCCCATACCGGACATTCCGCCCATGCCGCCCATGTTGCCCTTAAGGCCCATCTTGGCTGCCTGCTTGGCAAAACCCTTAGGCATCTTGAATCCGCCCTTGCCGTTAGAAAACTGCTTCATGAGCTTTGCTGTCTGCTCATACTGGGCGATAAGTTTATTTACATCAGATACCTGAACTCCGGCACCTGCTGCGATTCTCTTTCTTCTGCTTGCATTAAGGATAGAAGGTGATCTTCTCTCCTTCTTTGTCATCGAAGTGATGATGGCCATCTGTCTGTCAACGATCTTATCGTCAAGATCTTCCTCGTTGACTTTGCCTGCAGCACCGGGCATCATGCCGACCAGATCTTTAAGAGAACCCATCTTCTTCATCTGCTCAAACTGTGAATAAAGGTCATCAAGGTTAAAGGAACTGCCCATCATGCGTTCCATTGCTTTCCTTGCTTCTTCCTCATCGATTGTCTGCTGTGCCTTCTCGATAAGGCTTACGACGTCACCCATGCCGAGAATTCTGTCAGCCATACGCTGGGGATAGAACTTCTCGATGGCGTCAACCTTTTCGCCGGTACAGATGTATTTGATAGGCTTGTTAGTAAGTTTTCTGATTGAAAGTGCAGCACCGCCTCTGGCGTCACCGTCGAGCTTTGTCATGATGAAGCCGTCCATGCCGATGTTCTGCTCGAAAAGCTGTGCTACGTTAACCGCTTCCTGACCGATCATTGCATCGACTACAAGGAGCTTCTCTGTGGGATTTACCGCTGCAGCGATATCTCTGAGCTCTTCCATGAGCTCCTCGTCTGCAACAGTACGGCCTGCAGTATCGATGATGAGGTAATTGCAGAGCATGTATCTTGCTTTGCCTTCACCGTCCTTAGCGATCTTAACCGCATCCTTCTCTTCAGGATCGATATAGCAGTCAACTCCGACTGCATCACTTAATACCTTGAGCTGCTGGGCAGCTGCCGGTCTGTGAACGTCAACTGATACGACCATCGGCTTCTTGCCGTTCTCTTTCAGGAGTTTTGCGAGCTTGGCAGCAGTCGTTGTCTTACCTGCACCCTGCAGACCGTAAAGAATGATTATGTTAAATCCTGTATCTGATACTTTAAGCTTATCTTCGCCTTCTTCACCGCCCAAGAGCTCTGTGAGAGCATCTCTTACGATCTTAACGATCTGCTGGCCGGGTGTGAAAGACTCCTGAACGGCAGCGCCTTTGCACTGCTCGGTCATGTCTGCGACAAATTCCTTGACTACGCTGTAGTTAACATCCGCCTCCAAAAGAGCCATGCGGATCTCGCGCATCATTTCCTTGATGTCGCTCTCGGATACGCGTGCCTTGCCGCGCATCTTGGAAGTTATATTCTGAAGCTTTTGTGACAAGCTCTCAAACACTATTACATTTCCTCTATCAATTCTTCAAGCTCTTGGGCAGCCTTGTCGGTATCACCGCTCTTTAAGTGTGCCAGAGCCGTTTTTGCTTTTGCCTGCTGCATCTCGAAAAGCTGAAGCAGACCTAACTTCTCTTCATACTCTTCAAGCTGCTTTTCCGCCCTCTTGACCGTGTCATGCACGCCCTGCCTTGAGATACCCTCTGCTTCGGCAATCTCTGCCAAAGTCAGATCATCATTATAGTAGCTCTCACAGGTGCGCCTCATCTTGGGCGTAAGAAGATTGCCGTAGAAATCAAGCAAAAGGTCTGTTCTTACTGACTTTTCACGCATTTAAAGGCAAGCCTCCCCTATTTCAGCCTGCACATAATAACAAACGATAAATGGTGTGTCAAGTATTTTTACTTGTCAGGATATCCCCGGTTGTTTTTCGCGGTCACTTCTGATAACCGAATAACAAACGGAATCGCAGATCCCCTGCATATTAAGACCTGCCTGGCGCAGAGTTCCTTCGTATTTCATTCCCGCCTTCTGCATTACACGGCCGGACTTCGGGTTGTTTACGTCATGCGTTGCACAAACTCTGTTCATGTCCGCAACATCGAAAAGATAATCTATTACCGCTTTCAAAGCTTCAGGCATATATCCGTTGCCCCAGTATTCTCTGGTCATACAATATCCGATGAGAGCTTCTCCTATATCTTCCCTTACCCGAACTACAGAGATATTACCGATTATCTTTCCGGTCTCCTTAAGTTCCATTACCCAGTTGAAATAGTCGCCCTTCTCATATTCAGGAATCCAGGCATTCAAAAGAGACTTTATCACTTCAACGCTTCCGTGCGGAGGCCATGTCAGATATTTGGAAACCTCAGGATCATTGCACCAGCCGTTGAACATATCATCGGCATCTTCGATAACAAATCTTCTGAGTATCAGCCGTTCCGTCTCTATCTTCCTTGTACCTGTTTTATTCATCGCTGTTCCTGCTCCCCACAACAAGTTTATTGATAAATCTATTATATGCTATACTCAAAATCGGAATTGGAAAAATTATTTGATTTTTCGATAAGGGAGATTATTTATGAAAAAAATACTGGTTATTATTATGTCCGCTGCTATTCTGCTTATGGCAGGCTGCAGTTCAGCTCATGAACCCATAACCACAATACCTGTAAACAGCGAGACAACAGTCGGAGACATTGCCGGAACGATCGAGGGTGACAGATATATAAGCCACGCAGGCGGCGTAGGCTTTAAGTTGACCGGAGATTATACTGTCGAATGGCCCGATACTGATAAAAGAAATGTTTTAATGAAAGACTATACCGGCGTAGACATATCAGGTCCCTGGTTTGTGTGGGGTAACACCGCATCCTTGAAGATCGATTATGTACTTGATGAACATTTGAAAGAAGACGCAACGAAAGAACACACTCTCGAAGAATGGAACAAAAGCATGAAATATCCTGCTAAAAGTATAGAATACATCGAAGACTACAAGATAGACGGCAAATCCTGTTTCGCGCTTAAGATGGTATTAGATAAAAACGGCTATGATGTCTCATCGCTTCAGATCTATTTTTTCCAGGACAACGGTTTGCTCGTTCTGTTCACGATCACAGCCGGAAGTTTCAAGGAAATAGATAAGGTCGTTAAGAATCTTCAAATAGCTTGATCAGCATTTTATTTTCGCTGTGCCCTGTTCATAAGACGATCACAGGAACATCATTTTTCTCTACCCTATTGACAAGGTGGATTTTTCATAGGATAATCACTTTGACACAAGTAAATTGTGCAAAATCAAATTTGAAAAATCATAAAGAAGAACGGATATGAAGAATTCAAAAAAGTACGACTCGCTCAAGCTCTCAAACCAGGTATGCTTCCCGCTCTATGCATGTTCGAAGGAACTTGTAAGCCAGTACACGCCTTACCTCAAGAAGCTCGGACTCACCTACACCCAGTACATCGTCATGATGGTCATGTGGGAATCCGTAAGCATTTCTTCAAGAGATCTGGCAGCCAAGGTCCATCTGGATTACGGAACTCTTACTCCCGTTCTTAAGAAGCTTGAGTCCACCGGATACATCACAAGGAAAAGAGATCCCGAAGATGAGAGACTCCTGATCCTGGGACTGACAGACAAAGGCGAAGACGTAAAGGATGAAGCTCTCAAGATCCCTCCCTGCATCGCATCCTGTGTTGGACTTAATGAAGAAGAGTTCAAGATGCTTTACATACTTACATATAAGGCATTGAACAATATGGAAAACGCAAAGTGCAAAAATCAGTAAAAAGGAGAACAGCCATGATCTACGATTACGAAGTTACCACAGGAAAAGGCGAGACATTAAAGCTCTCGGAATTCAAAGGAAAAGTCATCCTTGT
>JAEEGG010001816.1_pt1 | contig 56609 bp, 52 predicted proteins | sample 9134161 | NCBI WGS metagenome assembly JAEEGG01 (sample SAMN16246543, study PRJNA631951) | gut metagenome | biome: gut microbiome; feature: rumen; material: CR-attached | host: Bos | place: Iran: Karaj | collected 2018-10 | reverse complement strand
GGGGACAGGAGTTTGACAAAACCAGAAAAGATGAAAGTGAGGCCGAATATAAGCCTGCAGATGGCCCGGAGGAATCTCATTTGAGTCTTTGGGAAATAATTTGTTTAAGATTGTCGAAAATGGCAGTGGCAGGCAGTATGTCTCCGTCGGCGGCTGCGCAGTCGATGCGGATGAAGTCGCTGTCGAGTTCGCACTGCCTGAGGTAGATGCTCCTGACTTTTTTCTGGAACTCTATGCTTGCCTCGTGTATGTCGTTCTTGCCGTCTAGGTAGTCACGGTCGCTGCCGCTTCGGTTGCGCTTGAGTTGCCGGTCGACAAAAACTATAGGAACGTCGAGGAAAATGTTGAAATCCGGCCTGGGAATGCCGGAAACTTCATATTCATAATTGAAAATCCACTCGCGCAACTGGTCTGACTGCTCTCCGGCAGGAAGTTTGGCACACTGGAAGGCAATGTTGGAATAAACATACCGGTCCAGGATCACGCAATAGCCTTCATCGAGCCATTTCCTGATAATCGGGGCTGCGTCGATGCGGTCGAGGGAATACATCAGAGCAACCAGCTGCGGGTGCACGGTGTCGTTGTCTCCGAAATCACCTCTGAGGAATCTTGCAATGAGGTCGCCGTAAATAGGGGCGTCATATCGTGGAAAATGCAGAAACCTGGTCTTTCTGCCAGCTGCCTGCAGATATGAGTCGAGCATCTTTACCTGGGTGGATTTGCCCGCGCCGTCCAGCCCTTCGAGCACTATGAGCATATTATTGTATATATTTGCATTGTGTACAAAGATACTAACATAATAGGAATCATAAACCTGAATGACGATTCATTTTATCGACACAGCAGGGTTGAAAACGCTGGACTTTTCCGGGGAAAAGCAGCCTCTATGTTTGAGGAAGGTGCGGATATCATCGATGTCGGAGCGTGCAGTTCCAGACCGGGAAGCGTTTACCCCGGAGATGCCGAAGAATGGAAGAGACTGCAGCCTTTCCTTAAGGAGATTGCCGCAAACTTCCAGGGCCGCAGGTTCTCAGTCGATACTTTCTCTTCTGAAATCGTCAGGCGTGCTTATGACATAATCGGCCCATTCATCGTCAATGACATTACAGCCGGGACCGCGGACGGCAGGATGCTTGAAACAGTTGCCTCCCTCAATCTTCCATATATCGCAATGCACAGCAGGGGAGACGGTCGGACTATGGACTCGATGTGCGACTATGCAGATGTGGTCGAAGATGTCAAGGATTATTTCAGGGAGTTCGGCCGCAAGGCTGAAGAAACCGGAGTGAAGGAGTGGATACTCGACCCCGGTTTTGGTTTTGCGAAGACTGTCGGGCAGAACCTGGAGATGCTGGCACGGCTCTCGGAGTTCCGTGAACTGGGCAGGCCGGTGCTTGTCGGAATATCAAGAAAGAGGATGGTATGGGAGCCTCTGGGGCTTACTCCTGATTCCTGTCTTGACGCGACCCTCGTCCTTCAGGGACAGGCTGTCCTTCAGGGCGCGGCCTATCTTCGGGTTCACGACGTAGCGGCCTTTCGGAATTACCTTGGAACAATTCTCTGAGGGTGTCGAACTCCTTGCCGAACGAAATACCGGCACCGTTCCGTTGCGTCTGGTCGAGATAGCTGCTGAAGTCGTCGGCAGAATGTGAGAACAGCGTAAGTTTCGTACGCCCCTTCTTTCCGAGTTTTATGGCGATGTCTATGTCTCCCATCACGTCGCTCTTTCCAGCAGTTATATACTGGCGGTTGCCTATGTTTCCGTTGATCGTGACGCGGTTGTTGAAGAGCTGGGTGCTGATGGCGACGTCGACCACATCGCGGCCGCTGTCGTTGTTCTGGTAATTGAGCCCGAGGTCGATGGGGATGTTCAACTCCTCCAGGATGTCGTTGAGCTGGTTGGCCATCAGTTCTCCGATGTTGAGATAGTTGACTCCGGTCGCTGCGTTGTAGATGCCGGACTGGTCATCAGGAAGGAAGTTTCCCGTCAGGAGCACGGATGCAAACTGCTTCATTCTCTTTTCCTCTGTCATCAGAGCGGGCTGGATCTGGGCCTGGATGGCTGGCTCTATATCCTGAACGACCACGTCGAATCCGAGCTGGGGGTTCGACAGTTTGCCGGTCACGTCGAGCAGGCATTTGACGTTCTTGCGGGCTGATGTCGAGATGGAGTCGGCCAGCAGGGGAGAAATGGAGGCTTTCGTGTCATACTGTGCGGTGATGTCGAGGTCTGTGTTCATCACGTCTCCCGTAAAGTTGACGCTGCCTCCCTTGTTGATGGAGAACACTTTATTGGTCAGGCCGAGCAGCTTGTAGTTGAAGCTGCCTTCATCGATACCGTAGTTGCCCCTTATGTCGAACTGGTTGTTGAGCACGCTTATGTTGATGTCGCCGGCACCCTTGGCCTTGAGGGTGTTCCCGTAGGTGCGGTCTATGTCGAGGTTGATGTCGGCGTCATTGGTGGCCTTGAGCCTCAGGTTGACTCCGAAATTGCTCTGTGTCTTCTCCTTGCCCTTCTTCAGCGACGAGTGGACTAGCAGCAGGGAATCATATGTGCTGAGCTCAGGCTTGGTGTCATTGTTGATGAAGGTGAGGATGGACTGGCCGGCAGCAGTAACCGATCCGAGCGGAATGCGCAGGGATGACGGGCCGGTGGTCGCGTTTACTATGAGCATTATGTCGTTCGCAGGACCAGTCAGCGAAATGGTTCCTTCGCTTGCGGTCGCCTTTCCGTAGAAAGTGGGATTGTCAGACAGGGTGGTGTTCAAAGCCGCCATGTCCCGAACCCTCATCCTTACGTTCAGCCTGATGTCCTTGAAATGGTCGTAAGTCACGCCTCCGCTGATGGTGCCGGTACCGTTTGCACCGTCGGTGACGCGGGCCGAGTTGATCGTCACGCCCTGGGGAGTGAGATCGAAGTCTCCGGTGATGCCGTAGCGTACCTGGGTGTAGTTGAGCTTTCCTGCGAACTCGTTGAGGTGGCCGTTGTCAGATGTGATGTCGAGCTTGTCCAAGGGACCGTTCGCATTGACCGTCATCGAGACGCTGCCGGTGAGGTCGGACATTATGGATGAGATGAAAGGCGTGAGAATCACGGCTTCGAGACTGTCGATCTCGGCTTTGGCCGACAGGGTCTTGTCCTTCGGATTGAGGTCTCCTGCCAGGTCTATCACTTTTCTGTCCCGCAAGGTGTTGACCAGTGAAAAATCGATCTTGTCAGCCTGCTCTTCCCAGTTTGCGTTGATGGCAAGGTCACCAACAAGGTTGCCGGACAGATATACTGAGTCTGCAGCCAGGTCGGCGGACATCTCGTAGTCTCCCAGCAGCGCACGTGCCTTCGCGTTTCCGGTCAGGCGGCCGTCAAGGGAAATGGGGTCGTTGAGGAAAGCGTTGGCCAGTGACAGGTCGAAGTTGTTGAGGTCTATGTTGCATTCTTCCTCCGGATTGTCGGATATGATGCCGTTGACCTTCATATACTGGCCGGGACTTTCGAGAGTGAATTCCCGGATATTGATGCGCTTCTTGTCTATGAGGATGGAGGCGGGGTCTACTTTCCACTCCTTTCCGTCGACGGTGAATGAAGAATTGTCAAGTGCTACCAGGACGTTGTACGCCGCAGCGGAATCCGGGAACGCTACCGTGGCCTTCAGGTTGCCTTTGCCCGACTTTCCTTCGCTGCTGTTGTCGTAGGTCAGGTCGAGCTTCACCTTGTTGTCTTCAATGCCGGCTCCCAGGTGATTGTTGAAAGAAACTAGGGATCCGATACGTATGAGGTCCGCATCTATGGTGGCGAAAGCGTTTGTGTCTGCGCTGTCATAATCGAGGACCAGATTCCGTGCATATATTTCTTTGAAAGAAAGCAGGTCCGAATTGATGGAGAACGACGACCCTCCGGTGCTGTCGGTCTGGAATGACAGGCGAGTGCCGTTTTCGATATGCAGGTCAGGCATTATGTAGGCCAGCAGCGAACGTATGTCTGCAACCCTGAGGTCGAGGTCGTAGTTTCCTCCCGAATAGTTGAGGCCTTTCTGCTCTCCCTTGAGCAGATTGTCGAGCTTGTTGTTGAGCAGAGCATATTTTGCATCATTGACCATGTCCGAAACCGAGGTCGTTCCGGTCAGCCTGCCGTTGAGGAAAGAAGAGTTGAACGTAAGTTTCTGGTTATTGGGGAGTAGGCTGGCGTTCAGCTGTATGTCGCCCAGATCGTGCAACCCTGTGGCATTCGTGCAGTCCAGGTCGTTTATGTAGATGTCACCCTCAAATGTGTCCTTGCCAGTCTGGAGCACCGAGCCCTTGAGTTTCATTCCGACTATCGATACTTCCTGCTTGTCAAGATTGAGGGCGACGAGGTTGGCCTTGCGAAGGTCCATGTCGACGTCGTAAGTCCTTTGTCCGTCGCGGGCGTTGGAAATGTCTGCCCGCAGGTCGAAATCAAGGTTTGGATCGTCATCCATTGCCAGGATCTGCAATCCTTCGGAATCAAGTTTGCCGGATGCGGTTATTCCTTTGTAGTCGTATTCGTTGAAGTTGAACTTCGAAACATAGAGGGAGTCCAGGTTGAAATAGGATTTCTCCTTGACCGGAGATGCGAATCCGCTCAGGTCCGCGCTGCAGGACAGTTCTCCCATCTTGTCGTTCTGGAGGAATCTGCCAAGGTCGAAGTTGCTGGCATCCATGAAACCGTCCATCGAGAATCCCACGTTCGGCGTGCTCTGGCACAGGAGGTCGACATCTACACGGCCGATGTCTGACGACAGTCCTCCATAAGCCACGAAGTCTGTGAAGAAACCGTCCATGAATCCGGTGAAGTTGAAAGTTGTGCCCGGGGCAAATTTGCTGATGGTGCCTTTCTTCAGGGGCTGCTGCGCCACGCTGGCAATGATTTGTTCAAGGTCGTTGGTCGTGAAATGGCACTTGGAGATATTGGCAGACACAATTGTCTGGTCGGACAGCGGCAGTCCGTTCAGCTGTCCGGACAGTTCGACGTGCGAGGTGCCCGGGCCGTCCACCGTGAAGGACGACAACTTCATGTTTGCGACGGAACCCTTGACCTTGCCGTTCGCTTTCAGCGTCAATGTAAGGTAGTCCAGGGCCGGCAGATAAAGGCCAAGCGACGCCAGGCTCACTTTTGCATCGTTCAGGCTGCAGTCCAGAGAAACCTTGTGAAGGAAATCGGAGAAATCGCTGAAGTCTTCGAACAAGGCATTGGCGTAATCCAGTTTTATGTCCGAGAAATTGTCCAGATATCTGAATTTCTCCAGATGAATGCCGGCGGCGTCCAGCGCAGCCTTGAACTTCAGGTCCTCGATCCTGAGGCCGCGGCTTTCGTCGAGGGTTATGCCGTTCACGTTGGCCGAGACGCTTCGGTTGCGCAGGTTGTATTTTATGTCGGATATATCGACGTTAAGGTTTTTGACGTGGAGGTCTTTCCAGTCAATGGTGCGTTCGCCAAGCTCCAGTTTCTTGATTCCGGGCTTGTCTGGAGTGTGCCTGACAAGGTTGACCTCGGTATTGTTGAGCTTGATGTTGCGCACATCCACGAGCACATTGTCGAAATACGCGAGAATGCCTTTGGAGGATGTGTCGCGCTCCTGTTCTTTTGGAGGAAATATCTTCGCCAGGTTGAGGGTCCCTTCTTCGTCAACTTCAAAGTTGAGAAGGGCGTCGCTCAGTTCGAGCTTGTTGACGGTTACGTGGCCGGTGATGGCCTTGAGCAGCTTGACATTGAGCGAAAGTTTGCCAAGATAGGCGACAGTGTCCTGGGCTTCGTCTTTCAGCACGGCATCCTTGATGATTATGCGATCGAAAAGCTGGTAGTATACCTCGCCGAAATCAATGCTGCCATTGATGTCTTCCGAGATGCTTTTCGATATGGTCTTGCAGATACGGTTTTGCACTCCGGGCAGCTGCAAAGCCACCACAGCCACCACCGGCAGAAGCACCAGCAGGCAGAGAAGGCCAAGTAATATTTTGCGCAAAACTTTCATCAATCTAACAAAGATACACTTTTAATTTGATACCTTTGCACGTCTGGAGGCTAATCTGATGGGAAAAAGGACAATAATTCTTGGTATAGAGTCATCTTGCGACGACACTTCTGCCGCCGTCCTCGCCGACCGCTGTCTGCTGTCGAACGTAATGGCTTCCCAAAAGGTTCACGAGCAGTATGGAGGAGTGGTTCCGGAGCTTGCCTCAAGAGCCCATCAGCAGAACATCGTTCCTGTGGTGGACCAGGCCCTTAAACAGGCCGGTGTGGCTATGGATGATGTGGATGCGATTGCCTTTACGAGAGGCCCGGGTCTGCTGGGATCCCTTCTTGTCGGGGTGTCCTTCGCCAAAGGACTTGCTCTTTCGTCAGGCAAACCGCTTATCGAAGTAAACCACCTTCAGGGACATATCCTTTCACATTTCGTAATGGAAGAAGGCAAGCCTCACCGTGAGCCTAAGTTCCCCTTCCTTGCCTTGCTGGTCTCAGGAGGCCATACGCAGATAGTGAAGGTCAATGACTATCTTGATTTCGAAGTGCTTGGCCGCACGATCGACGATGCAGTGGGAGAGGCTTTCGACAAGTGCGCGAAGCTGCTTGGGCTGGGCTATCCGGGAGGACCGGTGATAGACCGTCTTGCCAAGGAGGGCGATGCAGCCCGTTTCCGTTTTGCAAAACCTAACGTGCCTGGTCTGGATTACAGCTTCAGCGGAATCAAGACATCACTGCTGTATTTCCTGCGGGACGAAGTGGCCAAGGATCCTGATTTTGTGGAGAAGAACAAGGCGGACCTCTGTGCAAGTTTCCAGAAAGACCTGATTGACATCCTTATGAAAAAACTCCTGCTGGCGGTCAAACAGACTTCAATCCGTCAGATCGTCATCGGCGGAGGAGTTTCTGCAAACAGCGGTTTGAGAAACCGCATCGAGGAGGAAGGCCGCCGCAGAGGGTGGACCACCTTTCTTCCTGAACTGCGATTCACAACCGACAATGCCGCAATGATAGCCGTGGTCGGCCACTTCAAGTACGAAAAAGGGCTGTTCACTCCTCTGGATGTGGCTCCCGTATCGCGTGCGGCCGATCTCAATATGAAATGATATGAAAGAGTTCGAGCAGACGTTCGACATTCTTCACACGCCCTCTGAAGAAGAACTTCTCAAGGCAGCGTCAGTTGCCTGCGGTGTCCCTGCATCGAAAGTGCGGCAGTGCGTCGTGCTGCGCCGCTCCCTAGATGCCAGAAGCCGTCCCGTGTACCGTTACAGGCTGCGTGCGTTCTTGGATGGCGACGATGCTCCGAAAGAGTATGTCTTTGACTATAAGGATGTCCAGGCTGCACCTGAAGTCATAGTGATAGGAGGCGGACCTGCCGGGACCTTCGCTTCGCTGAAACTTCTTGAAAAGGGTTTGAAGCCAGTCATCCTGGAAAGGGGAAAGGATGTCCACAGCCGCAAGGTCGACATATCTGCAATCGTACGCGAGGGCGTTGTAAACGCTGACTCGAATTACTGCTTCGGAGAAGGCGGAGCAGGTACATTCTCGGACGGCAAGCTCTATACCCGTTCGTCAAAGAGGGGAGACATACAGGAGGTCCTGCGCCAGCTGGTTGCATTCGGGGCCCAGGAATCCATATTGACAGATGCCCATCCCCATATAGGCAGCGACGTTTTGCCGAGGGTGATGGAGAGCATACGCAACTGCATTACCTTCCACGGAGGAGAATATCATTTCGGCTCGAAAGTGGTGGATATGACGCCGCCTTCGTCGAAAGACGGCAAGTGGAAAGTGCTTTGTGCAGACGGATGCTGCTACACTGCATCTGCCGTGGTCCTTGCCACAGGCCATTCGGCCAGGGATATATATGAACTGTTCGCTGCCAAGGGCTGGGAACTGCAGGCCAAGGGATTCGCTCTCGGTGTAAGGGTCGAGCATCCACAGCACCTTATTGACGAGATACAATACCATAGACGCTGGCAGCCCGGTTATCCCCATGCTGAATATGCCTTGGTGGAGCAGGTTGAAGGCCGTGGAGTGTTCTCGTTCTGTATGTGCCCTGGTGGAGTTCTCGTGCCGTCCACTACCGAAAGCAATGCTGTCGTGCTCAACGGAATGTCTCCATCGACCCGTTCGGGCAAGAAGGCCAATGCCGGAATAGTATGCTCTGTGGAGCCCCAGGATGTGGCCGGTTTTGAGAAATATGGCCCGCTGGCACTGTTGGAGTTCCAGAAATCGGTGGAGCAGAGGATGTATGACAATTCCTCAAGTTTCCGCGCACCCGCCCAGAGGATGACGGATTTCTGCAGAGGCAAACTGTCAGCGTCGCTCCCTGCGTGTTCATATGCTCCAGGAACAGATTCAGCGGCATTGACGGAACTTCTGCCGGATTTCGTCGCATCCAGGCTTCGCAAGGCTTTCCCTCTGTTCGACCGCAAGATGCACGGATTCTACACCCAGGAGGCTCTGGTGCTCGGCGTAGAGTCGCGCACATCTTCTCCCGTCCGCATCCCCCGCGACGAAACCACTCTTTGCCACATAACGCTCGACGGCCTCTATCCATGTGGCGAGGGCGCCGGCTATGCAGGTGGCATAGTGTCCAGCGCCCTCGACGGTATTGCTGTCGCAAATGCTATTTGCAGTCGCAACCTTCTTTAGCGCAATCTCCATCACCGCAGTCGCCGCCGCAGGAACTGCAGCTGCCTGAGCAGGATTTGTTGCGTTCTCCGAACAGTCCGTTCTTGAGTTCTTCTTCGGTCGCGTCGCGTACGAGTTCAACCTTTCCTGTGAAATGCAGGTCCTTGCCTGCCATAGGGTGGTTGAAGTCCATCTTTACAGTGTCAGCTCCTACAGAAATGACGGTGCCGTGGATGACGCCCTGTGCGCTCATCATAGGGATGGAGCGTCCTGGCTGGACGTATGCCTCCTGGAATACGCCGTCTACTTCGAAGGCGCTCTTGGGAAGGTCTATTATCGCAGCGGGATTCACAAGGCCGTAGCCCTGCTCGGCGGTGAGCATGAATTCGAAATTGTCACCGACCTGTTTGCCTGCTATGTTCTCTTCGAACTTGGGAAGCAGATAACCCATTCCGAAAATGAACTGCAGGGGCTTGTCTGCGGTTGCTCTGTCTGCTATCTCTCCGTCCACCTTCAGCTGATAGGTTAGATGAACTACTTTGTTGTCTTCAATTTTCATTATCGTGTAGTTATTGTTTGTCTGGAATAATGTCCGGCAAATATATAACTTTGTAACTATGCAGACAAATCAGGTACAGAAGGTTCTGGACTTTTGCCGCGAGGCGGGGGCCAGCGACGCCAGGGTAATCTACAACGTAAGCGACCAGACTGCCGTGTCGCTGTACAACAGCGAAGTCGACAAGATCCACAATGCCAGTGACTGTTCGGTGTTCCTGCAATTGTTCGTTGACGGCCGCTACGGCACTTTCTCGACCAATATGCTGGATGACGACAGCCTGAGGGAGTTCATAGGCAATGCGGTCAGGCTGACGAAACTGCTTGAGAAAGACGAGTGCCGGCATCTTGCTCCCCAGCAGCTTTGCTACAAGGGCGGTGGCGATCTTGAACTTCTGGATCCTGCCGCAGGAAACGTCACGGCCGAGCAGGGCAAGGCTCTGGCGCTGCAGGTTGCAGGAGACTTGTGCAGCCACATCGACGGCGGCCCGTTGCAGTCTTGCGAGACTGAGTTCGGGTGTTCAGTGGAGAGCGAAGTTCTTGCGGACACGGCTGGATTCTTTCAGACGAGGGATGCATCTTTCTTCACCCTGTCGGCTGGCTGTTCATTCCTTGACAAGGACGGCAGCCGGCCTCAGAGCTGGTGGCCCGATGCGAATGTCTTTTATTCCAAGCTTGACTGGAAGCGTTGTGCACAGACTGCTTATGGCAGGGGGATGGAGCGGCTTGGAGCCAGGCGCATCAATGCCGGAAGATACAATGTGGTGGTGGAGAACGGCTCGGTCGCCAAATTCGTGTCGCCGCTGCTCTCGGCCCTCAGCGGAGCCGCACTGCAGCAGAACAATTCTTTCCTTCTGGATTCGCTTGGCAAGAAATTGTTTTCAGAGAGGCTTACTTTGGTTGACAATCCACACAAGCACTCAACGTTCGGAGCCAGGTTCTATGATGGGGAGGGGCTTGCGACGATAAAATGCAATGTGATTGACGAGGGGGAGATAGGCCGTTATTTTCTCAACAGTTATTATGCCGACAAACTGAAGATGGAGCCTACGATAGATGCTGTCTCCATTGTCGAGATGGTGCCCGATGCTGGCGATATGGCTTCGCAGATGGCTTCGCTTGGCAAGGGGGTGCTGATCACGGGTTTCAACGGCGGCAACCACAATCCCATTACGGGCGATTTTTCATATGGCATCGAGGGCTTCTGGTTCGAGAACGGAAAAAAGCAGTTCCCCATACACGAGATGAATGTCACCGGCAATTATCTTGACCTCTGGAACCGTCTGGCCGCTGTCGGCAACGACCCGCTCACGCTGTTCTCGATGCAGCTCCCTTCAGTTTCTTTCGAAGGGCTGTCTCTTACGTAAAAAAAGAGACCGACGAATCGTCGGCCTCTTCTATCGTAGGTTTGAGTAGTCTTGTTATTTCTGATTCCTCTTGCCGTAGCGGTTGTAGAATTTATCTACGCGACCGGCTGTGTCGACAAGTTTCATCTTACCAGTATAGAACGGGTGAGAAGTGTTTGAGATCTCGACCTTTACCACCGGATACTCGACACCGTCGATTTCGATGGTCTCTTTGGTATTGGCGCATGAGCGAGTAAGGAACACGTGATCATTCGACATGTCCTTGAAAGCAACAAGACGGTAACTTTCGGGATGAATTCCTTTTTTCATGACTTATGTGTTAAATATTAAAATTCTTTTGGGGACGCAAAGATACAAACATTCTCAAATCTTGCAAATCATTTCTTATCATTTTGTACCTTAGCGATTCAGATAACTGAACGAGATGACTCTTATCAAATCCATATCAGGCATACGGGGCACCATAGGCGGTGCTTGCGGCGATGCCCTTACTCCGCTCGATATTGTCAAATTCACTGCAGCCTATGTCAAATGCCTTCCCAGGAAGGACAAAAAGGCTAAAGTTGTAGTCGGCAGGGATGCGCGCATATCCGGCAGTATGGTGGAGAATCTGGTGTGCGGAACCCTTGTGGGCTGCGGTGCTGACGTAGTCAATATCGGACTGGCGACTACGCCTACCACCGAACTGGCCGTAATGGGGGAAAAGGCTGACGGAGGCATCATTATCACGGCCAGCCACAATCCCGAGCAGTGGAATGCCCTCAAGCTGCTTAACGGTGACGGTGAGTTCCTTTCGGCAGAAAGGGGAGCTGAAGTTCTTGAAACTGCGGCAAATGAGGATTTCGATTTCGCAGAGGTACGCTCTCTTGGCACAGTGACCAGGAAGGATTATACGGACATACATATCGAGCAGGTAATTTCCAATCCTTTGGTGGACAGGGAAGCAATTCGCAAAGCTCACTTCAAGGTGGTTCTGGACCCCATCAATTCTGTCGGCGCATTGGTGATGCCGAGACTGCTTGAAAAGCTTGGGGTGGAGTGCATAACCATCAACGGCGAGCCTGACGGCCGCTTCGCCCATAATCCCGAACCGCTGCCTGCAAACCTTGTCGGGCTGAGCCAGACTGTGTGCTGCGAGCACGCCGACCTGGGCATTTCCGTCGATCCGGACGTGGACCGTCTCGCCTTTATCTGCGAAGACGGTGAGCCTTTCGGAGAGGAATATACCCTCGTGTGCGTCGCCGACTATGTTCTGAGCCACAAGAAGGGCCCGACCTGTTCCAACATATCATCTTCAAGAGCTCTCAGGGATGTCACGGAATCTCACGGCTGCCGGTATTTCACTGCCGCTGTGGGAGAGGTGAACGTAACTACGAAGATGCGCGAGGTCGGGGCTGTCATAGGAGGTGAGGGCAATGGAGGCGTCATATTCCCCGAACTGCACTATGGCCGCGACGCTCTTGTCGGAACGGCCCTTTTCCTCAGCAACCTGGCTCAGAAAGGCATCAGCGCCTCGAACCTGCGCAAGACATATCCGGACTACTTCATCGCCAAGAAGAAGATATCACTCACCGATCCTTCTCAGGCTGACAGGATATTCGATGCGTTGAAGGTGAAATATGCCGACGAGAAAATCAACACGATGGACGGAGTGAGAGTCGATTTCGAGAAGGAGCGCAAGTGGGTTATTCTCCGCAAGTCCAACACCGAGCCGATAATACGCATCTATGCCGAGGCTCCTGCCCGCAGGCAGGCGGAGGCCCTTGCCGACGAAGTCATTGAAATAGCCGATAATTGCTGACAGTATGTTCTCTTTCCGTACATCATCGCTTTTTGAACAGCAGGACCGGGCGCTGGCGCACGGCAGGCTGGCTGTGCTTGAGAGCCCTACGGCCTGGTATCCCGAGATAGAAAGCTACCTGTGGGAAATTCTCGCAGGCAGGGGAAGGGATGTCGTGCTGATCTCGGAGGACAGCCTCGATACTGACACTCTTGCCGCGGAGAATGCGGATGCGCTGATTATAGAAAGGCAGGGGACTGGCGACTGCTTCGATCCTTTCTACGGAAAGCTGTTCAACTTCTTCCGTCAGTGCAAGGAGACCGGATGCGATGTGCCTGTCTACATTATGGACCGCCCGAATCCCTGCGGCAGGTCTGTCGAAGGCAGTTTCAAATACGGAATGTGCCACAAGCACGGAATGACGATAGCCGAAATGGCCAATATGTTCTTCACGGACCTGGGCTGCAAATTCCCCCTTCACGTGATCTCGGCCGACGCTACGATGGCCGGAAGGGAATTGCTGGCATGGAGCATTCCTGCCTCTGATGACTTCTCGGGTTATTTCACGGCATACTTCCGTGCAGGCCAGTATCTTTGGAACGCCACCAATGTCAGTTGCGGTGTCGGCACCAGCAGGCCATATGAATTGTTCGGGGCTCCGTTCCTGAAGGATTTCGATTCTGTGGAGGCGGCCTACAACAAGGGAGTGTTTATGCGAAGGGCGTCATTCACTCCGCGCTATGGCCTGTATGCCGGAGAACAGTGTTTTGGCTACCAGCTGCTTGCCAATCCCACCGAGCCCTACAACAGCGTGCTGCATGCGGTGCGTCTCATCAAGCTTGTGAAAGACAGTTGCGGTGAGTTCACGTTGAACGATGATGCTGAGGATATTTTCGGCGAGCCGCTGATCGGTGCTTATTTCAATGACGAATGCAGCTGGGAAGACCTCAAGGAGCAGATCAAGCAGCAGGAACAGCGCTGGCTGCGCAAGGCGAAGAAGTATCTGCTCTATCCTGAACCGCTTACTCGCATTAAATAAAGACCGGCCCTCTTATGGGCTTACGCTTCCGCGGCAGCTTGCCTCTTCGAGGACTCCGCTCGCTTATGCTCGCTCCGGCCCTCCCATTGTCTGCATCGTCATCGCTACGCGATAACTCGCATCCAAAGGGCCCCTCCCACTACTCCAGTCCGTGGGTGGACAGGCCTCTCAGAGGCAACTGCTGCTTGCAGCGTTAAACTAGAGGCCTCCGACGGACAGCTGGCGGACAAGGACGGTGGGCATTCCGCAGCTTACCGGGCAGTACTGCTCCTTGCCGCAGGTCCACTTGCCGTTGTCGATGATGCAGTCCGATGCTACGGCGACTATGTCCGACAGGGCTTGTGGACCGTTGCCTATTACATTGATGTCTTTCAATGGCTGAGTGAGCCGGCCGTTTTCGATGAGCCAGCCGCTCTTTACGTAGAAAGTGAAGTCGCCCGCACCAATCTGTACCTGCCCGTTGGAGAAGGTGTCGAGATACACACCGTTTTTCACGGATGCAATGATGTCTTCTTTCGTTGAGTCGCCGTTCTCCATATAGGTGGCGCGCATCCTCGGAATAGGGTTGAAGCGGAACGATTCACGGCGGCCGTTGCCGGTCGGGGTCACGCCGTAATGCCTGGCGCTGACGCGGTCGTGGAGGAATGAAGTGAGGATGCCGTCTTTCACCATATAGGTCTTCTGTGACGGCACGCCTTCGTCGTCTATGTTGATGCTCCCTCGGTTGAAAGGGATGGTGCCGTCATCCACCACTGAGATCTTTTCGTTGCATATCTTTTTTCCGAGGCTGTCGGTGAAGATGGATGTGCCCTTGCGGATGAAATCCGCCTCGAATGCGTGGCCTATTGCCTCGTGCAGCAGAATGCCTGAACCTCCTGCTCCCATCACCACCGGCATCGTGCCACCTTTGACAGTACCTGCAGTGAACAGCATAGAACAGCGACCGACCACTTCCCTGGCCGTCTCTGCCATCAGGCTGTCGGTCAGGAATTCGCTGCCCATACGGAAACTCCTGGAAAATGAGGCGGTCTCCCTGCGGCTTCCTTCTTTGGCGACTACGCTGACACCAAGCGATGACATCGGGCCGCAGTCTTCGGCCAGCTCGCCAAGTGAATTGAAGAACAGGATCCTTTCGAAAGAACTGGTAAGCGACTCCATTACATTTGTAATGCGGCCGTCAAGTCCGTATATGGAATCGTTCATCCGTTGAAGAAAGTCTATCCTGCTGGAGGTTTCGCAGTCTTTCCAACTGTCCTGCGAAGGATAGTAGCTGCCGTGACTTACTTCAGTGACACCGACCGGACAGGGAGCCTGCACCCGGCCGTCGGCAATAGTGGCCGCTGTCTGGGCGGCTTTCACCATCTTGTCCCACTGTGTGCTCTCTGAGTATGCGTAGCCGGTCTGTTCTCCCTTGAGGACACGGATGCCGACACCATAGTCAACGTGTTGTCCCACCGAACTGACTTTGCGGTCCTTGAACTGCATTTCGTCCAGCGAACTGTATTCGAAGAAGATGTCGGCATAGTCGCCGCCGTGGCTCATCGCGATGGCGATGAGTCTTTGCAGCATTTCTATATCTACATTGAAAAAGTCCATCCTATCGATACTGAAAAGGGCTGACTCTTGGGTCAGTCCTTTCCGGTTGGCAGAGTTTTACTTGTTTTCCAGTTTACTCGCATCTACCTGTACCACGTTTCCTTTGTTCGAGAAAGCGAGAGGTTCGTTTTTCCGCTTTTTCTGCTCGACCAGTTTGTCGAACGTGATATCCAGCCCTTTGAGAAGGTTCTCTCTAAGCTGTCTCGTTTCTTGTTCGCTCATAGTTGATAAGCAGATTGTAAATGGTTTTGTTGTGAAGTTTAGTACTTACGTCTTTACCGCCTTCGGCAATCATTGCACTCGGCGTGTTGGAGTTATCCACGATCATCCAGTAATCCACAGCGGGGATGTACAACTCGAACAGGTTTGTTATTCCCATATGGTACCTTCTCAGGATTGTCCTTTCCGGAACGTTGTGGCCACCGGACGCGACCCTGAGTTTGACCCTTTGCAGGGCAAGCTCAGGAACATTCAGCCAGAAGAAGATGAGGGTCACAACATAACCGCTCATCTGGGCTTCCTTTATGATTTTTATCAGCGTCCTGGTTGCCAGCGTCGTCTCTATTCCGAAATCAGCGCCTTGCTCTATCAGCTCGTGCATCCGCTCAAGCATGATCCTGCTCGCCCTGATGGCTGCAGACTCCGGGTTGTCGGGAGAGAGCCTCATCGCGATTTCGTCGGAATTGACAAAATCGTGGCAGTTGAACATATCAGGGAGAATGGTATACGAGGCAGTGGTTTTCCCTGCTCCGTTACATCCTCCTATGATATATATCTTCGGCATTCAGCCTTAGATCATAAGAGCTGCTACCAGCGCAAGGATGGCATAGAACTCAGGAAGGGCGGCGTAGATCATCGTGTTGGTCATAACGTCGTGTCCCTGAGAGATGCCGATGATACCATTGGCGCAAAGTTTGCCCTGACGGATGGCAGAGAACAGGCAGACGACACCCACGCCGAGACCTACTGCAAACAGCTTGAAGCCGTCGGCGGCGAAGTCCTTGCTGATCCACATCAGGAAGGCTACGAAGCCGTACAGACCCTGTGTGGCGGGCATGGCTGAAAGCACCATGTATTGAGACGATTTATCAGGATTTTTCTTTAACGCTCCTTCAGCTGCGTTTCCTGCAATAGTAGTTCCGATACTACTTCCGATTCCGGCCAATGCAAGCATCAGTCCGAATCCAAGATAACCAAGTATTAATTGAAGCATGATTTAATGATTTAATATGTTATTGTTTTTTTACTGCCAATGGTTTGTAAAGTTTTCCCTTGCCCTCGTAGCCGGAATTCTTGAAGTATTCCACGAAAGTCAGACGCAAGGGGTGTACGAATGCTCCCAGACAGGACATCGCAAGGTTCAGTGCGTGGCCTATCACGAGAATCAGGATCAGTACGAGGTAATTGACTCCGGGAACGGGCATCCCGTTGAACGCCATCATTCCCAGGTCGTTGAACGCACCTCCGAGCATGCCGCCGGCTAGACCGAGGGCATAGAGACGGATGTAGCTGAGCACGTCGCCGAGGATTCCGGTAACCTTGTTGTAGGTGTCCCACAAGCCCGCTCCCACATTGAGGAGGGGATTCCTGCCGGGTGTGTTGAAGATGAAAATTCCGAGTGCGGAAATGACGCCTACAACGATTACCGCCCACTTGGTGACTTCAGAAGGCATCACCTTGAGCAGCGACAGCGCGGCGATGACTATTCCTCCGATGATCAGGAGTACCCATCCCCAGGTGCTGACGGCCTGTCTGAAACCGTAGGCCTGGGTATAGACGATTCCCTTGATGATCATCGCCAGGATAATGTGGAACACACCGATGCCCAGTGCTAGCACCATCTGCGTGTCGTAACCCATTATTTTGCCGTGGAATATGAATTTCTTCAGTGGCTCCGGGAACCAGGCGGCATCGTAGAGGCTGATGCCGAAGAACGTGCCCAGGAAGAAACCTATTATCAATGTGGCGACACCCAGAGTGGTGACCAGCGGACCGAGCTTGGCCATGCCCATCTTCGAGCGTCCGAGCAGGATGCCGATGAGTATCAGCAGGATGCCATATCCAGCATCGCCCATGCACATCGCGAAGAATAGCATGAAGAACGGACCGAGGATGGGGGTGGGGTCAAACTCGTTGTAGTCAGGCATTCCGTACATTCCGGTGAGCACCTCGAACATCTTCGCGAACTTGTTGTTGCGGAGTTTGATGGGAGGGTTGTCTTCGACCTTCGCCCTGCCGGAAAGATAGACTACCGGCGCCTCGTCAAGAAACGCCTTCACGGTCTCGTCGGCATCAGTAGGGGCGAACCCCTCGATTATTGACAGGACGTCTTCGGCTTCCTTCCTGGTGGAATTGGACGCAAAATAAAGGTCGAGCTGTTCGGCGAGCTTCTGCTGCTCGTCTTCCAGCATAGGTGTGCAGGCGGCAAGGGCCGCCAGCTCCTGTCTTGCCTCTTCTATGTTCTTCTCAAGCCCTTTGGCCTCATCCTCGTAGGCTTTGGCTGACTTTTCCGGGAAATCGCATTCCGAATAGGGGAAATCAAATGTTTCACCCTTTGTCTGGAGGGCTATCAGATATACGGAGTCGTCGTCGCTCGCAATAACCTCGCAGGGATATTCGGCGAGCAGACTTTCGTCAAATTTCTTGTTCTTGAGATGATAGAAGCGGGGAATGAACCCGAGCTTGTCCAGACGGTCGATGTCTGCGCTGTTGAATTCACCCCACACTGCTGCACGCTTCGCCAGGGTGCGGCAGTCCTTGAGGGATACCTCCAGCTCCTTTATCTCTTCGAGCTTGCTTTCAGCACTTCGAAGTACTTCGGCTGCGGAAGCCAGGGATGCGGCCGGAATATTTCCTTCCGGATCCGCGTAACCCTTCAGGGCCTTGCAAATCTTGTTATACTGCTGTATTTGGACGAACTTGTCTCCAGAATCCTTGTCAAAGGGTTTCTGCTTGCGTGTGACGTCCACCAGTCCCAGATTCTGAAGGTCGGAGAGGAAACTGTCCACCTCCCCGCTCATGAGGATGATGGAGTATTTTGTCATTTGTGTGATCATTGTTCTTTCTCCTCCTCTTCTTCTATCTGGTGACGGCTCTTGACGATCTTCTGGGAAGCCTTGGAAAGGTTTTCCTCATCCTCCATATATCTCTTGATCTTTCTGATGGCTTCCTTGTATCCGGGAATCTGAACCTTTTCGTACAGGTTCACCTTCTGGGTCGTTTTCTTGCGCTGGAAATCGAGGATGCGAGCCTTTTCGATGCAGACCTCGCTCTCGATGCCCAGCTGTGCAAGCCTCTTGAGTATTTCCACACCCTCCGTATACCACATCGGCTTTGAGAAAGTGTTGAAAGGCTTGACACTGTAAATGACCTCTTTGAGCTCCGGAGTCTTGATTCCGGCAACTTTCACGGTTTCAAGGATGACGTCGTCGACGCTGATCAGGTTGGGTTCGAATTCGTTCCACAACCCGGACATATAACTATAGCTTTGCAAAGCCTCTTCCAATTCTTCTTGAAGCTGCTGCGAACGGTCCTTCGCCAGCTTTGCCATAACCCTCAGGGCAGATTCCTTGTTCTTAAGGGTAGGCAAGGCCCGCAGACGAACCTTCAACTGCTTGTTGAGCTCGTTCATTGAAGTCTTGTTGAATTGGAATTTTATGGCCATTGATGCTACTTATTATCTTTCCAGTATTTCTCTATGAGTGAGTCACGAAGACCGGTCTCGGCCTTGGTGAAATATTTCGAGAACAGCTCCCATCCGGTGTCGAGCATCTCTGTGATGGAGATGTTGACGTCGATGGCCAGGAGCCTGTTGGAATACTCCTTGGCGTAGTCCAGGCAGCGCAGGTCGTAGTCGCTCAGGTCAAAACCGTTCTCGAGTTTGGTCTTCGCGTTGGATGCGTCTGCATAAAGACGTACTGCCGTGTTCATCACCTGGCTGTGGTCCTCGCGGGTCTGCTTGTTGATCACAAGCTGTTTCAGACGTGACAGGCTGCGGAACGGGTCGACGATGACCTTTCCGGTGTCAGTGTCCGTGCGCAGGAACAACTGGCCCTCGGTGATGTAACCGGTGTTGTCAGGGATGGCGTGGGTGATGTCTCCGTCATTCAGCGTAGTAACCGCAATGATGGTGATGGAACCGCCGCTGGGCAGCTGCACGGCCTTCTCGTAGATCTTTGCAAGGTCTGAGTACAGTGAGCCGGGCATTGAGTCCTTCGAAGGAATCTGGTCCATACGGTTCGACACGATACTCAGGGCGTCGGCGTATAGGGTCATGTCGGTGAGGAGCACGAGCACTTTCTCATTCTTGTCGACAGCGAAATACTCTGCTGCCGTAAGTGCCATGTCGGGAACCAGCAGACGCTCTACCGGGGGTTCGTCGGTCGTGTTGACGAAGCAGACGATCCTGTTGAGGGCGCCTGCATTCTCGAATGCCTGACGGAAATAGAGGTAGTCGTCGTTGCTGAGGCCCATTCCGCCGAGGATGATCTTGTCGACGTCGGCACGGAGGGCTACCTGTGCCATAACCTGGTTGTACGGCTGGTCAGGGTCGGCGAAGAACGGAATCTTCTGTCCTGACACAAGCGTGTTGTTGAGGTCGATGCCGGCAATACCTGTCGGAATCAACTGGCTGGGCTGCTCCCTCTTGTAGGGGTTCACTGACGGACCGCCGATCTGACGGCGTTCTCCCTCAACGGCGGGGCCGTCGTCGATGGGCTCGCCATATGCGTTGAAGAAACGTCCTGCAAGTTCGTCGCTGACATTCAGTGTCGGGGGTTCGCCCTGGAATACTACTTCAGCGTTGGTAGGAATGCCTTCCGTACCTGCGAATACCTGAAGGGTTATTAGGTCGCCCTTGATCTTTACGACCTGGGCTGCACGGCCGGCAACTGTAGCTAGCTCGTCGTTGCTGACACCGCTGGCCTTGAGGGTAACCGTAGCTTTCGTGATAGCTTCAAGCTGCGTGTAAATTCTCCTGTAAGGGTTAGTTGTTGCCATTGCCTATAATGTTTTTAACCTGTTCAAAATATTTGAAGAACTGATCGCTCTTGTATTCAGAATAGTTCATCTGCTTGAATGCGTTGATGAGCTCCTTGTAGAAGTTGCGGCAGTCCTCGAAATTGTCGAAATTGAACTCCATGTCACAGATGTTCAGCACTTCCTTGAGCATGAACTCCTGGCGGTCCATAGGGGTGACACAGTCAATCTTGTCGAAGGCGTCCTGCTGGAGGATCACGAAGTCGATGAGTTCAGATTTCCAGAAAGCCTCGTGATAGCTGATGGGCACGCCGTCGTCACCGAGGATGTTGATCTGCTCAGACATCTCTTTACCGCGGCGGACAATGTTCTTGGCCTTGAAAACGTTCTCGACCCAGTGCGGGTCGACTCTCTCGTTGAGGTAGTCGACGATCTCAGGGTATTCAAGATATTTGGAGTATGAATCCAGCGGGTCTACGGCAGGGTAGCGCTTGCTGTCGGCACGGGCCTGGGCGAGTGCGTAGAAGCACCTTGCGGCTTTCTTGGTGGATTCGGTCACAGGCTCTTTGAGGTTACCGCCGGCAGGGGATACGGTTCCGATGAAGGTGACCGAACCAGTCTTGCCGTTGCGCAGGTTTACGATGCCGGCGCGGGCGTAGAAGCTTGAGATGATGGCTGACAGGTCGACAGGGAATGCGTCGGCACCGGGGAGTTCCTCCATACGGTTGGACATTTCCCTGAGGGCCTGGGCCCAGCGGGAAGTAGAGTCGGCCAGAAGCAGAACCTTCATTCCCATTGCGCGGTAGTATTCGCAGATGGTCATCGCAGTGTAGACGGATGCCTCACGTGCGGCGACGGGCATGTTAGAAGTGTTGCAGATGATGGCGGTACGCTCCATCAGCATTCGTCCTGTGTGCGGGTCAACCAGTTCGGGAAATTCCTTGAAGATTTCCACAACCTCGTTGGCACGCTCACCGCAGGCGGCCATCACGATAACCTCCGCGTCTCCCTGCTTGGCGATTGCGTGCTGGAGCACGGTCTTGCCGCAGCCGAAGGGGCCGGGGATGAAGCCTGTTCCGCCTTCAGCTATGGGGTTGAGGGTGTCGATGGTGCGCACGCCTGTCTCCATGATGCGGTAGGGACGGGGTTTCTCGACATATCCGCCAATAGCCACCTTGACAGGCCATTTCTGGACCATAGTGACTTTCACTTCCTCGCCATCTCCGTTGATGAGGACGGCAATGGTGTCGTCAATCTTATATTCTCCCGCAGGAGCCACGCTCTTGACCGTGAATTCTCCCTTGAAAGAGAAAGGAACCATGATTTTATGAGGCAGCCATCCTTCCTTTACCTCTCCGAGCCAGTCGGCGGCATACACTTTGTCGCCGGCCTGAGCTATAGGGGTGAACTCCCATATCTTGGAGTGGTCGAGGGGAGAAGTGTATTCTCCTCTCTTGAGGAAGACGTCTTCCATGGTCTCCAGGTTATTCTGCAAGCCGTCGTAGCTGCTTGAGAGCAGGCCTGGACCGAGGGTGGCTTCCAACATGTGGCCTTCGAACTCCACGCTGTTGCCCTGACGAAGGCCGCGTGTGCTTTCGAAGACTTGCACGAAGGCGTTCTTGCCGGTTACCTTGATGACTTCAGCCATCAGCTTGACACCACCGAGATCGATGTAGCAGATTTCGTTCTCCGCTACGTGCCCGTCATACTCTACGGTGACGAGGTTCGAGATGATGCCGGTAACTATACCTGTTGTTTTTTTCATATATTGTTTTTGTTTTTCGATGTGTTGTACGTGTCGTTGACTTCCTGGACAAACTGGCGGAACAGCTTCTCGCCTGAAGAGCGGTCAAGTTTGTTCCAGCGTGATATGATGTTTGCCTTGGCCAGGAATGCGAGGATGATGTTGAAATCGAGCACGTCGAATACGACTATGTCGGAAATCTTGTTCCACATCAGCATATCCAGTTCCCGCTCCCTCTCCAGGATATTCTTGTTTGCGAATACCTTGAGCAGCGCGGCTTTCTCGTCGAAGTATTCTCCGGTCTCCTCCTTCTTGAGGAAGGCGACTTTTTCGGTGCGGACCTTATGGTCGAAATCGAAGTATTCCCGGATGAAGTCGTTCTTGCATTTGCGGCAGGTGCGATAGAAATGGGGTGTGAGGTTGGTGTCGTCGAAGCCCAGCTCCATCCATTCTATCATCCTGCGGTCCAGAGGCTCGCACAGTTCATAAATGTCATCCCTCACCGAACGGTAGTCGCAGTCTTTCTTTTCGAAATCCAGGGCATAGTCCGGCAGGCTGGCAATTATATAGGGATAATTGTTCATCGGCGCTTATTCTGAGAACAGGATCTTCTTCGCAGCGGGGCGGAGGTATTCGCTGAACATCTTCTCGAAGTCGCCGTCGGCGAAACTGATGAAATATCCGTCGTCTTTGGGAGCGATCTTGAACCCTCCTGAGATGTTCTTTGCATAACTTACGTCGACTCCTGACTTGAGCTCCCTGGCCAGGCCGGCCTGAAGGGCCTTGCCGAGACTCTCTTTCATGCTTTCGGGAAGAATTACGTCAAGACCGGCGGGAGCGATGTCGGCGGCATTGAACGATTTGATGACGGTTTCGATGAGCGGCTTGACGAAGGTTGCGTCCTGCAGGGCACTTTTGACTTCCCCGCCTACCACCTTGGCCATAAGGGTTTTTTCAATCTGCTGCTTGAGGGCGGAGATGGACTGTGTCGATGCCATCTTTACATCGGATGAAACCTTGGATTTCAGGTCTTCAGCGTCTTTGCGGGCCTTGCCTACGATCTGTTCGGCTTCGGCCTGGGCGGCCTCTACTATTTTTGCCGCTTTGGCTTGAGCGTCAGCCAGAAGCTGCTCAGCCTCCTGCTTACCCTTGGACAAACCTTCGTTATAAAGTTTATCGGTCAATTCTTGCAACTTATTCTGCATTTTATCGAAATTTTGGATGATACCTTGCAAAACTAATTAAAAAAATTGCAGATATCAATTGTTTTGAGATAATTTTGCGGCGATTTTTGGGGCATGTGACAATGCCTTGAGAAATAGTAAAAAATGGTCAAAAACATAGTCCTGGATTTCGGTGGTGTCCTTGTAGACTGGAACCCTCATTATCTCTATGATGATGTGTTCGGCAGCAAGCGCAAGGCTGACTGGTTCTTAGACAACATCTGCACTTCGGAATGGAATGCCAGGATGGATGCCGGCGCTTCTTTCCGCAGGGAAGTCGTGCTGCTCCAGCGTAAGTATCCCCAGTGGGCTGCCGAAATAGAACTTTATGACACCGGGTGGTGGCGTATGATGCGCGATGCGATTCCCGGAATGTACGCACTTGTCAGCGAGCTTAAGGAAACAGGTCACGCCGTTTACGGCCTGAGCAACTGGAACGACAAGAAGTTCCGCACATACGTGCAGTCATCCTATCCGGTATTCAACCTTCTTGATGGAATGGTGATATCCGGAGAAGAGAAAGTGGTCAAGCCTGACGAGAGAATATACCGGATCCTTCTCGACCGCTATGGGCTCAAGGCCGAAGAGAGTCTGTTCGTGGACGATAATCCGGACAATGTCGCGGCTGCCTCGAAACTTGGTTTCAAGACTATTCTGTTCGAATCGGCAGACGCCCTCCGCCACGAACTCGTTTCCTATCTGTAATTGTAGTTGCTCCTGAGCGACTCGAAGTTCTCGGGTGCCGAACGCAGTGCCGCATCGTCGGCCATAATGTCGTATCTCGTCAGTGAGAACGGCTTCTCGGCAGAAGGCAGGCTGAAAGCCTTCAACTCCGGAATGTCGAAGAATTCACCGGTTGCGCGTACCACCGCAGTGGTGCCGTTGATCTTGCCCTGCATCGAATAACCTGCGATGTGTGGCGTTGCGATGTCCGCGGCTTCCAGCATTGCGGGGGTGATGTCGGGCTCGTGCCTCCAAACGTCCATCACGACTCCGGCGAAACGGGGCCTGTTCCTCAGGAAAGCTTCTTCCACGATAACTTCGCCTCTGGAAGCGTTTACGAAGATGGCACCGTCCTTCATGCTGTCGAAGAAATGGTCACCGGCGAAGTCCAGGTTGTTCTCGAGCGGGATATGGATGGTGACGATGTCAGAATTCTTCAGCAGGGTGTCGAGGTCCACGAACCCTTTGGGACCTTCAGCCGCCATCCTGGGCGGGTCGTTGCGCAGAACCCTGAATCCGAGTTCTTCGGCCATATTGGCAACCTTGCTTCCCACGTGGCCCACGCCGACGACGCCTATGGTATGTCCGAGCAGGTCGATGTCCTTCATCTCGGAGAGCTTGTAGATGGCTGTGAAGAAATATTCCATCACGGCAGAGCTGTTGCATCCCGGTGCGTTAACCACCTTGATGCCTGCTTTCTGGCACCACGGCATGTCGATGTGGTCGCATCCGATGGTGGCGGTTGCCACCAGTTTGACTTTTGACCCGGACAGCAGAGCTTCGTTGCAGTGGGTGCGTGTGCGGATCAGCAGCACGTCTGCATCTGCCGCCTTTGCACGGTCTATGTCTTTGCCGGGCAAGTATTCAACGTCGAAAAATGGTTCCAAGACGCCCTGGATGTAGGGGATTGCTTTGTCGATGATGGCTTTCATATTATGTGAATATTATTGATTTGACCTGTTCTTTGCCCAGCAGGGCGTTTATGGATTTCATTATCTCGTCCTTGTTGGCTGCAAGATGCATACGGTAGACCGATGAAGATATCTTGCATCTCAAGGTTCCGTCCTTATATGTCACGTTCATTGTCGCGGCTGCGGCGGAACTCCCCACCGTCTGGTTGTAGGCATCCTTTATCCTTGCACCCAGCAGGCCTTTCCCGAGCGTGCTGTTCTCAGGGATGCAGGCATCCAAGATGTCTCCGAGCCGTATGGATTTCTGTCGGATCATTGCATTATCCTCGTATATATGCCGTCTGCTACATCGAACATTGCGCATTCAGCGCTGAGCTCTTTTACTATGTTCCCAAGCCGGACCTTGTTGCTGTCGGTAATGAATATCTGTCCGAAGTCTTCGCCGGAGACGATGGACAGTAAATTTGATACCCTTTCTGAATCCAGCTTGTCGAACACGTCGTCAAGAAGCAGGATGGGAGGGAAGGGGTAGCTTTCTCTCATTATGGAGAACTGAGCCAGTTTGAGGGCGATCAGGAAACTCTTCTGCTGGCCCTGCGAGCCGCACTTGCGCAGCGGGTAGCCGTCGAGCTGAAGCAGTATGTCGTCGTGATGCACACCGGCAGTGGTATATTTCAATATCCTTTCCCTTTCTGCCTCCTTGTGCAGGATGTCTTCAAGCGGACCGTTCTGCAGGTCCGAAACGTACTGCAGTGATACTTTCTCCCTGTCACCGGACAGAAGATGATGGTATTTGTCCACCAGCGGAGTCAGCCTTTCGCAGAGCTCCGACCTTCTGCGGTAGATGTAGTCCGCATATTCTGACAGTCTGGCCGAGAAAACGTCCAGAAGGTCTGCCGGCACGTTCTCCTGCTTGAGCAACTTGTTGCGCTGCATCAGCAGCTGGTTGTAGTCCTGCAGGTTGCGAAGATATTCCTTGTCGGTCTGGGACAGGAACATATTGACGAAGCGGCGGCGTTCTCCGCTTGCGTCGTTCACGAGTGCGGTGTCGGTTGGAGACGACATCACTATTGGAATCAGGCCGATGTGGTCGGAGAACCTCGAGTATTGCTTCTTCCCCCTGCGCACCTGTTTGGGCGCCTGCTTGCTGAGCACCACCGTTATGGTCTCTTCAGTTCCGTCCGCGTTCAGGTATGTGCCCTGCACCGAAGCGGTCTGCTCCCCGTGCCGGAAGGTGAAACGGTCCAGAACGTCGAAATAGCTCTTTGTCATCGACAGGTAGTAGATGGCGTCAAGCAGGTTAGTCTTGCCCTGTCCGTTGTTCCCGTTGATGCAGTTCAGCCCGCTCGAAAACTCGATCTGAGCTTCCGGGATGTTCTTGAAATTGGTAAGGCTGATCCGCTTTAGATACATAGTTGCAAATATAACTATTTGCGAATAGACACGGGCTATTCCTGGCTGCGTCTCCAGGCGAAATATTCATCCAGCACTTTCATCGCGGCCTCCGAAGGAACCGGGGCTTCGTGGCAGCCGCTGCCTGTGAGCACCATCGTCTTCGGGGCATCGTTGCGGAAGCGCGGCCAGGCCGGCAGGCCTTCGCCGTTGGGATCGCCTGTCTTGGCGAAATTGGTCCAGTAGGCCATCATCCATTCTGAAAGGGCCTTGTCGGTGGGCTGGACTTCGTTGGGATTGCCGAAGACATATGCCACATCCTGTCCGTGGGGCGAACCCTGGCCGAAGCGGGGAGAATCGGCTGGATAGTCGGGATGCTGGTCGAAGTAGTAGAGCCATACGCGGCCTTTGCCGGTGCGTTCCTGCAACCTTGCCCAACTCCAGGTCTGCCATCCGAAGGCAGCGTCGCGGGTGAGGTCGCGGGCGGTCTTGCCAACCTTGCCGTCAGCTTCCACGGGGTATGCAGCAAGAAGTGCGTCTGCATAGTCTTCGTAACGGGCGCGAACGGACTCCTCGTGGGTGCCGCCGCCGAATGCGAAGCCGAAGCTCATACCCTCGTCTGAGTTATATCCGATGAGCACGTCCACGTCATTGTATTTGCCGGCTTCATAGAGTTTGAACTGGTCGTCCGGGATTACATAGCCGTCTGTTACAGGCCATCCGCCCGAGCCTCCGAAACCGCCCATGACAGCCTTTGCATCAGCGGCACGAAGTTTTTCGAGGGTATAATTGTCTCCGAAAGCAGCCTTTGCCCAAGATACATTCTCCTGCTGGGCGACAGCGAGGGTCTGCATGTTTTCGCCAGGATAAGACTGGGGATTGGTCGGACCGAATGAGCCGCCGCTCTGGGAAATGGCGCCGCGGAACAGCCCTTTGGCAAGAGGAGATGCGCAGAGCATGCTCACCGAGATGCCGCCGGCAGACTCGCCGAAGATGGTCACCTTCCCGGGGTCGCCGCCGAACTTGGCGATGTTGTCGTGTACCCACTGAAGGCCGGCTATCTGGTCGAGGATGCCGTAGTTGCCGCTCACTCCGTGAGGATCTTCGGCGCTGAGCTCGGGCAGTGACAGGAAGCCCAGCTTGCCTACGCGGTAAGCAACGCTCACCAGGATGACACCCTTGCGCGCCAATGCGGCGCCGTCATAGAGCGAGGTTGCTCCGCCTGCGAATCCGCCGCCGTAGATCCATACCATTACAGGAAGCTTATCCTTCGGGCTCTTTGCGGGCGTCCAGACATTCAGGTAGAGGCAGTCTTCGCTGCAGTTGTCTCCGTTGCCCTGCATAGGGTCGGGCCCAAACTCCTTACACTTAAGCACTCCGTCCCATGCCACTATCGGCTGGGGGGCTTTCCATCTGAGCTCGCCCACCGGCGGCGCGGCGAAAGGAATTCCCTTATATATTGTCATATCGTCCAGGACGACGCCCTGGATCGTACCGCCGGTCACTTTTACCTGACCGGGCACCTGCCTGACGCATGCGCACAGGCAAAGCGCAGCAGCCATTGTGATAAGAATCCGTTTCATAGTTATGTTAAAATCGATATTCCCAAAAATAATCATTTTTTATTTCTAAATTGCCGGACCAAGCGACAATATGATCCATTTCCGACCACTTACAGAAGATGATATAGACAGAATCCGCAATTATGCCTGGGAAGGCGACAGACGTGGATGCGACTTGTCCGTGGCCAATCTCATCGGCTGGCAGTTCCTGTTCAACACCCAGATAGCCGAAGCCGAAGGTCAGTTGGTGTTCCGTCTGCATTTTTTCGGAGACCTGGCCTATATCGTTCCGGTCTTCGACATAGAGGTGATCAAGGCTCTGATGGAAGATTCCGCCTCGCTTGGACAGCCGTTCCTTATGAGCGGAGTCACCGCGCAGATGGCGGAAGCGCTAGAGGCGGCGATGCCCGGAGCGTTCGATGTCGACCAGAACCGTGACTACTCGGACTACGTCTATTTCCGCGAGAGACTGAAGAATCTCAGCGGAAAGAAACTGCAGAGCAAGCGCAACCACATCAACAAGTTCCTGAGCCTGTATCCTCAGTATGAGTACAAGCCGCTGACGAAGGAAATGATTCCAGACTGCCTTCGGCTTGAACGTAAGTGGAAGGCCGGTCAGGATGACGACGAGCAGGCCGACAGCCAGAATATGGAGCTGAGGGCGATGACCCGCGTGTTCCATCGCTGGGACCGGCTCGGTATGATGGGCGGCACCATCTGGGTTGACGGCGATCTGGTGGCCTTCACCTACGGCTGTCCAATCAACCACGACACTTTCGATGTCTGCGTGGAGAAGGCAAACGTGGCTTACGAGGGAGCATATACCATCATCAACCGCGAATTCGTCAGGCATCTGCCAGAGCAGTACAGGTACATCAACCGGGAAGAAGATATGGGAGAGGAAGGGCTCCGCAAGGCAAAGCTCAGCTACCGTCCTGACATCCTGCAGGAGAAACTGCTGGTGAGGGAGAAGTCGCACCTCAGGCAGAGCGAGGACAGCGAGGCCATCAGGCTGGAGTGTGCGCAACTGTGGCGCGATACTTTTCAAGATCCGGAAGAATATGTGCAGACATATTTCTCGAGGATATACCGCAGCGAGGACAATGTCTGCATCAAGAACGGCGGCGAGGTCATTGCCGCCCTGCAGACCATACCTTTCATAATGGCGTGCACGGGTCACGACCTTCCAGTGTCATATATAAGCGGAGTGGCCGTCAAAGATGAATATAGGGGGCAGAACATAGGTGCGGAGCTTATGCACCAGGCACATTACAACCTCTATAACCGCAAGGTGGCATTCGCCGTGCTGATTCCGGCCGAGCCGTGGCTGCGGGATTGGTACGGCAGGCTTGGCTATGCCAGCTGCATCGAATGCGTGACACCTCCGGCAGAAGCCTCTGCGATGAGTTGGGAAGAGTGGGAGGCATACCTGCAGAAGCAGCGATGCTCATTGCTGGCCGGAAGGGAATGGTTCTCAGTCGCGCAGGAAGAACTGCGTCGCAGCGGCGGACAGACACCGGCCCCCGTCACTGGAATGATCAGAATCATCGATGCTTTCCAGGCCTTGCAGCTCTATGCAAGCCTGCATCCGGAAGCCGAACTGAAACTCCGCGTCACCGACGACGACGTCATCCCTGCCAACAACGCCTATTTTACAATCTCTGCAGGCAAGGTCCTCCAGTCCGAAGAACCCGACGAGTCCGCCCATAAAATCACAATCGCATTCCTCGCTGAAATGATCTTCCACGAGATGGATGCGACTATGACCCTAATGCTGAACTGAATCCAGGAGCGCAAACAAAAGGCCCTCCGCATCGTGGCGACAGGGGTGCTGCGCAAGAGACTATTATGCTAGTCTCCCAGCAGCAGCCCCTGAGCCCCAAGGAGGGCCGTTCGTGTATGGTTCAGAACTTATTTCCTGCGTTCTACTTTAACGTTTGCGAGCTTCTCCCAGTACTGGATCACGCCGCAATGGTCGTCATTGACGTGACCGTCGCACTTGCAGGCCTTGAACGCCTCGAGCACCTGAGTCGTGAGCGGAATCGGAGCGTCGATGGCAAGAGCCGCGTCACGCACGTTGAGCAGGTCTTTGGTATGCATCCAGATGGGACCGCCCGGCTTGAAGTTTCGGTCCAGGATCATCGGCATCTTCGCATCCAGTACAGTGCTGCCTGCCAGGCCTCCGCGGATGGCCTTGTAAACCTTCTCCGGATCCACGCCGGCCTTCTCGGCAAACACCATCGCCTCAGACACAGCCGCGAGATGGAGCGCCACCATAATCTGGTTCGCCAGCTTGCAGGTATTTCCGCTGCCGATGTCGCCGACAAGAGTCACGGCATCACCCATAGCCTTGAAAACATCATAGACAGAATCGAAGATCTCCTGCTTGCCGCCGACCATAATCGACATCGTGCCGTCCTTAGCCTTCGGCTCGCCGCCGCTGACCGGAGCGTCGAGCATCTCGACACCCTTTTCAGCCATAATGTCATAGAGCTTCTTGTCGAGTACGGGAGAGATTGAACTCATATCAATATAGATTGAGCCAGGACGGATTCCTTCCAGAATGCCGTTCGCACCGCACACCACAACCTCTACGTGAGGAGAATTGGGCAGCATCGTGATGATGATGTCGCATTTTGAAGCCACCTCGGCAGGAGAGGATGCCGTCTTTGCTCCGAGAGCCGCCAGCTCGGCAACGGGCTCCGGCTTGATGTCATACACTGTGAGGGAAAATCCTCCCTTGAGGAGGTTCTTGGCCATCGGCTTGCCCATTACGCCAAGTCCGATGAGGCCTATCTGTTTGTTCTTGTTGTCCATCGTGATATTAATAATAAAGTGCTACTTCGTTTTTAAGCTGGTTGGCGCTGAGGATATAGTCGACGCCGTCTGCGGTGAATACCTGAGTCTGGGTAGGACCCACTTCGTCTTCCAGAATCTCGTGAGAGAAGCTTCCGTCAGAGAGCCGCTTGTAAAGATTGAGAGTCAGAGGTCCGCGACGGTTGCCGACCACTATTATCGGTTCGCCTTTGAACATTCCGCAGCTCAGGCCGTGTCCGAACCAAAGCTCGTCGGTATAAAGTTTGTCCCATCCCGAACAGTTCTTCTTGTATACATTGAGAGTGTTGCCGTGGAAGGGCTCGATGGTCACAAGTTCGTCCACGCCGTCTCCGTCCAGGTCAATCAGGCCGAATTCGCTGACTTCGTGGTCGAACAGTTGGCGGACTTCCCATTTGCCGTCTTTGCGGACCATATAGAAGACACCTTCTGCTCCCGAGAAGAGGAGGGTGTCATCGCCTGCGATGTTGGCCTTCAGCATGCCGTGATGCCTCCAGATTTTGTCATATATCAGTTCGGGCGTGCCGGGAAGGCCTGCCTCGTCCAGAGGAATCGCATAAAGTTCACCGGCATTGGCCCAGTCCAGGGGATCAGCCTTGAATTTGCTGCAGGAGGCGGCGAAGATCCAGCTTTTGCTGTCCTTGACGAGGATGTCGCAGCGGTGCGCGAAGGGGAGATGCATTATCCTTGAAGTCTCCCATTTGCCGCTTGTGAGGCGATGCATGAAGACACCGGCTTCGAGCCCTTTGAAAGGAGGGAAGAGACCCATTATTGAATAGAACAGGTCGGGATGCCCCGGAGCCGGAACAAAACTCATCACGCCTCCCGGGCATCCGTCAACAAAACTTGAGGCGCCGTCAGGCAGATTGTGCAGAAAAACGGCGGGAGTCGTTTCAGACCCTGCGCCTATGAAAGTCACACCGTCAACCTGGAAAGCATTGGCGGTATAGACTGATTGGATTTCGAGAATAGATTTTTTATTCATTGTTGATTAGCAAAAAATAGCATATAAAAGGCACATAGGCAGCATAGCGGCCAGTCCGCAGAGCAGAGTGCCCAGCGTGTGCAGCTTGTAGCCGGTCTTGAGGCTCATGCCGGACATCTGGGTGACTACCCAGAAGAAACTGTCGTTGACGTGGGCAACGACCATGGCACCGGAACAGAGCGCAGTGACAAGGATGGCTTTTTCCAGCGGAGCTACAAATCCCATCACACCCATCAGCGGAGCGATGATGGATGCAGTAGTGATGATGGCTACAGTCGAAGAACCCTGTGCTGTTTTCAGAGCCGCCGCTATCAGGAAGGGAAGCCAGATGCCCAGGTTAAGGGTTGAGAGAGAGTCCCCAAGCACATCCGCAATGCCAGACTCCCTGAGGATCATTCCAAAAGATCCGCCGGCCGCTGTTATCATTATTATGATGGCGGCTGAAGTGAGCGCCTTGCCCACCCATCCGGTTGACGAAAGCATTTCGCGGTCGAACTTTTTCGGTAGGGTGAAAGCCAGCACCATTCCGAGGAGAAGGGCAGTGACTGGCTCGCCTATGAAGCCGATGATTTTTGCGAATGTTCCCGCTCCGAAAGGTGCGGAAGGGAAGGATGCTATGGATTTGAGGACAATGAGCACGAGCGGAACGATGATCGGCAGGAAAGACCTTGCAGCAGAGGGAGCCTCGGCCACTTTCTTTTCGATATCGGCGTCGGTCTCGTTCGGTGAGGGGTCGATGTATGTGCGGGATGCCCACTTCGTGACGAAGAGCCAGGCCACCAGAAGCGGCAGGATGCTGGCTGCAATGCCGGTGAGGATGACCAGTCCAAGGTCTGCTTCCATAATGCCGGCGGCAGCTATCGGGCCTGGCGTCGGCGGAACAAGGCAGTGGGTGATCGTCAGTCCCAGGCCAAGGGCGCAGGCGGAGCTTGCGAGAGTGATCTTCGCCTTCTTCGAAAGCGCTCGGTTGAGAGGAGTGAGGATCACGAATCCTGAATCAGCATATACGGGGATGGAGATGAAATAACCCAGTATGAGCATTGCCAGCGGAACTCGTTTCTCTCCGACAATCCTGAGCACGCTCCTGGCCATTACATAGGCACCTCCCGATTCTTCCAGGAATGTGCCGATGATACATCCCACGACGATGACGATTCCGATGGAACTGACTGTGCTGCCGAATCCGTTGTTGACGGCCGATATTATCTTGTCAAGCGGGATGCCGGCACACAGACCGTACCCGATGGCCGCGATGATCAGGGCCAGGAAAGGGTGCAGCTTGAACTTCGTCGTCGATATGACGATGAAGGCGATGGCCGCTATGAGCAGGATGATGAGCATTGCGGCTAGGCAAGAAGATCCTTTATCGTATCAGCCATTGTGTGGAGGATCAGGTAGCAGGATGCGCTTCCTGCATCCATCACGCCCCTGGAACGCTCTCCGAGCCTGCTGGAGCGTCCAAGCTTGGCCACCATATCCACAGTGCTGTCGCGGCCTTTGAGCGCTGCGGCATCCATTGCTTCAAGTGCTTTGGCGAAAGGAAGTCCCTCAACTGCAGCATTGCTGTACGCATCCCCGGCGGGAATGAGCACATCCATAAGGGTCTTGTCGCCGACCTGTGCGGGAGAGATAGCGTGGATGGCGTCGAGCGAAGCCTTCAGGGCTGAGCCGAACTCGTCGCGACCTATCTCGTCCAAACCTTCCAGGGCCTTGCCCATAGAGAGGAAGAACTTGCCGTAAAGAGGGCCCATAGAACCACCTATCTTCATCATAAGGATCTTGCCGAGGGTCTTCAGTCCATAGGTGAAGTCTCCGGGCTGCTTGTCCAGAGCCTCGCGGCAGAGAGTGAAGCCTTTATTCATATTGATGCCGTGGTCACCGTCACCGATGGCTCCGTCGATGTCGCTCAGGTATTGCTTGTTCTCCTGGATTGCGACTATGAGCCTGTCGACGATCTGGCTGCCGGCCTGCTGCGTGAATTTTTCCATACTGCGTCAGTCTTTCGGGTATTGGGTGAGTCCGACTGAATTGCATTCCAGATCGATGCACTCCTTCAGCTCATCATCGAGTTTCATAAGAGTAAGGGTGATGCCAGCCATCTCGAGTGAAGTAAAATAGTTGCCCACGAGGGCCTGGTGCACTTTGATGCCCTTTGCGCAGAGAATCTTCTCGACTTCACCGTAGAAAATGTACTGCTCGAGCAGGGGTGTCGAGCCCAGGCCGGAAACGAGAACGACTACTTCGTCGCCTGCAGCAAAGGGCAGGTCGGGAAGGATGACGTCGCACATACGTTTGGCTATCTGAGCGGCACTTTCCAGTTTCGCCACTTCGATGCCCGGCTCTCCGTGGTGCCCGATGCCGACTTCCATGTTGCCTGGCTCGATGGTGAAATTCGGATGCCCTACTTCTGGAATTGTGCAGGGGCTGAGGCCCACACCCATGCTCCGGGTGTTGTCAATGGCTTTCTGGGCGGCGGCGAGCACTTCTTCGAGGTCTGCTCCCATAGCTGCCTTGGCTCCGCCGACCTTCCACATCAGGATCTCGCCGGCTACGCCGCGCCTTTTCTCGCGGGTATCCTTCGGTGCTGAAGGAACGTCGTCGTTTGCGACTACCTTGCCCACCTTGATGCCGTCGTCTTCGGCAAGTTCCATAGCCATTGCGACATTCATGTTGTCACCGGCATAGTTGCCGTACAGTATTGCGACGCCTTTTCCTGCGTCAGCCTCGTGAATTGCGTCGTAGAACATCTGAGCCGGGGGAGAGGAGAAAAGTTCGCCGACCGCTACGGCATCCACCATATTTTTACCGATATAGCCGATAAATGCGGGTTTATGGCCGGATCCGCCGCCGGTGACAATGCCGACCTTGCCCTCGACGGGAGCTGACTTGTATTTCAGGACACGCTCGTTCTCTGTGGTTGAGACAAGCTCCGGGTGCGCCTTGACATAGCCTTGCAGCATCTCGTCAACGACGCAAGAAGGGTCATTTATTATCTTTTGCATAGCGTGGTAGTTATTTGCCGAATGATTTGTTTTCAAGTTCGTGCATCTGCTCTACTTTCGGCAGGGAACCTCCGCCCTGGAATTCCGAAGCGAGCCAGGCTGTCACGATGGTCTTTGCCAGTTCTGGACCGATGACGCGGGCCCCCATCGTAAGGACTTGCGCATTGTTGCTCTTGCGCAGCCTTTCGGCAGAGAAGACGTCGTGGCATACGCCGGCATACACGCCTTTCACCTTGTTGGCGATCATAGCCATTCCAAGGCCGGTGCCGCAGATGAGGATTCCTCTCTCGAAAGACCCGTCCTGGATCTTGAGGGCAAGGTTGTAGCCGATTTCCGGATAGAATGCACCGGGGTGAGAACCGAGATAGTCGAGGTCGACTGCCTCGACTCCGCTCTTTTCAAGATGGGCGACGACTGTCTTTTTCAGGTCGATGGCAGCGTCGTCGCAGTCTATGACAACTCTCATATCAGTATTATTTCACGGTGAGGGTGAGTTTCTGCAGGGCCTTGTCGTCAGAAGAACCTCCGAAGAGTATCTCATATTCGCCTGCCTTGACTGCCAGGTCGTCTACGCTTGCATCATAGAACGAGAATGCGTCGGGGCCGAGGGTGAACTCGAATTTCTGCGAAGCGCCGGCCTTGATGGGGGCGCGCTTGAATCCGCGGAGCGATTTGATCGGAGCTGCCGGGTCGCCGAGGCGGCGTACATATACCTGGGCAACCTCCTCGCCGTCCTTGCCACCGTTGTTTGTGACATCGAACGAAACCTTGACAGAGGCGCCTTTGCGGATGCTGGACTTGGACAGTTTGCCCTTTCCATAAGAGAATGAGGTATAGCCGATGCCGTAACCGAAGGGGTAGAGGGGCTCGCCTTTGAAATAACGGTATGTCTTGCCTGCCATATCGTAATCGCTGAAATCGCCAAGCTGGTCGGTTGACTTGTAGAACGTGAGAGGAAGACGGCCTGCCGGGTTGTAGTCACCTGCGAGTACGTCAGCGACGGCGTTGCCGCCCTGTTCGCCGGGATACCAGGCTACGAGCAGTGCATCGTAGCTGGGTTCATCCTTCTCAAGACCGATGGTGCTGCCGGCACAGAGTACGAAAACGACAGGCTTGCCGGTAGATTTGAGAGCCGCCAGGAGCTTGCTCTGTACGGCAGGAAGTTCTATTGTAGTGCGGTCGCCGCCGGCGAAACCTTCATATGAGACACCGCGCATCTCCTCGCCTTCGAGGTTCGGGTTAAGTCCTCCTACATAGATGATGACTTCAGCGTCCTTCACCTGGGCAACGACGTCGTCATAGTTCTCAGGTGCCTTCCAGGGACCGGGAGGGGTGGCCGGCTGCTGAACTCTCTGGGTTCCGTCCACGACGCCCTCGTAGAATTCCGGCCTTCTCTGACGGGTGTCAGCCGAGTTGCGGACTCGCTCCATGAACCCGTCCACCAGCTTGCAGCCCTCGACATAGGTCACTTCGGCCTTGGGGAATTTGGCCTCGATGCCGTCGAGGATGGTGACGACGCTGCGCGGAGTTCCGTTATAGTTGCCGAGAAGCATCGCCGAGTCGACGGCATTGACGCCGACCACGGCGATCTTCTTTATGTCCTTGCTGAGCGGAAGGGTGTTGCCGTTGTTCTTGAGCAGCACCATGCTTTCCCTTGCAACCTTGAGCGAATGTGCGATGTGCTCGGGAGTGCAGATGTCGTCAATGTCATAGTCCTTCCAGGGTGTGAGGTCTTCGGGGTCAAGCATGCCCAGCTCGATGCGGTCGGCAATGAGGCGGCCAACGTGCGGGTCAAGGTCGGCATCTGTGATGACGCCCTTCTGGACACCTTCGATCATAGCCCTGAAAGAGCTGCCGCACTCGAGGTCTGTGCCGTTGAGGATGGCGTCCTTCGAAGCTGTGAGAGCGTCAGGATGGGTGCCGTGACGTCCCTCGCGGTAGAAGTCGTCGATCGCGCCGCAGTCAGACACGACTACGCCTTCATATTTCCAGCGGTTGCGGAGGATGTCGATCAGCAGCTTGCTGCTGCCGCAGCAGGGGTTGCCTTCGTAACGGTTGTACGCGCACATCACCTCCTGCACGTTGCCTTCTGTCACGAGGGCCTTGAATGCGGGAAGATAGGTTTCCCAGAGGTCGGTGGGAGAGACCGATACGTCGAAAGAGTGACGCAGGGGCTCGGGACCGCTGTGGACTGCATAGTGCTTGGCGCAGGCGTGAGCCTTGAAGAAGTTCTTGTCATTGCCCTGGAGTCCCTTCACGGCAGCCAGGCCCATCCTTGAAGTCAGGTAGGGGTCTTCGCCGTAAGTCTCCATTCCACGGCCCCAGCGGGGGTCACGGAAAATATTGATGTTGGGGGTCCAGAATGTCAGGCCGTAATACTGCCTGTAGGTGCCGTTCGCAATGGCGTCGTTGTATTTAGCGCGTGCTTCGTCAGAAGCTATGGTGTATGTCGCCAGGTTGAGGTCTTCATCGAAGGTGGCGGCGATTCCGATCACCTGGGGGAAGACGGTTGCCTCTCCGGCACGGGCCACGCCGTGCAGGGCCTCGTTCCACCAGTTGTAGGCGGGGATTCCGAGACGCTCGATGGCGGCCGAGTTGTTCATCATCATGGTGACCTTTTCTTCCGTTGTGAGCCTGCTGAGGAGGTCATTGACACGGGCTTCCTTGGACAGGGACGGGTCGTTGAAGGGGTATGCCGGTTTCACTTGAGATTGCTGCCTGCAGGATACAAAACCTGCACATAGCAGCAGGGAGATAAGCAATGTGGAAAAATGTCTCATATGGCTGGTTTGGTTAAATACATATTCGTTGCAAGTTAATGAATAAACTCGACGAAATAAAACTTTGCGTTTTGTATTTTTATTGTAATTTTGCGATTCCCAAAATAACGGATTAATCAATTTCAACACAATAATGGCTAACAAGAATCAGAAACCTACAGAGAATCAACAGACAGTAGGACAGGCAGTCAGCGGTACTGAAGAATTTTTGAAAAAGAACGGCAAACTGTTGGGATGGATTGCAATCTGCATCCTCGCAATAGTGGCAATTTGCCTTGCAGTGAACAACTGGGTGATCAAACCCGCCAAGACCGCCGCAATAGATGACAGCTTCGCAGCTGAGAACTACTTCGCATCAGGAGAATACCAGACAGCCCTTGAAGGTGACGGATCCTCACTCGGATTCCGCGACATCATCGCCCAGTACGGTGCCAAGGCCGGTCAGGCAATCTATATGTATGCAGGAGTCAGCGAGCTTCAGCTCAAGAACTATGACGAAGCCATCAAATATCTCAAGAAATACAAGGGCAAAGACGATATCCTCGCAGCCAGGGCGCTCAGCTGCCTCGGTGACGCTTATGTGGGCACAGGCGACCTCAATGCAGCTCTCTCTTCTTATGAGAAGGCCATCAAGAAAGCCGAAAACATGTATGCCGCCGCTTATTTGCTCAAGGCCGGCATTGTATGCGAAGAACTCGGCAACAACGCGAAGGCTCTCGAGTACTACCAGGAGATAAAGGATATGTATCCCCAGAGTCTCGAGGCTTACGATATCGACAAATACATTGCCCGCATCAATCAGTAGCAGCTATGGGAAGAGCTTTTGAATTCCGCAAGGAGAGAAAATTCAAACGTTGGGGCCATATGGCCAAGACGTTTACCAAGATCGGCAAGGAAATCACCATCGCCGTCAAGCAAGGCGGTCCGGATGTGACAGGTAACCCCCGTCTGCGTGCGCTGCTTCAGACAGCCCGTTCGGAGAACATGCCGAAAGAGAACATCGAACGTGCCATCAAGAAGGCTACAGACAAGGATCAGAGCGATTACAAGGAAATGCTGTATGAAGGCTTCGGCCCTCACGGCATCGCCATCCTGGTCGAGACAGCAACCGACAACACCAACCGTACCGTTGCCAACGTCCGCAGCTACTTCAACAAGTTCGGCGGTTCTCTCGGTACTTCCGGCAGCGTCGAGTTCATGTTCGACCGCAAGTGCGTCTTCAAGATCAAGGACCGCGACGACATCGACCTCGACGAGCTTGAACTCGAACTTATCGACTACGGCGCAGAGGAAGTCTTCCGCGAGGGCGGTGACCCCGACGAGGACGACGATCCCAAGGTTATTATGATCTACGGCGAGTTCACTGCCATGAACAAGATCCAGCAGTATCTCGAGTCAAACAACTACGAGATCATGTCTGCCACGTTCGAGCGTTTCCCGAATGTCGAACTCAAGAAACTTTCTCCCGAAGATCAGGCTTCAGTCGAGAAGCTCATCGATATGATCGAGGAAGACGAAGACGTCCAGAACGTTTATCACAATATGGAAATCGCATAGCGGAATCCCGTTTTGGCGACCATAAAAAAAGGCATCTGTCAGAAAATTCCGGCAGATGCCTTTTTTATTTTTAAAGTTGTGATTATTGATTATTTTTGCAGGATTAGAGCAAAAATGTCAAATTAAATAAATCAACGTTATGGAAATCTCTCAAATAGAACACCTTGGAATCGCAACCCCTTCATTGGAACAGGCAATTCCTTACTATGAAAATGTTCTCGGTCTGAAATGCTACGCAATCGAAGAAGTAGCTGACCAGAAAGTAAAAACCGCATTTTTCAAGATCGGTGAAGTAAAGCTCGAACTGCTTGAGCCCACAAGCCCCGAAAGCACCATCGCCAAATTCATCGAGAAGAACAACGGTCGCGGAGGTATCCATCACATCGCATTCAAGACCAAAGACGTTGCAGCTTGCCTCGCCGACGCTGAGAGCAAGGGCGTAGTCCTCATCGACAAGGCTCCGCGTCCCGGTGCTGAAGGCCTCAACATCGCATTCCTCCACCCGAAGTCAACCCAGAGCGTCCTGACTGAAATCTGCGAGAATCCCAAAGAGAAATAATCAATCATCAAATAACAACTAACAGATATGAGTCAACAACTCGAAAAAGTAAAAGGCCTCATTGCTCTCAGAGAGAAAGCCCGCATTGGCGGTGGACAGGCCCGTATCGATGCACAGCACGAAAAAGGTAAATATACCGCTCGTGAAAGGATCGCAATGCTCCTCGATGAAGGCAGCTTCGAAGAATTCGACATGTTCATGCAGCACCGTTGCACGAACTTCGGAATGGAAAAGAAACAATTCCTCGGCGACGGCGTCGTAACAGGTTACGGTACCGTAAACGGCCGTCTGGTCTATGTCTTCGCACAGGATTTCACAGTAAACGCAGGTTCCCTTTCAGAGACCCTCGCCCTCAAGATCTGCAAGGTTATGGACCAGGCAATGAAGGTGGGTGCACCGGTTATCGGTCTCAACGACTCAGGCGGAGCCCGTATCCAGGAAGGCGTAAACGCCCTCGCAGGTTACTCTGAGATTTTCGAACGCAACATCCTTGCATCAGGCGTCGTTCCCCAGATCAGCGCCATCCTCGGTCCCTGCGCCGGCGGTGCAGTTTATTCACCGGCCCTGACCGACTTCACCATAATGTGCAAGAACACCAGCTATATGTTCCTCACCGGTCCTGCAGTAGTTGAGCAGGTGCTTGGCGAAAAGGTTACCCAGGAGCAGCTCGGCGGAGCAAGCGTTCACGCCAGCAAGAGTGGTGTGGCTCATTTCGCATGCGACAACGAGGAGGAAGTGATCAGCACTATCCGCGAACTCCTCAGCTATATTCCCCAGAACAACATGGAGGAACCTCCGTATGTTCCCACCGAGGATCCCATCGACCGTACAGAGGACTCTCTCAACGAGATCATCCCCGACAGCCCGAACGCTCCCTACGATATGTATGAAGTTATCGGCAGCATCGTCGACGACGGCAAGTTCTTCGAGATCCACGCTGATTATGCAAAGAACCTTATCGTAGGTTTCGCCCGTATGGGCGGCTCTACCGTAGGTGTGGTTGCCAACCAGCCCAAGGTGCTCGCCGGCGTGCTCGACTGCAACTCAAGCCGCAAGGGTGCACGCTTCGTCCGTTTCTGCGATGCATTCAACATCCCTATCCTTACCCTCGTCGACGTGCCCGGCTTCCTTCCCGGCACTCAGCAGGAGTACAACGGCGTGATCCTTCACGGTGCCAAACTGCTCTATGCTTATGGTGAGGCTACTATTCCGAAAGTTACTGTAACCCTCCGCAAGTCATACGGCGGAAGCCACATCGTGATGAGCTGCAAGCAGCTCCGCGGCGACATCAACTACGCTTGGCCTACAGCCAACATCGCAGTGATGGGTTCAGACGGTGCAGTTGCCGTCCTCTATGCAAAAGAGCTCAAGGCTTGTGCCAGCCCTGAGGAAGCTGCAGAACTCAAGGAAGCCAAGAAGAAAGAGTACGACGACCTCTTCTGCAATCCTTACAAGGCCGCTTCTTATGGCTATATCGATGACGTGATCGAGCCCCGCAATACTCGTTTCCGCGTAATCCGCGCGTTTGAGATGCTCTCAACCAAGAAGCTCACCAACCCTGCCAAGAAACACGACAACCTTCCTTTGTAACAATCAAGAAGCAATTCGATATGAAACACATAAAGAAACTTGTCGTTCTGGGTTTGCTTCTTGTCTCATTCGGTGCCGCTGCACAGCAGCAGACTGCAATGCGCATCAATGAGTTCATGGTGACAAACACAAGCGACCTGATGGACGATTTCGGAGAGCACGGCCAGTGGGTCGAGCTGTTCAACTCTTCCTATGGAACTGTTGACATCTCGGGCTGCTATCTGACCAACGACCCGAACAACCTCAAGAAATACATGTTCCCCAAGGGTGACCTCATCACCAAGATCAAACCGCGCCAGTTCGTGGTTATCTGGACTGATGACAACCCGCACAAAGGAACTCTGTATACCAACTTCAACATTGCCCCCGGCGAAGAGATCCTCTTTGTCGGCGGTGACGGCAAGACTATCATCGACCGCGTTACAATTCCCGCCAATCTCGGCGAGAACCAGTCATTCGCGAGGAAAACCGACGGTAACGGCGAGTGGAACATCGCCAAGAGCACAACTCCGAGGGCTGCAAACGTGACCCATACTGAGGAGACAAAGAGCCAGAAGATGGCTCGCATCGACCCTTACGGATGGATCATGGCACTCACTGCTATGTCAGTAGTGTTCTCGGCTCTGGTTATCCTCTATCTGATATTCAAACAGATCGGTAACGCTTCCATCAGACGCAGCAAGAAGAAAACCGCAGCATCCAATGCACCCGAAGCAGTCAAGGCTGCCGTCGCTGCCGCAGAAGAAGCTGAGACCGGCGAGACATATGCTGCTATAGCAATGGCCCTGCATCTCTTCAGGGAAGAGAATGACACTCACGATGAGGAAAGCTTCGTCGTGACTCTCAATCATACCGACAGGACATATTCACCGTGGAGCAGCAAGATTTACTCTCTCCGTCAACTTCCTCAAATCAATAGAAAATAAAAGTTATGAAAGAATATAAAATCAAAATAAACGGCAACGATTACAATGTCGTTATCGACGAGGTAGAAGAGACTTCAGCAAAGGTCGAGGTCAATGGTACCCCTTATTCAGTGGAATTCGAGAGGTCTGAGGCTAAACCCCGCAAGATCGTCAAGGTTGTCAACAAGGCAAAGGCTGCTCCTGCAGCTCCCGTTGCCCCCGCTCAGAAAGTGTCTGCTCCCGCAGCAGCCGCCGGCGAGACTATGGTCAATTCACCTCTGCCGGGCGTAGTGCTCAGCATCAACAAGAATGTAGGCGACAGCGTCAACAAGGGCGACACCGTCATGATTCTCGAAGCCATGAAGATGGAAAACAGCATCGAGGCTACCGCCAGCGGTAAAATTGTCAAAATCATTGCACAGAAAGGCGATTCAGTCCTTGAAGGTGCTCCACTTTTCGTTATTGGATAGATAAAAGTCAATGGAAAATATTATCAATAATCTGATCCAGTTCTGGCAATACACAGGTTTTGCCAACTGCAATCTGCAATATCTGATAATGATAGCAGTCGGTATCCTTTTCATATTCCTGGCTATCAGGTTTGACTGGGAACCGATGCTGCTTATCCCTATCGGATTTGGTATTCTTATCGGTAACATTCCATTGTTCGCCGGTTTGAACGTAGGCGTCTACGAGGAGGGCTCGGTATTCAATATCCTGTATCAAGGAGTGCAGAGAGGTTTCTATCCTCCGCTGATCTTCCTCGGTATCGGCGCGATGACAGACTTCAGCGCGCTGATATCCAATCCCAAACTGCTTTTGATCGGTGCTGCGGCACAGTTCGGTATCTTCGGTGCGTATGCTCTTGCACTGCTGCTCGGCTTCAGCCCCAGCGAGGCAGGTGCCATCGGTATCATCGGTGGAGCCGACGGTCCGACCGCCATCTTCATCTCAGGACGTCTTGCTCCTGACCTGATGGGTGCAATCGCCGTATCCGCATATTCTTATATGGCCCTGGTTCCGGTTATCCAGCCGCCTATCATGCGCCTTCTCACCACCAAGAAAGAGCGTCTTATCCGAATGAGACCTCCGAGAGCCGTCTCTCCGACCGAGAAGAAGATTTTCCCGATCGTGGGTTTCCTCCTGACTGCTTTCATCGTGCCTTCAGGTCTTCCGCTGCTCGGTATGCTGTTCTTCGGTAACCTCCTCAAGGAAAGTGGCGTGACCCGTCGTCTTGCCAATACCGCCAGCGGCCCGCTGGTCGACATCGTAACTATCCTCATCGGTGTTACCGTGGGTGCTTCTACCCAGGCCGACCAGTTCCTCCAACTCAAGTCTGTGCTTATCTTCGGCCTCGGTGCGCTTTCATTCGTGATCGCTACTTTCACCGGCGTGATGTTCGTGAAGTTCTTCAATCTCTTCCTCAAGGAAGGCAACAAGATCAACCCGCTCATCGGTAATGCAGGTGTATCCGCAGTGCCTGACGCGGCCCGCGTATCGAACAACGTCGGCAGGGAGTATGACGACAAGAACTACCTGCTGATGCACGCTATGGGTCCGAACGTAGCCGGTGTGATCGGTTCTGCAGTTGCAGCCGGTATGCTCCTCGGCTTCCTCGGATAGTCCCTGATACATACTATTATTTCGAAATACCCCGAAGGCCCACGCCTCCGGGGTATTTTCATTTTATGTTCAAAAGTTGTGAATAAAACATAAAGGGGGTAGGAGGGTGGACTCCTTGTTTCGGACTATCTTTATAGTATGAATAAGGAAAAACTTGTTAAAAATCTCCGTACTGTGCCCGATTATCCCGTCAAGGGAATAACGTTTTTCGACGTTACGACACTGTTCAAGGACGCTGAATGTTTCAATGAGATTGTGGACGCCACCTGCGAACTTTACCATGGCAAAGGCATCACGAAAGTGGCCGGAATCGAGTCCCGAGGCTTCGTAGTGGCAGCTGCCGTAGCTGCAAAACTCGGCATCGGCTTCGTTCCCGTGCGCAAGTCCGGCAAGCTGCCGGCAGAGACAGTGCGCGAACTGTATTCGAAAGAATACGGCCTCGACACCATCGAGATGCACACCGACGCCCTCGGACCTGACGACGTTGTCCTCATCCACGACGACATCCTTGCAACAGGAGGCACGGCACTGGCAGCGGTCCGTCTGGTGAAGCAGTTCAATCCCAAGGCAGTCTACGCTAATTTCATCATCGACATAGTCGACATACCCCGAAGCAACCCTTTACCTCCAGAAGTCGAGGTGACCAGCCTGCTGCAACTGTCAGAGAAATAATATTCGACCTAATAATCATAATTATGAAAAAAATCTTCATTACGCTTCTTGCGATTTTTGCGATGGGCTGGATGGCCAACGCCCAGACAAACTTCCAGACATTCTATGATCTGGGAAGGGGACACTTCACAACTACACTCGAGGGTTTCCACCAGGACAACTGGGGCAACACTTTCTTTTTCATCGATTACGATTACAACAACAAGGACGGGAACAAGATCATTTCTCCCAGCAACACCTATTTCGAGATTGCACGCTGCCTGAACTTCTGGTCTGAGAGCGCTCTGGCACCTCTTTCTCTTCAGGTAGAGTACAACGGCGGTTTCGGTATGGCGACCAATACACCCGCCTATGCCGAAGGCCTGGCTTTCCCTGTCAACAGTGCCTTCCTTTTCGGATTCGACTATTTCCTGCACTCAGCCAATTTCAATAACACCCTCAACCTGAAGGTGCTCTACAAACATTTCGTGAATCTGGCATCTAAGGTTCCTCTGCAGTTCACTGCAGTCTGGGGACTCCAGGATCTCTTCGGACTCAAGGGCCTTCGTTTCTCAGGCTTCGCAGATTTCTGGTGCGAGGGCAGCAACCTTGTATTCCTCTCAGAGCCTCAGCTCTGGTTCCAGGTATTCGACCATTTCAATATCGGCGGCGAGGTTGAGCTCAGCTACAATTTTGCGGGTATGCAGGGTTTCAAAGTGATGCCTTGCATAGGTACAAAGTGGGTTTTCTGATCTAAACGATAGCTACTATGAGTTTATTAAGCAAAGCTTTCGGATTTGATGCGTCCAAGCACACAGTCCGTACGGAGATTGTGGCAGGTATAACCACGTTCCTTACGATGGCTTATATCCTTGCCGTCAATCCAAACATCTTCGGCGCCCTCGACATGCCGCGCGGTTCGGTGTTCACCGCCACCGCTCTGGCTGCCCTCGTAGGTACGCTTGTGATGGCCCTCTATGCAAAGAAGCCGTTCGCCCTGGCCCCCGGTATGGGACTGAACGCCTTCTTCGTATTCACAGTATGCCTCGGAATGGGGCATAGTTGGCAGTTTGCGCTCACTGCAGTGTTCATCGAAGGTATCCTTTTCATCATCCTTACCCTTACCAAGGTGCGCTCCTGGATACTGAATGCCATCCCTCTGAGCCTCAAGCACGCCATCGGCGCCGGTATCGGCCTGTTCATAGCCTTCATCGGCCTTCAGAACGCCGGCATCATCGCCAATAACGATTCTACCCTTGTGGCGCTCGGCGACATCACCCACGGCACAGCCCTGCTGGCAGTCATCGGCATCATCATCACAGGTGCACTGGTAATCCTCAAGGTAAAAGGCGCCATCCTGCTTGGCATCCTGGTTACCACGGTCATCGGACTCATCATCAAGGATCCCGCAACGGGTGCGGCCATCACCTCTTTCAACGGTGTGGTTTCTGCTCCTGACAGCATCGCCCCCATCTTCTGCAAGTTCGAGTGGGGCAGCATCTTCAGCCTTGATATGCTGGCCGTTGTATTCACCTTCCTCTTCATCGATATGTTCGACACAATGGGTACCCTCATCGGTGTTTCCCAGAAGGCCGGCATGGTTGATGAAAAAGGCAACGTGGAAGGCATCGACAAGATGTTCATGGCAGACTCAATCGCCACTGTTGCAGGTGCCTGCTTCGGTACATCTACCACCACTACTTATGTGGAGAGCGCTTCAGGTGTAGGCGCAGGCGGCCGCACAGGTCTTACTGCCTTCACTGCAGCCATCTGCTTCGCACTGGCACTCTTCCTGTCACCGTTGTTCCTCGCCATCCCCAGCGCAGCTACAGCTCCCGCACTGGTCATCGTGGGCGTGATGATGATGACTCCTATCGTCAAGATAGACTGGGAAGACTTCTCGGAGAGCATCCCCGCATTCATCTGCGTGCTGCTTATGCCGGTGGCCTACTCAATCTCTGACGGTATCCTGATCGGCGTCATCTCTTATGTTGTCCTCAATGCCTGCGCAGGCAAGTTCAAGAAGATTTCTCCCACAATGTGGGTTCTTGCGGCACTATTCATCCTCAAGTATATCTTCATCTAGGACATACGTTCAGAAACAAGAAAGCCGGCCCTCGTCGAGAGCCGGCTTTCTTTGTTAATCCCGTGCCTCTATCCGTGATGTTCTTTGCGGAGAAGGTCAAGGACGGTCTTGACAGGGTTGAAAGTGATCAGCGGAACGTCCACGAACTGGGTGTTCCAGTCTGACATCGCACCATTCCACAGACCTGGCAGTTCAAGGGCTTTCAGACTGCGTCCTTCGTAGCTCTTTGAAGAAATGAATCCAGCCTGCGGATCCACAAAACGGGTGAGGTCAAACTTGCCGCCCTTGTAGTTCATAGGGCTGCATACGAGATCTACCGGATTGAAGTGTGTTCCGGCTGCAAACAGGCCGGCAGTGGCAGGATCGTTCGGGTTGAGCTGTACGCTCTCGAGAATCTGCAGCGAAGTGGCTCCGTCGCGGTCCCTGACAATGAACGGTCCGCCGCCAGGCTCACCGAGGTTACGTACCATTCCGCACACCCTTATGGGTCTGTTCAGTTTCGCGTGAATGCGTGCAAGCATCCTGCGCTTCGACGAGTCAAAATCCTTTTCGGGGAAAGTGACGCAGAACTCCTTGTCCAGGAAATCCACCATCTCCCAGATAAACTCGCTGTCGTCGCATCCTTCGTCGATGCGGCGCAGATAGTCGAAGATGTGGCTGCGGAGCTGCAGCAGACGGCCTGCAAGAAGTTTCTTCCATAGCACTGTCTGTTCGATTCCGGACTGATGGATCACGTTGTCGATGTTCTTGATGACAATGACGTCGGAGGTGATGTCGTTGACATTCTCTATCAGGGCTCCGTGGCCTCCCGGACGGAACAGCAGGCTGCCGTCGGCCTTCCGGAAAGGAGTGTTGTCTTCATTTACGGCAACGGTGTCGGTAGACTTCGACTGGAGGGTGAACTTCACATCATATCTTACACCGAAGAGAGCCTCGTATCTGGGACGTACGGCCTCGTACATTGCCTTGTATGCATCCAGATGCTCGGGTGAGACGGAATAGATGAGATTGACCTTGCCTTCGGCATCCTTTGCGTACAGCGCACCCTCGACGAGGTGCTCTTCGAAAGCAGTACGGCTGTAGTCTGCATATCTGTGGAAAGCAACCTGTCCCTTGGACTTGCTCCCGTAACCCAGTCCGTCTTCGTTGAGCGTCTCGGCGAGAATGCCTTTGTCGTCCTTGCCGGAGAATCTGGCGTCATCATAGAAAGCAAACTCTTTGATATGCTTGCAGAAACGTTCGGCAGGAGAGTCCTCGGACAGTTTGCCGCCCTTCTCGAGTGTGTCAAGGCCGTTGAACAGATCCTTGAACATCCTTGATGCGGCACCGCTGGCAGGCACGAACTTCGTGACCTTGGCGCCCGACTCTTCGAGAGTCTTGAGGGCTGCGGCCTTGGCGTCGTCGTCAAGCACCGTTATGCCTTTTTCTTCGGTTGCTGCGTTTATGACATCCAGATAGGGAAAGCCTGTCTTGAAGGCATCGAGTTGCGAGTTCAATTTCTCCTGTGAAATGCCCAGACGTTCCAGTTGAAGCAGATCTTTTTCTTCCATAATGCTGTTTTTCGATATAGTTCGATAAAGTTACGATTCTTTTTTCTCTTTTAATAGATGTAAAATGACTATTTTTGCGGTCAAATTGCCATAAAAAATGATTACCCAGAGCGCACTTCACTCATTCAACAGAATGGAGACTCCGTTTTTCTATTATGATATGGACATCCTCCGGGCCACTGTTGAAAAATTCGTTTCCACGCTTGACAAATATGGGGTAACTGCCCACTACGCCGTCAAGGCTAACTCCAACGACAGGATATTGAAAACCATAAGCGGCGCCGGCATCAAGGCCGAATGCGCCACGGGCAACGAGATAACCCTTGCCCTTGCCAATGGTTTCGCCGCAGACGGCATATTCTTCGACGGAGTTGCCAAGACCGACAAGGAGATAATCACAGCCCTCAAGGCAGGCGTCGAACTCTTCAACTGCGAAAGCATCCAGGAACTGGAAGTAATTGACGCGTTAGCAGGGGGAATGGGAATTAAAGCCGCCATAGCAGTCAGGGTCAATCCCGACGTCGATGCAAAGACTCACAAGTATATCACCACCGGTACCGAAGAAGACAAGTTCGGCATCAGTTCGTGGGCGTTCGACGAACTTTTTGCGACCCTGGCACGCTGCCGTAACCTGCAGTTCACAGGTATCCATATGCACGCAGGTTCGCAGATTACCGATATGAACGTTTATGCGGAGCTTTGCAAGAAGGCTTCCGAGTTCGAGAAACTCTTCACCCAGAGGGGCTTCGATGTCAAGCTGCTCAATCTGGGAGGAGGTCTTGGCGTAGATTACGAAAAGCCTCTGGACAACTGGATGCCGGATATCGAGGGCCTCTGCCGCACCATTTCGCAGAACATTTCCCTCAAGCCCGGACAGACGGTCCATATTGAGCCGGGCAGGGCGATGGTCGCGAACTGCGCCCACATCATCAGTAGGGTGGTCTATGTCAAGGAAGGCCTGAAAAAGAAGTTCGCCATACTGGACTGCGGAATGCACACCCTCATCCGTCCGGCTCTATATCAGGCAAGCCACAAGGTTGAAAACCTTTCTTGCAGGGAGCCTCTCGAGAAATATGACGTCGTGGGATGCGTGTGCGAGTCGAGCGACACCTTCGCCAAAGGACTTCTGGGCGGCGCTCCCCACAGGGGTGATTTCTTCGCAATCCACAGCGCCGGCGCATATGGACAGGTAATGAATATGAGATATCTGCAGAGGGACCTTGCTCCCGCTGTATATTCGGATGATATAAAGTAAAAAAGATAATACGCTTATGTTTGAAAATCTAACTGACAGACTCGAGAAGTCCTTCAAGCTTATCAAGGGACAGGGGAAAATCACGGAAATAAACATTTCCGAAACGATGAAGGATGTGCGCAAGGCACTTCTCGATGCCGATGTCAGCTACAAGATAGCAAAAAGCTTCTGCGACGACGTGAAGCAGAAGGCTCTCGGCCAGGACGTTCTCAAGGCTGTCCGTCCGGAGCAGATGATCGTCAAGATAGTCCACGACGAACTGGCCGAACTGATGGGCAGCGAGCACAGCGACATCAATATCAAGGGCCACCCCGGCATCGTGCTGGTCAGCGGTCTTCAGGGTTCAGGTAAAACCACGTTCTGCGGCAAACTGGCCCTCAACTGCAAGAGCAAGAGAAGCCAGAGAGTGCTTCTGGTGGCAGGCGACGTATACCGTCCTGCAGCCATCGACCAGTTGAAGGTTCTTGCAGAGCAGATAGAAGTCCCCGTCTACACTGAAGACGGAGTCAAGGATCCTGTGGCCATTGCGCGCCGTGCAATCGACTATGCACGCAAGGAAGGCTATTCACTGGTGATCATAGATACCGCAGGACGTCTGGCAGTCGACGAGCAGATGATGGATGAGATCGCAGCCATAAAGAAGGCCGTGAATCCCACCGAGACATTGTTCGTAGTCGATGCGATGACAGGTCAGGACGCTGTCGAGACAGCCAAGGCTTTCAACGACCGCCTCGACTTCGACGGCGTGGTACTCACCAAGATGGACGGTGACACCCGTGGCGGTGCCGCCCTCAGCATCAAGGCAGTCGTCGGCAAGCCCATCAAGTTCATAAGCTCCGGCGAGAAACTCGAAGCCCTGGACATTTTCTATCCTGCACGTATCGCCGACCGTATCCTCGGAATGGGCGACGTCGTCTCTTTCGTGGAGAAGGCTCAGGAGCAGTTCGACGAAGAAGAGGCCCGCAAGCTCCACAAGAAACTTGCCCACGACCAGTTCACCATCACCGACTTCTACCAGCAGATACAGCAGATCAAGAAGATGGGCAACATCAAGGATCTGGCTTCAATGATTCCCGGTATGGGCAAGATGCTCAAGGACGTGGACATCGACAACTCGTCGTTCAAGAGCATCGAGGCCATCATCCAGTCTATGACCGTCCAGGAAAGGGACAATCCGACCATCATCAACGGCAGCCGCCGCAAGAGGATCGCGGCCGGCAGCGGAACTTCCATCGAGGAAGTCAACAGGCTTCTCAAGCAGTTCGAGCAGACCCGCAAGATGATGAAGACAGTAGCCGGAGCCCCGGCCGCCAAACTGATGAAGAAAAAACGCAGATAATTATGAAACTACTTGACGGAAGAGCCACATCGGCAAACCTTCAGGCTCAGATCGCAGCCGAAGTTGATTATTTCCTTGACAAAGGCTGGCGCAGGCCTCATCTGACCGCGATCCTCGTGGGAGATGACGGTGCGAGCCAGACATATGTAGCCAACAAGGAACGCTCCTGCAAAAAGGTCGGATTCGACAGCACCGTGCTTCGTCTTCCCGCCAGCACCACCGAGGAAGAACTGCTTGCCGAGGTCAAAAGACTGAACGACGACGACAGCGTCGACGGCTTCATCATCCAGCTTCCTCTTCCCAAGCATATCGACGAACAGAAGATCATTATGGCCGTCAGCCCGGCCAAGGATGTCGACGGATTCCACCCCGAGAACGTCGGCCGTCTCTGCCTCGGGCTCGACACCTTCGTAAGCGCCACTCCCTACGGCATTATAACCCTGCTTGAGGAATACGGCATCGAGACCAGGGGCAAGCACTGCGTCGTGCTCGGCCGCAGCAACATAGTGGGCCGTCCGATTGCCAATCTGCTCTCAGCCAAGGCCAAACCGGGTGACTGCACCGTCACTATCTGCCACAGCCGCACCCAGAACATCGAACAGTATACCAGGTCTGCAGACATCATCATCGCCGCCCTCGGCGTGCCGGGTTTCCTCAAGGGCGATATGGTCAAGGATGGCGTCGTCGTAGTCGATGTGGGCATAACCCGCGTTCCAGCGGAGACCGAGAAAGGCTACCGAATTATGGGCGACGTCAATTTCGACGAAGTCGCTCCCAAGTGCTCGTATATCACTCCAGTTCCCGGCGGCGTGGGCCCGATGACCATCGTTTCTCTGATGCGCAACACCCTCAAGGCCTACAAGGCAAAATTCAATGTCAAATAAAACATCGATAGCATGAAAAATCATATTGCAAGCATTATTATGGCAGCACTCGTTCTTTGCGGCTGTAGCGGACAGAAGTTCTCCGCAGAGCCCCTGATGCTCGATCCTGCCGCTTTCGTCACCGAATACGAAGGCAAGCCGGTAGCTCTCTACACCCTTACCAACAAAAACGGAATGGTCGTACAAGTCACCAACTACGGAGCCAGGACGGCTTCCATCATCGTACCGGACAAGGACAACAATCCTGTGGACGTAATCGTCGGCCACGACAATATCCAGAGCTATCTCAATACCGCCAGCGTTTCATCTGCATCTATCGTAGGCCGCGTGGTTAACCGTATCGCCTATGGCAAGTTCACTCTCGACGGAGTCGACTACGAGTTGCCGATAAACAGCGGCGTAAATCATATCCACGGTGGTCCCAATGCGATGTACAAGCACGTTTGGGATGCTGAACAGCTTGCTGACGACAAGGTGAAGATGAGCTATTTCTCTCCTGACGGGGAAGAGGGCTATCCTGGCAACTTCAACATCAGCGTGACCTTCACCCTTACTGACGACAATGCGCTGGTTCTCGAATACGAGGCATCAACCGATGCGCCTACTCTCTGCAACCCCACCTTCCATCCGTTCTTCAATCTTCACGGAACTACCGAGAAGAGCAGCAACAGCCACATCTACTGGATGGATGCCGACTACTATACTCCGGTTGACGAGAACACCAATCCCACCGGCGAGATCGCTCCGGTTGAGGGAACCATCTATGATTTCAGGACTGCTGCAAGGGTCGATTCGAAGACCGATTCAGGTTATGACCTGAATTTCGTGCTTAATACCAAGGGCGATTCATCTAAACCCTGCGCTACTCTCTATGAGCCTGAGACTGGCATCTGCCTGACTCTCTATACCGACCGTCCCGGCCTGCAGTATTATTCAGGCGGCAATATGAACGGATATGAGGTCGGCAAGCGTGGAGGCGTGTTCCACAAGTTCAGCGGCGTCGCTCTCGAGACTCAGTTTTTCCCGGATGCTCCTCACCACGACAATTTCCCGAGCATCGTGCTCCGTCCCGGCGAGAAGTACACGCATTTTGCGAAGTATCAGTTCTCTGTAAAGTAATCGGCAGTCATTTACTGCTACAAAGGCCCTTCCTTAGGCTTTCGGGCAAATTGCTTGGCGAATAGAATAATATTCGCTACGCAATTTCCCTTCGCCGGGAGGGCTTTCGCGTATACGGAATCGTCATCACATTGAACAGGCCCTCCCCCTAAGGCTTTCGGGCAAATTGCTTGGCGAATAGAATAATATTCGCTACGCAATTTCCCTTCGCCGGGAGGGCCTTCGCATATATGGAATCGTCATCACAAGTGAACAAGCCCTCCGCATAGTGGCGACAGGGCTGCGGCGCAAGAGACTATTATTCTAGTCTCCTAGCCGCAGGCCCTGAGCCCAAAGGAGGGCCGTCGTATCAGTGGAGGTCGCGGTAGCTCCACTGCTCGAGGAGCTTTCCGTCCTGGGTGTGGATTACGACCGGGTAATGGCCGTTAGTGATATGCAGGAATGTGTTTGCGGGGAGTGAGTCGATGCTGTCATAGTGCATATTGGAATCGGCGAAGAAAGCCGCTGCGTCAGCATCGAAGTCATCGTGTTTTCCGCCGACCAGCACATTGACAGCAGCCCCTTCGAAGGCCCCGCGTTCAAGCATTATGCTCAGCTTCTTTGCTGTCATATGGCAGAACTCGCAGTTGAAGCTGAAGAAACAGGTCAGGTCCTCGCCCTCGGTAAGGGACTCGTCGATCAGGCCGTCAGACACTGCCTTGTCGAAAATCTCCTGGTTGAACCCATCGATCGCATAGCTCTTGTACATGAGATTGTCAGGAGGAGAGATGATGAACACCGCAGCCAGGGAAGCCACTGCGGCAAGCGCGGCAATGAGATTTCTGCGGGGGATGACGAAGGGCTTGACTCTCACTGACAGAACAGCGATGACAAGCAGAACGGCATTCTTGACCAGTGACTGCACAGGAGTGAAATCGATGAAGTCGCCGAAGCAGTGGCAGTTGTCCTTTCTGCCCTTGATGATCAGAAACACCAGGAATGCCGAGAAAGCGGCGAGCAAAGCCGTAGCCAGCTTTATGGAAGCCTTGGGGTGAGTGTTGACCATCAGCCAGACACCCAGGAAGAGTTCTAGGGCAATGACCAGTCTGGCAATTATGAATGAAGCCCCGAGGGAGAATATCCCGAGGCTGAAGACATACAGTTCAAAATTATCGGCGCCCGCCAGCTTGGCGACCGCCGATAATATGAAAATCAATCCGAGAAGCTCCCGGAAGAACAGTCTTAGAGACTCATTGTGCATTTGTATTCAACAGTTTCTCCAAGGAGAGTAGCCTTGTAGTTGTAATCGCTGCACCTCTTGCCCTGATCGAGAGTTACGGTGCTGCCGACCTGCTCTTTACCGTTGACCATTGCTTTGCAATAGCATTTCTTTGAGCAGCTGCTCAGGCCTGCAACGCAAGCAAATACCAATAATGCAAAAAGAACTTTTTTCATTATCCAGAGTGTTTAATTGGTTTGTTATATCAAAAATACAAAAAAATTACATTGTGTCGGCGCAACTGTAATCGACGGGTACGCTTCCCCAGATGCCTTTATAGTTGTAGTCGCTGCACTTCTTGCCGTCTTCAAGGAAATATGTGTTGCCTTTAACCTCTTTCCCGTCCAATGAAGCCTTGCAATAACATTGTTTCGAACAACTGCTCAATCCTGCGACGCAAGCAGCAAGCACTAATGCCAGAATTACTTTTTTCATTACAAAAAGGGATAATAGATTTATTGTCTGTACAAAAATACAAAAAGCTGGCCAAAAAAATCAATTTTTGGACAAAAGGTTGGGGCGGAGCCTCTTGGTTCTCTCGAGCGCCTGTTCGTCCTGCCAGGCCTTGATGAGCTTGGGATTGCCGCTGAGCAGGACCTCGGGAACCTTCCACCCGTTGAAGTCGGCTGGCCTGGTATAGATGGGAGGGGAGAGCAGTTCGTCCTGGAACGAATCGCTCAGGGCAGAGGTCTCGTCGCCCAGGGCACCCGGAATCAGGCGTACCACAGCATCGGTGATTATGGCGGCAGGAAGCTCGCCTCCGCTGAGGACATAGTCTCCTGCAGAGATCTCTAGGGTGATGAGATGGTCGCGGATGCGCTGGTCGATGCCCTTGTAGTGACCGCACAGGATGATGATGTTCTGCAGGCAGCTCAGGTGGTTGGCACAGGCCTGGTCCAGAATCTTGCCGTCGGGCGAGGTATAAATCACTTCGTCGTAGTCACGCTCCTTCTTGAGCTTTTCGATGATGTTGAATATGGGTTCGACCATCATCACCATACCGGCGTCTCCGCCGTATGCGTAGTCGTCGATCTGACGGTAGCTGCCAAGGCCGTAGTCTCGGATGTTGTGGATGTGTATGTCCACAAGATTCTTGTCTTTGGCGCGCTTGATTATGGAGTAATTCAGCGGGCTCTCGAGCAATTCCGGAACGGCAGATAGAATATCAATCCTCATATGCGCAAAAATATTTTAAAAGTGTTATATTTGCAAGCTTAATTATTATTTGTACCCCATGAGTGAAGATATGAAACCGATTGCTTCAGAAGTTGAAAACAACGTGGAGCAACCCGTCGTTATGAATCCGGAAGCAGAGACTGCTCCCGTCGAAGAAGTTATTGACTATTCGAACAAAGGACTGAAGGAACTTGTCGACCTTTTCCAGGAACTGCTGGACAAAGGTGACGTGCAGCAACTCTACAAATATGCCGAAGGCATCAAGGCTGCGTTCTACAAGACCCTCAAGAAAGAGAAGATTGCCGCTGGTTTCCAGCCTGTCGAGACAGCAGTCGCACAGCAGGCAGAAGAAGCAGCCGAGTCTGCAGCTGAAGCAGTTGCTGAAGCAGCGCCTGAGGCAGAAGCCGTGAAAGAAGGCGAAGAGGTGTCAGTCAATCCTTTCGCGGAGATTGAGAGAGGTTTCAAGGATCTTTACGGTCAGTACAAGACCGTCAGGGGCAAATATGTTCAGGAACTCAACCAGAAGAAGGAAGAGAACTACGAAGTCAAGAGCAAGATCATCGATGAGCTCAAGGTGCTCGTAGACAATCCTGGCGACCTCGGCACTGCATATCCCGCATTCAGGGAATTGCAGAACAGGTGGCGTGCGGCAGGTGCAGTTCCTCCTACAAAGGCGAAGGATCTCTATGAGACATACAGCCATTACGTAGAGGCTTTCTACGATTACGTGAAGATCAACCGCGAGCTCCGCGACCTCGATTTCAAGAAGAACCTCGAAGCCAAGGAGAAGCTTTGCGAAAGGGCAGAGGCTCTGGCAGAAAGCGACAATGCAGTGTCTGCATTCCGTGAGATCCAGAAGCTCCACGAAGAGTGGAAAGAATACGGTCCCGTAGACAAGGCTCACCGCGAGTCGATCTGGGAGAGGTTCAAGGCAGCCACTTCAGTGGTGAACAAGAAGCATCAGGCATATTTCGAGTCACAGAAAGGCAACCAGCAGCAGAATCTCGAGGCCAAGACAGCACTTTGCGAGAAGGTTGAAGAGATTGCCGGCCGTGAGGTGAAGGATTCCAACACCTGGAACGCGCTTTCAAAGGAGATAGAGAACATCCAGAAAGAGTGGCGCACCATCGGTTTCGCTTCCAAGAAGGACAACCAGAAGATCTACGAGCGTTTCCGTGCAGCCTGCGACAAGTTCTTCGCTTCAAAGAGGGAGTTCTACAACGGCTTCAAGGATCAGATGCAGGAAAATATGGAAAAGAAGGTCGCTCTCTGCGAGCAGGCCGAGGCCGTAGTCAACAGCACTGAATGGAAGAAGACTTCAGACCTTCTTATAAACCTGCAGAAGCAGTGGAAGGAAATCGGCCCTGTTTCACGCAAGAAATCCGAGCAGATTTGGAAGAGGTTCCGTGCTGCCTGCGACGCTTTCTTCGAGAACCGCGACAAACATTTCTCTGACCAGGACAGCCAGTTCGATGACAATCTTGCAGCCAAGAATGCCCTTATCGACGAAATCAATGCATACGAGCTCACCGACACAGAAGCCGACAAGGAAGCGCTTGCAGGTTTCCAGGCACGCTGGAACGAGATCGGTTTCGTTCCTCTGAAGGTGAAGGCAAATGTGCAGAGCGCATACAACAAAGCCATAAGCGACAAGTTCGGATCAGTGGCCGAGTCATCCGACAGGGTTTCACGCTACCGCAAGCGCTATGGCGAGCAGCACGCCAAGCCGTATGCCAAGACTCCCACCGAGAAGGACCGTCTCATCCAGAAGTTCCTCAAGATGGAGCAGGACATAGCTACCTGGGAGAACAATATGGGCTTCTTCGCCAAGAGCAAGAACGCCGAATCTCTCCTCGCAGAGCTCTCAAGCAAGATAGAAGTGGCCAAACAAGAACTTGCAGAACTTGAACAGAAGATAAAATCACTGGACGAAAAGGAGAACGGGCAGGAGAATGGATAGGAAAAGCATTAT
>JAEEGG010001813.1_pt1 | contig 56656 bp, 53 predicted proteins | sample 9134161 | NCBI WGS metagenome assembly JAEEGG01 (sample SAMN16246543, study PRJNA631951) | gut metagenome | biome: gut microbiome; feature: rumen; material: CR-attached | host: Bos | place: Iran: Karaj | collected 2018-10 | reverse complement strand
GCGGCATATGCTGCTCGCTATATCGCCAAGAACATGGTGGCTGCCGGCGTTGCCGACGAGATTCTCGTGCAGGTGAGCTATGCCATCGGTCTTGCTGAGCCCATCAATATCTTCGTGAACACCTATGGCAAGAGCCATGTGGCAATGAGCGACAGCGAAATCGCCAAGCGCATTCCTGGCTTGTTCGACCTGCGGCCGAAGGCTATCGAGCGCACCTTGAAACTGCGCCAGCCCATGTATCTCGAAACGGCTGCCTATGGTCACATGGGTCGTAAGAACGAAGTCGTGCGCAAGGTCTTCACCAGCAACTATCATCCCACTCGCGAGATTGATGTAGAACTCTTCACTTGGGAGAAACTCAATCGCATCGACGACATCCGTAAGGCTTTTAATCTTTAATATCCAGAATAGTCCCGGACATTTAGGAACCCTCGGAAAACGCTCCATCTCATGAGACAAGACACCCTGACCGTGCAACCCGCTCTGGCCGCTGGCGACAGTGGTCAGGTGACTGTTGCGCCCAAGCCTCATGAGCTCACGCCGAAAGAGGTGTTGTCGTGGTTGCCAGCCGATGCAACTCCTGCACAGCAGGACTCTGCCATTCAGCGGCACATCAAGATTTCGGAGATTCATTGGAGTGAACAGCCCGACACGCTCCACATGCCCGGGCATCCGAAGGGAAAGAGTTTTCGCGATGCCTCCCTGCCGCAGTACTATCGTGAGTCGTTCTTCTCGAAGGATTCCCTGTTTCATCCAGAGCTTACGGGAGGTCGTCTAGGAGTGGCCGGCGACCCTGTGCCCTACAGTGTGGCGAGCGACAATGTCATCACCGGACTGTTACTCGGCACGTTCATCCTCGCCATGCTGGCACTTGCGAAGTCGCGCGAATTCATCATTCGCCAGGCAAAGAACTTCTTCTATGTGCAGCGGGCCAACACCACAGAGATCACCGAAACTTCAGGAGAGCTGTGGGTGCAGATGTTCCTGGTCTTGCAGACCTGCCTGCTCTTCTCCATCATCTTCTTTTTTTCGCAGCGTACCGACGGCACCGAAACATTCGTGGTCGACCAGTATCAGGTCATCGGTATTTTCACGGGTGTCATCGCCGCCTATTTCGCAGTGAAAATGATATTATACTGGGGGGTGGGAAGTGTGTTCTTCGAAAGCAAAAAAATCGAACAATGGAGTAAGTCTTTTTTGTTCCTCATATCGGCTGAAGGTATACTGCTTTTCCCGCTTGTGATGTTGCTTTCTTACTTCGACCTTTCAATGAAAAGTGCTGCCATTTATGCACTTGTAGTGATTATTTTAGTTAAAATTCTTACATTTTATAAGACCTTCTTAATCTTTTTCCAAAAGAAAGGGCGCTTTTTGCAAAATATTTTGTACCTTTGTGCCCTCGAAATCGTGCCTCTCTTTTTGTTGGGGGGAGCACTGACGCTGATAAACAGTTTTTTGAAAGTAAATTTTTAATACAGAAATGATTAAAAAAGTATTGGTTTCGCAACCTAAGCCAGCCAGTGAAAAGTCACCCTACTACGATATAGCTAACGAGTCGGGTGTTGAGCTTGTGTTCCGTCCCTTCATCAAGGTAGAAGGGATTACGGCCAAGGAATTCCGCCAGCAGAAGGTGAATATCCTCGACCACACGGCTGTTGTTTTCACGTCGCGCCATGCCATCGACCATTTCTTTAAACTAGCAAAGGAACTTCATGTGTCGATACCTGAGGATATGAAGTACTTTTGTGTCACGGAGACCATTGCGCTCTACATCCAGAAATACGTGCAGTATCGCAAGCGCAAGGTGTTCTACGGAAGTACGGGCAAGATTCAGGATCTTGTGCCCACGATGGTGAAGCATAAGACAGAGAAATATCTCGTTCCCCTGAGCGACGTTCACAACGACGATGTGAAGAACCTGCTCGATTCCAAGAAACTGCAGCACACGGAATGCTATATGTATCGCACCGTGTCGAACGACTTCAGCGAGGAAGAGGTGAAGAACTTCGACTACGACATGCTTATCTTCTTCAGCCCTACTGGTATTCAGGCACTGATGAAGAACTTCCCGCAGTTTGAGCAGGGCGATATTCGTATCGGTACGTTCGGACCTTCCACGGCCAAGGCTGTAGAAGAGGTTGGACTGCGCCTCGACCTGCAGGCTCCCTCTGAGAAGTATCCTTCTATGACGGGTGCGCTGAAGGCTTATCTGATGGAAGCAAACAAAAAGAAGAAATAATAGGGGCCTTGTCGTAACGACACCAGCTATTTATTGACAGGAAGACGATGTCTGTGAAAGGCACGTTCACACTCAGCAAGGAAGAGCGCATCTGCAGCAAGAAGCTGATGGAACAGCTCTTTAATGGCGGCACCGCACGATCGATGTCGTCGTTTCCTTTAAGGGTGGTCTTCACGCCCGTGGAGCGACAACCGGGGCAACCGCCAGCAAGCATTATCGTTAGCGTGCCGAAGCGGCATTTCAAACATGCCGTCGACCGCAATCGCGTAAAACGGCAACTGCGCGAGGCCTATCGCCACCACAAACAACTGCTGGCTGAGGCTGTGGCCTATACGCCGCAGGAGGCAATAGCACTGTCGCTGATATGGATGGATGGGCGTCATCTGTCGAGCAGCGAGATCGACCATAAGTTGCAAAATCTCCTCACGCGCATCGCCTCCCAGCTATCTGCCACTCCTGCAAGTAGCTCCTCCGCAAGTCCCGATTGCAGCACCCCTGCTAGCCCCGACAGCACCTCTGCTAATCCAGTTTGTTGCGACCGAGTCGCAACCTTCTCAAACCCTCAGAAGCGATGAACATCGTCAGGGAAATACTCCACTTCATCTCACGCTGTCTGGTGTGGTTGCTCCTGCTCCCCATCCGCTTCTATCAGGTGTGCATATCACCCTATACGCCGCCCTCGTGTCGCTTCACGCCCACCTGTTCGGAATATGCTCGCCAGGCACTCCTGAAGCATGGACCCATTAAGGGACTCTACCTTGCCATCTGGCGCATCCTGCGTTGTAACCCTTGGGGAGGTTCGGGCTACGACCCGGTGCCGTGAGAAGATTTAGTTTAGAGTTGACAGTTTGTTGAAAACATAATATAATAAAGATATGAGAAAAAACTTCGTTGAAGAACTGAAATGGCGAGGCATGCTCGCACAGATCATGCCTGGCACAGAAGAACTCCTGCAAAGGGAGATGGTAACGGCCTACCTCGGCACCGACCCCACTGCCGACTCGCTCCACATCGGACACCTCTGCGGTATCATGATGCTGCGCCATCTGCAGCGCTGCGGTCATAAGCCCATCATCCTCGTTGGTGGTGCCACAGGTATGATTGGCGACCCCTCGGGAAAGTCGCAGGAGCGCAACCTGCTGAACGATGAGACCCTGCGTCACAACCAGGAGTGCATCAAAAAGCAGGTGGCTCGTTTCCTCGATTTTGAATCCACCGAGCCCAACGCTGCCGAAATGGTCAACAACTACGACTGGATGAAGGACTTCACTTTCCTCGACTTCGCACGCGAGGTGGGAAAACACATCACCGTCAACTACATGATGGCAAAGGACAGCGTGCAGCAGCGTCTGAACGGTACTGCTCGTGACGGTCTTTCCTTCACCGAGTTCACCTACCAGCTTCTGCAGGGCTACGACTTCCTTTATCTCTATCAGCATAAAGGCGTGAAACTCCAGCTCGGCGGTAACGACCAGTGGGGCAACATGACTACTGGTACGGAACTCATCCGCCGCACGCTGGGTAACGATGTAGAGACCTTCGCCCTCACCTGCCCGCTCATCACGAAGAGCGACGGTAAGAAGTTCGGTAAGACCGAGTCGGGCAACGTTTGGCTCGATGCCAAGCGTACCAGCCCCTACCGCTTCTATCAGTTCTGGCTGAACGTCAGCGATGAGGAAGCAGAGAAGTACATCAAGATTTTTACTTCTTTGGACAAGGAGACCATCGATGCTCTCATCGAGGAGCACCGCCAGGATCCCGGTCGTCGCAGCTTGCAGCGCCGTCTCGGTGAGGAAGTCACCATCATGGTGCATGGTCGCGAAGCCCTCGATATGGCGATCGAAGCCTCGAACATCCTCTTCGGAAAGGCCACGAAGGAAGCCCTCGAGCGCCTCGACGAGCAGACATTCCTCGATGTCTTCGACGGTGTGCCTCACTTCGAGATTGCTGCCGACCAGCTGGGTCAGCCTGCCATTGAGCTGCTTACCACCGCTGCTCCCGTCTTCCCTTCGAAGGGCGAGATGCGCAAAATGGTGCAGGGTGGCGGTGTCAGCCTGAACAAGGAGAAGCTCACCGACCAGCAGCGCGCCATCACCAGCGAAGACCTCATCGATGGCAAGTACCTGCTAGCACAGAAAGGCAAGAAGAACTACTTCCTCATCACGGTGAAGTAATTTCTTTCTGAAGTTTCTCAGTTCCATCATCATTGGACTGAAAGGAACTACGCCCCGTAACACCACTTTTTATCCTATTTGACATGTTCAAGGGATGAAAAGTGGTGTTCTATTCATTGCAAATAGACGTGTTGCCCTGTGAGAGCGACGAGTTTTTTGCGCGAAAAAGAAAAAAAATCGGGGGAATCTATTGTATGTTCGTTTTTTTTCGTAACTTTGCAGCCGCAAACCGTGATTGGGTGATGGTGTAACGGTAACACTACAGGTTTTGGTTCTGTCATTCCCGGTTCGAATCCGAGTCACCCAACTTTCCACGAAGATGAGCTGTCGGCCTTGTTGCTGACAGCTCTTTTTCATTTGTAGCCAAAAAAACGCGTTTTTCGTTTGGCATTTTGCTGAGTTTTCAGTAACTTTGCAAATTGGAACAAACCTAAGGCAAAAATTGCAGAATATAACGAACCTAAAGCAAAATAACAGAAAAGATGAAGACAAACTACGAATTGCGCTATGCCTCGCATCCCGAGGACGCAAAACATTACGACACGACGCGTCTGCGCCGCGATTTCCTGATTGAAAAGGTGTTTGCCAAAGACGAGGTAAACATGGTTTATTCGATGTACGACCGTATGGTCGTGGGTGGTGCAATGCCTGTCGATGAGTGTCTGAAGCTGGAGGCTATCGACCCGCTGAAGGCTCCGTTCTTCACCACACGCCGCGAGCTTGGCATCTACAATGTTGGCGAAGGTGCTGGCATCGTGAAGGTTGGCGACGAGGAGTTCGAACTTGGTTTCAAGGAAGCTCTGTATGTAGGCTCTGGCGACCGCGATGTCTGCTTCTGCTCGAAGGATGCTACGAAGCCCGCTAAGTTCTACTTCAACTCGTGCGTGGCCCACACCTCTTATCCCTGCAAGAAGATTACGAAGAAAGATGCCGTGGTGGCCCATATGGGTAGCCTCGAGATGTCGAACGAGCGTAACATTAACAAGATGATTGTGAACCAGGTGCTGCCGACCTGCCAGCTGCAGATGGGTATGACGGAGTTGGCCACGGGTTCCATCTGGAACACCATGCCCGCCCACATCCACTCCCGCCGCATGGAGGCTTACTTCTACTTCGAGGTTCCCGAGGGACAGGCCGTCTGCCACTTCATGGGCGAGCCACAGGAGACACGCCACATTTGGATGAAGGGCGACCAGGCTGTGCTCTCTCCTGAATGGAGTATTCACTCTGCTGCCGCTACCCACAACTACACGTTCATCTGGGGCATGGGTGGTGAAAACCTCGACTACGGCGACCAGGACTTCTTCGAGATCACGGACCTGAAATAAAATTCGGTCTGTGACGCCGCGTAAGCAAAATAGTCATTTATTAGTGAAATCAACATTATTAGTAATATTTGTGAATCATGACAAGTTTAAAAGATTTTTCATTGGAAGGTAAGAATGCGTGGATTACTGGCGCATCTTACGGTATCGGCTTCAACATTGCCAAGGCATTTGTGGCAGCCGGCGTGAAGACCATTATCTTCAACGACATCAACGAGGCTGCCTTGGAGCGTGGTTTGAACAACTACAAGGAGGCAGGCATCGAGAACGTGAAGGGTTATGTGTGCGATGTCACCAACGAGGATGCTGTGAAGGCACTCGTGGAGAAGATTCATGAGGAAGTGGGCCAGATTGACATTCTGGTAAACAATGCCGGCATCATCAAGCGCATTCCTATGCACGAGATGAAGCGCGCTGAGTTCCAGCAGGTCATCGACATTGACCTCGTCGGTCCGTTCATCGTTTCGTCGGCCGTGCTGCCTGAGATGATGGAGCGTCGTGAGGGTAAGATCATCAACATCTGCTCGATGATGTCGGAGCTGGGTCGCGAGACTGTTTCGGCATATGCAGCTGCCAAGGGTGGTCTGAAGATGCTCACCCGCAACATCTGCTCGGAGTATGGCGAGTACAACATTCAGTGCAACGGCATTGGCCCGGGCTACATCGCTACGCCTCAGACAGCTCCCCTGCGCGAGCGTCAGGCCGATGGCAGCCGTCATCCGTTCGACTCGTTCATCTGCGCCAAGACTCCTGCCGGCCGTTGGCTCGAGCCCGAGGAGCTGGGCGGACCTGCCGTGTTCCTGGCTTCGCATGCATCAGATGCCGTCAACGGTCACGTGCTTTATGTCGATGGTGGTATTTTGGCTTACATCGGCAAGCAGCCGCAGTAAGTTTCCAAGCACAAAAAAAGAGACGGTTCCCGCATTTGGGAATCGTCTCTTTTTATTTGTAAAAATCTTTACAAAATTTCTTACTTCACAGCCTCAGCGAGCTCAGCGCCAGCCTTGAACTTAGCAACCTTCTTGGCAGCAATCTTAATCTTAGCCTTGGTAGCGGGGTTGATACCCTCACGAGCGGGCTGCTCCTTAACGGCGAATGTGCCGAAGCCAACGAGCTGTACCTTGTCACCTGCTACGAGAGCGTCCTTCACTGCTTCAACGGCTGCGTCAAGAGCCTTCTTTGCATCAACTTTGCTAAGACCTGCGGTCTCTGCAATCTTTGCGATCAATTCTGTCTTGTTCATAAACTTGATTTTTAAATGATTAAAATATGAAAATTTCACAATTTGGTGACAAATATAGAACATTCATTTCAGAAAAACAAACAAAAATGTGAAAAAAGTGATTTTTTTTTGAAATTTTGTGTTTAAACCCCTGATTTTGTGCAAAATAACGGGATTTTTTCGTACTTTTGCGCCAATTATTGTAATCATCAGAAAAAAAGACAATGCGAAACATACCAACAATTACACGCAACCTGCTCATCATCAATGTGCTGGTGTTCCTAATTACCGTCCTCGTGGGCGGCACAACTTATCAGGGCGGTACCGACTACACGCTCAATTCGCAGTTTGGGTTGTATTTCTTCCTGGCACCCAATTTCCATGTGTATCAGTTAGTTACCTATATGTTTATGCATGGCGGCTGGGATCACTTGTTTTTCAACATGTTTGCCCTGTGGATGTTCGGCTGTGTGGTAGAGCGAGTGTGGGGAGCGAAAAAATTCCTTTTTTATTACATTTCGTGCGGTATCGGAGCCGGTCTTTTTCAGGAAATGGCGCAGTTTGCCGACTATATGGGCCTCTTCGGACAGGCCACCGTTAACCTTGGTACGACGGTGGGTGCCTCAGGTGCCATCTATGCCATTTTGCTGGCTTTCGGCATGATCTTTCCTGAGGAGCGCATCTTCATCTTCCCACTGCCTGTGCCCATCAAGGCGAAATGGTTTGTCATCATTTATGCCGCCATCGAACTCTTCTCGGCACTTTCCACTACTGGCGATGGTGTGGCCCACTTGGCTCACCTCGGAGGCATGGTGTTCGGCTTCTTCATGATACGCTATTGGCAGAAGCATCCCACCAGTGGCTATAGCAAGTCGCAAGGCGAACAGTTCTTCGACAACCTGCGGTCGGCGTGGGAGAAACGGTCGAAGAAGTCGGCCGACAGCGGTCGCCGCTCATCGTCGGGCTATACCACTACGAGCACTGACCAGCGTGCCGACTGGGACTACAATGCACGTCGCCGGGATGAACAGGCAGAGATAGACCGCATCCTTGACAAGATTCGTAAGAGCGGCTACGATAGTCTGACAAGTGAGGAGAAACGCAAGCTCTTCGAACAGAGTAAGAAGTAAAGCTGCTGCGCAGCGGTTCAATGCGCCTGCGGCGCTGTTCAAAGGTTCAAAGTCGCTTTGCGACGTTCAAAAGTTCAATGCGAAAGCGGCGCTGTTCAAAAGTTGCTTGCGGCGACGTTCAAAAGTTTAAGTGTCGCGGTGCGATGCTAACGATTCAAAAAGATTCATGCTGAAACGATTGAAGAAATTCACGCTGCAGATGATTGCCGGAGCCAATGTGGCAACCATTCTGCTGATGCTGTTGGTGGGCTATTCCGACCGATTGGCCCCTGCGTCCTTCCCCCGGTTGGCCAACATCGGGCTCACCTTCCCCTTCTTCCTGATTGTCAATCTGGGCTTCCTCGTGTTCTGGCTGCTGTTCAAGAAGCGGTGGATGCTCATTCCCATAGCTGGTTTGCTCGTGGGCTACCAGCCCGTTCGCACCTATTGTCCGCTGAATATTCCCCGAACGGCGGCAGCTGACAGCACCTTGTCGCTCGTGTGCTTCAATGCCTACAACCACGAGAAGTTGGAAACCGAGGTGTTTCGCGCCCGTGTCACCGACTTCCTCCGTGAGCAGGCCGCCGACCTGGTGTGTCTGCAGGAGTTCGACTTGAATGCTAACGAGCGCACTCGCATGGCCGATCTCTATCCCTATCGCGACACCACGCGTGTGGTGCGAGGAGGCGACATGCTCACGGTGCTCAGCCGCTATCCCATCGTCAGAAAGGAACACATCCCAAATGTCTCCTACACCCTCACCCCCGAGGCTCATCACTCAGCGGCCTTCTATGTCGCCATGGGCTCTGATACCGTGTGCGTCATCAACAACCACTTGGAGTCGACAAACCTCACCGTGGAAGAGCGGTCAGATTTCAAGAAGATGATGAAGGGCGACATGCAGAAAGAAGAAGTGCGGGCCGAGTCACGAAAACTTGTCGACCGACTTGCCGAGTCCACCCGTGTGAGAGCACCGCAGGCCGATGGCGTGGCCGCCTACGTCGACAGCCTCCTGCACTCGCCTTCCTCTCACTGCCGTTCCATCATCCTTTGCGGCGACTTCAACGACGGTCCCGTCTCCTATGCTCATCGGGTTGTCGGCCAACAACTTGCCGACTGCTTCCGCGAGAGCGGCAACGGACCCGCCATCACCTATCATGCCAATGCATTTTATGTTCGAATCGACCACATTTTCTGCTCCGATGACTGGGTGCCCTTTGAGTGCTATGTAGAGCGCAAAATTGACTTTTCAGACCATTTTCCCCTTGTTTGTAAGCTAAAAAAGCGCCTAAATCATTAAAAAATGCATATTTAAGGGTAATAAATTTCTGAAAATGGTAAAAAATGCGTAACTTTGTGCGCTAAAAATGAAAGTAATAATAAATCAAACAATAAAATCAACAAAATGCAAAACAAAGGAATTGTAATTGTAACAGCCGTCTTACTGACGCTGGCAAGCATCTTCTATTTGTCATTTTCGGCTGCCACGAGCTACTACGACAAGCAGGCTGCCAAACTGACTGACCCCGTAGCACAGCAGGACTACAAAGACTCTGTGAAGTACCTGGGAATCTACTCGTATCAGAACTGTCTGGAGACACAGATCGGCCTCGGCCTTGATCTGAAGGGTGGTATGAACGTGATCCTCGAGATCTCCGTGCCCGATGTCGTTGACATGCTCGCCGATCACAAGAAAGACGCTGATTTCGTGAAGTCTATGAAGGAAGCCAAGGCTGAGGAAGAAACCAGCCAGGACGACTTCATCTCGTTGTTCATCAAGGCATTCCACAAGAACGCCCCCAACCGTCATCTCGCCGAGATCTTCGCCACGCAGCAGCTGCAGGGCAAGGTTTCTCCGCAGAGCGACGACAAGGAGGTCGAGAAGGCCCTGCGCGCTGAGGTGCAGTCAGCTATCGACAACTCGTTCAACGTGGTCCGCACCCGTATCGATAAGTTCGGCGTTGTGCAGCCCAACATCCAGAAGCTCGAAGGTCAGGACGGCCGCATCATGGTCGAAATGCCTGGTATCCGTGAGCCGGAGCGCATGCGTAAGCTCCTGCAGGGTTCTGCTAACCTGGAGTTCTGGGAGACCTATAATGCTGAAGAGATTGTTCCCTTCCTGACACAGCTCGACGCCCGTATGGCTAACGAGGGTGGCGTGAAGGCCGATAGCACCGCCAAGGCCGACGAGCCTGCCGCCGAAGAGGTGAAGGCTGAGCCTGCCAAGGCCGATAGCGCCAAGGCTGACACTGCCAAGGCACAGAACAAGTTCCAGGTGAACACCGATAAGAACAAGGCTGGCGTTGCTGCCAACACCGAGGCTCAGATGGCTGAGGCTAAGAAGCAGCACCCGCTGCTCGCTATGTTGCAGACCACTGGCAACGGTTCGCTGTCGCTCGTAGGCTATGCTAACGTGCGCGACACCGCCGAGATCGACCAGATCATCTACTCCGACCTGGCCCGCCAGATCATCCCTTCCGACTGCAAGCTCCTCTGGGGTGCTAAGCCTGAGGATGGCCTTACCGCCAAGAACATCTATGGTCTCTATGCCATCAAAGTCACCAGCACCTCTGGCCGCGCTCCCCTCGAGGGTGATGTGGTCACCGATGCCAGCGACCAGTTCAACCACCTCACCGGTGCTCCTGAAGTATCGATGTCGATGAACACCGAGGGTGCTCGCCGCTGGGCTGCCCTCACCAAGGCTAACGTCGGCAAGGCTATCGCCATCGTCCTCGACGGCGTCGTCTATAGCGCTCCTCGTGTGAACGGTGAGATCGACGGTGGCCAGTCGAGCATCTCTGGTAACTTCACCATCGAAGACACCAAGGACCTCGCCAACACACTGAAGTCTGGTCGTATGCCCGCTCCCGCACGCATCGTGCAGGAAGAAGTGGTGGGACCGACACTTGGTGCTCAGTCCATCCAGCAGGGTATCATCTCGTTCATCATCGCCTTCGTGCTGCTGATGATCTACATGCTCCTCATGTACAACCTCATCCCTGGTATGATGGCAAACCTCGCCCTGCTCGTGAACATCTTCTTCACGCTGGGTATTCTGACTTCGTTCTCTGCAGCCCTCACGATGAGTGGTATCGCCGGTATGGTGCTGTCGCTCGGTACTGCTGTGGATGCTAACGTGCTGATCTATGAGCGCATCAAGGAAGAGCTCCGCGGTGGCAAGAAGATCAAGCAGGCCGTGGCCGCTGGTTACGACAACGCCTTCTCGGCTATCTTCGACTCCAACTTGACGTCAATCATCACCGGTGTCATCCTCTACCTCTTCGGTACAGGTCCCATCCGCGGCTTCGCTACGACTTGGATCATCGGTATCATCTGCTCGTTCTTCACCGCTGTGTTCCTCACACGCCTGGTCTATGAGCACCAGATGAACAAGGACCGCTGGCTCGGACTTACCTTCAGCACGAAGTTCTCGAAGGACCTCATGCAGGGCACGAAATTCCGCTTCATGTCGGCTTGGAACACCACACGCTGGGTTATCCTCGGTGCTATCGCCGTGTTCGCCATCAGCCTTGCTACGATGGGCCTGAGCCGCAGCATCGACTTCACTGGTGGTCGCAACTATGTCATCCAGTTCGAGAACCCCGTAGAGCCTGAGCAGGTGCGCGGCATCCTCGCCGAGACCTTCCCCGGCTGCAACACCGGCGCTCTTGCCCTCGGTACTGACAACAAGACCATCCGTATGTCGACGAACTACAAGATCGAGTCGAACAGTCCTACCGTCGACGACGAGGCTGAGGAGATGCTCTACAACGGTCTGAAGAAGGCCGGTCTCGTGAGCCAGGCCGACGTGGCATCGTTTAAGAATCCTGACATCCGCGAGGGTGGTTCCATCATCAGCTCAACGAAGGTGGGTCCGTCTATCGCTAAGAACATCACCCACGGAGCATTCATCAGCGTGTTCATCGCCCTGATCGCCATCTTCCTCTACATCCTGCTGCGCTTCCGCAACGTAGCCTTCTCGGTAGGTTCGACGGCTGCTCTGGTGTTCGACGCCCTCACCGTCATCGGTCTGTTCTCGCTCCTGCAGCATGTCATGCCGTTCTCGCTCGAGGTCGACCAGACGTTCATCGGTGCTGTGCTGACGGTGATCGGTTACTCCATCAACGATAAGGTGGTGGTCTTCGACCGTATCAGTGAGAACCTGCGCCTGCATCCGAAACAGGACATTCAGAAGGTGTTCAACGACTCTATCAACCAGACGTTGGCTCGTACCATCAACACCTCGCTCTCCACATTGATCGTGTTGCTCTGCATCCTGTTCATCGGTGGTAGCAGCATCAAGGGCTTCGCCTTCGCCATGACCCTCGGTGTTATCTTCGGTACGCTGTCGTCCATTTTCATTGCTTCGCCTATCGCTTATCGTGTGATGGGTCGCAAGATCAAGGAAGAGGTTGCTGAGTAATCGTTCCGACAACTCGTCATGCTTCGCACGTGTGTGCGCATTACACACACGTGCGCGCAAAAAATAAAATAGGTGGGTAGCCCCAATGGGTTGCCCACCTATTGTTTTATGATGTCGATTTCGACCTTTTGTTCTTCTTTTAAACTACCGACCTATTTTGACACATCATCTTCCTCATTTGATGACAAAATCGCAGAATTCTTACATTTTGCAGGAATTCATACAATTAATTGGGGGTATGAACGCAAGAAAAATGGCTTGCATGGGTCTACAAGCGAAGAAGATTTTGTAACTTTGCAGAAAGTTCGAGGCCATGAAGCTCGTAGCATCAGTTTTAAATAGCATGAAACAATGACAGGACCAGCCATTCTTATCATCAGCATCGTCGCAGTGCTCATCGTCGGTTTTGCACTGACGATTGTCTATGTGAACTCTCAGACGAATAGCATTGTGAAGGCCAATCAGCAACTGGTGGAGTCACAGATGCAACTGATGGAGAAAAACAAACGCCAAGAGGCGACCATCGGACAGCAGTCGGAGCAGATAGAACTGCAGCATGAGCAGATAGAGCTACAGCATGAGCAGATAGAACTACAGCATGAGCGGCTGGAGGAGCAGCAGAACATGATGAGCAGCCAAAAGGAGCAGACCACTCAGTTGCTTCACGACCTCGCGGAACTGAAGGAACAACTGCATGCAAAAGATGTGGTTGCGCAACTGCGCGATCATGCTGATGACAAGCAGTTCGACATGAAGCAGTTGAAGTCGATGAGCGATGATGTCTTGCTAGCTTGGATCGACGAGCGTATGGAGCAGACGCGCCTGTTCTGCAATCCGAATCTCACGCTGAAAGAAGTGTCGAATACGCTGGGGCTGACACAGAAGCGTCTTCAACAATTACTGAAAAACGATAGTCGGTATAGGAACCTGAGTGGATACCTTAATGAAAAGCGCTTCCTGCTGGCGTGCCGCCTACTGCGCGACGAGCCCCAGTGGACCATCGAGGCGGTCGCCAAAGAGGTGGGCTTCAGCAATAGGCTGATGCTTCACGAGATGATGAAGAGGTACGTTGGCCTCACGCCTGCTCAGTACCGCGATACAGCACTCTGAAGATGACGCAGGCGTAGATGATGGGAACGATGATGGTGAGCAACTCCATCGGCAGGTTCTCGGCACCGTTGGCATCTCCCACGAGGAGTGCCGACACAACAGGAACAATTGTTGCGGTGAGAATATAGAGCACCATCCAGATTCCTACATGTTGCAAACGTCCACGATAGCAGATGGCAATGGCCGTGCCCAAGGGCAGATAGACCAGCAGTAGCGAAACGGCAACCGCCAGGGAAGCCATCTCGAACGCCGGTGACAGTCCGGTGAAGAACCCCGCCACATTGAGAGCCAGCACCAGCCACCATAGTTTCGTCATCGGTCGATAGAGTTTCCGCATGCCACGCATCATGGCATAGTACATGATGACAGCACCTGCCGTGTCGATGATGGCCTGCATCCAGTGGAAGTGTTCTCTTACCCAGTGCGAGAATGGCGACCACCCCTCAATGGCCTGCACGAGCATGCATATAAAAGCCACCACAAGCAGCCAGCATGGCAGCCCGCTTTCCACATGATCTACTTTCCTTAATTGTGCTACGCTTCCCACCTCTTCGGGACTTGTAGGTTTTGTGTCTTTATTCATCGTATGACTATGTCGTTAGTGTTTTTAGCATTGCAAAATTACAAAAAAAATCCTTTGTTGCATGCCTTGCCAACGATTTGTTGTTCGAAAAAGCGTAATATTCTTACAAAATCGCCGAATTCTTACAACAACGTCAGCGATTTCTGCGCTCTCGAAGCCGTCTTTCGTTAAAAAATGACTAAATTTGCAAAATGATATTCTCCTTGCACACGCACAGTTCAGCTTATCAGCATGATGCAACCACGGAGTTATGATAGACTAACAATTACCTAAAATAAAACAAATCATGAAGAAAGTTCTATTAACTATTTTTGCCATCGTTACATCATTGGCATGTTCTGCACAGTGGACACAGACCGATCGTACCCTGCACACGATTGGCGACGGACTGAAAGCTGTGCTTGGTTCTGTTGAGCGCCAGCAGGCTGCAAAGTTGCAAGCCCAGCAGAAGGCGCAGTATCAGGCAACGTTCGACGAAGCCTACGAAACCGCTAAACTGCTTGAGGAAAACGGCGAATATGCTGAAGCACTGAGCAAGTATGAGGACGCCGCGAAGTTGAACTGCGACTACGGCTACGCCGACCAGCGCAAGTTGTCGAGTAAGATCACGAGCCTCTACAAGGTGGTTGGGAAGACGGAAGAAGGACCGAGCATCCTGAACAACGACAAGGTGACGCTGAGCGATTACTCCGCCTACCGCTTCATGAGAGAGAACCCCATCTGTCAGGCTAAGAAGATGCGTACAGATACACGCATCATCCGTGTGTGCCTGTCGGACAAGGAGACCCGCATTGAGTTTGAGTGTGAGAATCCCTATTGCCCCGGCGCTGTTTCGGCTCATCCCAAGACCTACATCAAAGGCAACAAGGGTGGCAAGCTGAGCATTGTCGGCACCGACAACGTCGTACTAGCACCGGGCAAAGTCATCGTGCCCTTCCCTTACCAGAAGCTTCGCTATGCACTCATCTTCCCGCCGCTGCCTGCCGAAGCTACTTCCTTTGAGGTTGCCGACGGACGTGGCTACTGGAAGTTCACCGATGTGAAGACACGATAATCAACAATAACAAACTGCACACACATATAATTAATAATAATCATTTTCAATTTAAAACAAAACAAAATCAATTATGATGAAAAAGACTCTTTGGATGATGGCTGCCATTCTATTCTGCAGCTTGAGCTCAACAATGCTGACAGCATGTAGCGACGACGATGACGACCCGAAGGACGAAGGAAAGGGAAATGTTGAAGTTCGCGTGGCAGTGGTGACCCAGCGTGACACCTACAAGATGTTCACCTTCGATTTCACTCTCACCGGTCCTGATGGCAAGACCAACACTTATAAGTTCGATTCCAGTGACAAGAACGACGATAAGTTCTATGAGGCAGAGGCCAACACCTTCCAGGTAGCTTGCATGCCTTACCTCTTCTACCCCGGCGCAACGAGCTTCTTCGAGAATGTCGTCATGCACCACTATGTCTTCAAGAATGTGCCGAACGGGGCAAAGATCGATTACAAGACCGTCTCACACCTTGTGAGGAGCTTCCAGCCTGAAGAGAAAGGCAACAAATTCCTCATGGCTACCGTCATGGTGACCTATGTTACTGCTGATGGTCAAGTGCATCCGCTCAAACCCTTCGATTTCAACTTTGGCATTTACGACAAGGCCATGTGGGAGAAGAACATTGAGAAGTATGACAACTATACTGTTCCGCAGTCTACCAATTCGGTTACCGTTGTTTATCCAACGAATTAGCTTTATTAAGAAGATGCTCCTCTTTTTACGAAAAGTCAATTTATTAACAATACACGAAGATGAAAAAGAATATGACAAAGATGCTGCTCCTGGCAACGATGCTCATGGCAAGCAGCAGTATGTGGGCTTACGATTTCATTGTTGACGGCCTGCGTTATAGCAAAAAGTCGGCCAACGAGGTTTGGGTGGCTAAGTATTCAGAATACGCTTCTTCTGTGAACTACGAGGGCGACATCGTCGTTCCCGATGAAGTGGTTTACGAAGGCGTTACCTATAAGGTGACGGGTGTCGACCAATGGGCTTTTGGCAATAACTCAAGAATCACATCGGTCACTCTCGGCAACAACGTGAAGACGCTCGACGAGAAATCGTTCTATCAGTCGAGGAACATAAAGAAGGTAGTCTTGGGTAAAAGTGTCGAAAAAATCATGGCCTATGCTTTTGACTCGTGTGATAAACTCACCGGCATGCAATTGCCTGAAAGTCTTGTTGAGATAGGCGAGTGTGCTTTCTCGGCCACATCAATCACCTGGATTGCCATTCCCGACAAGGTGACCACTGTAGGCAGAGCCGCCTTTATGTCATGCAGTGAACTTGCATCGGCAACGATTGGCAAGGGCTTGACTACCATCGGGGACGAGATGTTCGCCTCCTGCTCGTCGCTGAAGAGCGTCACCGTGCCCGACCACGTGAAGACCATCGGCAATAAGGCCTTCTCCCAAGCGGGTATCGAAACAGTCTATATCGGCAAGGGCGTCACCAGCATCGAGAAGCTGGCTTTCGCAGCCTGCCAAAGCCTGAAGACCGTTTACGCCGCTCCTGCAAAACCTGCTACCCTAGGCACCAACGTGTTCTATCAGCTGGATTTATCCAAAATAAGCCTTGTGGTTCCTACGGGTTCGAAGAGCGCCTATCAGAGTGCTGACATCTGGAAGGAGTTCGGTAAGATTTCGGAAATGGACAACATCGAGACTGCCAACATCCAGCAGGCTACAGAACAGGTCACATTGAAGGGCATCTACGACATCAATGGTCGCCAGCTGCCTGCCATGCAGAAAGGCCTGAACGTCGTGAAGATGAGTAATGGCGAGACTCGCAAGGTGGTTGTAAAATAAACCCCGGCGCCGCCATCACTTCTTTCGAAGAACTAATAAATAGGTTTTAGCAAAGCATGCCCCCTGCCCAACCGTCGTGTTGTGCAGGGGGCTTTTTATTGGTACAAATCGTTTCATCAACGGCGACAACGCATGTGTCCATCTAGAGCACTGCTCCAAACCTTACAGCGCATTGCTCCGTACCATACAGAGCATAGCTCCGTACCATACAGAACATAGCTCTGTAACCTCCAGAGCATTGCTCCGTAACGCCCAAAGCATTGCTTTCGGAGGCCAGGAGCATTGCTTTTGGAGGCCAAGAGCATTGTTCTGACAGTCTGAAAGCAATGCTTTTGGAGTCTGGGAGTAATGCTTTTAGACGTGAAAAGCATAGCTTTTGGGAGGAATGGAAACTTGTGTAGCAAATATAGCATGTGTAGCAGAACATCTGGGATTCATTTTTTTCGAACACGAATCATACGAATGAACACAAAAATCGCCCATTTCATCGGGAATTATGACGCATTTCTTCCATTTTTCTCCTGTGGCAAAACGGGCCTCAACCAAAACTGTTAAGTAGTTGTTAAGCGATTTCCTTGGTTTTTTCATTTTAATTATTTAAATTTGCAGCGGAATAAGTAACTTTGTAATTAACATAACAATATAATAAAAGGAGTTCGCTATGAAGAAGGTTCTACTGTTCGCAATGTTGTTGCTGCCACAGAAAATAATAATTAAGAATCCTGTTCAATACCCCAAGTGTGATAATCTCCGAATAATTCGGTGAATATAGCACAAAAGAAACTATTGTTTAATTTATAATAAATCTATAAAACATGAACAAACTATTAATTACCTTATTTGCAGTAACCCTGCCATCTATGTTATTAGCACAACAGAAAGTTGATACGAATGGTCACGTGGGTATTAGCACAACTGCTACGTCTTTCAATTCTCCTTTCTCAGTAGGCAGCTCTGGAGGAACAGAAGCTTATGTTACTGGTGGTAGCTTGACGAAAGTAGTGGGTGTTTCTGGCTGTCCGATGGTCAATACCAAGGGTGTAGGCATTTTCGGCTCATCTTCCTACCCTTATTACAATTACATTGACGGTCAGTATGCCGGTTTCTTCTATGGCAATGTGAAGGTCAGCAATGGTACTATCAACGGAACAGTGACGAGCGGCAGCGATGCCCGTCTGAAGGAGGATATCACGGATATTGCCGACACAGAACGTGGTGATGACGGCAGCGTCGCTGGCAAGCTGGTGCGTCTCACGCCTATCTCATATCACTATAAGGACATGAATGCCGGCAAGGACCGGGGTACCTATATCGACAAGTATGGCAATGAGGTGGAGCTGCCTGAGGAGGAACCCAGCCAGGTGATGACGAAGCGCCACTTCGGCTTCATCGCGCAGGAACTACAACAAGTGTATCCCGACCTGGTGTATGAGGAGGCCAACGGGTATCTGTCCGTAAACTACACCGAGCTGATTCCCATTCTTGTGGAGAGCATCAAGGAACTGAAGGCAGAGGTTGATGAGCTGAAAGCTGCTGCATCCAAGGAAAACGGCGGTTCCCTCACAAATGGGGTTCAGGATCCTCTCTCCCTTCCCTATAGGGATGGGGCAGGGATAGGCACCTCCCTGTCCCAGAACGTCCCGAACCCGTTCACGGAGAAGACAGATATTGCCATTTTCCTGCCTGAGTCAGTACGCGAGGCCACACTCTACATTTATGACCTCTCGGGCAAGCAGCTGGAACAGCACCCCATTGAGGGCCGCGGTGAGACGGTGATGACCATCCATGCCGACAAAATGGATGCAGGCATGTACATCTACTCCCTCATTGCCGACAAAAAGGTGGTGACAACCAAGAAGATGATTGTAGTGAAATAGTCGCTAAAGGAGGAAATCATGATGAAGTAGCATGTGTTTTTTACTTTGCTTTCCGTGTGTCTGGCGACCATTCTTCATCAAGGATGGCACTCTTGCTGCATTATCAGTTGACCTTGGCATCATTCTTTAGTAACTATATATTGAGAAGTCTTGAATGTAGTGAATTAATAAAAAGATAAAGCTATGAGGAGGTTATTACTATTTGCACTGTTGTTGCTGCCACAGCTGCTGGTGGCACAGGACGTGTACCATAAGTTCACGGAGAACCATAAGGTTTGGTTGTATATTCATCCCAACAAGCATAGCTCTTACCAGTTTTATACTGACGGCGATACCATTGTTGCCGGATATGACTGCATGAAGCTCTACAGCGACAACTATGTGGGTAACTCCGGAATAAAAGAGTATAGGCACTACCATGGAGCCCTATTTGACGAGGGGAAAAGAACTTACCTCATCGAGGCTGGCAGCGAGATGCCTCGCTTACTCCAAGACTTCGACATGGAAGAGGGCGATAGCATTACGGGGAGTAATAGGAATTTTGCCGTGAATAAGATTGATACAGTTTCGTTTGAAGGCAGGAACTTCCGTAGAATCGCTGTCAGTTCTGAAGAGATTTCCTGGAATCCCTATACAGGGTATTGCTATGAAGGTATAGGAAGTAGTGGTTCCTATTTCTTAGCCCCTCTTTATATGTCACACTGGCATCCTACCCGTTTTGGTGCATGCTATCTTGATGGGGAAATGCTTTTCTGCGACGTGGACTATTGGGGCGAACGAATTCTTGAATGGATCGACGTATTTAAGGATATCATCAGCGGCATAAATAGATTATCCAGCGTTGCTCCTTCTAATAACGCCATCTACGACCTCTCGGGCCGGCGAGTGGCAAATAGTTCCGAGTTTCAAGGTTCTAGTTTCAGGCTCCCTAAGGGCGTGTATATACAAAACGGGAAAAAGGTCGTGGTTAAGTGAGAGCAACCTTCGTTTATGCTTATCTTTGCATACCAATAAAAATCATATTAAACGATAATAGTAAAAGGACAAAGACTATGAGAAGAATGATTCTTTTTTATGCTGTGTTGCTTTCTGGAATGAGTTGTCAGGCAATATGGGCACAGACAATTTGTCATGATGAAATCTTTTATGAAATCAACACCAATACGATGACAGCAGAGGTTGTGGCTGGAGACTCCCCCTATACAGGTTCTGTTGTTATCCCCGACTCTATCGTTATAGAAGGTAAGACATATCATGTTACTTCTGTAGGCGATGAAGCCTTTTATAACTGCGATGCTCTATCATCAGTTAAGATAGGCAAACAAATAGAACGAATTGGCAGTTCATCTTTCCAAAAATGTACTACCTTGAGAGAGGTCAATATTCCGAATGGTGTGTTAAGTATTGGAGGATATGCTTTCAGCCATTGCGACCAATTGGTTAAAGTTACATTAGGGGAGAATCTGAAGACTATCGGTATCTATGCTTTTGCAGAATGTAGAAATCTGAGGAAAGTAGTGATTCCTGATTCTGTCAGTCAGTTAAAAGATTATGCCTTTTCGAATTGTGTGAACCTACGGAACGTGGTTCTTGGAAAAGGGCTGATGAAAATAGCCAAAGGAGCATTCTCGCATTGCTCGGAATTAAGTGCAATTGCTATTCCTGAGGGGGTGCAGGTAATAGAGGATGACGCATTTATCAAATGCGGGTCCTTAGGCGCCGTGGAAATCCCGTCTAGCGTTACAACTATCGGTAACCAGGCATTCATGTCTTGTTCGTGTTTGAATGGCATTATTTTGCATGAGGGTTTGGAGACGATAGGGGACAAAGCCTTCTTCGACTGTGGCTTCGTGAAGCGACTAGAGCTTCCCAACTCATTGATTTCGCTGGGCGAGGAATCCTTCTCTTCGTCGCAAGTCATAGAGATTGTTATAGGGGAGGGCCTGAAAGTCATTCCTAAGAATGCTTTCAGATCTTGTTATGCTCTACGCTCAGTATCTTTCTCTGAAGGTTTGACGACCATTGGTGAAACCGCTTTTGCTCATTGTGAATACTTACGGTCTTTGGTATTTCCTAAGAGTATCAGGACAATCGGGAAAAAAGCTTTTTCGATGTGTTTTGGCTTGGAAGAAGTAGTGATTCCTGATGGTTTGACAAAGATAGGGGAATACGTTTTCAGTGGTTGTAATAGTATGAAGACCTTGACCCTCAACAACACACTTGAGGAAATTGGCGAAGGGGCTTTTAACAGTTGTGAAAGATTAACCGATATCGTGTTGCCACCAACTGTAAAAGTGATAGGGTATGGAGCATTCATGACTTGTTCCAGCCTCAAGAACATTCAGTTGCACGAAGGTCTGCAGAGAATTGAAAAGTGTGCTTTTGCAGAATGCAGGGCATTAGAATCATTGGTTATTCCTCAGGGTGTTGAAGTGATTCCCTATGAGTTTTGCCGTGCTTGTGAGAGTTTGGAAAGCGTAGACATTCCTCAGAGTGTGACCGTTATCGAAGATAGGGCTTTCTATGGGTGCAGGTCTTTGCAGTCGGTAGTTGTTCCGGATAGTGTTGATATCATCAAGAGTTATACGTTTGCTGACTGTTCCAGTCTGAACAAGGTCACTTTGCCTGATCAGCTGACGAGAATCTATGCTGCTGCTTTCTATAGATGCTCCTCATTATGTTCCATAAAGTTACCAAAAACATTAATTTCGATAGGTGGGGCAGCCTTTGCTGAATGTAGTTCTCTGTCTTCTATTTCTATTCCTGATAATGTTTGGGATATTGAACAGTCGGCATTCGCTGGCTGTACTGCGTTGAAAACTATTTCATTGGGTTCGGGGCTTAAGTTTATGTACTATGATACATTTGGATATTGTCATTCGGTTGAGGATGTATATTGTTATGCCACAGCAGCGCCCTATTGTGATCAACAGACATTCCAAGGTGTGCCGTTTGAGACGGCAGTCTTACATGTTCCTGACTCGGCATTGCATAGCTATCAGGAAACGGAGCCATGGAAGAACTTTGCGCTGATAGTCGGCATTGAGTCAGAAGAAAAGGATGTGCCGGCCATGCTATCTAATAGCCCATCATGGACATACCACTCACGAGTGTATGACAGGATGACATATCCGATGCCGATAGGTTATACAAATGCAGAGATACACTATTCGTTGTCGGATAGTGTTGAAAAGAACGGGAAGACATATCTCACGCTTACCCGTGAGGAATACGACGTCGCTGCTAAGCCAGGATCGATGCGGGCGAATCGCATAGCAGGCAAAGACTACAGCCTCGGTATCAGAGAAGAAGGCGGAAGAATCTTTGTTGATGCCGATGAGTTCCAGGCACTCTATGGTGACAAGTCGACGGTACCCTATGAACAGGTTGATGATGAATACCTCATTTACGACTTCACGCTGAAGAAAGGCGACTTTTTCGGTGCAGGCGATGTTTTCGTTGAAAATATCGATGTTGTGAAGACTATGGATGGTGTTGACAGGAAACTATATGTCCTAAGTAGCGGACACAAGATATTGGAAGGGGTCGGTTGCTTGTATTCCGAAGGAGAACTGATAAACTACCTTGCCTATCCTCCTGTGGAAGAAACCTCAATAGGATGGAAATATACTTTCTTGGGTAACTATCTTAAAAATGACGAGATTATATACGGAATCTCCTCAGAAGATGTTGATCAACTAATTACAAATATCGATTTACAGCAAATAAGACAAGTAGATTCCAATGCCATCTACGACCTCTCGGGCCGACGAGTGGCAAATAGTTCCGAGTTTCAAGGTTCTAGCAAACTTCCCAAGGGCGTATATATACAAAGCGGGAAGAAGTTCGTGGTGAAATAACGATATCATTTAACTCTCAAAACAATGATATGATGACGGGAGGGGCGCAGGCGCGCCTGCGTCCTTCCTTCCTCTCTTCCTTAGAAATGAGGGATGAAAGGAATGGAGTGTTAAAAGCGTGAAAGGCTTGCAGGACAAAAAGAAAATGCAATGATACAAATTTGCGTAATGCACCTTTGTATCATTGCATTTTTTTCCTATAACAGCCAGCGAAGGTAACTTGTGATGGTTGCCGTTTGCAGGTGGGCTACTCAATGTTTTGCTGCACGCGGTCGTAGAACTGCTCGACGATGGTGAGCATGTCGACGGGCAGGAACTCAAGGGCACGGTCGGCAATGGCATCGGGGATTTCGTAGCAGGCCTCGGCGACGGAACAGGCGATGGCACCTTTGGTATCGGTGTCGCCCTGAGCCATGATGGCATTACGAAGTGTTCCCTCAAAGTCCTCGGCATCGAGGAAGCAGCGCAGTGCCCAGGGCACGGTCTCCTGACAGGTGGAGTCGAAGTGGCCGTTGGAGCCGATGCGGAAGATGTCGCGCAGCGGTGGCAGCTGGTACTGGAAGTTGCGTGCCACAGCACCTTCTATCTCGTCCTTCGTCAGTCGGCAGGTGCGAAGCCAGTAGATGACGGTGGCGATGCATTGTGCACCGCGGATGCCTTCCTGGTGGCAGTGGCTCACCTCAGCACTCTGCTTGGCTTGCCGTTGCAATTCTTCATAGTCGTTGAAGAGCCATCCCACGGGGCTGACGCGCATCGCCGACCCGTTGCCGAAGGAGGCCTGAGGCAGGTGGTTGCGCTCGCCGAGCCAGTGGAGGAACATGTTTCCGTAGCCACCCTTGGGGTTGGGGTAGCGTTGGCACCATTCCACGAGCGTCTCCTTGTAAGGTCGTTCGTTGAGAATGGCATCAGCAATGGCGACGGTACAAATGGTATCGTCGGTGAAGTCACAGTCTTCTGTGAAGAGTTCGAACCCTTCCGTGGGCTTCTCGTCGAACTCGAAGCGCGACCCTACAATATCTCCGATGATAGCGCCTAACATAATAGATGTTGAGAAGTTTAGAGGTTGAGAAGTTGAGTTATTTGTCTTTGTTGGCCTTTATCGTATTAACGAGAGCGCCAGTCAATTGGTTGCAGTCATTATAGATAGAATAGAATTCGTCATCGGTGAGGTAGTTGGTCTCATGAAGCAGTTCGAGCCAGTATAAGGTTTCTCTTGCTTCTTTTAGGGCAATGGCATGCTTATTGACGAAATCTGCGTTGCTAACAGCGTCTTGTCCTTCGCTTATGTTTGCTCCAATACTCGTTCCACATCGTAATAGCTGATCGACAAGTCTAGAGACGATTCGGTTGTTGTCATATTTGTCAAGAAGATATTGGCATAGCATGATGGTGCGTTTGCCAAAGTTCTTACCAAGTTTATATAAAATACTATGATTTGCCATGGTCTATAATATATTTAGGTAATTGACTCAACTTCTCAACATCTCAACGCCTCAACGTCTCTTGCGTGTACTCCCTCCGAGAATCGAACTCGGATCTAATCTTTAGGAGAGACTTGTTCTATCCATTGAACTAAGGGAGCCCATGGCTTTTTTGACCTAAGCGACTGCAAAGATACGAAAAGTCGAGAGCAAAACAAAAGAATTTATTCATTTTTTTTGCCGATACGGAGTATCTTCGCGACTTTTGTCGCAAAGGTACCAAAAAGTTTCTTGTTTCTAGTTCCTAGTTTTTTATTTGTTGTTCCTAGTTTTTAAGATAATTTATTCATCCATACCGCCCTGATTGCCGAAGCCGCCGTTGTCGCGGCCACCTTCGGGACGATCCTGGCCCTGTCCCTGACCTTCTTCGTCTTCGCGCAGCTTCGGTTTCATGTTACCGAAGTTATAGGTGAGCGTGAAGTTAACGGTGCGGGAGCGGCGCCGGTTCAGCTGATGGCGCATGAATGTCTGGCTCTCCGTGATGTTCTCCCAGCGGCGCGAGTCGAGTACGTCGCGGCAGTTGATGGCGAGCATGAGCTTCTTGTCGAAGAAGTGCTTGCGCAGTCCGAAGTCAAGACCATAGGCGGGTTTGCGATAACCCTGCGTGATGACCTGCTTCGAGCGGTAGTTGCCCGTGAGCTGTATGGAGAGGTCGTAGGGCAGGATGAACGATGCAATCATGCGTGCGTTCCAAGTGAAGCGCGACTGCTCCTCGCCGGTGACGGTCTGTCCGTCGATGTTGTACGTAAACCCGTTGAGTTTATAGTAGTAGGCATTGGCTGACGTGGTGAGGTCGAGGAATCGGAAGAGCTTATTCTTCACCGTGAGCTCCAGTCCCGACGAGAGACTCTTCGCAACATTCTTCGAAGTGGAGTAGAACAGGCCATCGGTGGGGTTCTGCCAGTTGATGCGCTGCATGACATCGCTCGTGGGGCGGTAGTAAGCAGAAATCATCATCGAGTGCTCGGTCCACGTCTTCAGATAGTTAATAGAGAAGGAGTTGCTGTATTCCGGTGTGAGCTCGGGGTTACCAAAGGAGACGGTGGTGGCGTCGCGGGTGTCGCGGAAGGAGTTGAGCTGTCCTCCCCACGGACGGCGCAGACGGCGCGTGTAGTTCAGCTGCAGCTGGTCGTTGTCGGTGATCTGATAGGAGAGAAACACCGACGGGAACAGCTGGAAGTAGTCCTTCTTGAAGGCGGTGGGAGCCCCACCCCTGCCCTCCCCAGTAGGGAGGGAGGACGAAGTGTTGCTCGAGGCGTGCTCCTGTTCCCAGTCGTAGCTCTCTGTATCGACGCGCCAGTACTCGCCGCGCAGACCACCCATCACACCGAAGTTGCCGAATTTCAGCGTGGCGGTGGCATAGAGGGCGTGCACATCCATATCGTAGATGAAGCGGTTGAAGTAGAGTTTGTCCTCAACAGCGGCATGACCGTCCCAGTACTGGTTGTCGATGAACGACTCCTGTGGCGTGTTCTCATGCGAGAAGCGAGCCTGATAGCCCGCCTGCATCTGGAAGGTCTCGGAGATGGGGTTCTCATAGTCGAGCTTCACCTCCCAGGTGCGATTGTTCATGTGCATGGGCCGCGACTGGTAGTTATACTGGGTGGGCTGTGGTGTAGGAGTATAGAAGACCGTGCTGTCCTGATAGAAGTTGTCGTTGTCTGACTTCCAACGGTGGAAATCGACAACGAAGTCCAGATAGTGTCGGTCGGTGAAGGAGTGTCGGTAGTTGAACTCCGTGTAGAGCATCTGCATATCACCGCGTGAGCGGTTGAGACGTGTCATCGTGCGATCAGGTGAGAGGGTGGTGAAGTCGTAGCCGTCGAAGGTGCCGGCGTTGAGGCCTTCGCTACCGTCGAGGGAACCATAGTGGTAGGGTGTGAGACCACGGTTGTTGTTGTGTCCTTTCATCATCATGCCCGACAGCGAGAAGTCGTCCTTCTTCGTGGCATGCAAGGTGATGCCGGCACGACTGAAGAGGTTGTTGCCGCGATTGGCAGTCTCGCCACGATACCACTGAAACTGATTGGTCTGCGTGAAGAACTGCTCGCTCTCGTTGTGGCTTTTGTTCTCGCGATGGCGGAAACCGATGTTGGCATAGGCATCGAGGAGCGGTGAGTTGTAGTTGATGTTGAAGCTGGTGTTGGCACCGCCTCGCGTGTTGGCACCCACCTGATAAGAGCCGTAGTAGCCTGGCTTCAGGTCCTTCTTCAACACGATGTTGATGATGCCTGCCGAGCCTTCGGCCGAGAATTTTGCCGAGGGGTTGTCGATGACTTCAATGCGTTCGATGCTTTCTGCAGGCAACTGCTGCAGAATCTGTGCACGGTTGTCGGCGGTGAGTCCACTGGCCTTGCCGTTGATCCATACTTCCACGCTGGCGTTGCCTCGCAACGAGACGTTGCCGTCGTTGTCGACCTCGACAGAAGGGATGTTCTCCAGTGCCTCCGATGCCGACTGTCCGGCATTGGTGACCAGCTGCGACACGTCGAACGACTTGCGGTCGACCTCGAGTTTCATCGACGAGCGCTGGCCGGTGACGGTGACCTCCTTCAGCTGTCGTGCCTCCTCGGCGAGATAGAGCGCTTGCAGGTGATGGTTGCGATGGCGGTCGCTGATCTGGATGTTGCGTTCATGAGGCTTATAGCCCACGAACGACAGCTGCAGCGTGTAGTTGCCGTTGGGCAGTCCGTCGACGAAGAAGTTTCCTTCCTCATCGGTCACGGTGCCTTGCACCAAGGCATCAGTGCCTTGGCGTACCACTTTCACAGCCACGAAGCCCAATGGCTCGTTGGTCTGCCTGTCTAATACCTTACCTTTAATTAGTCCTTGTGCTGATGCTGCCAGTGCACACATGCACAGCAGCAATGAAATGAAAAACCGGTTCATACATTTGATTAGACTCACAGATAGGGAAAAAGTTTAATCGAATGCGGATTTTTTTTGTAACTATATAGAATTTGTCCGCAAAACTATCCCTTATTCTTTCCCACAATCACAAACAGCCGCTGACAGGATTCAATGGGGATGTTCCACATCTTGTCGAACACAGGAATCTCCACCGACCGGTTGAAGTCATCACAGTCGTCCACATTCCGATACTCGTCAACGGAATCCTGGATGAAGAAGTGTTCCTCGTCGTAGCCCACCACAGGCACATAATGCAGGGTTTTCCCATTGAAAAGCAATACGATGACGGGCGTTCCCTTGCTAACGGCATCTTTCAGGTCGTCGGTGGTGCCCGTGTAATACTCCGTTGTGTAGTTGCCCAGTTGTTCCTCAAATAGTACCTTGAAGCATTTGGGGTAGGCGCCCTCGCTGTGTTTACAGGGAAAGGTCGGCTGGTTGAACAATTCCACTCCGTTGACGCTCTCGCCGTAGAAACGCAGCAAGTAGGCACTGGAGCATCCCGAACATTCGTAGGTCTTCTGTGTGTCGGGAGTCGGGTTCGGAGATATGATGTACGACGACGGATGGTCGTGCCGGCTGGCATAAGTCTCCGGTGCCACCAGCCAGTTTGCACGGGCATATGCCTTCTGCTCGTCAGTCATCTTGCCGAGCATCGCCATCAGTTTGCTTAACGAATTGCCCTGGTTGCCAGGTAGTCCATCCTGATTCTGTGCGGAGCCGACTGCCACACATGAGAGCATCCCTATGACCAACAAGGTCTTAACTATTGATTTCAACTTCATTTCCTCAAACATATAATCCTGCTGCAAATATAAAAAGAATCAAGGATATAAGCAAATAATTAGCCGTTATTTCATATTTATTGCGAAAATGAAACACTCATGAACAATGATATGTTAAAAAAGCCTCACGCAAGTCATTTTATTACCATAACCTAACATAAAATAGAGAAAAAGCATTAACTTTGCAATCGTAATAGTAAATTACATCTCGATATGAGTAAAACAACAATGGGTAATAAGCTACCCCGAAAACTAGAGCAGAAGATGCAGACGGTTGGTGAGCAAATCAGGCTGGCACGATTGCGTCGTGACCTTAGTGTTGCTCAAGTGGCTGAACGTGCAACGTGTTCACCTATGACAATTGCTAGAATCGAAAAAGGTGCTCCGACTGTCGCCATTGGAATTTATCTCCGTGTGCTCTATGCCCTCCAGCTGGATGATGATATCCTATTGCTGGCACAGAAGGACGAAATGGGCCGGGCTTTACAAGATCTTGCACTGAAACATCGTGAACGGACGAAGCAGCGAGAGCCATCAAACACGCTTGAATGGCCGAGTCATGACGGACGTGGACTACGTCAACGTGCTTCTAAAAAACAATAAGTTATGAAGATACTGTATGTATATGCGGACTTCGACTGGCTTGAAGCACCAATGCTGGTAGGTGAGTTGGGCTATGAATCGCTTCGTGGTTCGGATTCCTATTCGTTTAGGTACGATAACGACTGGCTTCGTCAGTATGGCAGTCTTTTCCTGAGTGCCGACATCAACAACTATCCTGGCCAGCAATACACCCAGCCGAACAGAGACATTTTCGGCTGCTTCAGCGACGCATTGCCTGACCGTTGGGGACGATTGCTGCTCAACCGTCGCGAACAAATCCTTGCCACTGAAGAGCAACGACCCGTCCGCAAGCTTTCGTCGTTCGATTACCTCATGGGTATCGATGACTACTCTCGTATGGGTGGTTTCCGTTTCAAAGAGGATAAAGATGGAGCGTTTATCAACTCGGTAAAGTCGCTTCGTATTCCACCTTTGACCGACATTAAGGCTTTGGTGGCAGCCAGTATGGAGATTGAGAAGAGTGAGGAGCTTAACCAGTTGCCAGAGAAGAAATGGCTCCTGCAATTAGTTCATCCAGGCACTTCGCTTGGCGGTGCCCGTCCAAAGGCTAGTGTAATGAATGATGAAGGCTTGCTTTGTGTAGCCAAGTTCCCATCAAGGAATGACGATTATGATGTAGGTCTTTGGGAGCACCATAGTCATCTGTTAGCGAAAGAGGCTGGAGTCGTAGCTGCCGAGACGAGCGTCATTGAGATGGGCGAGAAATACCATGCTTTGCTCTCCAAACGTTTCGACAGGACAGCTGAAGGTCGAAGAAAGCATTTCGCATCAGCATTGACCTTGCTGGGTTTGACTGATGGTTGTGATGCCAAGACGGGCAACGGCTATCTGGACATCGTGGACTTCATCCTCCAGAACTGCTGTGACGTGGAGCAGAACCTGCGTCAGCTCTATCGTCGAGTGGCATTCAATATAGCCATAGGCAATAGCGACGACCATTTCCGCAACCATGGATTCCTGCTGACCCCACGAGGATGGACGCTATCACCGGCATACGACATGAATCCAACTCTGAATGAATATCAGGCTTTGCTCATCAACTCCACAACGAATCATGCAGACCTTCAGGTGTTGCTCGATTCTTCGGAGGAGTATATGATAGGCAAAGACGAAGCCGTGCGTATTATTGAAGAAGTGAAGGCTGGGGTGAGGCATTGGAAGTCCATAGCTTCTCGCTTGGGTATAGCCAAGCGAGAAATGGATGTGTTTGAACAGGTGTTCCAACGTTCGCTTTGAGCGTTTTTTTCTTGACACCCCTCATCGGGCCTATTATCAGATTAAAAGTATGATCGTGTTATGGAACAATTTAGAGCAATGAGGCGTAAGCGCCAACAGCTTTCGGAAGAAGAAAGCATTAGCATACTACGGAAATCCACGGCAGGGACCTTGGCTTTGCTGGGAGACAATGACTATCCGTATGCCGTTCCCATCAGCTATGTGTACCACGAAGGTAAGTTGTTCTTCCACAGTGCTTTGACTGGCCACAAGGTTGATGCCATTCGCAAGTGTGATAAGGCATCATTTTGTGTCATCGAGCGGGATGATGTTCAACCAGAGCAGTACACCACTTTCTTTCGGAGTGTAATAGCGTTTGGACGAATCCATATCATCGAGGATGAACAGGAGAAGTTGGCAACAGCCCGAATGCTTGGAAACAGATATAATCCCAACCAAGATGAGGCGCTGCAGAAGGAGATTGAAAGCGGTTTTTCGCGGATGCTGGCCATACGTTTTGACATAGAGCATCTTACTGGTAAGGAGGCGATAGAGCTGATGAGGCAGCGTTGAGCAAGGTCAAATCGCGGCGGCATCATGGTAGCGCTGACGGTAGGTGATGATTTGAGCGCGATAGTTGAGTTTACATAAAAGAATAGCACTGACGGACATGGATGAAAAGCTACAATTGCATAAGAAATCGTTTCAGGAACTGACCACGGATGAACTTTATGAACTCCTGAGAGTGCGTAGCGAGGTGTTTGTGGTTGAGCAGAACTGCGTTTATCAGGACATGGATGGTGATGACCATAAGGCCATTCATCTTTGGTTGACGAATGAAGATAAGATTGTTGCCCTAGCTCGTGTATGTCCAGCTGGAACTCACATGAGAGAGATTTCCATCGGTCGCGTCATCACCACCGAACGAGGCAAGGGCTACGGAAAACAAATCATGCTTCATGCCATTGATGCAGCCGTAGAGCATTTCGATGCAAAGTGTATTGATATTGAGGCACAGGAATATGCCCGTGGATTCTATGAAAGCGTTGGATTCAGACAATCGTCCGAAACCTTCATGCTCGATGGCATTCCTCATATAAAAATGACATGGAGAAAATGAAATAATTATGGAGTATTATAAGGATAAAGTAGCCATCGTGACAGGTGGCGCACAAGGCATCGGGCGATGCATCGCCGAAGAGTTCCAGAAAGCTGGGGCTACGGTTTGCGTGATAGATAAGCAGCAGGGTAATCACTTCGTTGGCGACCTTGCCGATAAGTCTGTGTTGGAACGTTTTGCCCAAGAGGTTATTGGGAAATATGGTCATGTGGACTTCCTCATCAACAATGCCCTTCCGCTGATGAAAGGTATCGACGAATGCAGCTACGAGGAGTTTCAATATGCCCTGAGTGTGGGCGTGACGGCTCCGTTCTATCTCGCCAAACTCTTCGCTCCATATTTCGCCGAGGGTGCTGCCATCGTGAACATCTCCTCCTCACGCGACCGCATGAGCCAGCCACAGACGGAGAGTTATACAGCGGCAAAAGGTGGTATCGCAGCTTTGACTCATGCCTTGGCGGTCAGTCTTGCAGGTAAGGTGCGTGTCAACTCCATTTCTCCTGGATGGATTGACACCGCCTATACCGTCTATGAAGGCCCCGATGCCATTCAGCAGCCAGCAGGACGTGTGGGCAATCCGATGGACATCGCCAACATGGTGTTATATCTCTGCTCCGACAAGGCAGGCTTCATTACGGGCGAGAACATCTGCATCGATGGAGGCATGACCCGTCAGATGATTTATCATGGCGACAATGGCTGGACACTAAAATGAAAGCATTGGCGTTTTAACAGATAGACGTGTATGAGATGGACAGTATTATTAGATAATAGGACAAACAACCCTGCTTTCGAAACGGAGCATGGGCTGTCAATCCTTCTCGAAACGGAGAAACATAGCATCTTGCTCGATACGGGAGCCAGCGACATGCTGATCCGAAACGCAGAGCGGTTAGGAATTGACCTCAGCAGGGTTGACTATGTTTTTATCTCCCACGGGCATAGCGATCATACCGGAGGCTTGAAGCATTTCATGGCAATCAACAAGAAGGCAAAGGTCATTGTCTCGCCAGAAACCATCAGCGGAAGGTTCTTCTCAAAACGGGGGCTTCTGCATAGCATAACAACTGCTTGGCCAGAGATTCCGCAAGAGCGATTGCTGACGATTGAGCATAGCGGAAGCATTGGCGATGACATCTATATCATAGCACACATACCTCAGATTCATCCGATGCCTGAAGGTAATCGGCATCTTTTCATCCAAGATACGCAGGGACAGTACATTCAAGATGATTTCCGACACGAATTGGCTCTGTACACAGATGGTCTGTTGTTCACGGGCTGTGCTCACAGTGGATTGGAAAACATCCTTGCTGCCTGTCCGTTACCGGTTAATACCGTTGTTGGTGGCTTCCATCTGCTCGACAATCATGAGAGCGAAGCCGAGCTTACAGAACTTTCTCACAGGCTGGCTGACACCTATCCTCAGACACAGTTCTATACCAGCCATTGCACAGGTGGTGCAACGTTTGCCATCTTGCAAGGCGTGATGGGTGATAAGATACATCCTTTTTCATGCGGAACAACAATTTGCAATATGACAGATAACATCAGATTAGTTTCAATCACTCCCGACGATCAAGAACAGTTTATCCTCGACAATCAACGGGCATTCAAATATGGAGCACAAACCGCGTTTGGCATGCGCGATGACCGCATGGAAGAAGGCGAAGAGATCATTTCAAGGAAGACCATTGAGCGTTGTATGAACGGAGAGCGGGCAGAAACCTATCGCATCGTCTGTAACGGAAATGTGGTTGGCGGTCTGATTCTTCAGATTGACCAGCAGAATGTGAAAGGCGAACTGGAAATTCTATTCGTCAATCCCGAGGTACATAGCAAGGGCATCGGCCAAGCGGCATGGAAGGTCGTGGAAGCTATGCACCCTGAAATCCGCGTCTGGGAAACCATGACTCCCTATTTCGAGAAGCGCAACATACATTTCTATGTGAATCGGCTGGGTTTCCACATCGTGGAATTCTGGAATAAATACCATCATGGCCCTGCCGTGCCCGACGATATTGAAGAGGACTGGAGCGAAGACGACGAAATGTTTGTTTTCAGAAAGTTCATGGATGCGTCCAGCAAATGAATTCCAATCCCCGCCGTGTTATTCGAAAGATATGAATATCTAAATGACGATTAAATAATAATTGTTCTATGAAAAAGATTGTAATGATTTCCTTGTTTGTGTGTGCTTGGATAGGTGCAATGGCACAGACGGAAAGATTCTGCATCGCCCGTGAGGGCAAGACAGCATCCATCATCCTGGATGCTGATGATTGGAAAGGCGTCATCCGTGCTGCCCGTGACCTTGGCGACGATGTACGCAAAGTGACAGGCGTGGCCTCGCAAGTCGACCTGCAATCATCCAATTCGGCAGGGATGCTGCCTCACGAGCGCAAGAACCTCCAGGCTTCCATCCTTGTCGGTACCATTGGCAAGAGCCGCGTTATCGACCAGTTGGTGAAGCAGAAAAAGATAGACATTCGTAAAGTACAGGGGCAATGGGAGGCCTATTTAATTGACATTGTCGATGGCAATTTGGTCATTGCAGGAAGTGACAAGCGCGGAACCATCTATGGTATTTATGAGATTTCTCAACGGATAGGCGTGTCGCCTTGGTACTGGATGGCCGATGCGCCCATCAGGCATCAAGACGAAGTGTATTATGACGGAGGCCGCCTTGTACAGCCCTCACCAAAGGTGAAATACCGCGGCATCTTCATCAACGACGAGTGGCCTTCGTTCGGCACATGGTGCACCAACCATTTCGGCGGTGTCAACGCCAAGGCATACGAGCATATCTTTGAACTGCTGCTGCGTCTGAAGGCTAACTACTTCTGGCCTGCCATGTGGGCGACGGCCTTCAATGAAGATGACCCTGAGTGTCCTCGACTGGCCAACGAAATGGGTATCGTGATGGGCACTTCGCACCATGAGCCCATGATGCGTTCACATCAGGAGTACCTTCATAGAAAGAACGACGTGGGTCCCTGGGACTATGCATCGAACAAGGAGCGTATCGACAAGTTCTTCCGTGAGGGCATGGAGCGCAACAAGGATTACGATAATCTCGTCACCATCGGCATGCGTGGCGACGGTGACGTGGCGATGGGCAAAGGTGATGACGCAGAAAACATGAAGACACTCGGAAAGGTGATTGAAGGCCAGCGCAAGATTATCAGAGACATCTATGGACGTGCCGATGCCGTACCCCAGCTGTGGGCTATCTTTACCGAGGTGCAGCGTTACTACGATGCGGGATTCACCGTTCCCGACGACGTGACACTGCTGCTCTGTGACAACAACTGGGGATATATCCGCCGCAAAGGGCGTGACTCCGAGCGAAAGCGCAAGGGAGGCCTCGGACTCTATTACCACATCGACATGAACGGCGGGCCATGGAACGACCGCTGGGTGAACACCACCACCATCCCCAAACTACGTGAGCAGTTGAACCTTGCGTATAAGTCCGGGATTGACCGTATCTGGATCATCAACGTGGGTGACCTGAAGCCTAAGGAAGTCCCCATCGACTTCATCATGCACTATGCGTGGAACCCTGATGCCATCCAGCCCGGCGACGAGCAGGCTTGGCTTGAAGGCTTCACACAGAGTATTTTCGGCAACTTGTATGCAAAAGAATGTGCCGACATCATCTCCAAATATTCGAAATACAATCTTTGGCGCAAACCTGAGGCGCAGGTGCCCGGCCTCTTCAACTATGAGGAGATGCTCCGTCTCAATGACCTGTGGCAGTCGCTGGTGGTGCGGTGTGAGGCACTGAAGGCGCAGATGCCTGCTGAGGCGCAGGATGCCTTCTATCAACTGGTATATTATCCTACTGTGGCCAGTGCTGGAGTGTCACAGATATACAATGCAGCCACTATGGGTGATAGTCTTGCCGTCAGTCACCTAATGGAGAAGGACAAGCGTCTTACCGACTACTACAACAAGCGTCTGGCAGATGGCAAGTGGGACGGAATGATGCTTGACAACCATATTGGCTATACCAGATGGTCCATACCTGACAAGAACTACCATCCCATGACCCTCAGATTCAAAGTGACGCACGACCTTAATGCCCCGAAAGAAACAAAGGAATACTCCATCCCTGCATGGAAGTACAATCGTAAGGACGATGGGTGGACGTTCTTGCCTGACCTGGGTCGCGGACAGGGCTGCATGGGTGCAACGGACGTGATGATGCCGTCAGTTGAGAACGGACATGGCCCAGCTCTTGAATATGAGGTGGACTTGAAGGAAGAAGGATGTGTGGCCTTAGGCATTCTTCCCACACAGGACATCCTTCCCTCCCGTGGCCTGCGCATAGGTCTTCAACTCGACAATGAGCCAATGCAGGTGATTGATGCCCGACGCGGACTGGTCGACACCTTCTCAGAATACACGCCTCAGAACCTCGCAGTGTCGAAAGTCCTGAAACCGCTGCCCAAGCGCAGCACGCTCTCGCTGAGTGGTTTTGTCAACGGTCGCCAACAACTCCGTCGTGACGAAGTGTTTGATAATATGCGCTGGCTCGATGCATCCTTTAGTACTACCCCAGGGAAGCATACATTGAAAGTTATTATGATAGACCCGGAAATCGTAGTTGAGCAGATAGTAGTCAATCCAGACAATAGCCGCTATAGCTACTTCGGTACTGGTTTCAAATGGGAATAAGCTTATATGATGGAAACAGAAAGGATTATATTGCGTCCGTGGGTTATCTCGCACGGTCATAGCGACTATGTGGGAGGACAAAAGCATTTCATCAAAATCAACAGTATTAGGAATAAAAAACAAATTTTGTGTAATGATGATGAAGAAAATAGCAATTCCAACACGTGAAGGCCTGATTGACAACCACTTTGGCCACTGTGCCTATTATACAGTAGTTACGCTCGACGAGCAGAATCAGGTTTTGAGCCAGGAACGTCTGGACTCGCCAGAATGGTGTGGCTGCAAGTCGAATATTACCTCTGTCATGCAGGAGATGGGAATCTCCCTGATGCTGGCTGGTAACATGGGTATGGGAGCCTACAACAAGCTTTCTGCTCATGGTATCTCAGTCATCAGGGGATGTCATGGAAAGGTAGAAGATGTGCTGAAGACTTATCTGGATGGAGAACAGAATGATTCTCAGGAATCGTGCGACCATCATGACTGCATCAACCACGAAGAGAAGCCAGTGTATGTTATACCGTCATACAATAATGCAAGATAGTATGACAGAAGACATCGAAAAGATCATCAGCGAGGTGACGGCAAAGGACGCCAAGGTGCTCTGCCGTGAAGTGATGTCGATAACGGACACGATGGATGTTCTGCGAAGCAAGTGGGCAGTAGAGGTGCTTACTGCTATCGTCTGCGGAAACACCCGCTTCAAGGATATTCAGGAAGCTGTGCATGGGGTTAGTGAGAAGGTGTTGACAGAGCGATTGAGGCAGATGCAGGAGGACAATCTGATAGAACGGCATGAGTGCTATGGTTATCCTCCAAGGGTGGAGTACCAGGTGACGGAACATGGCAAGCGGCTCTTCGTGATTGCCTATCAGATGACGGAATGGGGGCAGGAGCATCGGAGGCTGATACTCGACTTACCTACGGGTAAGTAACGATGGCGGTTTCTCCGAAATGCACTAATTTTGCACCGTCAAACTTAAAAGAAAGGAAAAAATTATGCATTTCACAGACCCCGTTTATCGCAATCCCTACTGGCCCACATGGCCGCTCATTCAGATTACCCAGGGCTGCACCCACAACAGCTGCAAGTTTTGCACCATGTATAAGGGCGTTCCCTTCCGCATGCAACCGATGGAATGGGTGGAGGAGGACTTGAAGGAACTGCAGGCTACTGTTCCTCATGCCAAGACGATTCAGTTGTTGAGTGCCAACCCGCTGGCTCTTTCGTACGACCGGCTGATGCCCCGCCTGAAACTTATTAAGAAATACCTGCCGGAGTTGGAACACATGTACACCGCCACCCGTGTCTCTGACATCAAAAACAAGACTGTGGAGCAGCTACGGCGGCTAAAGGACATCGGTGTGAACGAAATCTCCTTAGGTGTGGAGAGTGGCGATGACTGGACACTACAACGCATCAATAAAGGATATACCTCGCAGGATATTCTGGAGCAATGCCACAAGCTGGAAGAGGCTGGCATCCAGTATTGGATGACGTTCCTCAATGGTGTAGCCGGACGGGAACACAGCCATGAGCATGCTGTCAACTCCGCCAAGATATTCAACCAGTGCAAGCCCATGCTTGTGGGTACAGGCGGTTTGACACTCTTCCCCGGCACTCCGCTCTTGGAGGAAGCCCAGCGTGGTGAGTTTACCCCATTGACGGAGCGTGAACTGATGCAGGAACTGCTTACCTTCCTCGAACAGCTCACCTGTGATTGTGCGTTGAACACCCACCACACGTCATCGATGAACCTCACAGGTCCCGACTTCTTGAAACGCAAGCCTCAGATTCTCGAAGCCCTCCGTTACGGCATCGAACATTTTGACATGAACGAGCTGACAAGCATCAGACAAAATAAGCAAACATTATAGAAAAGACTATGGTAAAAGCATTGTTTATCAACAGACGTCTGCACCAGAACGGCAATACAGCACAACAGCTGAGGCGTGTCATGTAAGCTGTCCCCACATTCCGTCGGGCTTTTCTATTCAATGACAATTGTTGACAAATGGTCGGCAGCGAACAGGTCGTTGGCGACGGCATGAATTTGTTCGGGTGTAACAGTGTCGATTTGCAGGAAAAGGCGCTCGATGTCTTTCTCACGTCCATAGTGTAGGAAACTCTTGCCGAAGTCGAGGGCGAACTGTTCGCGATTGTCGGTAGCTACGCCTATTTGTCCTTTCAGCTGTCGTTTGGCAGCATTGAGCTGTTGGGTTGTCAGCGGTGCTCGCATCAGACGATCAAGCTCGCGTCGCACCAGTCGCAGGCAGCGTTGCACGTCGGCATGATCGCAACCGAAGTAGATACCCCATGTGCCTGTGTCGCCATAGTTGACAAGGGTGCTCTCTACGGTGTAAACCAGTCCATGTCTTTCGCGCAAGGCGATGTTGAGGCGTGCATTCATGCCCGGTCCACCGAGGATGTTGTTCATGATGTAGAGTGCCATGCGCCTTGGGTCATCGATGGGGTAGGCGCGACAACCCGTCATCACATGAGCCTGATGGGTGTCCATGTGGAGAGTGGTGATCCCACTCTGATTCTCATATGATGGAAGGGAGGCCGAAGTGCAAAGGGTGTTGTCTGCACTTGTTTCGTGCTTCTGCCCTTCTTGAATATCTGAGGAGAAGGAAACAGAATCAGTAGCTTTTTCCAACAACTTCACCAATCGTGGAAAGCTGATGTCGCCATAGGCAAAGAAGATGGCGTTGTCAGGGCGGTACCATCGGCGGGCAAACCGCTGCAGGTCGGCTTGAGTGAAGGAGCGCACACGCTCTTCGGTGCCAAGAATGTTATGTCCGAGCGGATGCCCTTGGAAAAGTATGTTCTCGAACTCGTCGAAGATGAGCTCCGACGGTGTGTCGTTATAGCTTTCTATCTCTTCGCAGACCACTGTCTTCTCGCGTTCGAGTTCAGTTTCAGGATATTCGCTGCAGAACACGATGTCGGTGAGCAGGTCGACGGCTCGCCCGACATGCTCGTTGAGGATGGCGGCATAATAGGTCGTCGCCTCCTTTGTTGTGAAAGCGTTGAGGTCGCCTCCCACGCGCTCCAGGTGGTTGATGATCTGCATGGCTGAGCGGTGACGGGTGCCTTTGAAGGTCATGTGTTCGCAGAAGTGGGCAAGTCCTTCCTCGCCCGGCAGTTCGTTGCGAGTGCCGGCAGCAATCTGATAACCGCAATAGAGAACGCGTGAGGCGTCGGGACGGTGGATGATGCGCAACCCGTTGGGGAGCGTAACAGTATTGTAGGTCATAGTATTCTTATAGATACTCACTGAAGTCGGTGAGTCGCATGTCGCCCTTGCGTAGATAGGTGTCGTGGAAGGCGAGAGCGGCACGCATCGACTGTGGTTCGTGGCCGCGTGGTGCAACGCGGTGCAGATAGTCGCGTAGCAGCGGGCGGTAGTCGGGATGGGCGCAATGCTCGATAATCTCCTCTGCCCGACGCATAGGACCCTTGCCACGCAGGTCGGCAATGCCTTGCTCAGTGACGATGACGTCGACGTCGTGCTCGGTGGAGTCTACGTGGCAGCACATCGGCACGATGGCAGAAATGGCGCCGCCCTTGGCTGTGGATGGTGTGGTGAAGATGGAGAGATAGCCGTTGCGCTCGTAGTCGCACGACCCGCCGATACCGTTCATCAGGCTCGATCCACACACATGGCTGGAGTTCTCGTTGCCATAGATATCGCACTCCAGGGCCGTGTTCACGGCGATGACACCTAGTCGGCGAATCACCTCTGGCGAGTTGGCAATCTCGCTCTGTCGCAGTGTGAGGTGTTTCGAGAAGTAGTCGATGTTGTCGTACACCATCTTCAAGTGTTCGTTGGTGACCGTCATCGCCGTTGCCGACGCGTTGATGATTTTTCCTTCGAGCATGTAGTGGATGGCGGCATCCTGAACTACCTCGCTATAAACGTGGAAACGAGGGATGAGTGGGCTCGCTGCCAGCGCTTTGAAAACGGCGTTGCCCGTAGCGCCCACACCACTCTGAATGGGCAGGAACTGTGGCGGGATGCGCCCGGAACGGATGTCGCCTGCCAGCAGCTGTGCTACGTTCTGACCGATTTGTGCTGTAGCAGCATCGGGTTCGTTGAACGACCGCGCCTCTTCTGGGATGCAGGTCTCGATGACGCCCGCAATCTTCCAAGCCTCGATGGCAACGAAGTCGTCACCCACACGGTCGTAAGGGGCGATGATGGGGATGGGCATGCGTCCGAAGCCGCACTCTGTGGGCTCGTAGGTGTCGTGCAGGCGTCGCGCGTTAGGATTATGATAGGTGTTGTGTTCGATGATGATGTGGCGTGCCAGCCTCACCACCGTTGCCGTGATGCCTCCTGCCGACGTGAGGAATGCCTTGCAGATGTCCTGTCCCTCGATGAGGTCGGAAACCTCGACAATGGCCCAGTCCACCTTTCCATAGAAGCCGTGACGCAGGCGCTCGGCAACATGTCCAAGGTGCATATCCTCGTAGTCGATTTCGCCCTGGTTGGTATGGATGCGGAAGTCCTTGTTGGTAGAGAAAGGCGCGCGAAACCTGATGGCCTTCGCAGCTGCGAGGTCGCCCTCTACGCTCTGGCACGACGATGCTCCCGTGAGCAGTCCCACCTGAAACGGTTGCCCACTTTCGTGCAAGGCGACAGCCCGCTTTGAGAGAGCTCGGAAGAATCCCTTTGGATTTCCGCTTGGTGTGAAACCAGAGACGCCCAGCATAGCGCCGTCTTCAATCAGGCTTGCAGCCTCTTCTGCCGTTATCCTTTTATAAGCCATAGTCGATATGAATCAGTTCTGTATCGGTAATTAATGGTTCAATTGCGGTATATTTATAAGTCGCAAAGTGTATATGTATGCAAATTCGGGCGCAAAGTTACGAATAATCTTGCAAATATGCAACTATTGATGCAAAAAAAACATTTTGCCGACCGTATTTCTGCTGCAAGTGAAGGTTTTATGGACAGAAATACACTTCGCATCTTTTTGATAAGTTCTTTAAAAGCCCGTTTTGCAGCCCATCTTACAAGGGTTAAATTTTGCGTCATTTCTCATTTATTTGCTTGAAAATAACATCATGAACTTACGGGGTGAAATTTCTTGCGATTTCCTGAATAGTCTTCTTAAAAAAAATATATCTTTGCAGAGGAATAACTAAAACAAATAGTACAGATGATGAAGAAAATGATGTTTTTTAGTCTGTTGCTCCTTGCCACATCGATGCAAGCACAGACGGCGAGAAAGTTTACCATCGACCTGACTGAAGACGGAAAGGCACAGATGGTGTGTTTCCTTCCTGAAACCTCATCGGGACAGGCAATCGTAGGTGTTCCGGGCGGTGGCTATTCGATGTTGTCGAACACCCATGAGGGCTATCTGGCCTCCGAGTGGCTCAACAACCAAGGCATCGCCTATTTCGTGGTGAACTACCGACTGCCTGGAGGCGATCGCACGAAGCCTATGGGCGATGTGCAGAAGGGTATAAGGATTGTGCGCGACTCCGCTGCCGTGTGGGGCATCAATCCTCATGATGTGGGAATCATGGGATTCTCGGCAGGCGGCCATCTGGCCTCGGTTATCTCGACCCATTCCGACTTCGCCTCGCGCCCAGACTTCTCCATCCTTTTCTATCCTGTCATCTCGATGGACGAGCGGGTTTCCCATGTGTGGTCGTGTCGTAACTTCCTGGGTGCAGAAGGGCAGAAGGACCCGGAACTCGTGCGCTCCTTCTCTACGCAAAACGCCGTGCGCCGCCACCTCACTCCGCCAGCTATCATCATTATGTCGAGCGACGACAATCTGGTGCCGCCCGTTACCAACGGACTGGAGTACTATAAGGCTATGCGCAACGCAGGCAACGAGTGTGCCATGCTGCTCTATCCCACCGGTGGTCACGGCTATGGATTCGGACAGTGGTTCCCCTATCGCGACGAGATGCTTGCCACGCTTGGCAAATGGCTCAAGGCACGCAAGACACCAAAGCCCGATGCCATCAAAGTGGCGTGCATCGGCAATAGTATTACTGATGGTCACGGCATCGACCTTGCTGAGCAGAACGGCTATCCAGCACAGCTACAACGCATGCTAGGAGATGGCTATTGGGTGAAGAATTTCGGCGTCAGCGCCCGTACCATGCTCAACAAGGGCGACAACCCCTACATGAAGGAGATGGCTTGGGAAGACGCACAAGCCTTCAAGCCCGATCTCGTGATTATCAAACTGGGTACTAACGACTCGAAACCCCAGAACTGGCAGTACAAAGACGAGTTCAAGCAAGACCTCTGCCAGATGATTACAACGCTGCGTCCCGACCTCCTACAGCCAGCCAAGAAAGTCAAGAAGGGAAAAAAGAACAAGGCCGCACCAGCTGTAGCAAAGCCGCAGATATTCCTCTGTACGCCTATACCTGCCCTGAAGCCATCGTGGAACATCAACGACTCCATCATTGCCAATGGCATCATTCCCATTCAGCAGGAAGTGGCGAGCCAATATGGTCTGAAGGTCATCGACCTCCACACACTCTTCGGAACTGATCCGGGCAACTTGCAAAACGACGGCATCCATCCTAATGAGAAGGGTGTACGCCACATGACGCAAATCATCGCCGACGCAGTTAAAGGGGGTGAGTAGTTAAACTATATAGAATTTGACAAGGAAAATGTAGGGACGCAACGTGTCGCTTTATTGGAGTAAGAAATCCTGCCCAAGTAACGCGACACGTCGCGTCCCTACATTTATTTCCGCTTTGCGGCGCTTTTTAAAGAACAGGACAAAACAAAAACGAAATAAGAAAACAATTGGTTTTTTCTTCGCCGTTTCAAAGCAAACGGATGTTATTTTATTTTAATGTGAACGATATTTTTGTGTGAATGCTGCTATATTCCGAATAATCTTTGTATATTTGCAGTGAAATAAACGGAAATCCTATGGCTAAGCATCCTTTATGGTCAGACGAATACTGGCTGCTGCTCATGCAGCTGTATTTGAAGAAGCCCGTCGGCGTGAAGGCTCTTTATTCGCGTCCGTTGGTGGCATTGGCACTTGAGTTGCACATACCGCCACAGTATCTGTATGAACAGCTGTTCCGCTTGCGCACCATCGACACGCCGCGCATGGAGAAGCTCTGGAAAGACTATGGTCGCAATCCGCGCCGTCTGAGCCGGGGCGTGAAGCTGTTGCGCCAGAAGTTGGGCTATGCCGATATGTTCTTCGAGGGCGTAGAGCTCAACGAGACTTGGGAGAAGGATTTTTATCCAGTGGAGGGCGTAGAGAACACGACGATTACTCCTGTGATGCTCATCCTCATCCTCGACCAATACTTCCGCCTCACTCCTCTGACGATGGTCACCGAGACACCCGAGGTGCAGGAATTGGCACGATTGTTAAAGATGAAGCCACGCGAGGTTGTCGATATCATGGAGATATACCAGTTCTGCGACCCCTGCCTGAACCGTAGCGACTTTCTGACGAGCCCGTTGCTCGACCCTTGTTTCCAAATCTGGAAGCGCTTTGGCAACGACAGCCCACAGAAGCTGGCTGCGCTGGCCGCTCAGCTGAAGGAATACTTCAAGTAGGCGTTGGGTCCGGGCGCAAACGAATCACAACAAAAAGAAATCGTGGCACAAGGAAACATACAAGAACAACAACTTGAGCAGCGACAGCAGCAACGCCTTACGCAGCAGCAAATGCAAGTGGTGCGCCTGCTGGAGATGCCACTGGCGGAGTTCGAGGACAGCATCCGTATGGAGCTCGACGACAACCCTGCCTTGGAGAGCAGCACCGATCCTGCCGATATGGCAGAAGGGGCGGACTATGGCGATGCAGCCGAGGGCGGCGATGCGCCTGATGACTTTGCTGAGGCCTCTGAGCGCCAAGACCGCGAGGATGCACTCGAGATGGCATTGGAGGGTATTGGTCGTGATGACGAGATGCCCACGCCTTACGGCAACACGACCTATCAGGCTGCCGACAATGAGGAAATGGTGTTTGGCAATACAACATCGTTCTACGACAAGTTGAAGGAGCAGATGGGTGAGTTGGAGCTCACCGAGCAGGAGCAGCTCGTCATGGAATACCTCATCGGTTCGCTCGATGGCGACGGATATCTGCGCAAGAGCCTCGACAGCATCAGCGACGACCTCTACATCCATCAGCATATGGACCTCAGCGAGGAAGCCATCGAGCAGGTGCTCGAGAAACTGCAGACCTTCGACCCTGCCGGCATCGGCGCTCGTACGCTGCAGGAGTGCCTGCTGCTGCAGATTGCCCGCAAAGAGGCTGATGGCAACGAAAAGGCCCCATTGCTGCGACGCGTGGTAGCCGACTACTACCCGGAGTTCATTAAGAAGCACTGGCATAAGATTCAGGATGCCCTGCATCTGAGCGACGTGCAACTTGAGAGCCTGAAGGCTGAGGTGCGCAAGCTCAATCCGAAGCCGGGCGCCTCATTGGGTGAGGCTATGGGCCGCAATCTGCAACAGATCACTCCTGACTTCATCGTCGATACGGCTGACGATGGAACGGTTTCCTTCTACATCAATCGTGGGCAGGTGCCTGAGCTGGTGGTGTCGCCGTCGTTTGCCGATATGGTGGATGCCTATAAGAACAACCGCGAAGGCATGAGCCGGCAGGAGAAGGAAGCTCTGCTCTATGCTAAGCAGAAAGTGGAGCGGGCACAAGGATTCATCGATGCCGTGAAACAGCGCCGCCACACGCTATATGTCACGATGAAGGCCATCATCGATTGGCAGCGTCGCTATTTCCAGGAAGGCGATGAGGCTGAGCTGAAGCCGATGATTCTGAAAGACATCGCCGACCGGACGGGTCTCGACATATCAACCATCTCGCGTGTCTCGAACATGAAATATGCTCAGACTCGTTGGGGAACATTCCCGCTTCGCCATTTCTTCAGCGACGGAATGGTCACGCAGGATGGCGAGGAGCTCTCCACCCGTAAGGTGAAAGTGGCGCTGCGCGAGCTCATCGCAAAGGAAGACAAGAAGAAGCCCATGAGCGACGAGGCGCTCACCGCTCAGCTGAAGGCCGAAGGATACCCCGTGGCCCGGCGCACGGTAGCGAAATACCGTGAACAGATGGGAATCCCGGTGGCTCGTCTGCGCAAAGGATGACAGTTTGGAAGCATAGAGACAACATTGTGAAAGAGAAGCATATCATACTTAGTGCACGCATCATTAGCTTGGTGTTCACGCCGTTCTATCTGCCATTGGTGGGACTGGCGGCACTCTTCATGTTCAGTTATCTAGGCATGCTGGAATGGAACTACAAGGCAATCGTGCTGCTCATCGTGTATCTCTTCACGGTTCTGCTTCCCACGCTGCTCATCCGCTTCTATCGTCGCTTTCAGGGCTGGAGCCTCATTGACCTGGGTGTTCGTGAGCGACGTATGGTGCCTTACATCATCTCCATCGTGTGTTATTTCACGTGCTACTATGTGTTGAGCAGTCAGCATGTGCCCTACATCATCGGTGGGGTGCTGCTGGTGGCACTGGCCATACAGGTTGTCTGTGCGCTGATCAACGTGTGGTGGAAGATTTCCACGCATACTGCAGCCATCGGCGGCATTGCCGGAGCCTTGGTGGCGTTCTCTGGTAAGTTCTCCTATAACCCCGTGTGGTGGCTTTGCTTGGTCATCCTTGTGGCAGGACTGGTGGGTACGGCTCGCATGATTCTCCGCCAGCACACCCTTGCTCAAGTGGTGGCAGGCTTCGCGGTAGGCTTCGTGAGTGCCTTTTACCTCATCATGAGATTCTAAGTGTCGCTGCGCGACGTTCAAGGTTCAGAGTCGCTGCGCGACCGTTCAAGGTTCAAAAGTTCAATGCGCCTGCGGCGCTGTTCAAAAGGTTCAAAATTGTAAATCGTAAATATAAAATGTCTCCAATTGTAAGTATTATCATGGGCAGCACAAGTGACCTGCCCGTTATGGAAAAAGCTTGTAAGTTTCTCGACGATATGCAAGTACCGTTCGAGGTAAATGCACTCTCGGCTCATCGCACACCTGATGCAGTTGAGCAGTTTGCAAAAGGCGCTCGTGAGCGTGGCATTCGTGTCATCATCGCTGGTGCAGGTATGGCGGCAGCCCTGCCTGGCGTCATCGCTGCACAAACCACTCTGCCCGTTATCGGCGTACCCATCAAAGGCATGCTCGACGGTCTTGATGCGATGCTGAGCATCATCCAGATGCCGCCGGGAATCCCTGTGGCAACGGTGGGCGTTAATGGTGCCATGAATGCGGCCATCCTCGCTGTTGAGATGCTGGCCCTTGCCGATGAGGCTGTTGCCGAACGGCTTGCCGCCTACAAGGCTACGCTTGGTCAGAAGATTGAAAAGGCCAACCGCGATTTGGCAGAAGTGAAATACACGTTCAAGACAAACTAACTGATGAGCTATCAACGCCGCTATACTACTGTTGCCCATGTGGGACCTGTTGCCATTGGTGGCGACAACCCCATCCGCATTCAGTCGATGACCACCACGAACACTAACGATACGGAAGCTTGCGTGGCGCAGGCGAAGCGTATCATTGCTGCCGGTGGTGAACTCGTCCGATTGACCACACAAGGCACCCGCGAGGCCGAGAATATGCGCAACATCTCGCAAGCACTAAAGGAACAGGGCATCATGACACCACTCGTGGCTGACGTGCACTTCAACGCCCGCGTGGCCGATGTTGCTGCGCAGTATTGCGAGAAGGTTCGCATCAATCCGGGCAATTATGTCGACCCCGCACGAACGTTCCGTCATCTGGAGTACACCGATGAGGAATATCAGTCGGAACTGCAGAAGATTGATGCCCGACTGGTGCCGTTCATCAATATCTGCAAGCAACACCACACGGCCGTAAGAATCGGAGTGAACCACGGTTCGCTCTCCGACCGTATCATGTCACGTTACGGCGACACGCCTGCCGGCATCGTTGAGAGTTGCATGGAGTTCCTGCGCATCTTCCGCCGTGAGGACTTTACGGATGTGGTCATCTCCATCAAGGCAAGCAATACGGTGGTGATGGTACAGTCGGTGCGGCTGCTCGTCGAGGCGATGGACCGCGAAGACATGCACTACCCGTTGCATCTCGGCGTGACTGAGGCCGGCGAGGGCGAGGATGGACGCATCAAGAGTGCTGTGGGTATCGGAGCATTGCTCACCGAGGGTATTGGTGATACCATTCGCGTGTCGCTCTCCGAGGAACCCGAATGTGAGATTCCTGTTGCCCGACAGCTGGTAGACCTCATCCCTGAGTGTGCGCGTCTGCGCAGCGAAGCGGAGGCCGCCATCAGCGACGACACCATCCGTCTTCAGCTGGATGCTGTCAACATGGAGCAACTGCAACTCAAGGCGGCAATGACCGTTGGGGCTTTGCTAATCGACCGCAAGGCAACAAAACTGGTTATCACGTCGCCGCTCTTGACTGAGGAACAGGCTGTGACGCTGGCTGACGCTATCCTGCAGGCCGCCCGCATCAAGTTTACGAAGACCGAGTACATCTCCTGCCCGGGCTGTGGCCGCACGCTCTACAACCTGCAAGACACCATCCGCCGCATCAAGGCTGCCACCGCTCATCTCGTGGGCCTGAAGATTGGCATCATGGGTTGTATCGTGAACGGTCCAGGCGAGATGGCTGATGCCGACTACGGTTATGTAGGAGCGGGTCCTGGTCGCATCTCGCTCTATCGGCAGAAGGAGTGTGTGGAGAAGAACATTCCTGAAGCTGAGGCCGTAGAGAAACTCTTGCAATTGATAGAAGAAGATAGAACCAAAAACTCCAAGGAAGCCTAAGAGAACCTAGGAAGCTCTAGGAAATCCTAGGAACTCCTAGGAAACCCTAGGAACTCCTAGGAAACCCTAGGAACTCCTAGGAAATCTTGGAAACTCCTTGAAAAAAGTTACAACAATGGTACCTCCTCCTTATTCCCCCAACCCCAACCGCTACGACCGCAGCGATGAAATCTTTCGCCGCTGTGGACGTTCTGGTGTTTTGCTGCCGAAGGTGTCGCTGGGATTCTGGCACAACTTCGGAGGCATCGACCCCTATGAGCGCAGTCGCCAGATCACGCACTATGCCTTCGATCATGGTGTCACCCACTTCGACCTGGCAAACAACTACGGTCCTCCCTACGGGTCAGCTGAAGAGACCTTCGGCCGACTGATGGACGACGACTTCCGCCCCTTCCGCGATGAACTGTTCATCTCCTCGAAGGCCGGCTACGACATGTGGCCTGGACCCTATGGCAACTGGGGCTCGCGCAAGTATCTCATGGCATCGCTCGACCAGTCGCTCCGACGCATGCACCTCGACTACGTAGACCTCTTCTACAGTCATCGCTACGACCCGGAGACACCTCTCGACGAGACGCTGCAAGCATTGGTCGACATCGTGCGTGCAGGAAAAGCCCTCTATGTAGGAATTTCGCGCTGGCCGCTGGAGGCTTTGAAGTTTGCCGATCAGTATCTGCGTGAACACGACGTGCCGCTGCTCATCTATCAGGGACGCCTGAACATGCTCGACCGCGAACCCATCGACGACGGTGTGTTGCAGTATTGTCATGAACATGGCATCGGCTTCATCTCGTTCTCGCCACTGGCGCAAGGCCTGCTCACCGACCGTTATCTCTCGGGTGATGTGCCGACCAACTCGCGAATGTCGAAGGGCCAGTTCCTGAAAGCTGAGATGCTCACGCCGGAACTGCTCGGACAGCTGCGACAGTGGAACGAAGAAGCGGGCGCACAGGGGCGTTCGCTTGCTGAACATTCCCTGCGCTGGATTCTCGACCAGCAAGGCATCACCTCGGTGTTGGTAGGAGCCAGCAGCGTAGGCCAGCTGGAGCGTAACCTGCAGGCTATGTATTAAAACGGAATCAGTCAGCCGAGCCTATGCGTGATGCTTTCCTGCTACTGGCATGCCTGATGAGTGGTTTGCTCTGTGCTCAGACCGTCAAGCCACTCGACGATGCGAAACTCAAGCGGCAGCAGTTTGAGTTCCGCAAGAATATGCCAGCCTATGCAGAACAGCTCGTGGCCGACCTGACCTTTCCGATGGCCTGGGGAAACAGCACGACGACCGACTTCAATGAGTGGCGGCAGCTGGCTCGCCAGAAAGTGTTCGAATGTATGCTCACACCGCCTCCGCCGTCCGACGCCCCTGCAAAACCTCTCGAGCTGCCTGGTGACTTTGAGCAGCGAGAAGGCTATCGGGCCTATCGGCTGAGTCTGCCGCTATCGCGCTACTACGATGTTCCGGCTCTGCTGCTTGTGCCCGATGGGAATGGTCCGTTTCCCGCAGTGAATGTGCTGCACGACCACGGAGCCCATCTCTTCATCGGCAAGGAGAAGATGATTCGCCCGCTGGCCACCGACGACTCGCAGGTGCGTGCTGACGCCGACGCATGGGTGGCAAGCCTCTACGAAGGACAGTACTTAGGCGACTTCTTGGCGAAGCACGGCTACGTTGTGCTCTCCACCGATGCTCCCCTTTGGGGCGAGCGCGGACGTGAGGAGGGCGTCGACCGCAAGGCTTATGATGTCATTGCAGGCAATATGATGATGTATGGTGTCGACCTCTGTGGCTATATGCACTACGACGACATTCATGCCACCGACTTCCTGGCCACCCTGCCCCAGGTCGACAGTTTGAGCATAGGCTGTGCCGGCTGTTCGATGGGAGCCTATCGGGCTTGGATGCTCTCGGCGTTGAGCGACCGCATCCGCTGTGGTGCCGCTATCTGTTGGATGAACACCGCCGACCACCAGCTCACCCTTCGTCACGGGCGTGGCGAGAACGGCGGTTTTGCCAACTGCCTGCCCGGTTTGCGTCGCTGGCTGGACTATCCCCATGTAGCCTCTTTGGCTTGTCCGAAGCCGATGCTCTTCATCAATGGGCGACAAGACAAGTTGTTCCCTGTGGAAGGCGTGGAGAAGGCCTTTGGCGTGATGCACGACGTATGGAAAAGCCAGTTGGCCGACAGCCAGTTGGAAACGGAACTATGGGACATTCCGCATAGCTGTGGCTTGGAAGCCCAGCAACGCATCCTGGAGTTCCTCGACAAGACATTGAAACGAAAATAAAGTATCTCTCGAAAGTTGATGGAAGCGAATATGAGAAAAACGTTAGTCATCCTCCTGCTATGTGTGTGTAGCCTTGCCTCTTGGGCACAGAAGCGTGAGCACATCAATCCTGAAGACCGTAAGGTCATGATGGATTCGCCCACCTATGTGCCGATGGTGAAAGTGGGTAAGGCGCTTGTCGACGGCGATAGCATTCAGTACATGGAGATGAATAACGTGTATGTGTATCCGCAGCCCACTTTCAAGGACGAGAAGCAGCGCCAGCAATATAACCGCCTTGTTTACAACGTGAAGAAGGTGTTGCCCATTGCGAAGGAATGTCATGATATCATCATCGAGACCTACGAATACTTGCAGACGCTGCCCGATAAGAAGGCCCGCGACGAACACTTGAAACTGGTCGAGGAGGACATTAAGCGCACCTATACGCCACGCATGAAGAAACTCACCTATTCGCAAGGAAAGCTGCTCATCAAACTCGTCGACCGCGAGTGCAACAGCACCTCCTACGGACTTATCCAGGCTATTCTCGGTCCGGTGAAGGCAGGCTTCTATCAGGCCTTCGCCTGGCTCTATGGTGCCAGTTTGAAGAAGCAATACGACCCCAAAGGAAAAGACCGCCTCACCGAACGTGTCGTACGTATGGTGGAAAGCGGTCAGTTATAATGATAGCCTTTCTCAACAAGGCCGCAGGCCTTCTGAACCTTTCTGAACCTTTCTGAACCTTTCTTAACTTGGCCGCAGGCCTTCTGAACCTTTCTCAACAAGGCCGAAGGCCTTCTCAACCCTTCTCAACTTGGCCGCAGGCCCTCCCTTACTCTTCCGTCCACAACACTTGAATAACTGTCTGTCCGACAGCCTTCAGCGTGTTGCGATCAATGTGCTGCATATCGTCGGCGAGTGTGTGCCATGTGGGACCGAACGAGCTCTGGGCGCAGTCAGGATAGTAGGGGATGATGTCGATGGTTGCAATCTTCGCCACTTGGTTCAAAGGCACGTGGTCGTCGGTGATCTGACCTCCTTCCTTCTTCGGGAAGAAGCTACCGTAGCCGGCCTGTCGTGCTGCACGCCACACCTTCTTCACGATGGCCGACGCATACTGCAGCGATATCTGCTCCTGATAGAACTGAGCACCCTGGCCGCCCACCATATCGAGTAAGATACCGTAGCGGGCCTCGTAGCCTTCAGGCAGGTTGCGCGAGAAATACTGAGCACCCAGTGCCCACGACTCGAAGCTATTGGTCTGATCCTCAGCCCATTGTGGAGTACCCCAGTCCTCAGCATCGAGGCACACGAAGTCGACACCGATCGGGCTTGGCACCTCGTTGGTCTGCAGCAGGCGGGCAATCTCCATCATCACGGCCACACCCGATGCAGCATCGTTGGCTGCGAGAATGGGCTTGTGCCAGTTGGCCTCGTCAGGATCGTTGTCGGCCCACGGGCGGCTGTCCCAGTGCGCACAGAGCATGATGCGTGTGGTGAGTTCCGGACGATATTGCGCCATGATGTTCGTCGATTTCAGCGTAGTTCCATCGTAGCCCTTCAGGTCGGCATGCTGCTGTCTGACCTTGCAGCCATACTTCCTGAACTGTTCCACAATCCATTCACGACACTTCTCGTGTCCTTCCGTATTCATGGCACGCGGTCCGAAGTCGCACTGCGCCTGGCAGAAGGCGTAGGCCGAGTCGGCATCGAAGGCCGGCCCCACGGGGTTTGTCTTCTCCAGTTCATCCACGTCCTCGGTCTTGGGGCTGGTGAGTGCTTTAATGGTACTCCATCCGTAAGCGATGGCGGCAATGAGCAAGGCTGCCATGCCGATTCTGATCATATTCTTTTTCATTTTTAGGATTTATATTTTTCCAACGTCATATCGTGATGCCGATAAAACGTGATAACCAACTTTGTCTCGGCCGTTCTTAACCTCTCAGCTTCTGCACCTCAGTCATGACACGAAGCCAGTTGCCGCCCCATATTTTGCGAATGTCGCGTTCGCTATACTTGCGGCGCAGCAGTTGCAACGTGAAGTTGATGAGTTCCGACGAATCGGCAATACCGCTTACGCCCCCGTCGCCGTCGAAGTCGGTGCCAAGGCCTACGTGGTCGATGCCCATCACCTCGATAGCATGTTCCAGGTGGCTGATGGCGTCGAGGATGCTGGCTTCGCCGTGTTGACGCAGGAATCCACCGTAGAGGGTGGTGTGGGCCACACCGCCTCTAGCTGCCAAGGCGCGCAGCTGGTCGTCGGTGAGGTTGCGCGGGTGGTCGCACAGGGCGCGGCAGTTGCTATGACTGCACACGATGGGAGTCTCGCTGATCTGCAGGGCGTCGTAGAAGCTCTTCTCGGCAGCATGACTCAGGTCGACCATGATTCCCTGGTGGTTCATCTCGCGGATGACCTGCTCGCCAAACTGGCTGACGCCGTCGTGGGTGTTGCAGCCTCGTGCTGAGTCGCAAATGTCGTTGTCGCCGTTGTGGCAGAGCGTGATGTAGACGACGCCGCGTTGTGCAAACCGTTTCACGTTAGCAAGGTCGTGCTCCAGAGCCAGACCGTTCTCGATGGCAAACATGATGGACTTGCGGCCTTGGCGCTTGTCGGCATAGAGGTCGGCGGGCGTGCGGGCAATACTGATGTATCGGCTGTTGTTGGCCACGATGTTTTCTATCTGGTCGAAGATGCCGTTGGCGTAGGCGTAGGGAGTGGTGGTGATGGTCTTGTCGGTGATACCGGCAAACGACGACGACTGCTGCAGCGTGGCAGAGAACGTGTCGCCCATCTTCGGTTGTGGCAGATAGGCTGCCATGATGACAGCATCCTGATGGCCCTCTGTCATCTTATGAAGGTCGACGAGGATGCGCTTGTCGCGCTGTTCGAAGTGGATGCCCTGCGGGAAGAACATCGGTGTGTCGCAATGGGTGTCGAGGGTGATGATACGACTATGCAACTGCTTGGCTACGTGGAAGTTATTGCCTTGTGCCACAAGCCATTGGAAGAGTGGTAGGCCGGCTTCTTCCATCCATTCCGGATGCCACTGAACACCCATAATCATCTTGTGTTCGGCACTCTCTATCGCCTCTATCACGCCATCGGGAGCGGTAGCGGTGACCGTGAAGAGCTTACCGGGGTCGTCGACGGCCTGGTGGTGGAACGAGTTCACGTAGAGCACGCCGGCACTCTCATTGCCTTCTTCTTGTTTCTTCCCAACGGCTTTCTTCTCGACAGGTATGAGCTGGTCGCGATAAATCTCGCTGAGTATGGAGTTGGGTTCCACTTTCACGCTATGGGTGACTTCCTGCCGGTCGGCATCCTGCGAGTGCTTGATGGGCACGATGTCGGGCTTTGTGTCATGTTTCTTGCTCTTGGCGGCTTGCTCCTTCATCTTCGCCTCTTGCACTGCGGAAAGGTCCTGTGCCACATGACCGCCCAGCGCCATTGCCAGCGTCTGTATGCCGCGACAAATGCCCAGCATCGGGATTTGTCGGTTGTAGGCCAGACGGGTGATGAGCAACTCCGGCAGGTCGCGGCTCGCATTCACGTGATGCAGCCCCGCCTCAGGCTCTTCGCCCGCCCACAACGGGTTGTAGTCGGCGCCGCCGGTGAGTAGCAGGGCGTCGATGTTCTCGAGGGTGTTCACGATGACGTCCTTATCGGCCACGGGAGGAATGATCACCGGTGTGCCGCCCGCATCCACAATTTGCTGGTAGTAGCGGTCGCGCAGCGTTGCATCGATGCCTTCGTAGTTCGCCGTGATGCCTACGATGGGTCGCGGGTTTCCTTCAGGAAACTTGCTGTATATCTCGTCGAGATAACTATTCAGATGAAATGATTTCATGATGTGTTTTATCGTTAGTGAAGGTATTCGTGAAAGGCGCCGTTAGTCAACGTCGTCGTCTGCCGAGATGGGAATCTCGCGCTTGATGCTCTGCTCGAGCGAGATGAGCGTCTCCGTCGACACCACGCCGGGAATGGTCTGCAGCTTGTTGTTCAGCAAGTCCATGAGCTGTTCGTTGTCGCGGGCATACAGCTTCACAAGCATCGTGTAGCCGCCCGTTGTGAAGTGGCACTCCACCACCTCGGGAATCGTCTTCAGGCGTTTCACCACATCCTTATACATGCTGCCACGCTCCAGGTTCAGTCCCACATACGTGCAGGTGGCATAGCCCAGGCTCTTCGGGTTCACCGTATATCCGCTGCCGGTGATGACCCCCTCTTCGATGAGGCGTTGTACACGTTGGTGAATGGCGGCTCGCGAGACGCCGCACTCGGCAGCGACATCCTTGAACGGGATGCGTGCGTTTACGGAAATAATACTAAGTATTTTCTTGTCGAGTTTGTCAATTGTATCCATGATTACTTGTATTTTCAAAAGCGAAAGCAAAAGTAACCATTTTCTTCGATATAAACAACAAAATGCGCGAATATTTTGAAATATCCGCGCATTTTGTTATGAAAATCGTTAAAAAACGATACTTCTCATTACTTTTTCCTGACAGAACGCTTCACGGGAGCCTTCATGCTTCCGAGGCTCTTGGGAAGTTCAACCTTCGTTTCGGGCTTCACATCCTTGCTGGCCTCGATGCCCATGAGCTCAACGGTGAAGATCAGGGCCGAGAAAGGCTTGATGTTACCAGCCTGGCGCTCGCCGTAGGCCAGCTCCTGCGGGATGTAGAGCTCCCACTTCGAACCTACCGGCATGAGCTGCAGAGCCTCCGTCCAACCCTTGATGACCTGGTCGCAGCGGAACTTCGACGTCGGCGGGTTGCGCTTGTAAGAGCTGTCGAAGACGGTGCCGTCGATCATCTTACCTTCGTACTTCACCTCGACAGTCTGGTCCTTCAGCGGCTTCTCGCCTTCACCCATCGTGATAACCTTGTACTGCAGACCGCTAGGCAGCGTCACCACGCCTTCCTTCTTGGCATTCTCGGCCATCCAGTCGACGTTCTTCTGCTTGTACTCCTGGGCCACCTGCTCCTTCACCTGCTTGTTGGTGTGGTCGAAGAAACTCAGGGCGGCGGTGTCGGTATAGATGCTGTTGTCGCGCATCAGCGCAGCCACAAATCCTTTGTAGAACAGGTCGTCGGCAATCACCTTGTCGCTACCCTCGAAGTCGGCCTTCATGCTGGGGAGGATGCGCTGGTTAGCCATCTGTGCAATCTGCACGCCAGCCTGATAGGCTGCATAGACGGGATCGCCCTTATGCTCTGTGGCAGCGGTGAATCCCTTCACGAAGTCGGCCATGTAGGCGGTGTCTACCTTCAGCTGCTGCACCAGATAAGGGATGAGTCCGTTGGTGGCAGTCTTACCGGCAGCATAGCTCAGCGAGTCGTTGAAGGTGGCGAGCACCACAGGCTCTTCGGCCGGTGCCTCTACCACCTGCTCGGTCTCGGCTTTTTTCTTCTTGTCTTTCTTCTTGCCTGCAGTAGCGGTGCTGAACGAAGCGCTGAGCACCACGGCTGCAGTAAGCAAAATAATCTTTTTCATTTGTTCAATGTTGAGTGTTTAGTGAACAGGCATATCATAACCTATTACCTATTCACTATTACCTATTCACTAAATTGTTTACTTGATGCCCTGCAGCTCAATCTTGAAGATCAGAGCAGAGAAAGGCTTGATCTGTCCGGCCTGGCGCTCGCCATAAGCCAGCTCCTGCGGGATGTAGACTTCCCAAGTAGAACCAACAGGCATGTGAACGAGAGCCTCGGTGAAGCCCTTAATCACCTGGTTAGCACGAAGGTCGACGGGCTGACCCTTCTCGAACGAGCTGTCGAACACCTTACCGTCGATGGTCTTACCCTCGTAGTGCACCTTCACCATCGAGGTGTCCTTCGGCATCGGGCCGTTACCAACCTTCAGCACCTTGTACTGCAGACCGCTGGGCAGCGTCTGAACGCCTTCCTTCTTGGCGTTGGCAGCGAGGAACTTCTCACCAGCCTCCTTGTTCGGACCAAACTCCTTCATGGCAGTCTGAGTCTTGATCTCCTGCATCTTAGCCTGGGCAACGGTCTGAGCCTGCTCCATTGTCATCTTCTGGTCCTTACCAGTAGTACCGGCCACGAAACCAGCCATGAAGTTCTTCAGCGAGATGGTCTTCGTCGAATCCTCACCGAATGCCTCGCGGTTGATGCCCACGACCATCTGGTTCGAAATCTGCTGACCAATCTGGATACCTGCATAGTAGGCAGCCTTCTTCTTGTCGTCGCCGGCGTTGGCACCGTCGTTCAGACCTTTGATGAAGTCGTTCATGTAAGTAGTGTCGATGCTCAGACGCTCCACGAGATACTCCTTCAGACCCTGGCTCTGAGCCTGTCCGATGGCATAGCTCATCGTGTCGATGTCGTTCTTCAGACTTGCTTTCGGGGTTCCATTTCCGCAGGACATAAAGATGCCGGCTGCAATAGCCATCATGGCTACAATTGTCAGTTTTTTCATTGTTTTGTTTTTGTTTTTGATATTGTTGTTTGTATTGTCAATTTTCTTTTTTTGATTCTAGAAAGTCTAGGATGCTCTAGAGATTCTAGATGCTCTAGACGTTCTAGAAAGTCTAGATATTCTAGACAACCTCCAGGAGCTCCACGTCGAACACCAGAGCTGCGAAGGGAGGAATGCTACCACCGGCACCACGCTCGCCGTAACCCAGCTGGTAGGGGATGAAGAAGCGAAACTTCGCACCCTCCTGCATGAGCTGCAGACCCTCGGTCCAACCGGCAATGACGGCGTTCAGCGGGAATGTGGCGGGCTCGCCGCGCTGGATGCTGCTGTCGAAGAGCGTACCGTCGATGAGCATGCCCTCATAGTGGCAGCGCACGCTGTCGGTGGCCTTCGGCGTCTTGCCGTTGCCCTCGCGCAGCACCTGATACTGCAGACCGCTGGGCAGGGTGATCACGCCTTCCTTCTGGGCATTCTCAGCGAGGTACTTCTCGCCCTCTGCCTTCAGCGCCTGATGCTTAGCGGCGTTGGCAGCGCGCTGCTTCTT
>JAEEGG010001812.1_pt1 | contig 56666 bp, 25 predicted proteins | sample 9134161 | NCBI WGS metagenome assembly JAEEGG01 (sample SAMN16246543, study PRJNA631951) | gut metagenome | biome: gut microbiome; feature: rumen; material: CR-attached | host: Bos | place: Iran: Karaj | collected 2018-10 | reverse complement strand
TCAACCTCAGCGCCGAGAAAGAACCCGACATCTATAACGCCATCAAACGCGACGCCCTCTTGGAGAACCTCGTCATCGACGACGAAGGCAACATCGATTTCGACTCCGCCGCCAAGACCGAGAACACCCGCGTCTCCTACCCCATCTACCACATCAACAACATCGTGAAGCCCGTCTCCCGCGGCACCCACCCCAGCAAGGTCATCTTCCTGTCGGCCGATGCTTTCGGCGTGCTGCCGCCCGTCTCCGTGCTCAACCGCGAACAGACGATGTACTACTTCCTGAGCGGCTACACCGCCAAGCTGGCCGGCACCGAGCGCGGCGTGGTCACCCCGCAGCCCACCTTCTCGTCCTGCTTCGGCGCAGCCTTCCTGATGCTGCACCCGACCAAATACGCCGAGGAACTCGCCAAGAAACTCACCGAGCACAACGCCACCGCTTACCTCGTGAACACCGGTTGGACTGGCGGCGGCTACGGCGTGGGCAAACGCTTCTCGCTGAAAGATACCCGTACCATCATCTCGGCCATCCTCAACAACGAACTCGTGAACTGCGAAACCACCCTCGTGAAACCGTTCAACCTGTTCGTTCCGAAGCACATCAACGGTCTCGACGACAGTCTGTTGAACCCCGAGAACGCATGGGCCGACAAGAAAGCCTACAAGGAGAGCGCCGACCAGCTGGCTTCGTTCTTCATCAAGAACTTCGAGAACTTCTCCGACACCGAACAAGGCAAGGCCCTCATCGCTGCCGGTCCGTCTCTGTAAATCATTCATCTTTAATCTTATAAAAAATGCCCATCCCAAAATCCACCCGCATCATCAAGACCGATTTCCTCAGAACCGGCTTCGGCGAAGAGGATATCACCGAGCAGGAATATACCGAAGCTGAAATTACCTACAATGAAGAGGGTAATATCCTGACGGAAAAGCATTTCAACAGCGATGGCGACCTCGAAAGTGCTGTGGAGAACGAGTACGACGAACAAGGCCGACCGGTTTCTTCCGCGCAGTATGATGAGAGCGGCGAGTTGTGCCAGCAGAACGTCTTCACCTATAGCGAAGAGGGCAAACTATTGAAAAAGAGCTGTTTCTATGGTGAAGGCTCGCCCGAATACGCTACCGTTTATGTCTATGAAGAGGGACTGCTGGTGCGTGAGGATTCGTATAATGAGGATGAATTTGACTTTACCGAAAAATCGTACGAATATGATGAGAACGGGCATGTGGCTGTGACGGTGGAGTACGATGAGGAGGGCAAGGTAATGTACCGCACCACCGACGAGTACGATGAGAACGGCCGTCTCGCGCAGCGGTTGCGTGAGGAGCCGCAGGAGCACGACAGTCGCACCTACGTGTACGCCTACGACGAACAGGGCAACCGCGTGAAGGAACTCACCTACAACTTTGGTGGCAAGTTGATCGCCAAGTCGTACTTCACCTACGATGTGGATGGACGTATGACCGAGCAGGAGGACGAGAACCTCGACACCTACCGCCGTACCACCTACCAGTACGAGGGTGATAAGTGCGTGAGAGTGACACAGTTCGATAAGGATGAAGCGAAGATTGGCTGGACGGAATATGAGTATGATGAGCAGGGCAATGTGACCCTTCTGAAGAATTATATTCGCGATGAGGTGCGTCCCGATTTTCACCGGTCGGCCTCTTGGATCAAATACGAAACCGAATGGCGATAAGAGATGGAAAACGGTGAGAAAAAACATGGCAAGTCCCGGTTTTGGCTGGGTTTCTCCATCGGGTTGATGGCGGGATTGGTATTTGCTGTGGTGTTTTATTTTGTGGATAAATCGCTGAACGGTCCCATCCAGCTGCTGGTATCGCCACCGGCTTCCGAATCGGCCGTGATAGAGGAAGCGCCAGCGGAAGAGGAGCCCGCCAATCCCTACGTTGGCAAGAAGCTGACAGCTAAGACCGTAGCCTCACCCGTACCGTCAGCAGACACCTTAGACAACCTCGTGGAAGACTCCATTTTGATGGACGATGAATTCTCGCTTGACCAGGCCGACGGAACCGAAAAGGTGTATCACGAACAGTGCTTGGCACAGCGCACCGTATCGGTGAAAAGCGATGAGGGGACGGCCCCAATCACTGCTTTTGAGGTAGAGGAATGGAGCGAATCGACGGTGAATAAAATTTCTTATTATAGAAAAAATAATGTTTTGAAAATCAAAGGATTAAAAATTCAAAACATCAAAATCATCTTTCACCAAAACCAATATTACATTGAATATAACGGGCGGTACTATCCGATACCGGAGAACGAGGATTTCCATCGTCTTGCGCCCGTTGCCCTGCCGTAGCATCCTGATGTAATGCTCCCGTAAATCCACCGGCGATGAAAAAATACCTGCGCAGAATCGTCCAATACTTACTACTGATTTTCAGCATGTTTGCAGTGGAACGCGGTGTATTTTTGCTGGTTTATCGTTCGCATCTTCCGGGTGTGAGCTGGCACGACATCTTCAGCACCTACCTTCACGGACTGCATCTGGACCTGTCGGCGGCCTCGTACATGTTCATCATCCCCTTCATCCTCATCACTTTACAACTGATGATTCGGCAGAAATGGCTCGACCGTTCTTTGCACATCTACACGCTTATCTTATTGGTTATCATTGTTTTTTCTGCCATTGGTAATTTATTTTTATATGATGAATGGAGTACGAAAATCAACTATAAAATCTGGTATTATCTGCGAAAGCCTGCTGAGGTATTTCGCACGGCCACTTGGTTCCAACTGGTAGGAGGCTTCCTGTCGGGAACGGCGTTGGTGGGCGGACTTTTCTGGCTTTATATCAAAGTGTTAGCCAAACCCATCATCGAAAGCCGTCTCAAATTCTATTGGCAGTCGGGCAGTATATTGGCAGTAGGTATCTTTCTGATTTTTATAGGAATGCGTGGAAAAATCAGCGGTATTCCCATCTCACAAAGCAATGCCTATTTCTCGCAGCACCAGATTTTGAACGATGCCGCCATCAACACGCAGTGGCATCTGATGAAGAGCACCCTCCGTTTCGGCAGGGCCAACGACCACAACTTGTATGCCTGCATGGACTCGCAAAAAGCGAAACAGCTTGTCAAACAGTTATATACAGCCGAAAAAGACACCTGCATCTATGTACTGAAAGAGGAACGACCGAATGTGGTGCTGATTTTTATGGAAAGTTGGTCGGCTGACTTGGTGGAGAGTTTGGGTGGACGCGCAGGTATTACGCCTTATTTTCATGAATTAGAAAAAGAGGGTTTGCTCTTTACGCAGGTGTATGCGTCAGGCAGAAGGTCGCAGGAGGGCATCTCGGCTATGATCAGCGGTTTTCCGCCCATCCCCGTCAACACGGTCACCGACAATTTTGAAAAATACCATTCGCTGCCCAGTCTCGCCAAGTCGCTGAAACGCGAGGGCTACAGCACCTCCTTCTATTTCGGCGGCGACCTCACCTACGGCAACCTGAAAGCCTATCTTACGGGCATGGAGTTTCATCGCATTGTGGATGAAAAAGATTTTCCCCGCAGCACGCCCCACGGCAAACTCTCCATCTACGATGAGCACACCCTCGCCCGTCAGCTCCAAGAACTGCACGGCAGCAAGCAGCCCTTCTTCTCGGCCCTCTTCACGGCCAGTTCGCACTCGCCCTATGATGTGCCCACCACCGGCGGCACCTTAGACTGGGATGTGGAGCAACTCCCCTACCTCAACTCGGCCCGCTATTCCGACTGGGCTTTGGGAAAATATTTCGAGAAAGCAAAAAAAGAGGGCTGGTACGACCACACCCTTTTCATCCTGGTGGCCGACCACAGTCACGAGACCTACAAACAGTGGAATTATCATGATGCTGGTTACCAGCACATTCCCATGCTCTGGCTCGGTGGCGCCCTGAAGGAGGAATTCCGCGGCCAGCACATCGACAAGCTGTGCAGCTATATCGACCTGCCACTCTCTCTGCTGCACCAGATGGGAGTCAGCACCGACGAATATCACTGGTGCAACAACATTTTCAATCCTTACACCCCGCAATTTGTCCCGTTCCTCAACAACTGCGGCATCGGCTGGATCACCCCGCAAGGGTCGTTCAGCTACAACATCGAAAAGGAAGATGCGTACCGCTGCACCATCGAGGATGCCGACACCTACTGGCGCGAATATTGGAACGCCCGCGCGTTTTTGCAGGAGCTGTACCAAACCTATTTAGACCTATGAGCCAGCTACAACGTACATTCATCGGCATTTTCGGCCGCCGCAACCAAGGCAAGAGCGCCCTCATCAACGCCATTGCCGGACAAGATATTGCCATCGTGTCGGAGGTGGCCGGCACCACCACCGACCCAGTCAAAAAGACCATCGAGATTCTCGGTGTTGGTCCGGTGGTGCTGGTGGACACTGCCGGTATTGACGACAGCGGCACCGACATCGGCCAGCAGCGCGTTCGCAGTTCGTTGAACACGCTCTCCACCATTGACTTAGCCATCTTAGTCATCAGTGGCAACACCCTTTTGCCCGAAGATGTCAACCTTATCGGGCAGTTCAAATCGGCCTGCATTCCCTTTGTCATCGCGCACAACAAGAGCGACTGGCAGCCTTTGTCGCCCGATTTTGCCGAGCAGCTTGCGCTTTATGGGGTGCCCGTAGTAGAATGCAGCGCGGTGCAAAAGGAGGGCATTGAGCAACTTATCAGCGCGATCACAGAATTGCTGCCACAAGGTACAGGGGAGGAAGAGTCGCTCACCGGCGGCATCGTGCAGCCGGGCGACACGGTGGTGCTGGTGATGCCGCAGGACTCGGAAGCACCAGAGGGGCGGTTGATACGCCCGCAGGCACAGCTCATCCGAGATTTGCTTGACCACCATGCCGTTGCTATCGCCCTGCAGCCTGAAGAGCTGGCGAACTTCCTGCAAAAACATACACCCAGACTCGTTATCACTGACAGTCAGGCATTTGCGACCGTGGCGCCGCAAATTTCCCAGCGCATCCCGCTCACCAGCTTCAGCATCGTGCTGGCCCGCTCGAAAGGGCATTTCGACCTGTACCTCCACGACACGCCCCATATCAGCCAATTGCATGATGGCGACCGCGTGCTCATCATGGAGTCGTGTACACACACCTCATCGTGCGAGGATATCGGGCGGCACAAACTGCCCAAGCTGCTACAGAAGTGCGCGGGATGTCAGTTGCAATTCGACTTTGTGGCGGCTCTCGACCCGCTGCCCGACGACCTATCGCAGAACGCCCTCGCCGTACAGTGCGGCGGCTGCATGGTGACCCGCCGGCAGCTATGGAACCGCGTGGAGACGGTGCACCAAAGCGACGTGCCTGTCACTAACTACGGCATGGCCATCGCCTACGCCACTGGCATCTTCGACCGCGTGACGGCGATATTCCATTAAAGTCTTACATCGAACGATTGGGCACCGAACAGCCCTTCTATTTCACTAATACTAAGCGAAGTCCAAGATTGCCATCGCGGGTTTCGGCGGAATCGGTTTCTCGATCCGACACGCGGCTGCGGCTCGCATAGTTGATCCAGCTGCCACCACGATTCACGCGATTGGTTCCACCAAAAGAGGGATTCCACAGCGGGTCGTTGTCGGTGGTAAATTCATAATACTGAGCGTCATAGATATCAGCACACCATTCCCACACATTACCACTCATGTCATACAATCCCAGTTCGTTGGGCGCTTTCCGCTTCACAGGATGCGTTTTACCATGGTTCTCCTGAATCTTATCCCAATTCCAATCCGAATCAGCACCACTCAAAGTATTATCACCGCTGTTCTGCCAGTACCAAGCCACATCATCGAGATTGTTGCTGCCGCTGTACAGATAACCCTTGCTTTTGTTTCCACCCCGCGCAGCATATTCCCACTGCGCCTCAGTGGGGAGTGCAAAGTGATAGCCCGCAGGCAACTGCTTGCGACACATTTGGTTGAGTTTTTCACAGAATTGCTGGCAGTCGTCCCAACTCACTCTGTAGGCCGGATTCATGGAACCCACGCCAAACTCATCTGTCCAGCCACCAAAAGCAGAGGGTTCAGTCCCCATCACAAGATGCCACAACAGCTGCGTCACCTCGGTCTCACCAATATAAAAATTGCTGACCGTCACCTCATGGGCAGGTTTCTCATCGCTCTCGCAGCCAGTCTGTTCCGAAGTGCAACCCATCGTAAAAGTACCCCCTTCCACATATATCATTTTGAAGGAAAAGCCCTCCACCGTGAAGGTTTTATTGCTCTGTGCCACCACAACTGTCATTGTCAGCAGGAAGCATACGATTGTAAAAATCTTTTTCATTTTAATAAACAATAAAATACGTTGCAAATATACGAATATTTTGGATTTTGAATCTTCCAATTTCTCAAATCTGTCAATCCTATCATTATTGAAAATTTCATCGTAAATTTGCACCCTGATAAGAAACGACAGAACTATGGCGAAAACTCTTTATTTTCTTGGTATTGGAGGAATTGGAATGAGCGCATTAGCCCGCTTTTTCATGCAGCGCGGCGACACGGTTTATGGCTACGACCTCACCCCATCTCCCATCACCCAAAAGCTAGAAGAAGAAGGCGCGCACATCCACTATACGGAAGATGTCAGCGCAATTCCGCTGCAGGTGGACTTTGTGGTTTATACCCCGGCTGTACCCTCCACCCACGCCGAACTGGTTTATTTCCATCAACATGGCACGCCCGTCTATAAGCGCTCGCAGGTACTGGGGCATCTGGCCCAGGGGCATCCCACCCTTGCGGTAGCCGGCACCCACGGCAAGACCACCACTACCGCCATGCTCGCCCAGCTGCTCGCTCCCTACCGCCACCTCCTCGCCTTCATCGGCGGCGTGGCCAAGAACTTTGACAGCAACGTCATCCTCACGCCCGACTACGACACCGTAGTAGCCGAAGCCGACGAGTTCGACCGCTCCTTCCTCACCCTCTTCCCCACCCTCGCCATCATCACCTCGCTCGATGCCGACCACCTCGACATCTATGGCGACCGCCAGCACCTCGTGGAGTCGTTCCAGCTCTTCGCCGACCAGACCGACCGCGACGGGCACCTGCTTATCCACGAGAAGGTGGCCGACCAGATCAGTCATCCCCATAAACTCATCTACGGCACTGGCGAGCACTGTGAATTCCGCATCGCCGACATCGTGCTGGGCGACTGTCAGGCACATTTCACCCTGCACACGCCCGACGGGCAGCAGTTACCTGTAACCATCGGAGTGTCAGGCACTCACAATGTGCTGAATGCCGCCGCTGCCGTGGCCGCCGGACATCTTATCGGTCTGACACCCGCTCAGATACAGGAGCGCATGGCCGCTTTCTGCGGGGTCAAGCGCCGTTTCGACTACCGCATCCGCCGCGACGACCTCATCTACATCGACGACTATGCCCACCATCCCGAAGAGATCCGTGCCATCCTGAATGCGGTGAAGAAGCTCTATGCCGACAAGGAGCTGACGGTCATCTTCCAGCCGCACCTCTACACCCGCACCCGCGACTTCGGGTCGCAGTTTGCCGAGGTGCTCGCCCTTGCCGACCGTGTCATCCTGCTCGACATCTACCCGGCCCGTGAAAAGCCCATCCCGGGCATCACCTCGCAGTGGCTGCTCGATATGATCCACTGCGACCACAAGGTACTGATTGCCAAGGAGAAAGTAGTTCCCTATCTGCAACAAAACCGCCCGCAGGTGCTGCTCACCGTAGGGGCCGGTGACATCGACCGGCTGGTGAAACCCATCACAGAGAATCTTTAACCCCAAAATCCCACAATATGAAAAGAAAACTGTTTCTTGTCCTGTGGATGACCTTTATCATCGGCATCACTTGCGCACAAACACCCGCTCGTCTCAGGGTGCTTAACCATGTGCCCGACAGCTGCCAATCCATCCATCTATTCTACCCCGACCTGCTGGCAGAGCAAATTGACCTCGCCGACATAGAGCGCGACCATGTGTTAGACAGCCTTTTTTCAGATATTTTTTCTGAAAATCAAAAATCATTTGAAAACACCATCTATCAGGTCATCAGGAGTTGTGTGAAGAAAGATGATGCGATAGGCGTGGACTTCACTGCTGCCATCGTTTTCGTCAATGGCCGTTTTCTGCTCATCCCTCTCAACAACGAGAAGAATTTTGAAAAAGCGATGTCGAAATTGGACAAAAAAAGCATGTCTTTCCAGTCCAAACGCGGTCCCAACCACATCAAATACCGCTATGGCACACAGAAAAACGAATCCTTGATGACAAGTTTCCTTTCGGTTATGTGCACCAATGATCTCGCCATTGTGGATTTGACCGGACTGTTCTCGAGAGCATTTTTCCCCGAAATCACGTCGGATGCAGAGGTATTGCTCACTCCTACCCACTTCACGGAAAGCGGAATCTGCCAAACATTGCTAAGCCAAACCGCTGCAGCCTATTCTGGATTCTCCAACAAAACTTTGAATGAGTCCATGTTCTACAGAACAATATGGACAAGGACGTTACGGAATACAACTATTTTAAAAGATGAGGATACTCCCGTCACTATATATTCACATTCTGAAGCAGGGAAAGACAAAATAAGCATTGTAAGCGATGTGTATTATGCTTATTATCAAAAAAATCCCTTTATTTTTGACAATACAAAAAAACAGCCCGACGTATTGTTGAAGCTGCTGTCCTACGTGGGGGATGGTGCGGAAAGCATTGTTGTCGGTTCACTGGAAGAAGTCGACAGATTCGGCCCTTCCGCCAAGCCCAACCTATATGACTATTTGCAACCGGTGAGATTTTCAGATCCTGCCATTCTCATCAGACAAGGACCGTATGTGAAGGCAGAATATGCTGAAGGGCGTTATCTCATCATGGGTGCTGCCAACGAACATCAGGATTTGGGCTCATTGGTAAGGGATTTTGTAGAGAAAAACAATCGCGATATTGACAGCAACCGCTATGATGAGTATTCATACTACGAGGATTCTATAAGTGGGAAGAAGAGTGTTGTTCACGGGCGAAACGGAGAATGGGAGCAATACACCATCATCACCAAAAGCAACGATGTTTTTGTTTACGATGAAGAAGGGGGATCGTGGAGTCACATAGATGACTACGCCTACATTGTGTCAGAAAACGGCATCCTCTTCTACACCAACGATTCAACTATGTTCGACAATATTCGCCATCCACGAATGCCGGAAACGCTTCCTGTCGATCTCATGCTGCAGTCGTCTTTGTACTGGATTGCTTTCATAAATCCAAATAGCACAGGAGTATCCGAAACCGAAACGCAAGAAGATAATGCCGTTTCTCCTCTCAAGAGTTTAGACTTTTGGATACAGGGTAACCAAAATCATGTTGACTTTAAAACCAAAGCTGGTCTGGAGCACGGCATCGTGTACGAGTTCCTCAAAAGCATACGGGTGCCTCCGATAATAGAGGAAGGAGAATACTAAAAATCCCCATCAAAACAATCCCATTATGAAGGAAATCGCCCTTATCTTTTTCCTGCTCGCCGCCGCTGGCGCTTTCGCACAGGACTTGCTGGTCCCGGAATCGTATGGCATTTATGGTTATGACGGCTATAATGAATTGATTCTTAACAAACTACTCCCACCCGATAAAAATTCATACACCAACAAACAACGTGACGCCATCGGGGAGGGATCCTATAAAACATTCTACCTTTGCGCGCCCTCTTTCACGGCAGAATACGCTTTATGTGTAAAAAAAGATGAACTTGTGTACAAACATGCACACCAAAGCATCTGGCACGCATTATCCAAGCCCAACCCTTGGGCAGTTACAGTGTCCACTTTCACTCTGAAAGTGATGGAATCAGAGAGTCAGCAGCTGGAGGATTTGTTCAAACACGCCACCATGACCGCATCATTTTTTTCAAAGCGACTTGGCCTGGATGGCACCAACTACTATTTCAATTCAAGCGGACGTTTGGCATCCGTATGGTCGCCTGACGGAGGGCGCACAGCCCGTTTAGTGGACATGGCCGACAGCATCTGCTATGCCGTGCGGCATCAGGACAGGGATGTGCTGAAGCGGCAACTGAAGGTGTGCAGAGAACTCACCGAAGAGTTCAAACGTGAATATCCACCCTGCTACTTAACTACCCGCGAACCTTTCGTTTACCAGCCATACGATAACGAGGGGCAGAGTTGCGTTATTTCAAATATTAATTTTTCTATACTCAAGCATTTCGACCAGCCTGTTGACGACAACATTATGGCAGCCTTTTCCCAAAACTACCGCGACAGCATAATCATTTGGAGTTGTGAGGTACTCCTCACTGATGAAAATGCCTTTTTCTATGTGGAAATCAACGCCCCCGACCAGCCAGAATGCAGGATCAATCACGAATCCCACTCCTACTGGATAAAACTTCCCGAACGACTCTGTCGGCGTGAAATCATTTTGTCGGCACTAACACTACAAGGCAACAGCTACCGCCTTGATGAGAATCTGCACTGGCAGGAGGTGGAGGAGTAATTTTTTTTACATTTTTCAGTAGAAAAAACTTTTTTTACTGAAATAATAGTATCTTTGCACCCTAAAATTCTACTACCTATGCCTAAGATTTTTGAATATTTTGGATTGATTTTCTATTTTTACTCAAACGAACACGAACCCATTCATGTGCACGTAAAACACGGTGATCAGGAGAGTATTTTTGAACTTATTCTAATGAATGGAGAATTGGAGCGAATTGATATTCGCGAAAAGGCAGGCATGGAACCTTTATCAAGCAAGGATCAGCGAATTGTGGAAGAATTCATTAGAAAATATAGTAAAAACATTATCCAAAAATGGGTGAAATTTTTCGTAATGAAACAGCCAGTAAAAAGCACAAATATAACCACTAAATTATAAAAATGGAAGGACGCCTCTTTATAGTAGAAGCAACAGATGTGGGCAATCTGCGAATCCAGTTGGTTTTCAATGACGGCTTTTCTTCCATTGTGGACATCGGTGACTTTATCAGGCGACATCCACACCCCCAATACAACAAGTATCTTGATCCAAAGAAGTTCCGTACATTTTCCATCGAAGAAGGGAATGTGGTATGGGGCCGTAACTGGGACCTAATATTCCCGATAGAGCAGCTCCGGGCTGGACATTTGGAGTAGCCCCCCCTTCACCCTCTCATTGTGAATACATACTTATAGAATACTATCGATCAGCTTTTTACGCAAATCTTTCAGCTTGGCGAGTAAGGCATTTCCCTTGCGCTCATAACGGCGGAAACGGCACATACTCAGCCATTTGATGGCGGCTTTCTTCCATTCATAAAAAGGAATAAAGGTCAAAAAGGCCACTACCACCGCGAGGATACCAATCCACCATTTGGTGAAAATCATGACGAGGATGAACAGAATCAGGTACCACAAGCGGAAGAAGATGAGGCCGGGCACGAAGTTCAAGGTGGAACGGAACATCGGATCCTCGAGGTTGCGCTTGAGAAATTGAACCGCCTGAAACGGAATGATATTGCCCAAGAAACCCACCAGCGCGAAGGGAGCGGTGAGCAGAAGCAGCAACCCTTTACCTACTACGTTGCCGCTGGTGATGGGACGTTCCAGCTCCCAGTCGCGGAGGCGCAACTGCTTCAGTCCGGCAGCATACTCGGCGGTGTCGGCCATCAGCTGCTCGTAACGGTCGGGAAACTCATCGCGCAGACGCTCCAGCACGGCCACCAACTTCTTGTCCGACAGCAGCTGCCGGTAGGGCATGCCAGCTTTGCGGTCGCGCTCGGTGCCGTGCAGCTCCATACCGTCGAAGGCGTGCGGGTCGGAGAGAATCGTGGAGCGGCACACCTTGAAAAGGGTCTCATACTGCGGATAATGTGCCTCATGGTCGGTCACATCAATGCCGAGGGAACGCACTGCCTCGCGGGCCTTCTCGTTCATCTGGAGGAACGCCTTGTTGGGTTCGGCTTTGTAGAGTTCGTAAAACTCGCTGATGGCAAACGGCTCGCCAATCACCATCACCTGAGTTCCCCGCATATTGAAATAGTCGGTATAATAGACGTACATGGGCAGGATTTTGAAATCCAGCTGATAGTCAGACTTTTCGGCAGCGAGGAAGGCCACACGGGGAAATCCTTTCTTGAAGGTGTTGAAGAACTTGCCGGCCTGGTGCCCCGCCTCAGGAAACATGGTAAGAGTGCCGCCTTCGTCGAGGATGCGGGCGGCGAGGTCGAAGGTGTCGAGATTGCTGCGGATATCGCTGCGGCCGCCGTCACGAGAGCGGAAAGTGGGCAGAATTTTCAAGAAACGCAGCAGTCGCGCTATGAAATTCCCTTTTTTGAAAACGTCGCCACGAGCGATGAAAACCGGCTGCCGGTGATCCTTGTAAAGGTAGAGCATGGCCAGCGGATCCATCACGGCATTGGTGTGGTTCGAAATGGCAAAAATGGGATATCCTTTCGGCGGCACATTCTCATACCCGATTACCTGTATCTTTTTATAATAGATATAGTTATGATCAATCCTAAAGAACCAATTTAAAAATTGATAGACGGGGTCGAATTGGTTGATTTTATCAAAACTTATCACAGCTATCCTTATTAATTCATCAATAAAAGTTAAGCCTTTTTGGTGGTGCAAAAATACGAAAAAGTTGGTTATATCTCTGATGGGATTTTTGCAGATTTATGCGCTTCGAGAATAAAATTTCACCAAAACTATTGGAAATGAGAAAATAATGTGTAACTTTGCACCGTCAACTTCACAAAGTGTGTGAATGGGCGAGAAAAAAAGTCAACAATAATATTAACCCCTTAAATATAATGCGTATGAAAAAAGTTTTATTTCTTTTCTGCTTGGCATTCACCTGCGTGATGCTTCAAGCACAGACAATTGTCTTTTCCGACAACTTCGACAGCTACACCGCCGGACAGAAACTGTGTTCGCAAAACAACACCAACTGGACCACATGGAGCAATGCACCTGGCACTTCCGAAGATGCAGTCATCTCCACTGAACAAGCCAACAGTCCAAGCAACTCACTGAAAATCACAGGGACTAACGACATCATCTACCGGTTTTCCAACCAGACTTCCGGTGTGTTCGACATTGAATTCAACTACTATGTCCCCTCCTCGGGAAGCGGCGCCTACTTCAACCTGCAGCACTATTACAACCCCGGCATTGAGTGGGCTTTCGAGAGTTTTCTTTACAACAGTGGCACTGGCTACATCACCATCAACGGCAGCAACACCAACTTCAGTTTTCCGATCAACAGTTGGTTCCCCGTTAAAATCCATGTTGATTTGGACAACAACTCGGCGACTCTTACCGTGAACAATACAGATGTGATTACCTGGACGTTCAGCAACACCTCCGACAACACCAGCGGCATCTGTCAACTCGGTTCCGTCAACTTCTATGCCGGCGCACCCGATAACGGCAGCGGCACCTACTATGTGGACGATTTCGTCTTCTCAGAAATCAGCGCGGCCAACGACGGCAGTTTCGTCTTTTCACCCGATGGCGACATCAATGTGAGTGTCGGTCCCAACCTGCCCGGCACCACCAGTTACACCCTCAACCTGAGCAACCCCGGCGGCACGCCCGTCAACTACCGTATCGTGCCCGTCTATGATGTGGAACCCAGTGTTGGACAGCTGACGAACACGCTCACCCGCGCCGGTGAAGTGAGCGAAAACGGCATCCTGTTCGGAAGCACTTTTGTTGCCGCTGCTATCGGCTTCCCCGCTTCCGACCTCATCAGCCAGAACCTCATCGGCATGACACTGCGCACCATTCACGTCACCCTGTCGAACGTTGATCTGATGCTCAACCCCAAAATCCAGATTTACGATATGAATGGCATCCTCGTGGACGGCCCGGGCGAAGTGATCTATGAACAGGCATTCACCCCTGTTGAAGGCGAAAACATTGTTTCTCTCAACACTCCGTACACGCTCGACGGCCGCGACCTCTGGTTCGGTGTCTATTTCGAGCAGACCGAGGAGACCGCCGCGTCCGACACTCGTCCCGTCGTCGGCTGCGACGATGCGACCACGCCCGACCCGTATGGCAACTGGTGCAAAACCTCCGTGGCTTGGGGACACCTCAACGCCGGTGCTAGTTCATCCTTAACTTACAACTGGGCCATCACCGGCCATGTTCATGGTGCTGGCATGACCCCGTGGATGAGCGTGGCACCCACTGCACAAGGCACTATCGCCGCCAATGGTTCGGCGCAGGCCATCGTCAACTTCACCATCGACAACCAGCTGCCTCATACCGGCAAGCTGTATGTTTATTCCGATGACCTCAACAACCAGCTTAACATCCTCAATGTCACGGTTTCAATAACCAATAGTGTGGAAGAGAGCGAGTCGATCCTCATCAGCATCTATCCCAACCCCGCCACCGATGTGCTGAACATCGCCTCTGAGAACATCAACCGCGTGGAAGTCTTCAATCTGGCTGGCCAGCGCATTTGGGAAGGCCAATACTGCGAGAGCGACATCACGATTCACACCCAGGGCTGGGCACCCGGCACCTACATGGTGAAAGTGACCGCCCAAGGCGCCACCAAGGTAGAGAAAGTGATTGTTAGATAAGAACTTGACAATATTCTATCACAAAAAAAGGCACGATCAAACGTGCCTTTTTTTGTATCCATCTCACTCCCCCTTCACGAACTTCACGTCGGAGATGCCGGCTTTGGTTTCGATGTGGGCGATGTAGGTGCCGGCGGGGAGCTTGTGGATGTTGAGGGTGTGGCGCACGTCGCTGCCCGGCAGCACGGTGATGAGCTGCCCCTGCATATCGGTGACGACCACGGACTTGATGGGGAAGCCATCCTCGCTCTCGATGGTGATCCTGTCGGTGGCGGGATTCGGCCACAGCCGCACCTCCGGCTTCGGCCCCGTGTACTCCGGCACCTTCACGTAGGGCACCAATAGTTCAGGGTCGTGCTTTAATGCGACAACAGCACTGGACCGTTCTGTGGAGCAATTCACAGAAACTCCGTTTCCGAAAGTGACAGGAGAAAGGGCTGTCAAACATGAAACAAGAACACCGTCAATACTGGTGCATACAGAGATGGTATGTGCTCTCTGCACAGAGGTTATTTCATCTCTGTACAGGATTGTGCCGTCGTTTCCCCACACGACCAAAGAATTATTCTGCGGCTCTTGAGCTACCATTGCAATCACTTTGTTTCCAATAGCACACGGTTGAGCTGTCTTTCCGTCAAATAAGGTTTCAACGCCAGGGACAACCCCTTGATTAAGAAAATTTCCTGTAACAGCATCATACCTGGCGAAAAAAGCAATATCCTTATTTGTTCCAATTGTTGATTGTAGATAATCATCTTCTCCGTCAAAATAAACGAGTGCATCACTACCATATCCACCAACACCTACGATGTAAACACTGTTATTGTCAAAAACATTGCCGTACCAAAATGCCCGGGCACTACTTTCGGGATTATTAGGGTCAAACGCAGCCCTTGTATTTATCTGATTATCCCATATCACCTGTCCTTCTGGATTATACTTGACAATAAAATTTGACATTATTGCACCGGATATATCATTAACAATCATATAATTGCTTGTATCCCACCAAAAGTGTACTGGATAATTGTGCAAATTCCCTCCATAATTAGGGGAATAAAGTCCAAGATTTATTTGACCAGAAAGATACATATTGTCATGCTCGTCAAAAGAGAGACCCTTAAAATTGATGTAAAAGTCAGGATTAATAGTATCAATGGAAAATTCTGGTGGTGTTGCAATACCGTCGGTATGATCCACTAACAAATGTGCAAAATCCAATGTCCAGTCAGGCGTAAACTTGTAGAATAGGGCATTTTTGATACCCATGAAGTTGTCAGTGCCTCCTGGCAAAAAAAGATTGTATGTTCTATTGGTATCTCCATCAACCACAAGTGTATAGGGATCATCCACATTCCCTCCATACTGGATAGGAGCGAAAAAATAGGTGTTTTCTTCGTAATCTTTATGGAATGGTGCTATGCCAGTTCCATTGTACAAAGGAAATGACATTGCGTTGGCTGGATAAAAATCTCTTGGGAATGCCTCCACAAAGTGACATCCCAACAAATTGCCGTCAAAATCGAATTGTGCAAAGAACGTCCATTGACTATATGTCTTGAACGGAGGTTTGTGCTGCTCGATTGGCAGTGCATTTATCTGCGCTTTGGTGATGAGGGTGTCCAAAAAGTAAAGCCACTGGGAGAGTCCATCTCCAAGGAATCCGGCACTGCCGGCTATGCAGACACGATCTTCTTTTACCTCCATCCAATGGGGGATTGCTGCACAAGAACTTTGTTTCACAACCTTATACCAAAGCATATTGCCAAGCGTATCAAACTTGGCCAACAAAATGGCGGGATTGTTCTGTCCTCCATACATTGCCTCTAAACAAAACTCGAAAGGTTCCCCATCCATTACGGGGTTGTCACCCATGGCACCGTACACATACAAGTTGCCCTCGTCATCGAAAGCAGAGTTAGAAATGTAATTGTGGTAACTAGTACTGGTAGTTGTACCGTCTTGTCCGCTCCAGTAGTGCGCCCATTTCCACTCGCCCTGGGCGGTGGCGGTTACATACAACAATGCCAATAAAAGGAAGGGGATAAGGGGTCTTTTCATGGGGGTGAAGGGTTTAATTGTTTAACTGTTGAAGTGTTGAATTGTTGGAGTGTTGGAGTGGCGTTGTGGGATATCTGCTGGGATAAAATCAGCCGCAAAAATACAATTATTTATTAAATATTTATCCCTTCACAGCAGAAATGTGAACCCTCGTGAAGGGAAAAGTGGGGTAGAATGCGGTGATGGCACCCTAATAGCTAAGGCCGAAATGCCACAGCGGGATGATATTGCCATGGCCATATTCAATGTCGTCACGTACAACAACTCCGTGGGGAATATCCGCAATCTGCTTTTTCCCTTTCTTCTTGCCGCCGACCTCAAAAGTATATTCACCGATTTTAAAGTCCGACTCCCGAGAAGAGACAATCGGATAATTCTTTCGCATTTGGTTGAAAAAGAAGGTTTCCCGCAAATTCCCAACCTCCGGATTTCCACCTGCCAAAACGGTCATCAGACTTGGATTGTCCACATATATTTTATTGACCTTCCCTAAGGCGACCAACCCTTTGGTGTCGTCACGCAACTGTCCCAGCATCCCCGCCTTTTCCAATAAAAGGAGGTACTCCGGCACGTTGTTCTTGCTGATGCCAATTTCTCTGGCCAGATGCTCTGCATTGGGCTTCACAGGCGCCAGCGACGACACAATGACCAGCAACTGCTTTAGTTTTCGTGCCGTAGTTGCCTTCATGTCAGCAAATTGCGGGATGTCAACTTCAACTGTTTGGTTGACTACTTGAAGCATCCTTCGGGAAAAATGTCCATCCTTTGCAAACGGGTAGTAACCCTCACTCAGGTATGACCGGAAATAGGAAAGCGGATGCGGCAGATCCGCAATCATCACTCGATGGTTCAAGATATCATCGAGCGAAAATGTATTGGCTTTGATTCCGTGAAACAGCTCCAGATATTCGCGGAAAGAGAGTCCCTGCAAATGCTCCATCACCACACGTCGGCTCAAATCCGCCTCTCCTTTCGTGATATCCAAAACCGAAGAGCCTGTGAAAGTCACAGTCAGGTCAGGGTGGGTGTCGTAAATCTGTTTCAGCTCCCTTGACCAGCCATCGTATTTGTGGACCTCGTCAATGAAGAGGTGGGTGCCGCCATCTTTCACAAATTCATCCGCCAAATCAATGAGAGTGTGCGCACTGAAGTAGGCGTAGTCGGCGGATACGTACAGGTAATGCCCCTTTTCACGGTTCTCATAGACGTACTGTAACAGCATTGTGGATTTTCCGACCCCTCGCGGCCCTACAATTCCTGTCAGACGACCACCCCAGTCTATCTCATCATAATTATAACGGTGAAAATCCTTGGGAACCAATCGGAGAAGCTCCTCCATCAGATGATATAACGATTGCTCAACCATTGTTCTAAAAATTTTGGCAAAAATACAAAAAATCCCCCAATGAGTGCTATTTTGTTTAAAATTTCTCCCTCAATGAGGGATTTTTACTCCATATTGCCCTGCACCATCGCCCAAAACGTGGTAGCGCTATGAATCCCCCGCTCCTACTCCCCCTTCACCACCTTCCGCGTCACGCTGACGCCGCGGGCGAAATTGATTTTCACAAGGTAGGTGCCGGCGGGATAGGGCGTCAAATCCAATGTGGGTATTTGTGAACCATTCTCCACCAGATTCCCCAATTTCCGTCCCTGCAGATCGTACAGTTCGATGTTCTGGTACCCGTACATGTAGCCGCACACGGTGGTGGTGCCGTGGGTGGGGTTGGGGTAGAGATAGATGTCGCTTTCGCGGTTCCGGTAATAGTCGTCAATGCCCACCGTGTCGTCGGGAACGAAAGGCTGGGCAAACCGTGGATCGTGGTACAATGCAAAAACAGCATTGGAGTGTTCTGTTGAACAATTAACAGAAATGTTATTGTCAAAAGTCACTGGTGAAGTGGACAATAGCGAGGCCAGAATATATCCATCCTCGTTTATACAAAGTCCGTATGATTTATTGATTTGAACGGAATTACTACTATTGATTGTGTCTGCTTTAATAAATATGCCATCATCGGACCACATCACCAACCAATATTCAGTATTGGAATTGCAACGGGAAATGGTGAAAACACGATTGTTCAAGACAGCAGGTGTATTGCCAGGGAAGGCATTGGCAGCAGGAACTACACCCTGATTCAAATATTGCCCGGTCATGGCATCAAATTTGACAAAAAAGCTAATATTTGTTGGTTCTTCCAAAAAACAATTTAGCGGATTGTCCACATTGTCAAAATAGACAGCAGCACCGTTATTTCTATCATACCCTGCAGAACCCACCACATATACGTTGCCACCGTAAACGATATTATTGAACCATTCGGCTTCAGCAAATCCATCTGTTACCTGCGTTCCTTCGGTAAATACCTGATTACACCAAACAATATTTCCGCTTGTATCATACTTGATGATGAAATTGCCATAGCGAGCAGAAGAAATATCATTTATTGTTAGACAATGAGTACTGTCCCACCATATATGCACGGGATAGTTGTGCAGTTCACCTCCTTGTCCGTTTAAGTACTGGCCCAATCTTACATATCCTGTCACGTACATATTGTCATTCTCATCAAATGACAAACCCTTGAAGTAGGTATAAAATTGACGATTGATACTATCTCCTGTACTGAAAATTCCGTCCGTGCTTTCAACTATTGTCTTGGCAAACAGCAACTCCCCTTCGGATGAAAACTTATACAACATCGCATTGTTAATGAAAGCGTTGGGATTAGTGCAATCCGTGTTTCCCGGCAAATACAAATTATATGTTTTGCCGGTATCACTATCCACTATGATGGTAAATGGATCGTTTTCCAATCCCTTGTACTGGATTGGCGTATAAACATACACGCCACCTTGCCTGTCAATATGAACTGGATTTGGAATTGTTCCGGCATTTTCACACAAGGTCCCCTCAATTCGGGCTGAACCAACTTGTTCACGCGAAAGGGTCTTGACAAAATGGTTATCCAAAACATTTCCATCCAAATCTAATGTAGTGAAGAAACTCCATCTTCCTGTTTGAAAAGGAGGTTTTCTTTCTTCGACAGGTATATCGCGAACCTGCCAACCTTGTATCAATGTGTCCAAATAGTAAAGCCAGACATCATACATCAAACTTGGTGCATCACAATACTCAAGTTCCGTATCTCCAGATATAAAACAAACATTGTCACGAATCTCCATCCAACGTGCGACCGAACATGATCCACTATTTTTCACAACTTTGTACCAGAGCATATTGCCCAAAGTGTCGAATTTAGCAAGAAGAATAGCACAATCATTGCGGTATAGCACCTCGGCATTGGTAGTGAACCGTAAAGAAGTCCCGTCAAAGACAGCGCTTCCTCCCATTGTACCATACACGTAGATGTTGCCCTCTTCATCGAAAGCGGTGTTGGTTATTTTGTTATAAAAATTTCCGTACGAAAGACCGTCACCGCCGGTCCAGTAGTGCGCCCATTTCCACTCGCCCTGGGCGGTGGCTGTCGCAATCAACAATACGAATGCAAGGAAGGGGGTAATGCGGTGTTTCATAATGGGTGGGATTTTATAGGGTGGAAGATGTGGGTGCAAAGATACGAATAAATTGAGAATTGAAAAATGAAAAATGAAAACCTTTTATTGCAATTCAAGAAAATGATGTATTTTTGCAGTCGTAAAAAATGCGTATTTACGCAAAAAAAACGAATAGATTTTTTTGTACCAGGACTATTCTCCCATCTCAAAAGGCAATCTTGTTGCGATTTTTCTTGAATATCCGCAGTTATATTGCGAATATTCAAATTATGTGGCGTCTCTCCTAGACACTTGTTCGCCCAGCGCATTCCATACCCCACTCTGCACTTCGTTTGAGTGGGGTTACTAGGAGTGTGTGCCTTTGGCACACGAAGCAAAATCACTCCCCCTTCACGAACTTCACGTCGGAGATGCCGGCTTTGGTTTCGATGCCGGCATTACCGAATGTCCAGCTCATCGATGATGTTCTGCGCGCCGGCGAACTTGTCAACGATGAAGAGGAAATAGCGCACGTCCAAGGAGATGTTGCGGCAGCGGTTCACGTCATAGTTGATGTCGCTCATAGTGCCCTGCCACACACGGTCGAAATTGATACCAATGAGGTTGCCGTCAGCATCGATGACCGGACTGCCGGAATTGCCGCCCGTGGTGTGGTTGCTGGCGATGAAACAGACCGGCAGCTCGCCCTTTTCGTTGGCGTACGGCCCGAAATCATGCTTGGCAAACAGCTCCTTCAGCTTCGGATCCACCTTGTAGTCGAAAATATCAGGGTTGTCCTTGGCAATCACGCCGGCAAGGGTGGTGTAATGGGTATAACGCACGCCATCATTAGGCTCAAGGCCCTTCACGTTGCCGTAAGTGACACGCATGGTGAGGTTGGCATCGGGATAGAAGGTCTTGTCGGTATCCTTCTCCATCAAAGCCTTCACGTAGGTGCGATAGTACAAATCCAGCTGTTTTTCTGTATCATCCATCGCATAATAACTCTGGGCATACGCCTTATAAGCGGTCATAACGAGCTGATAGAGTTCATCATCCAAAAACTTCACCCAATCTTTGCGCTTGGCCTTCTGAATGCGCTCCTGCATTTTTTCGCCATCAAAAAGATAGGGAGCTTTCTTCTTTTCACGATCCAAGAAAGCCTGCCACTCGCTCTTGGGCATATTGATATATTTGTGCAAATTTTCGGGAATGAGTTCAGGATCTTGTTCTGAGAAATAATAATACATCAGTTCCACAAAACACTCTGAATCAATATCTACATTATAATTGCTAAAGAAAGAGCGGGCTTTCTCGGCCAACTCGGTCTTGCCTTTCTCAAACTGCTCATCGGTCCACACATCAGACGGACAGCAGGAGGCGAACCAATGCACCTGGGTGCAGAGAAAGCGGTTGATTTCCACACCGATAAAGGTCTCGCTGAGGAAGGTGAACGACTTGACCTGCTTTTTATAATCGACATACACTTTTTTCATGTCGGAAAGAAGGTTGCCATACTGTTTCTGGCGTTCAGGAGAGGCATTTACCCATTTCATAAACTCCTGTTCTTCAGCAATTTTCTTTTCCACCACCTTACATTCATTGATACCTTTGCTCTCCCCTATCCATTTTTTCCAGCCGTTGCTGATGCTGTTGGATTTGGCGGAGTACATCAAACGGATTTCGGTGGATTTTTCCATCTGGCGTTTCATGGCTTCGAGGCGCAGGTCGCGGGCATGGATGGCGATGGGGTTCTGCACGTTGGCCTTGATATCCACCGCATCGGAGATCAGAAACTGCTGGGTAGTTCCCGGATAGCCGAAAACGAGGGTAAAGTCGCCCTCATTCACGCCTTTGATGGAGATGGGGAAATATTTCTTCGATTTGAGCGGAATATTGTCGGGAGAATAGGGAGCGGGATTGCCGTCCTTGTCGGTATAGATACGCCAGAGGGAGAAGTCGCCGGTATGGCGGGGCCACATCCAGTTGTCGGTGTCGCCACCGAACTTGCCGATGCTTTCGGGCGGAACGCCCACGAGGCGCACATCCTCAAACACCTCATTCACAAACAGAAAATACTGATTGCCATAATAGAAAGGTTTGATTTTTGCCGTATAATGCGTGCCTTCGATGGCCTCATTCTCAATAGCATTAATATTTTTCTTGATTTTGGAATTGCGCTCCGATTCGCTCATTCCGTCCGTCACACCCTCCAGCACCTTCGTGGTGACATCTTCCATATAGACCAAGAACGTAACGGTCAAGCCCTGCGTCACCAGCTCCTCATCACGATTCTTTGACCAGAAACCGTTGTGCAAATAGTTGTGTTCCATGCTGCTGTGCGCCTGCACGTAGCTGTAGCCGCAGTGGTGGTTGGTGATAAGCAGACCGTCGGGCGAAATCAGTTCGCCGGTACAGCCGCCGCCGAACAGCACGATGCCGTCTTTCATGCTATGGTGATTAACGCTATACACGTCATCGGCAGTAAGATGGAATCCCATCTGCTGCATTTCGGCTTCATTGTAGCCCAAGAAAAGCGGAATCCACATTCCTTCGTCGGCCACGGCGAAGAAACGAACCATCATAAGGGCGGTGAGGAGGAGGACTTTTTTCATAATTGAAAATTGAAAGTTAATAGTTAATAATTAATAATACATGGTGGAGCGGCTTTCGAACTCTAAGCGCCAGAGGTCACCGTTGTCGTCGTTATACTCATAGATGAGGTCATCGCGGGTGAGGCGCTTGATGACGGCCGTATATTCATATTTGCGATGTTTGAGGGAGAAAGTCACATAGATTTCCTTGCAGCGGTTCTCGAACTGCCAGCCGCCGTAGTCCGACTCTTCCCAGCGGTTCATCGTGGTATCTAATGCCGAAACCGACACCATTCCCTCAAAGAAGAAGGCGTAATAATTGCCCGCCTTATTGGCAAAAACGGTGGATGAATCGACTTTCGTTCCATTACAATACACATCGGCCAGCTTCCAATAGCCCACCAGCCTTTCTTCAGGCTTAATGAAACTAATCCATGGTCCCTCATCGTATCGACATGATACAAAGACTATTCCACTTAAAGCCAATAGGCAAACCAGTAAGATTTTCTTCATCATTTTTTAGAGATTTTCTTTAATTTCATATCCACAGATTCATCATCACTCAAGACACAGGAGAACCAAAATTCATCTTTCGTCAACTTATTCACCACCCAGACTTGTTCGTCCAAGGGATAGGCATCGAAAATGACGCACATTTTCGTTTTATTATAGTTGAATACGTATGAGGCATGTTCCTCTTGCTCGATAGAATCCTGTATTTTCCAATGAAAAACGGCGCTGCTTCCCCGCTCGAAGGTAACGGAAGAGTGGCGGTAACGGGCTTCGAAGGTGCTATCGTCCATCGGCAGATGGTTTTCCACCACCTCCTCATACTCCCAAGTACCCCTGATATTTTGCGGAGTTTGATAGAGATAGCCTCCCTGCTCGTACTTATCGCACGAGGCAAGGAGGGCAATCATAATTATCCATAAAAGCGCTCTTACCTTCATCTTTAACGAATCAAAGTAATCGTGCCTTCTCTCTTGATGAGTTTACCCATCAAATTGTGATAGCCAACCGCATACACATACACTCCGGCCTCCAAATTCTTACCATTGAAGGTACCGTCCCAGCCCACATTCGGATCGTTGGACTTGAAGATCAGCTGACCCCAACGGTTGTAGATGTACAACTCATAGAAGTCATCGCCATAGTTGCTCATCATCGGCAGCCACACATCATTCATTCCATCGCCATTCGGGGTGAAGGCATTCGGAGCGTAGTAGATGACATCGGGAATCACCGTGATGGTAATATGGGCCGTGTCGAAGCAGTTGTGCTCGTCGGTAACCGTCAGCACTGTGATAAACTCACCCGGCTCGTTGAATTCATGCGACGGGTTCTGGACATCGAGTCCATATCCATCGCCGAAATCGTAGTTCCACGATGCGACCGTTCCAATCGAATGGTCGTGGTAACGCACCACTGCACCTTGGATAAAGGTGGTAGGATCGGCATCGAAGATGGCTGTCGGTCCAGGAATATTGTTGATGGTGAACGGCAGGTCGAGGGTACACACGCCGTCATCGACGGTCAGCACATAGTTGCCGCCCGGCAGTGCGTCGTTGAACGGGGCGTTCGGGTTGTTTTCGGCATGCCAATCGTAGGTGTAGAGTTCGGTGTTGCTACCCACCACCGTAGCCGTACCGTCGGGACGGTCGCAGTAAGCAGGCGTCACACTAACGGTGAAGTCGGGCAGTGCATGGTACGGCACCTCCACGGTCATCGTATCGGGACAGCCATTGGCATCCGTCACGGTCACGGTATAGAAGCCCACCGCAAGGTTGAAGATGGAGTCGGTAGTGGCACCATTGCTCCAGAGGAACGTGTAGTCGGGGGTACCACCCATAGCGTCCACATCAATCACAGCGGTCTCTTCACCCGCACAGCTCTCCGTTACGGTCACCAGCTCTACATGCAACAGTTCGGGTTCGCTCACGAAGGTAGTGTCGGAAGCGATACAGCCGTTGTAGTCGGAAATAGTCACCACATAGAAGCCAGAACCCACGTTGTTCAGATTCTGCTCGTGCTGGTCGTTGTCCCAGTTGTAGGTGTAGGGCTGAACACCACCGCTCACATCGGCGGTCACGTTACCATCGGTATAGCTGAAGCAGCTGACATGGTTCACCACGCGGGCTTCCACATCCAGCGTATCAGGCTGGTTAATGGTGAACTGCATCGTAGCTGCACAGCCGTGTGCATCCACGATGTTGGCCTGATAGTCGCCAGCCCACAACTGACTGTAGGTATAAGGATCTTCGCTATTCAGGGTAATGTCCGGAATGGTCGGATCCAGCGTCACGACATAGGGCACCGTACCACCTGAAACCGTAAAGGTTACAGTACCGTTGGACTCGCTGAAGCAGAGCACATCGGTAGTGGCATCCACCACCGTTGAGAACGGATCGGGATTCACGAACGACACCTGCAAGGTGGTCGTACACTGGTGGTCATCCACCACCGTCACGGTGTGTGCGCCACCATTCATATCGGTAAAGAGTGCCGTTTCAGCGGCAGAAGCCAATGTTTGCTGCTGCAACGAAGCATCAATCCAAATGGAATAGCTGGCTGTACCACCTGCCACGCTAATCGTCACCGTACCGTCATCACCATCATGACAGGTAATCGGGGTGATGGCATCCTGAGTCAGTGTCAGCAGGTCGGGTTCGCCCAGCGTAGAGGTCACCGTAGCTGTACAGCCGTTGGCATCGGTAATGACGATGACATGGTCGCCAGCATTCAAATCGGTGATGGTGCTGTTACCAGCGGTCAGGTTGTTGGCGTATGCTGTACCATCAACGGTCATGCTGTAGGGCTCGACGCCGCCGGCCATCGTCACCTCCACCTGTCCGTCGCTACCCTGGTAGCAGAGCGGGTCGGTGGTGGACACCTCGGCGAGGGTCAAGGCATCCGGGGTGGTGATGGTAAAGTCGGCCGTAGCCTCGCAGCCGTTAGCATCGCGAACGCTGGCGGTAAAGTCACCAGCGGTCAGGCCCGTGAAGGTGTAGTTGCCACCTGCCTGTACCACCTGCGTAGTGGCGAAGTTGTCAACCGTCACCGTATAAGGTGCCGTCCCTTCAGAAGGCGTGACCAGAATAGAACCGTTAGCATCACCGAAGCAGAGCACCGCCACGGCATTCGTAGCCGTCAGTGCCAGCTCGTTCGGTTCGGTGATGGTGACCGGCATAGTGGTTAAGCAGCCGTTAGCATCCTGAACCGTTACGGTATGTGTACCCGCGGGCAGGTTGGTAAAGGTCACATTCTGGATGGTGTTGACGGTCTGCTGCTGCTCGTTGTTGTTGATCCACAGCGTGTAAGGAGTAGTACCACCGTTCATCGAGACAGTAGCGGTAGCATCGCTCAAGCCGAAGCAGCTCACATTCACCGTGCCCACCTCAGCCAGTTGCAAAGCATCGGGCTGGTTGATAGTGATGGTGATCTGGGCAGAACAGCCGTGGTCATCCACCACTGAAACGGTGTAGCTGCCAGCGGAAAGGTTCTGTATCAGCTGTTCGCCTTCGGCATCGGCGGTCAGTGTTTCCGTGCCGTTCACCGACACCATGTACGGCAGCGTACCACCGGTGAGGTTCACCGTAGCGGTACCATCGTCGCCGTTGAAGCAGAGCGGCATGGTATTGGCCGTCTCGGTTACTGCCAACACCTCGGGCGTACCCACCGTCAGGGTGGTGGTGAACGTACAGCCGTTGGCGTCGGTCACCAGTACGGTATAAGTGTCAGCGGTAAGGCCGGTGAAGGTGTAAGAATCACCCTCTCCCACAGGATAAGTGGTAGCATTGTTGTTGATGCTAACCATGTACGGAGCAGTGCCGCCCGTCGGGGTCACCGTGCCGCTACCGTTGGCATCGCCGAAGCAGAGCACCGCGGTCTCATCGGAGATAGTAGCGGTCAGTTCTGTCGGATGGGTGATGTCGATGGAGGCGGTAGCCGTACAGCCGTAAGCATCGGTAGCCGTAACGGTATAAGTACCTTCGGGCAAGTTCTCGCAGAGGGCACCCATTGTGCCGTTGTTCCATGCATACGTATAGTCTTCTGCGCCATTCTCGGCTGTGGCCACAACAGCGCCATCGCTACCCTCGAAGCAGCTGATGATGTGCTGCTGTGCCGCGCTCACCGTCAGGTGGCTCGGTTCGGGCAGCGTGAAGTCGGCCTGTGCCGTACAACCGTTGCCGTCGGTCGCCACCAAATGGTAGGTGAAGTTCTGCTCCTCAGTATCCACCATCACGATGGAGTCGGTGGTGGAGAGCAGACCCGTGGCGGGTGTCCATTCGTAAGTATAGTTACCGTTGCCGCCTTCCGGCATAGCCGTCAGCGCTACGGTATCCCATTCGCAATACTGGGTGGTAGAAGGCTCTATAGAGAGGGTTACCACGGTGGGCAGACGGAGCTGGATGTTCATCACAGACGCATTGCCGCAGGTGTCGGTCACCGTCACAGCCACCGTCATATCGGCAGTAACGGGCGTGCCGGCAGCGGGTTCTTGGGTGATGATGAGCTCAGCAGGATCGGTCACGCAGTTGTCGGAGCTGACCGCTCTCACCTCTTCTACGAGGTCAGGAACCACAAACTGACAGTCGGCAGATGCCAGCAGGTGCTCAGCCACCTGTTCGGCGAATACTGGAGCCGTCACATCCTGGATGGTGATGGTCTCGGTCACCTCGTTGCTGGTATTGCCACAAAGGTCGGTCACCGAGTAGGTACGCATCACTACAATCGGACAGCCGTAAGTAATGTTTTCACTACTATTCAAGGTCAGATCGTCGGATGAGCAAGCCTCGTCAATGGTGATTCCACCGAGGGCCAGCAATTCGGCCACGGTAGTAGCCATCGGACGATCGGCGATGTCATTCACGCTACAACCATCCACGGTCACCTCCGCAATGGCACCATTGATGACCGGTGCGATGCTGTCGAATACGGTGATGGTGTGCGTCATCGTGGCGCTCACATTCCCGCATTCATCCGTCACCGTATAAGTACGGGTGATGGTTGTCGGACAAGTGCCGTCGATCGTCTCTTCAGAATTGACAACCAGTGCATTGACATCCGTACATCCATCATCAAATACAAATCCCAAAGTCAGCAACTGAGCTGGTGTTGTAGCCACTGCATCGGCCGCCGTCTCGTCGCAGCCATTCAGGTGAGTGGTCACCTCATTGGTGGTAACCTGCGGAGCTACGCTATCGAATACCTGCAACGTGTGGAGGAACTCCTCGCTCACATTACCGCAGGCATCGGTAACGGTGTAGTAACGGCTTACCACGATGGGGCAGCTTCCGTCCACCACCTCGCGCATGTTCACGACAAGGGCATCGGCAGCGGTACAGTTGTCGGCCAGTGTCACGCCGAGAGCTTCGAGCTCGGTGGCGGTAGTGGCAGCGGCGGGCAGCACATCGATGGTGCAGCCATTGTAGGTCACTACGGCAAGGTCGCCCGTGATGGTGGGCAGATCGGTGTCGCGCACATAAACCGTATCGGCATCCGTAGCCGTACAGTTGTTAGCATCGGCCACGTTGATATTAGAAACGTAGAAGGTGTTGCAAGCATCAGCATCCACAGTCAGCGTGGTAGTGAGGGCATTGGCATCGGCCACACCATCGCCGCTCCAAGTGTAGGTGAACGGTCCTTCACCACCGACAATCTCTGCAGTCAGCGTATAAGTGCCGACATTCGGACAGAGCGTGTCAAGGGTCTGGATGATGGTGATGACAGGTGATGCGGTCTCATCCGGAACTTCCACAGTAGCAGGATCCGAAGTACAGCCCGCCGGAGTCTGTACCGTAACGGTATAAGTGCCGGGGGTAAGTTCACCGAATGAAGGCTCGCTCTGATAAGTGCCGCCATTCAGCGAGTAGGTATAATCAGCACCCAGCGGATTCGTTACGGTGATAGTACCGTTCGGGGTGCCGTCGCATACAGTGTTGCCGGTAGCGACCAGCGTGGGCACTGCCGGGATGGAATCCACAATGATGGTGATGTCGTCGGAGGCCGTACTACCGTTGAAGTCGGTCACCGTCACAGTATAGACGTGCGTACCCACAGAAGGACGAGCCGTCACATTCAGTGTGTCGTAGGCGTTGAGACCGCCATCGTTGGGTGTCCATTCGAACGTATACGGCATAGAGCCGCCGCCTACAGACGGAGTGAGCAGGATGCTGTCGCCGAAGCAGAAGCGGGCATCATCTTGTACAATGTGGATTTGAAGCACATCGGGCAGGATGACGGGCACCAGCATGGTGTCGGTATTGTTACATAGGTCGTAAATCACCACAGTCACATCCTGGTCGTGAGTTACCTGAACGCCAACAGCAGGAGTCTGTGTCATGGTGATCTGACCTTGCGGTGTGCAGTCGTCACCAGACAAAGCCAGCGCAATGGCGGAGAGGTCGGGGATGAAGAACTGTCCACCCTGACCCACCAGATACTGTTCGGGAATCACGTTCGTAAAGTACGGGCTGGTAGTATCTTGGATGTTGATAGTTTGTGAAACGGTATTGCTCACATTACCGCATTCATCCACCACCCAATACGTTCTGGTGACCACGATGGGACATTCACCTTCAGAGGTCTCTTCGCTGAACACTTCCACATCAGAGCATTCTTCATTAATCGTGATGCCGAGAGCAGCAAGGGCATCCGCAGTCGTAACAGCGGTATAATTCTCCAAAGCGGTGAGGTCGCAACCGTCGATGGCTACTGTAGCAATCGTGCCAGAAAGGGCGGGTGCCACGCTATCGAAGATCTCGATGGTATTCACCATACCACCTCTGCTATTGCCGCACGGGTCGGTCACAGAGTAGTTACGCACAATGGTAATCGGGCAGTGGGTGTCGCTGGTGTCGGCCACACAACTCACTGTCAGGTCGGTGATGTCGGAGCAGTTGTCGCTGAAGTTGAAGCCGAAAGCAGCCAACTCGGTCGGGTCGGTGATGACAGCGGGAGCATCTGCCACAGTGCAACCGTTCACATTAGTTGTAATGTTCGCCGCCGTAACAGTCGGAGCCATATTGTCGAGTACCAACATCACCTGCTGCAATTCATTGCTCACATTTCCACAATGGTCAATGATAGTGTAATGACGAACGATGGTGATGGGACAGTAGCCCGACACATCATCGTAGCTGGAAACCTCGCAGATGTCGGGATTCGTACAGTTCTCCGACAACATCAGTCCAAGTCCATTCAACTGGAGACCGGTTGTAGCGGGTGCGGGCAGCACCGACACATCGCAGCCATTATAGACAGAGGTATCCAAACGGCCTAAGATGGCAGGCGGAGTCACATCGCGTGCAGTAAGGGTAACGGAAGCGGTGGCAGTACAATGGTATTCATCTTCCACAACAACCATCACCTGATAAGTGGTGTCACAAGCATCGGGGTTGACATCTAACGTAGCAGTTCCCTCGTTGGAATTCGTCACACCCGTCCAAGTGTAGATGTAAGCCGGCTGTCCGCCAGTGGCTTCTGCTGTCACCTCGCGGGTGCCCACGCTGGGACAGAACACGGTAAGGTTGCTTTCTACCGACAGGGCGACCTCAGGCCAGTTGAGTACCGTCTCAATCGTAGCAGTGGCCTCGGCAGAGAGACAGCCATCGGTGGTGCGCACAACGATGGTGTAGGTGCCAGCATCCAAGTTGTTGAAGACAGGATCCGACTGGTAGTCGCCACCATTGAGGGAGTATTCGTAGTAGTCACCCAGCGGTGAGGTAATGGTAATGATACCGTTGGGGGTGCCATTACAGATAGTATTGTTAGAAGTCTCCATAGAAGCAGCGGCCGGCGACTCATGCACTGTCACATTGACTGCCGCAGTAGCGGTACAGCCGTTGGCATCCGTCACCAAAACTTCGTAAGGATAATTTCCCATAGCGGGAGTGGCCGTCACCTGCGACTGGTCGGTAACATCCAGACCTGTTACGGGTGACCAAGCATAGACATAATCAGGCGTTCCACCCGTTACCGTTGCTGCCAGCACCACATTGCCGCCTTCGCAGAAAGCAGTGTCATTCTGTGCGATAGACACTTGCAATTCTTCAGGAACAATAAGATGAATGGTATGAGTAGCCGTATTACCGCACTCGTCCGTCATGCTCAATACGATATCGGTGGTGGTCGTTAGTGAACTGCCATCTTCAATAGACTGCTCAAATGTCAGACCATCACTACAGTTATCGCTGACGTGAGCCATGGCCTCCTCTTCAAAGTCAGGAACAAGGAAGCGACAGTTCTCAGAGGTAAGGGTTAACTCGGTCAGCATATCGGTAAAGACAGGCTTGGTAGTATCTTGAATATTGATAACCTGTGTAAAGGTGTTGCTCAGATTTCCACAGAGGTCTTCCACCTGATAGGTGCGAGTAACCACAATCGGGCAATGGCCATCAACCTGTTCATCGGCATAAACCACAAGTGCATCAAACGAACAATCTTCCGTCACCTGCAAGCCCAGTTCCTGCAAGCCCGCAACCGTATGTATGAGCGTGTCATCACCGAGAGCAGTGATATCACAACCCTCTATCAGACGAGGAGCGATATCGCCAGACAATACAGGAGCCGCTTCATCCATGATGAAAATCGTATGCCATAAGGTATCGCTGACATTCTGACAAGCGTCATACACCACATAATGACGTTCTAACACAATCGGACAGTTGTCGTACGAAAGTTCTTCATAGGTGAAGGTCATATCGTCGAGACTCGTACAATTGTCAGAAATATTGAATCCCAACTGACTTAATTCACGTACCGAAGTAACCGCTGCCGGTGCATCCGCCAATGAGCATCCCTGAACATCCTCTTCCACATCAGATTCTTCAGCAATAGGTGCCTCCAAATCTTGGATTGTGATAGTTTGAGAAGTTGAAGTTTGCAGACCGCAATGGTCGGTCAAGGTGTAGGTACGGGTAATCAGGATGGGGCAACTACCCGTCACCTGATCTTCGTAAGTAACCACTAAATCTTCATTATCTGTACAGTTATCCGATATCGTTATACCCATAACCTCCAACTCGCCAACAATAGTAGCAGCAGCAGGAGCATCGTCCACAGAGCACCCATCCAATACTATGGGGACTAGAGACTCATCGATGGTAGGAGCCTCCACATCACGCGCAGTAATAGTTGCATACGCTGTTGATACACAGTTGTTTATATCCACAACTTCAATATAGAAGGAATAAACGCTATCGCATGCGTCTGGATCAATGGATATCACTGCCTCATCGTCATCCACCGACAGAATAGCATCACCCTGCCAGTCGTAGAAGTAGGGTCCTTCACCACCCGCCACCGTTGCCGTAACGGTCTGGTTGCCAGCGGTGGGACAAATAATCGACTGGGTAATGATGATGGAGGCATTCGGCATATCATCGGAGTTGGGAACCACCACCGTCACGCTCTCTGAAGTACAGCCATCCTGCGTCTGGACGGTAATGACGTAGGTACCTGCTCTCAGTTCATCAAACACCGGGCTTGACTGGTATTCACCACCATTCAAGGAATAGAGGTAATAAGCACCCAGCGGCGAAGTCACCTCAATGATACCATTGTAGCCGTCCTCACACATCGAATTCGGGGTGATAACGACTTCGGCAGTGTCGGGGCTTTCCCATACCACGACTTCCACACCAGCCTGAGCCGTACAACCATTGGCATCCGTCACCTCCACCTCGTAGTTATAAGTACCTTCGGTGGGAGCGGCAACCGGTGCAGCTGAAGCAGGATCATCCAAACCTGTAGTCGGTGTCCAGCTGTAAGTGTAATTGGGTGTACCACCCGTCACCTCAGTGGCCAATATTGCATTACCACCATCGCAGAAAGCAGTGTCATTCTGGGTGATGGCAATCTCCAATACCTCAGGAATCGTCACATGAATGGTATAGGTGGACTGCAATCCGCAAAGGTCGGTCAACGTCAGCACCACATCGGCAGCATCGGTCAACTCGGTGCCAGCAGGAATCGACTGCTGAATGTCAATGTCAGCATCTGCCGTGCAGTTGTCGTGTGCCAGCAACGCAGCAGCAGCCTCAAAATCAGGAACGAGGAAGTGACAGTCTGTTGATACCAGCAGCGTGTCAGCAATCGGCTGCATCCACGGATGGATGGTGTCTTCAATATAGATATTCTGTGAAGTAGTCGTACTATTACCACAGGAGTCAGAAACTGTATAAGTTCTGACTACCAAGTTGGTACACGCATCCACCACCGTCATATCCGCATCAGACACCGTTACATCGGAAGCCAAGTTGCAATCAGAAACATCCAATCCAGCATCCGTCAAATCAGCAACTGTCGTCCAAGCAGCAGGCAGCGTATGGTTGCAAGAAGAATCTGCATAGATGGTGATGTCAGCCAACGTACCCTCCACCACAGGATCCACATTATCTTCAAAAATGAGGTTTTGTGTGATGGTCGTCGTATTGCCGCAAGTGTCAGAAACGGTGTACGTTCTGACGTAGGAAGCATGGCAAAGAGCAGTAAATTCAGGTGTTGAGGAGGTCAATGTCAGACCAGCGAAATCACTACAGTTGTCGGTAATGGCTGCATCATCACCCTGAAGTAATGCCAACAAATCAGCCACCGTCTGAACTTCAGCGGGCATCTCTTCCACACAAACCACCGTAACATCCGCGAGCGTACCACTGATAACAGGAACGATGGTATCGTGGATATAGATGGTATGGGTAATAGAAGATGAATTTCCACATTCATCCGTCACCGTATAAGTTCTCACAATCTGATATTCGCAACTTTGTACATACTCAGCGGTTTCCACTGACATTTCAAGATTGGCGAATGTCGTACAGCTGTCGGCAATGGAGGTCTCATCCCCTACCAGTGCGTTAGCCAGAGCCGTCAGGTCGGCGAAGACGGCGGGCACATCATTCGGGCATGCCACCGTATCATTCGGCACAATGCCCGTGATGACCGGAGCCATCGTATCCACAATGGAGAAGTTGTAGGTATTGTGGGCCTCGCATTCGTTGGCATCCACAATCGTAACCGTTACCGAATAGATGGCATTGCAGTTGGCGGCATCCACGTCAACCGTAGCGGTCAGACTGTCAGTTGCACTCTGGGTGGCACCGTTCCAAGTCACTGTATAAGGCGGCAGACCGTTGAGAATCTGCGCCGTGATGGTCTGCGTACCCTGGTTGGGACAGAGCAACAGGTCGGCAGTTAAGGAGTCGATAGCCACTGCCGGAATGGCGGGCGAACGATCCACTGCAATCGTACCGGTTGACTGGCAACCTTCGGCGGTCAGCACCGTCACCACATAGTTGCTGTCGGTCAGACCCTCGAAGAGCGGCTCACTCTGGAAGTCCTCGCCGTTGAGCGAGTAGGTGTAACCTGTGCCCAGCGGGTTCAGCACAGTAATAGAGCCATTGACATCACCATGGCAAGCCACATTCGGCAGCGAGGTGAGTTCCGGAACTGCGGGCAGCGTGTCCACCGTCACAGTGGCGGTCGCCGTAGCCGTACAGCCGTTGGCATCGGTGATGGTCACCACGTATGCATACACACCATGAGCGGGCGTGGCGGTAACGGTGTCAGCCGAAGTGCTGCTCAAACCATCTGTCGGGGTCCAGCTGAACTCATACGGCGCGGTGCCGTTTTCGTAGGTGGTGGGCAGCAGTACACTCTCACCCTCGCAGATAGCGGTATCGCCCTGATGCAAGGTAATCTCCGGAATCGACGGCAGAGTGATATGCACCGTATAACTGCTATCGTTGCCACAAGCATCGGCCAATGTCACGGTCACATCCATATCGGCAGTCACATCCGTGCCGGCAGCCACCGACTGCGTGATGGTGAGATCAGCGGCAGCCGTGCAGTTGTCGTGCGACTGACCGTAGGCAATCGTCACAAAGTCAGGCACCACGAAATGACAGTCATTCGAAACCAACACCGTATCGGGGATGATTTCTGTCAGATAAGGACTCGTCGTATCTAAGATATGGATCGTTTGATTGATAGTGGTAGAATTGCCACAAAGATCTGAAAGTGTGTACGTTCTGATTATTGTACCTTCACAATTATCGCCTTCCATATCCGAATGAGCAATGCCCACATTATTGTAGTCCAAATTACAATCGGTGATGGTCAGTGATGATGACATTCCAGCTACCGTAAGCGTATCGGGCAGCACATAACTACAATCCTCCAAGCGGTAAACCGTCAGGTCGAGCAGAGTACCGGCGATGGCGGGACGGGTAGTGTCTTGGATTGTAATCAACTGGTCAATGCTGACGGAAGTATTATTACAATCATCAGCAAACGTATAAACTCGGGTATAACTCCATTCACAACCCTCGCCATTATTCGTTGTATCTCTTTCAATGACAGAAAATTGCAAATTATCATATCTACAATCTTCTACATTAAAGTCACTCAACGTTAATCGCGGATAAGTGGGCAGTGTGCAATCATTGCCTACATAATATAATATAGTATCACGCAAATTATCGACCACCTGCGGGCGCATCGTGTCTTTCACCATGATTTGGTGTGAAACAATAACCGGTCCATTACCGCACTCGTCGGTGAAGCGGTAGTCGCGGATATAGCTCCATTCGCAGTCGCCAGGCGCGCCAACGGTATCGTGATGAACCACCTCCATATTCACCTGATGGCAGTCTTGCGCATTGAAATAATCCTGACTCAGTATTGCCACTTCATCATAGTCGCAATGGGTGGTGGTATAATAGATAGTCGTATCAGACAATGTCACATTCACAGTAGGAGCGAATGTATCCAGAATACGAATCACGTGGGAGACCTCGTTGCTGAGGTTGCCGCAGGCATCCTCCACCCAGTAGGTACGGGTAACTACAATCTCGCAGAGACCTGTGGAGTCGGCACGATGATGAACCACCATTTCGTCTTGCGGGGTGCAAGCCTCCGTGATGGAGATGCCGCCAAGAGCGAGCAGTTCGGCTACGGTAGTAGCCGTCGGGTAAGCCGCCAACACCGTAGTGGTATCGCAGCCGTAAAGCGTCAACTCGGGAATCTCATTGTTGATGACGGGAGCGATGCTGTCGTGGATGCGGATGATATGCGTCATCGCAGCACTTTCGTTTCCACAAGCGTCGGTCACCGTATAGGCACGGGTGATCTCCACCGTACAGCCGTTGTAGTTGGTGTCGGCCACAAGCGAGAGAGTCAGGTCTGCTGTTGCGGTGCAGAGGTCTGAGAAAGCGAAGCCGATGGCTTGCAATTCGGCAGGCGTGGTGGCAGCTGCAGGAGCGTTCTGTGCGCCGCAACTGTTGAGCGTATCCATCACCTCAGCCACGGTCACCTCGGGTGCCGTCTCGTCATCAATCAAAATTCTATGAATAGCCGCATCACTCACATGGCCGCATTCGTCGGTCACGGTATAGTAACGGGTAATGACAATCGGACAAGTGCCAGCGGTATCGGCAGTGCAATTCACGATGAAGTTGCCGGTAGCCGTACATTCATCCGTATAAGTCACGCCCAATGCCGCCAACTCACCTTCCGTAGTCAATACATTAGGAGCGGAAGATTCATCGCATCCTTCCACACGGAGCGTATCCACGAACTCGGTCATCACGGGAGCGAGCGAGTCAGCCACGCGGAAGATATAGTTGGAGAAGGTTTCGCATTCATTGCCATCCACAATGCGGACTGTGACGCTATAGTTGGAATCGCAGACAGCCGCGTCGAAGGCTACCGTTGCCGACAGGCTGTCGGCGGGGTTCATAGTAGCATTTTCCCAAGTCACGATGAACGGTGCAAGGCCGTTGATAATCTGGGCGGTCACCTCCTGCGTGCCCTGGTTGGGACAGAGGTCCACCAGCAGTGTGTCGATGGCGATGGTCGGAATGGCAGGTGAGTTCTCCACCTCAATGGTGCCGCTGGACTGGCATCCTGCTGCAGCATCGGTAATCACCACCACCGTATATTGACCCTGAATCAACCCATGATACACATTCGTTGTATCCTGCGGATCAGCATTATTCAAAGAGTAACTATAACCGCTACCAACAGGATAAGTGATGGTAATAGAACCGTTGGCATCACCTTGACAAGCCACATTGGGTTCTTGCGTCATCACAGGCGTAGCGGGAATGGTATCCACCTCAACGGTGACGGAAGCCTGTGAAGTACAACCGTTCGCATCGGTAACCGACACCGTATATGTGTAAGTACCTCTGTCGGGAGTGGCCACCACCGTATCGGTATTGGTAGCGTTGAGGCCGTCGGCTGGTGTCCATGCGTAAGTAAACGGAGCCGTGCCGTCCACCAGCGTAGTAGGCAGCGTCACGCTCTGGCCTTCACACACCGCGGTATCGCCCTGATGGAGCGTCAGCACAGGCACAGTAGGCAGTGTGTAATGAACCGTGTAAGTGGTCTGCAAGCCGCAACCATCGGTCAAAGTAATCGTCACATCGCCATCAGCATTTGTGGATGTTCCAGCCGCAGGCGACTGTTCCACATCAATATCGGCTTGTGCCGTGCAGTTGTCTTGCGCTAACGTAACAGCAATTGCCTCGAAATCCGGAATCTCAAACTCACAATTCACACCCGTCAGCAAACTGTCGGCAATCATCTCACTCAACCAAGGATGAATGGTATCTTGGATATAGATATTCTGAGTGATGGTGGATGTATTGTTGCAGCTGTCAGATACCGTATAAGTTCTGACAACCAATGTGTTGCAATCATCATAATCCACCATATCCGCATCCGCAGACTGAATTGCAGCCATCAAGTTGCAGTCGGTAATGGTCAGACCAGCAGTCTCCAACTCAGCCACCGTCGTGTAAGCCGTGGGAAGGGTGTGGGTGCAAGCAGAGTCTGCAAAGATAGTGATGTCGGCTAAAGTGCCCTCAATCACAGGAGTCACATTATCATTGACAATCAAATGTTGTTCAATAGAGGTAGAATTACCACAACTATCTGTTACCGTATAAGTTCTAATATAATCTCCATTGCAGTATGAGGTAAAGTTTTGTGTGGTAGAAGTCAGGGTAAGATGCTCGGCATCGCAGCAGTTATCGGTGATGGTTCCGCCCTGCAGCAGAGCCAGGAGGTCATCCACAGTCTGAACAGCATCGGTGAAGTCTGCCACACAGACCACCGTCTCAGCATCAATCGTACCCGTAATAACAGGGGCGATGGTATCATGAACGATGATGGTATGGGTGATGGTGGAGGCGTTGCCGCACTCATCCGTCACGGTATAAGTTCTGACAATCTGATATTCGCAACTCTGGGTATAGTTCGCAGTCTCAACTGTCATGTCGAGGTTGGCGAAAATAGTGCAACTATCCTCGATACCGGCATCAGCGCCAACGAGGGCGGCATTCAGCGCAGTCAGATCGGCATACGGGGCGGGCACATCGTTGGGACAAGCCACGGTGTCGTTCACCAGCACGCCGTGGATGGCGGGAGCCAGCGTATCCACAATACGGAAGGCATACTCGCTGGAGGCCTCGCACTCATTGCCGTCAGTAATCACGATATTGACCGTATATACAGAGTCGCAGGCAGTGGCATCCACCGCTACTGTGGCCGTCAGGCTGTCGGTCGGATCAACCGTTGCGCCTGTCCAAGTCACCACAAACGGCTCGGTGCCGCTGATAATACGGGCAGTAATTTCCTGCGTACCTTGGTTGGGACAGAGCAGCAGGTCAACAGCCAGCGAGTCGATAGCGACACGCGGGTTGGTGGGCGAGCTTTCCACCTCAATGGTGGAGGTGGCCTGACAGTTGGTATTGTTCACCGTATTCGACTGAACCATTACGGTATAGAAGCCTGCTGAAAGGCCTACATACACATTGGCAGTGTCTTGTAATGCGGCATTATTGAGAGAATAACTGTAGCCCGTGCCCACAGGAGATTCAATGGTGATAGTACCATTGGAACCGCCTTGGCAAGCCACATCAGCCGTTGAACTGAGTATGGGTTCTGCGGGCATGGTATCTACGATGACCGTCACAGAGGCTGTGGCCGTACAGCCGTTGCCATCGGTGAGGGTGACTTCGTAGTTATAGGTTCCATCCTCGGGGGTTGCCACCACCGTGTCGGCATCTGTAGGTGTCAGTCCGCTGGTCGGGGTCCAAGCGTACACGTAAGGTGCGACGCCACCGGTGAAGGTGGTGGGCAGGGTCACACTCTGGCCCTCGCAGATGGCGGTATCTCTCTGATGGAGCGTCAGCGTCAGTTCTTCGGGTAGGGTGATATGGATGGTGTAACTATTGGAGTTGCCGCAGGCATCCTCGAGAGTAACGGTCACATCCATCGCAGCGGTGACGGGCGTGCCGGCAGCCACTGACTGCTGGATGTCGATATCCGCCGTGGCCGTGCAGTTGTCTGCTGCCAAGGTGCGGGCAATCGTCACAAAGTCGGGCACCACAAATTCACAGTTGGTTGCCGTCAGGAGCGAATCAGCAATCGGGGTAGTCAGATACGGACGGGTAGTATCTTCAATGATGATGTTCTGGGTGATGGTGTTGGTATTGCCACAAAGGTCAGTGATGGTGTAGGTTCTCACCACTGTTGCGCTACAATTGTTGCCGTCCAAATCAGCATCGCTCACAGCCACGTTGTTATCCAAGTTGCAGTCGGTGATGGTCAGGCCGGCGGCCTCCAACCCAGCAATCGTCAGGTTAGTCGGCAGCTCGTAGGTGCAGTCGGCCAAGCGGTAGATGGTAGTATCTGCCAGCGTTCCAGCAATGGCCGGACGGGTGGTGTCACGCACCGTAATCAATTGATCTATAGAAACAGAGGTGTTATTACAGTCATCTGCAAAGGTATAAACACGTGTGTAAGTCCATGAGCAACCCTCTCCTCCATCCGTGGTATCTCGTTCCACAACAGAGAATTGCAGATGTTCATAGCGACAATCTTCCACCTCAAAATCTGCTAAAGTCAGACGCGGGAAGGCATCCAAATCGCATTCATTACCTATATAATATAGAGTAGTATCTTCCAAATTATCCACCACCTGAGGACGAGTCGTATCCTTAATCGTAATCGTCTGCTCCAGAACAGTGGGGGGGTTATTACAGATGTCCGTGAACGAATAGACTCTCACATAACTCCATTCACAATCTCCAGGAGCGCCCACGGTATCGCGATGCGTCACCACCAAGTTCACCTCATTACAATCGGTAACATGGAAATCGGTAATAGCGAGCGGGGTCACTTCATCGTAATGGCATTGTGCATCGGTATAATAAATGGTAGTATCATGGAGAATGTTGTCCACAGCGGGCGAAATGGTATCTTCTACATAAATAGTTTGTGTTATGGTTGTGGAATGCCCACAACTATCCGACACCGTGTAAGTTCTCACAATTCTCTTCACACACTCTCTGATAGGATCGGTATTGTCATCCTCGTATGAAATCTCCTCCACCAGATTACAATCGGTCACTTCCAAACCGGCAGCCACCAATTGAGACACGGTTCTGTAGGCAGCAACATTTGCATAACTGCAATCGGCTTCCGCATAGATGGTAGTATCACGGAGTGTACCGGTAATTACGGGGGCGGCATCATCATTGAAGATGATATTCTGGGTAATCACAGTGGAATTGCCACACGTGTCGGTGATGGTATAGGTACGCACATAGCTTGCATTACATAAAGCGGTGAAAGGTTCTGTCGTCACCTGCAAATCCAAATCCGAGAATCTGCTACAGTTATCCGATACTGTAAGACTGAAAGTCTCAACCAGTGTCTGGAGATCGGTAATGGCATCCGCCACCTCACTGAGGCAAGCCACTCGCATGTCGCTCAACGTTCCATCGACAACAGGAGCAATCGTATCTTCCACGATAATCGTATGGGTGATCGTGGTGGAATTGTCACATTCGTCGCTCACGGTATAGGTACGCACAAGCGTAGATCTGCATCCGTTGGTTGATGTTGACTCCGACAAATTCATACGGAGGCGATTGAATGAAGTACAGTTGTCGGTAATCGTATTGTCGCCGCCCGTCAAGTGAGCCACCAGTTCGCTCAGATCAGCGAATGCCGTGGGGATGTCGCTCGGGCAGGCGAGGGTGTCGTTCGGTATCGTTCCTGAAATGGCAGGAGCACGAAGGTCGGCCACTACAAAAGCAGCGGTGTCGTATGCGGTACATCCGTTACGGTCGGTAATGGCCAAATAAATAGTATCATGAATGTCGCATCCCGTTAAAGCCAAAGGCAAATTATAGTTCAGTTCGTGTTCTTCGGTATCGTACTCATAGACACGTCCCTGATAGGTAATAGCAACATGGAAGGGAGCTGTTCCATCATCAATGGTAATCGCCACCGGCACATTTTCGGCATTCGGACAAAGCGTATCAATGTCATGGATGTTGATAGACTGTGAAGCGAGTAGCGTGATGACGAAGTTGCTATCGAACTCGCACTCATTTTCATCCATCATCACCATCAAATAATCCACACCTGGCACAAGACCTTCAATACGGTAACCCAATCCGATCACCTCCGGGTTGTCAGGATCGCTATTGTCAATCCAGTAATAAGTATAGGGAGCAGTTCCCCCGCTGCCGAGGACCGCAATATTAACTGGTTCGCCGAAGCAGGAGGTCAGGCCGGGTTCGAAGGTGAGGTCAAGCGGTTCGGTAATGGTGATGACCACCGTATCGGCCACTTCGTTCGGGCAGGGGTTTTCAACAGTGAGCACCCAACGGATCTCATACTCGCCAGGACCGCTGGCGGTAAAATGGGTGCTATAATTGTTGATATCATCAAAAACAACTGTGTTTCCTGACGGGTTGGTGGATACCAGCTCCCAATGTCCGTAACTTACATGTTCACCCTCATTGTCGGGCTCAACCGCCTCAATGGGCACGTAGGTATCGCAATAGGTTCTGTCGGCACCTGCAGAAGTCACATCCTCACTGTTCAAAGCAAGGAACAGGTCTGAATAAACGTCATTATTCACACAATGATCTGGCGATTCAGCCGACACCACCGATACGATACCGGTACCATGTGCAAGAATGTCATCCACATAGTTTTCTCCCTCATCCACAGTGATGGTATAGGTGTTCCCTTCAAATGTAAAAGTCACCTCCACCCCATCCATATTGGAGGTAAAGATAAACAGCGGATAGGCGGGCACACAGAGCGGTTCGTCCACCATGACGGTCACCTCAGGCATAGGTCTGAGTTGTACCTGCACGGTATCCATCTCCACATTACAAGCGCCTGTCACCACCACCACATATTCACCTGTATTCACTTCAGAAGCGTCGGTGACGGTATAAGTGCTGCTGGTAGCCCCATTGATGGGGTTGCCGTTCAGCATCCACTGGTAGGTGGCATCTGGCGGGGTAGCCATCACCCACAATGTGGAGTTGGCGCCTTCACACAATTTTCTCGTAGAGGTAATATTGTCGATATGAACCATGGGTTCCACATCCACCCAGAAGGTGTCACGAACAAAACTGGGGCAGCAGGGCGGACTGATTTGAACTTCCAGAGCCACTTGCTGTACCTCATTGGTGCTATTCGTAAACGATACCGCCACGCAGTTGATCGTGGTATCGGAGATGAACTCCGCATATTCTCTTCCTTGAATAATATCCCAGGAATAGAAGTAACCGGTTTCGTATGCGATGCAATAACTATATTCTCCGGGGCACACATCCGGGTTACCGGTTATATGTCCAGGTTCAACAGGGCTGAAAAGCACAAGGTTGAAACCTGAATAACGGTTACTGGTGCTGGCTCCAGTAGCCTGCGGGGTCTTACGACCCGTAGCCGTAACCTGGTTAGGCAGGTCAGAGGTGATACCCGTATATTGGATGGTAGTACAGGAGTTGCCTGACGAAGGAGTAGCCTCGCTACCGAACGTGGTATAGTAGAGTTGGTCGCCCACGCTACACATATCCATCTCCACATCGGTACAACTGGTATAAGGCTTCTCATGCGAGCCGGCATGAATGATGTTTTGTGACAACAGCGTGGGCCAGTTGGTAAAATCTGCTGCCGGTGCAGTCGGTACGCCGAGGTTTGTCACATCCACGGTGGCGTGACTTGCGCCGGTGGCACCATCGGCACCACGGCCACCATTTCCGCCATTACCGCCAGAACCACCATTATCTCCATAACCCGCAAAGGCGGCTGCTATATAGTTTGTCAACGTATTGTCATTGTTATGTTTTGCTCTGATGCTGGCGATGTCATCGCAAGTACCACCAGCGCCGCCGGTGCCGCCGGTGCCGCCGACAGCACCATTACCGCCGATACCTGCTGCGCCTGCAGTGATATAGCAATCCATGATGTTTCTGTCGCCTGCATCATTGTAGGAATAGATACCGAACGATGAGCCGCCGCCGTAGCCACCGCCACCGCCTTGGCCACCACCGCCGCCACCACCGCCGGCACCGCCACCGCTACCGGAAGCCAGAGCCAGACGCATGTCGCTGCTGTAAGTGTTCTTAGCTGCTGCAGCTCCGCCGCCGCCGCCACCACCACCACCAGCACCACCAGTACCATCGCCACCATTCACCTGAACACCAGGGTTGAAATAGTTGTTATAAATGGGGTTGGCTGTCACTCCGTTGGTACCATTCACACCCGCAGCGCCATTGGCTGCAGTCTGTATCATCGTCGGATCCGTCCATTGGGCAGCAGCGGTTACTATACCAGGCTGCGAACTGGCATTAGAACCTGCCGTATGTCCCATCGTGCGAGAACCCGGATTGTTCCCACCATCAGTACCATTACCACCAGCGTTCGTTTCGAATGGGGACTGTGTCTTGTATTGTCCACCCTGTCCACCATTACCGCCCTGTCCAGCGGGGGTGGCTGTACCTGCGGAAGTACCTGCGCGTCCACCCAAACCACCTGCTCCACCAGACACATACAAGGTACCCATCTCACCATGCGTCACACCATCCTCAATCACACCCGTCAATCCGATGTTACCATTACCGCCATTACCACCATCACCACCATTCTTTCCTACTGTTCCGTTCTTTCCTCTACTGGCATTACCGGCCATGATTCGACAACGAACGATGTCGTACCGACCACAGTTGGCCAAGTGAATACCATAGGTGGATACGCCATAGTTAGATTCATTCACATAAAAAATATCATCTTCACTACTTGTGGAATACAGCTGCAAGTTGGGACGATAGGCAGAAGCCGCCAATGTGTTGATGGAGTAATAGGCTCCCTCGTTGGTGGTGGTATACACACATTGATCGGATACGGAGCTACAATTGACCATCACCGGACAACCGCCCGTAGAACCGCAGCCCTCACCCTCTATCATCACCATCAAACTATTTCCTTCGTAGGCGAAATCAACAGGGAAGGTAGTCCATCCCGTAGCATCCTCACAGAAAGTACCCGAATAAACCAAAGAGGCATTGGAGATATACTGGTTCCACACCTGACCGGCATTCAACGTGACATCCGTAGTGTTTTTCATATAAATGCGCACCGTACGCGTTCTACCTGCATTGGCAGAGATACTGGCCACGTCAAGAGCGATGCCGGAGAGCATACGGGGACCTGTACCAATCTCATCATCCGTATAGAGGGCAACTGTACGATGGTGACCCGACTCACCCGGAAGCGGGAAATTCCTCGGGGTGCTACCTGGACTCACCGTTGCCACCACGTTGCCAGCAACGGTACGGTCGGTACAGGTGAAGAATGAGATATTAGGACGCTCCGCATAATATCTCGGAATAAGGTTCCACTGATTATTGGCGGACTGCGGTGTAGACGTCTGGCTCTGATTTCTACCCGACATATATTCCGTAGAGTTGGTGGTACCGCCACGCACACTCAGAGCACAACCGCCATTGGAGGTAGCGGTGTAACAGCCAATACCATCAAGGATGACCATCAGGTTGCCACCTTGATAATCGTAATTGATGGGGAAGGTGACAAGTCCGGTTCCATCCACACAGAAATAACCATCATATACCGTTGTGGCACCCGACATATTGTACAAATCGGTGAAATACTGAACTCCACAGCCCGTCGTTGTTTGGTTACCATTCAGAAATTGGTTAAAACTCTCAAACGGCACCTCCACTAATGTGATGGTCAGATGACGCAAATCACCATCCGCTGGCACGTCCGTCAATGAAGCCACATCGAATCCGAGAGCAGTGAAGGTCATGGGACCGCCCAATTCGCTCGCCTTATACAAAGTCACGTAACGGCTATACGCTCTTGTACCCGGAAGAACTTGAGTGGTGTTGGCAGGTATGATCGTATTGCCGAGGTTGACGGTCACCGTCGGAATCAGCTCACCCGGGTCCACCATATTGTAGCAGTCCTTATCATCGGCGGCATTGGTAGCAGTATTCACAGCAGGCAGTTCCGGCGCATTGGCTGTCTGGATGGTCAAATCCTGCAAACGGAAGTCATTCAAACTGTTGGCTTCAATAGCCACCAGTCGGGGTGCCGTCGAGGTTCCTTCCACATACTGGTTGGAACGATAAATGGTGGTGGCACCTATCTCTGAAGTCTTTATCTTGTATTCATCCATAAAACCACCCTCCAAGGTCAGGTTGCTGGCCATGCGGATAGGCTGGTCAATGACGTACCTTCCCGTATCCAATCGGATGATGGCGTTGGTACAAGAGGCCTGCTCAATAGCATGCTCAATGGTGGTCGGCGAAGATGGTGTAAGACCTTGCGAGGCAGGATCTCCATGGTTATCTGCATAAAACACATTACATTCCGCCACATCCACATTCTCAGTCATACGAACAATGGAGTATGCCTCTGCCGTACAACCATAACTGTTGGTGCAGGTCACCGTGAAAATATTGTCCACATCAGCAGTACAGTCGTCCATCGTGATATGATTCACAGAGCCGACTGTGCCGTTGCTCCACACATAACTACAGCCCGTGCCGCATTGCGTAGAGATGGCCTCAAGGTCAACGAAGCCGATGGCGGAACAGAGCGTGATGACAGCGGGCGCAACCGCCACGGTAGGCACAGCGCCCACAGTGATGGTCTGCGATGCCACCGAACTACAGTTACCATTGGTAACCGTAAGGGTATAAGTGGTCGTCACACGCGGCATCACACTGATGGAGTGTTGGTCGGAACCGTTGCTCCACTGGAACTGACAATCATTACAATCGGAAGAACCTTCCAACAAGACCGCTTCGCCATTACACAAGGCCGTCTGGGAAGGCGTAATAGAAGCAGACGGACGGTCATACACCTCAACCAAGGTGCTACCCGTCTGCGGCTCATTGGAGTTGTTGGGCTGATAGACAACCGTATAGGTGCCCGATGCCGCCGGAGTCACATTGGGGATGATAGGATTCTGCTGGTTGGAAGTGAATCCGTTGGGACCCGTCCAGGAATATCCAATGGTACTGGTAGCATTGCAGAAAAGCTGCAAATCCTCTCCTTCACAAAGAGGACCGTTATTACTTATGCTCGCCAAAATGTTGCAGTTGGTGGTAGCCTCACCATCCTGCACGCTGAAAGAGATAGTACCAGGAGCACGCGAATAGTTACAAATCAAGAAGATATACCACTGACCGACTTGTGCATTGGGAATAAAGCACCATTCAGTAGATTGGGCACTGTAACTGCAGTCAATGAGGTTGCCGCTGGGATAGCCACCCCATGTAGAGGGATCGTTGGGATTATGATAGCCATTGTTGGGACGATGGGTGGCACCATCACCGGTAAGTCGGGAGGTACAAACTGCCTGAAGGAGCTCGCCGTAGGTATTATAGCCCTCAAAAGGACCCCAGCAAGCGAAGTCGATGTCACGACCGCCACTGTGCTCCAGATAAATCAACAAGCTACCAGGGTTGTCAATCTGCATCACATACCAAGCCGGTGCAGGAGTGTAGTACAAACAGCCACGCTGCGCGTCCGGAAGGTCAGGCGTAGCAGTAGCGTCAGTACCTGCAGGGAAAGAGACACCGTAAGGGTTCTCATCCGTACAGAACGGGTTGGCATTGATGCACAAATTGTTGGTGTTCTGGGCATGCACTTGTCCCAACAACATGCCTAAAACAGCAATTAATAGCAGTTTGGATCCCAATCGTTTCATATAACTATTTGTTAATCAGTGAGTTCAATATGATATGCCTAAAATATTGCATTAAAGAGCAAAAATACGAAAAATATTCCTTTCTATCTTTACCATTTATTGAAAAAAATGTTGCCTTTAATATGAAATATTATTTATAAAAAGAAAAACGCCGAGTGAACTATCACTCAGCGCTTTATAAAGGTTTCGATAAAATTGTCACTATTTTTCTATCTCATTAAGGTTTTCAAGTTCAGGCAATGGCGAGACATTTTCCTGCTCTTTGGCATTCAGATTCTGCATAAAATTCTCCTCCAAACGGGCATATCGGTGCAGCACATTGCGCGAAAGACCGAGGAATAGCACCAAGACGATGGCAATCGGAATCAGGGCCCACAGACTGGCGCTGAAGGTCTTGGAAAGCACGGTTATCACAAACATACAGGCGGCGAAAACACGGAACAGTGTCCAGGCCACGATGGCTATACGGTTGGATCGGTTCTGCCGCCACAACTGCGAATAGACCGCCTGCGTGCGGCTGCCGTGCCGAATCAGTCCCAGCAGGAACGGGGAAAGCACCACCAACGTGGTCACACAGTTAATCAGGTTGATAATCCAATCGTAGCGCAAGGTGTCCTTCAGTTTTTCGAGGGTGAAAGGATAGAAAAATTTCACCGAAACCAACACCACAGCAAAACTGCAAACCCCAAATATGATTGTACGGGTGAGCGAGGTGGAAATCACTTTCCGCCAGCCACTTCCAAACTTGTTGTTGCCTCCTAACAACTGGTAAGAATCCAACGCCCGCTTCATTTTGTCGGGCATCCGCTTGTCTAAAAAACGGAACACCGGAGCCGCGAGCCGGATGCTGTACGGCGTGGTGAAAGTACTGATAACCGCCACCGCCACAATGATCGGATAGATGACCGGATTCATCACCTTCAACGAAACACCCAAAGCCGCAATAATAAAGGCAAATTCGCCAATTTGCGACAAACTGAAACCCACCTGCAAAGAGGTCTTCAAATCTTCACCCGCTATCAGCACGCTGAAAGAAGAAATCAACGCCTTCACCACCAAAACAATCAGCGTAAGCGCCAAAACCGTAGGCCAATAATCAATCAAAATCTGAGGGTCAACCATCATACCCACCGACACAAAAAAGATGGCGCCAAAGAGATCTTTCACACTCTTCAACAATCTTTCAATATGCTCTGCCTCAATAGTTTCTGAAAGAATAGAACCCATCACAAACGCGCCCAATGCCGATGAGAATCCCACATAATTGGCGAAGACCACCATCCCAAAACAGAGCCCAATAGAAATGATGAGCAGGGTCTCGTCGTTAATGTATTTTTTCGCCTTTCTAAAAAAGGTGGGAATGATGGAAATGCCCACCACAAACCAAAGCACCATGAAGAAAATCAACTTCAAAATGCACATCAGCATATCAGCGCCATCCACCTGCTGACTCACAGCGGCGGTGGAGAGCAACACCATCATCAAAATGGCCACAATATCTTGAATGATAAGGATAACCATGGTGATGTCAGCAAATTTTTCCTTCTTCAGATTCAAATCATCAAAAGCTTTGATAATGATGGTGGTAGAGGACATGGCCAGCATACCACCGAGGAAAATGCTCTCCATCACCGTCCACTTCATCAGATAGCCCGTGAAAAAGCCCACACAGAACATGATGACAATCTCGGCGGCAGAGGCAATAATGGCAGTGGCTCCCACCTTGAAAAGTTTTCGGAAACTGAATTCCAAACCGAGGGCAAACAGCAAAAAGATGATTCCTATTTCCGACCACTGATGCACGGATGTCTGCTCCACGACCGTGGGGAATATCTTAAAATTCGGTCCCACCAAGAAGCCCGCAACAATATACCCCAACACAAGGGGCTGTTTCAACAGCTTGAAAATGACGGTGATAATACCAGCTGAAATAAGTATAAGCGCTAAATCGCTTACTAAATGAAGGTCTTCTGACATATAGCAAATTTTGAGGCTGCAAAGTTACAAAAAAAGGCGTGAACTGTCGTTTGTCATTTTGAAATTGTTTTGTAATTTTGCCGCTTAATTCCTGAATTAGAATAATTTTATAAAAAATCAATATAAAAAGAATGGAAAAAAGCAAATTAGGTCTTGATTTTCAGAAAGTTGGATATGCTAAAAAATTAGCAGGAGACATTGCCGCCGACGTGCAAAAATTTGTTGACGGATACACCACCGTTGCCGTGGAACGCACCCTCTGCCGCCTCATCGGCATCGACGGCATCGACAGCAACGACGTGCCGCTGCCGAATGTGGTGGTGAATGCCTTGCAAGAGAAAGGCGTACTGAAAGAGGGCGTGCTTTTTTATATGGGAAACGCCATTTTGGAGACGGGCAAATCGCCGCAGGAGATTGCGGAGGCCATGATGAACGGCCAGCTCGACATCACCCAGCTGAAACTTCACCCTCTTGCTGAAATCCAGAAGGCCGTCACGCCTTACGTGGACGCCTGCATGGAGCGCATCAAAGGCAATGTGGCTAAGAGAAACGAGTATCTGAAAACCATCGGCGAAGGTCCCAAGCCTTATCTGTATATCATTGTGGCGACGGGTAATATCTACGAAGACGTGGTGCAGGCACAGGCTGGCGCACGCCAGGGTGCCGATGTCATCGCCGTGATCCGTACCACCGGTCAGAGCCTTCTCGACTACGTGCCTTACGGTGCCACCACCGAAGGTTTCGGCGGCACTTTCGCCACACAGGAGAACTTCCGCATCATGCGTAAGGCGCTTGACGAAGTTGGTGAAGAACAAGGTCGCTACATTCGCTTATGCAACTACTGTTCAGGACTTTGCATGCCTGAAATCGCCGCTATGGGTGCTTTGGAAAGACTGGATGTGATGCTCAACGATGCCCTCTACGGCATCCTCTTCCGCGACATCAACCCGCAGCGTACCCTCATCGACCAGTATTTCTCCCGCGTCATCAACGGCTTCGCTGGTGTTATCATCAACACGGGCGAGGACAACTACCTCACCACCGCCGATGCAGTGGAGGCCGCCCACACCGTGCTCGCCTCCGACCTCATCAACGAGCAGCTGGCCCTGCTGGCCGGTCTGCCCGAAGAGCAGATGGGCCTCGGTCACGCCTTCGAGATGGACCCGATGTTGGAAAACGGCTTCCTTCTCGAGCTGGCACAGGCACAGATGACCCGCGAGATTTTCCCGAAGGCCACGCTCAAGTACATGCCGCCTACTAAGTTCATGACCGGCAACATCTTCCGCGGCCATATCCAAGACGCGCTCTTCAACATCATCGGCATCTGGACCCACCAGGGCATCCAGTTGCTCGGTATGCCCACCGAGGCTATCCACACACCCTTCATGAGCGACCGTTACCTCTCTATCGAGAACGCCCGCTACATTTTCAACAACATGCGCGACATCAGCGACGAGATGGAGTTCCGCGAGGGAGGCATCTGCCGCGAACGCGCCAAGACCGTACTCAACAATGCCATCGACCTGCTGCAAGAGATTGTCAATGAGGGACTTTTCACCGCTCTTGAGAAGGGAATCTTCGGCGATGTCAAGCGCAGCAAAACCGGCGGCAAAGGTCTCGCCGGCGTAACCGCAAAGGGCGAGAATTATTTCAACCCGTTCATCGAGAGAATGAAGGCGAGGGAATAATTGAAAATGGAAAATTGAAAATTGAAAATTGAATAAGGTAGAGACGTGGCATGCCGCGTCTCCAATATAAACGGACAATAACGGCCAATTTGATAAATATTCCATGGTGAAATGGTGGAAAAGGAAGGAGTACCGTGCGGTTTCGTTGTCGGAGCTGACATGGAAAAGGTTCCGCAAGGACAAGATGGGGATGGTGTCGTTAGGGTTCATCCTGCTGGTCGTCATCATCGCCCTGTTGGGCTACCTCATCACCCCTGATTCTACGCCCTACTGCAACCACCAGCAGTTGGAAATCGCATTGCGAAAGCCCGGTTTCACCGTGGAAGAACTCCAGCTGAAAACCGCCACAGAGGTGGAACATCACTCTTTTTTTCATCGGATGCTGTTCGGACAGCCGTCTGAACATCAAACAGTTCCTATCGACAAAGGCAGCTACCGCGAGGCTGGCGACAGCGTTTATGTGAAGTTGCTGGAGACCGGTGGCGAGGAGACAGCCTACGCTCGTGCTGCGGTCAGCGACGACCAGCCGGTCATCACCAAGCGGTTCCTGCTCGGCACCGACCGGTACGGTCGCGACGTGCTGAGTCAGCTGCTCATCGGCAGCCGTATCAGTCTGGCCGTGGGCGGCATCTCGGTAACGATCGCACTGATTATCGGCATCATCATCGGCTCCATCGCCGGCTATTTCCGCGGGTGGGTGGATGATGTGCTGATGTGGTTCATCAACGTGGTGTGGTCCATCCCTACCCTGCTGTTGGTCATCGCCCTGAGTTTCGCGTTGGGAAAGGGATTTTGGCAGATCTTCATGGCGCTCGGACTCACCATGTGGGTGGATGTGGCGAGGGTGGTACGCGGACAAATGATCAGTTTAAGGGAAAAAGAGTTTGTAGAAGCTGGTAAAGCATTGGGGTATAGCAGTTTTCACATCATCGTCAAACATCTGCTGCCCAACGTGGCGGGTACGGTCATCGTGATTGCGGCCTCGAATTTCTCGTCGGCCATTTTGATGGAGGCGGGATTGAGTTTCTTGGGACTCGGCGTGCAACCTCCTACCCCATCGTGGGGCATGATGATGAAAGAAAATTACGCCTACATCGTACTCGACAACGCCTATTTGGCCATCGTGCCGGGTATCGCCATCATGCTGTTGGTGCTCGCTTTTATGCTGATTGGCAATGCGATACAGAGTGCGATACGGGTGAAGGGAGAGTGAAAATGGAAAATGGAAAATGGAAAACTGAAAATTGAAGGTTGATGGTTGGTTTTCAACGAATCAACGAATCAACAAATCAACAATATGATACACAACGGCATAGACAATCTTCCTGACATTCGCAACGCCGTCATAGCGGTGGGGGCATTCGACGGGGTGCATCGGGGGCACCGGAAGATTCTTTCTTTCGTGAAAGAGACTGCCGCCCGATACGATGGGGAGAGTGTGGTCATCACCTTCCAGCCCCATCCGCAGCAGGTGCTGCATCCCGAACGTGATTTTTTCCTCATCAACACACCTGAAGACAATATTAAACTCATTGAAAAAGAAGAAATTAACCATATCATCATTCTCCATTTCACGCCCGAATTTGCACAGACACCTTTTCCCAAATTTTTAGAACTTCTCATCGAAAAAATCGGCATGAAAGCCATCGTGATGGGACCCAACCACAACTTCGGTCGAAACGGAGAGGGAAATAGTTCGTCGATGCGTGAAATCTGTGAAAAAAATTCCATCGAAATCATCCAGATTCCCGAATTCATTTTAGAGGAGAATAAAGTTTGCTCATCAAAAATTAGGGAACTTATTCAAAACAAAGAATTTACGAAGGCGGAACAACTGCTTGGTCGTCCGTACAAAAAAAATTAGAAGATATATTATTATCTTAAAAAAAATCGTAATTTTGCACCCTAAATTTTGTATCATAAGACAAAAGAATAATTTAACAATTTAATAATAAAAGAAGAAAGAAATGGCAGCAATTGGCAAAATTCGCAAACACGGAGTATTTTTGATGATTATCATCGGTGTAGCACTTTTGGCTTTCATCGTGGGTGACTTGACGAATGTGGTGAATGTCGGAAGAAACACCGTCATGCAAGTCGGCAACCACAAGATCGAAGCCGGTGCAGTCGAGAATGCATACAGCGAGTATTTCCAGCAGAACTACGAGTTCTTGAAGATCATGAACAGCAACAATCCTCTGTACGAGGACAACAGTGCTACCCTCAACCAGATTGCTCATGAGTTCACCTACCAGCAGATCCAACACGAGACCATCCTTGACGAACAGTTGAAGAAAATCGGTCTCTCCTTCACCAATGAGATGAAGATGGAAATCAGCGAGAACGTGCTGAAATCGGTCAACAACCCGCAGGCGCCCATGAGCACAGTCATCAACTATGCCTTGGCCGAATACACCGAGGGTGTTCAGGATTACAACTCCATTACCAACATCTACAAAGCCATCCAGCAGGCCATGCAGAGCCCCGAAGATATGGAGACTCAGTTGAGCAAAGAAAGCAGTCTCTACAAGGCTTACAAGGCTGTTGAGAGAATGTATATCATTGAAGCTAAAGAGAATACTTACTTCGGACTGGCCGCTAACTCCATCCACTTCTCCAAGAAGATGCTGGCCCAGATGGCCGACAACAACAACCGCATCAGCGGACAGATGGTGGCCATCAACCTCAACCATCCCTCTTTCGACAATCTGAAATTCGACATCAGCGACAGCGATGCGAAGGCTTATTTCAAAGAGCATAAGAACCGCTATACCATCCGTCAGACCGAGAAGGATGTGGAGATCGCTTATTTCACGGTGAACCCCACCGCCGAAGACCGCATCAACTCCGCCAAATTGGCCGACAGTCTGTTCCGCCAATTACAGAACAGCAACTCCATCCAGGAGTTCACGGCTCAGCCCACCAAGATCGAAAAAATCGACCTGAAATATGCCCAGAACAGCAGAGATCCTTACACCTACAACATGTTAGGTGCCAGCCTCGTGGCCGCTTACGCACAGGTAGATACCAACCTTTATCTGAAAGCTGACGAGACCGCCTTGCAGAAACGCAATGCTCTGAGCCACAATCCGCGCGGATTCTCCTCACACGCATTGGCCATGACTCCCGAATGGAAAGCATTGGTCAGCAACACCAGCAAAGACAGCGCCTTCATCGCTCCGAAATTATATAATAACAATGTTATCTATTTCGGTCAGGTGAGAGACGTGCAGAACCGTCCTGACTCCATCAAAATCGCCCAGCTGATTCTGCCCTATACCGACAGTCCGAAAGAAGATAAGGACATGACCGAGGAGCAGGCTTTGGCCAAGGCTCAGGAGATCAAGGCTGCCCTCGACGGCCAAGACTCATCCGCTATGATTCCTTATCTGGCACAATACGGTACCGACTCCGTTCTTCACCCCTACGTTCTCCTCGATGGCGCTTCATTTGACGGCATCGGTCGCTACATCTACGCCTCCAACGACACCATGACTTCCAAATGGTTCAACGCACTCATCAACACCAACGTCAACGAGTGCTACATCAACAAGCGCGACAACCTGGACCTGTACACTGTGGACATGGTGCTGTACAAATCAGAACCCGTTGCCAAGAGCCAGTATGTGCTCTATCCTGTTCCGGTAATGGCCAGCTCCATGACCGACAAGAAAGCTCGTCAGAATGCCGACAAGGTTTCCAACTGCAACACCGTTGAAGAGATGACCAAGGCCGCCAAGAAGAACGGTGGCGAAACCATCAGCACCAGCATCACCAGCATGCAGCACGTGGTTGAGGTCAGCACGGGCATCCTCGACTGCCGCGAGGCCGTCAACTGGGCTTTCAGCACCAGCAAGAATGCCAACAACGCAGTAGGCAGCGTCGCCCACAATCCTTTCATCGGCCACCTGACCACCTTCAACCAGATGACCGGCGAGACCACCATCAGCGAAGTGTTCGTTGTCATGGGTATCTCCGCTTCTGTTGAAGTTCAGAACCCCTCTTTCAAAGAGATGAAAGAGCGCGTTATCAAAGATATGAAGGCTGAGATGAAGAAAGACGCTGTTGTGGCCCGCCTCAAGAAAGAGTTCAACGGCAACAACATGGCCGAAATCGCCAGCAAATATGGTGCTGCCCCGCAGCAGATGGCCGTTGGCTTCTCAGAATACGGCAACATGGAGAGCACGGCTGTAGGTAAAATCGCAGACCTCGCTGCCGGCAAGACCGCCGTGGTGAGCGGTAACAACTATGCTTACCTCGTGAGCGTGACCAAGGTTGACAAAGGCACCGAAGTGAAAAAACAGATGATGGAACAGATCACCAACCAGATCAAATCCTATCAGCAGATGGACGACAAAGCCGCTAAAAAAGAAGCCGAGAAGTTCATCAACATGCAATACACCAACTTCGCATACAAGACCGTGTTGGTGGAGAACCCGCAGTCACAGCAGTATGGCGGTTATCCGCTGAATGATGTGGTGAAACAGCTGGTTTACAACGACATCGCTGGTGACGGCAAGCTCGTTGACCACAGAAGCAGATTCTATGGTGCTTCTGACACCAACCGATAATCATCCGAATGATGAAAGATTCTAAATTCATCATCATCGTCAAATGGGGAGCCCTGCTTGGAGCAGGGCTTTCTGTCATTAATCTATTAGGCTTTTTTGCCGTAAACACCGGCTACTACTACGGTCCGGTGAAGGACTTGCTACAGGTATTGGCCATCGTAGCCTGTCTTTATCTGGCCATTCGCGATGTACGCGACAAGATGCAGGATGGCCTCATCAAGTTCTCGAAAGCCTTCGGCATCGGCTGCGGCGTCGTATTTATCGGGTACGTCATTCTGGCACTCTACATGATGCTGCAGTTGGCTGTTTTTGAGAAAGATGGTCTGGGACGTCTCAACCGTCAAAACACCGAATTGGCCATCAAGTCCATCCAGCAGGACACCATCACCACGGCAGAAATCAAAGATTACCATAAAATGCTGAAGCGCATCTCGTTGCAAGAAACCCATAAGGTTATCGCCAACGACACTTTGCAGATGAAGGCCGACAGCGGTGTGGTGGTCATCCTGAAACGTTTCGAGCGCGAACTGACGCTCAAATGCAAGCACGATACCACGGGCAGATTGTACCAACTCGACACCTTTGACATCTGCGCTGATCAGCAACTGCGTTCCACCCTCTACTCGGTGCGTATGGGCAATCCTGAAATTCTGCCCGTCAGTCTCGAAGCAGTAGAAATCGCCCGCGACTCCTTGGCAGACAATCCTGTATGGAAACAACGCCTTGCTACCAAGCAAGTTCCACAGTACTTAACCATCCCTGCGGCAGGTACCATCACCACATTGGCTGCTCTGCTCTACGGACTCATGATCAACATCTTTGTGGCGCTCTTCCTATACCGGAAAGAAAAGACCATCTGCTCGCGCAACGGCAACGACCCAGTGACTGCCAATGAAGAGGCTGATACTGAGACCGAAACCAAAGTTAAGACTGAAGAAAATCACTCCGAACAATAAAAACATACAATATGAACCTTTCCGTCATCATCCCCCTATACAATGAAGAGGAATCGCTGCCCGAACTGGCCGCGTGGATCGAACGCGTTGTAAACGAGCAATCGCTGAGCTACGAAATTCTGATGGTGGACGATGGTTCCACCGACGGCTCGTGGAAGGTGGTGGAGCAGCTGCACGCTACCAACCCGAACATCAAGGGCATCAAGTTCCGCACCAACTACGGCAAATCGGCTGCGTTGAACACGGCCTTCGCCGCCTGCGAGGGCGATGTAGTCATCACCATGGACGCCGACCTGCAGGACAGTCCCGACGAGATTCCCGAGCTGTACCGCATGATTACGGAAGAGGGCTACGATGTGGTATCAGGCTGGAAGAAAAAGCGTTACGACAATGTGATGCTGAAGAACATCCCCTCCAAACTCTTCAATGCCACCACCCGCCGAATCTCCAAAATCCAACTTCACGACTTCAACTGCGGACTGAAAGCCTACCGCAAGGATGTGGTAAAGAACATTGAGATTTACAGCGAGATGCACCGCTACATTCCGGTCATCGCCAAATGGGCCGGCTTCACCAAGATCGGCGAGAAGGTGGTTCACCACCAGAAACGCAAATATGGCACCTCCAAGTTCGGCTGGAACCGTTTCGTGAACGGCTACCTCGACCTGATGA